>Ga0315274_10012415_pt1 | contig 12150 bp, 10 predicted proteins | sample YL17G02_20_MG_FD_203700 | JGI IMG/M metagenome (GOLD analysis project Ga0315274, IMG submission 203700) | Sediment microbial communities from Yellowstone Lake, YNP, Wyoming, USA - YL17G02_20 | ecosystem: Environmental > Aquatic > Freshwater > Lake > Sediment | place: USA: Wyoming | collected... | reverse complement strand
ATAGACTCGGGGTGTAATGTCAAGTCCTGATGCTGGTTGATTTTGGCGAGGCTGAAGGCGCGGCAAAGGGATAGCCTTCAGCGAAGGGCTTGAGCAGGCCGTTCTTTGACAAGTGAAGACGGTGTCACTGGGTCCGGTAGACTTGGCCACGACCTTTGGCTTGCCGACGCCGGACGATGTGGCGTGCAAGTTCACCGGGAGTTATGCCCGCGGGCAGCGGATGTGCGGCACGCGCCTCCTTTCTTTGGTTGGGAGACTGGTAGAGCTGACCGGTGCGCAGCAGAATGTGGATCAGCCTGACCAGCTTCCGAGCCGTCAGCACGCCCGCCCGCTTGTGGTGGTGCGTGGTGGCTTCGCGGTATTTGGTCTGATAGTAGGCCGCGTACTCCTCGTTGTGCATTCGCAGCGAGTTGGCGGCCTCGATGAGATAGTAGCGGAGATACTGGTTGCCCGAGTGCATCATCGGGGTGTCGTCGGCGGAGAAGGCTCCGCTTCGGGCGTGCTTCCAGACGATGGCGGCGAAGCGGGCCAGTTGGGCGTCGGTATCGAAGCGATGGACGTCTTGCACTTCTGCGATGATGCCGGCGACAAAGACCGGGCCGAGACCAGGCACAGAAAGCAGCACCTGGGCGCCGGGGAAGGCGGCCAGTTCTCTGGCGATGGCTTTGTCGATCTGGCCGATCTGGCGCTCGAAGAAGCGGATGTTTTCCAGCGTCATGGCCAGCACGACATTGACGGGATCGGCGAGCGCCTTGTTGAGGCGGTAGGAGTTTCTGGCCGCCTGCTTGACGGCCTGGGCGACCGCGGCCGGGTCGGGAAAACGGTTCCGGCCCTTCTCGGCGAGGAACTGCGCCAGCTGCTCCAGGCTGGTCTGCGCGATCTCATCGACCGAGAGGAACTCCGTCAGCAGCGCTCCGGCGGCCGCCCCGAACGGGTCGGAAAGCGGTTCCGTCTGGCAGAAGCCGGAGAACTTCAGAAACAGATGGCTGAGAAAGCGGTTCTTTTCCCGGGACAGGGAGTGGACGAGATGGAAGCGGTGCCGGGTGAGCTTTTGGAGTGCCAGGTAGCGTTCGTCGGGATCGGCCAGCCTGGGGAGTCGGCCGAAGCGAAGCCGATCGGCGATGACAAACGCGTCGCCGGGGTCGGTCTTGTCCGCTTCCACGTAGGCTTTCTTGAAGTTGGCGACCAGCTTGGCGTTGATGGCGCAGATCGCCGGCTGCAAACGCTGGAGGGATTCGCAGCCCCGCAGCGCCTCTGCGAGGTGCCACCAGAGCAGACCCGTGGTTTCCATGCCGATCAGCAACTGTGTGAGGTCGAGCCTCGCCGCGGTGGCCTCGATGGCGGACACCAGCGTCTCGACTCCAGTGGGGGTATGGGCGAAGCTGAAGCGTTTGCTGGGTTCAGTGCCATCTTCCAGGAGGAAACAGGCGGCCACCGACTTTTGGGAGATATCAAGGCCGACGAAAAGTTGGGGCATACGACACCGCCTTCAAGAAAGTAGCTATCGGGGCTCCTGGCGTCTTTTGCCTCAACAGCCTCGTAGATGAGAACTGGCGTCCCACCCAGGGTGGGATACGGCCTGCTCGGAATGCACTCGCCTGCTGCTGCGAGCCAGCGGCCGGCCGAACATCTCGGGTGTGAGAAGTAACAAAAGACCAGGGGAGGCAGTCTATGCGCAGTGGTCAAGGCCACAAGGAGGCAATAGCCTCTCCCCTGATAGCTCTTTAGCTATTTTGCTAGGAGCCCCGTCTATCGGTCAATGGATCAGCTGTCCAAAGACCAATGAACATATGATACGAGGAGGCCAGCCTCTGCTGGAGGCCGTGATGCGGGAGGGGAAGCGGCTGCCGGTCGGCGAGGTCACTCTCGAGGAGGCGCGGCAACATGCGCGAACACAGATGGCACTCCTGCCGGATCGCCTGAGAGATCTGGCCCCGGCGGCCGAAGGACACCGTGTGGAGATCAGCGATCGCCTGAAGAGTGACCTCGAGGCAGCGGAACGAGACGCTGGCGCACACGGGTCGTGAGGCGATTGGATCCGCTCACCCGCATCGCGATCGAGCCGGCGAGCACGCCGGGCGTCAGTTGTCCTCCGTCAGCCGCGTGACCGCGGGGGTGCCCACGAGTCTGCGGTACTCAGGGTTGTCGCGCAAGCCCTCGAAATCGGGACTCGACTCTATCGCATCGCGGGACCCGCGGTCGACCTCAACCAGGCTGGCAAGATCAGCGAGAGATTCCTGTGTCCTGCCAAGAAGAGCATGCACGGCCGCCCGGCCGAGGTAGGGCCGGGGCCACCCGGGGGAGAGAGTAATGGCTCGGGAGTACGAGGAAACGGCATCCTCATAGCGACCGAGCTGCCGAAGGACGAGCCCCTTGACATAGGCTGCCTCGGCGTCGTCGGGGCTGAGCTCGATCACCCGGGCAAGGGAGGCAAGGGCATCCTCATACTGGCCAAGCTGGTAGAGCGCGATGCCTCTGCGATAGTGGCCGTCGGCGAGGCCCGGCTTGGCGGCAATGGCGCGCTCATACCAGCTTGCCGCGCGCATGTAGTCGCCCTGCGAGTACCAGGCATTGCCCCGAGCGATGAGGTCGCCGGCCTCGAGAGGCTGCCCCAGCTCCTCCAGCATGTCCAGCCTTCTCCCGAGCTCGGCAAGCGTGGTCTTCAGGTCCGGGGAGATCTCACTGGTGATGTCAACGGCGGGAAGCGTTCGCAGCTCCTCATCGGCCTTGTCGCGCGCGGCACGGATTCGCAGCGCGACTCTTCTGATATCGCGCAGGCCGCGGATGCCGAAGAAAGCGATCAGAGCACCGATGATGGCAGCCACCGAGATCAACAGATCGACTGCCATGATCGCGCGGTGCTTCTCGAGGCGCTCTGTGTGCACCGCGGATTCCGTCTGTTTCTCGAGCGTCTCGACCCGCGCGGTGAGCGCCCCGATGGTGCGCGCCTGGCGCCTGGTCCTCTTCGGGCCGGGGCTTGGCGGCCTGGTGAGAGGAGGCGGCAGCTGAGCCCTTGCGAGGCGCCGGGGACGCTCCCAGTGACGGCCCTGCCAATACGAGCAGGGACAGTAGCATCACCATCGACAGACAGCGAAGAGAAGCCCTGGGCACTGCTGACTCCTTTGTCTCATGGAGGATGCCCGGCGCCGGCGACCAATGGCTCGCCGCGGTGAACCCGCAGGATTGTAGCCCCTTGTCCGGCGATTCGCCAGTCCGCGCGCGTCGGAGTATGTGCCGAAGACGCCCACGCTTGGCACCTGCTCGCACCGTGCTGCCGGCGCGCTCACGACTGCTGCACCAACGTGCGACGCCGGACCTGTCACCGTGCCAGATCAGAGCGGCGCGCGATGTGTGCGCGTGTCTGTAAACATCATCGCGGTCTGAGTTGAAACCGCACACGGCGGAGGGAGCCCCCCAACGGGGTTCTATCGCTGAACGTGATGTTTGCGTTCAACTGCGAACGCAAACATCTTCAGGTGAACACTCGTCGGCCGGGAGTTTGGTGCTCAACATGCGCGCCACACTACACTCGCGACCGCGCGGCCAGGGGATTTCATGTGACGAGCATGGCGAAATCGTTGGCCAAGATTTGCGAAAGAAATCGAAGAGTATGGCATACGCGGCCAGACTTGTCGCGCGATACGCGCGACCGGCCAAGGAGGCGGTTAGGCCACTGATCAACGTGCTGCGCTGAATGGGCCTGGCCCGGCAACACGTGACGCGGTCCTCACCGCACACGCGGTACCCAGAAAGGGGGTCTGCCAAAGGTGCCAGCAAAGAAGAAGGCCGCAAAGAAGAAGAAGAAGTAAGCAGTGGGCTGAAGATCGGGCGAGGGAGCTAAGCTCCCTCGCCCGATGCTTTTTCTTGGGACGATGGTCGCCGCAATGGATGGGGACGCTGAGGATGCCATCGCCGACCTACGGATTCTCTTGCATTACGGTTGGGCAGGAGCGAGGCACTTGCCAGCGGGCAGGTGCACCGCCCGCGCCTCGCGGAAGCTCCGCTTCCGCCTCACCGTAATGCAAGAGAATCTGCCGTGTGAGCCTCACGCTGTGCGATGCAGGGCGGTAGGCTTGTGCAGGCGCATTTCATGCAACGCATGGAGCGATCAGCCAACCACCCTCGGTTATGAAATGCGCTCTAATGAGGCGCTGAACCGAGTGGGTCTGCGCGAGCGCCTATCTGTTCACCGGGCCGATATAGCTGTGACTCACGGCGATGTTGTCGAACCAGACGCGGTTCACCCTGGGGCTGTCGTGCAGGTAGAGCGAGATGCGGAAGCAGTGCACCTTCAGCTCCTCGACATCCCGCCAGCGGAGGCCGGTGACGTGCACGGCCTCCTTCCCGTCAATCCAGGCCGCCTGCTCGCCATCGGCCTTGCCCGGGGTGTTGCACTTGACCATCATCTCGATGCAGTACCAGCGCCCGCGCTCGAGCGTGACGATGGGATCGGAGAAGAACATGTTGCCGTAGTAGTTGCCCTGCCGGTCCGGCTTCATGTCGGGGTAGTAGGTGTAGAACATCATCGCGCCGGGGGGCGGGTACTTGCCATAGGCCCGCCACGGCTCGAACCCGGTCGAGAAGCGATCCCTGCCATTCGGGCGCGTCCCCGCGTGACCAAAGGCCGCGAAGTAGTCGCCGGGCGGCCCGCCCATCAGCCGGTTGAAGTGCATGAAGTTGCCCTGGTCGAAATCCTCGGAGAACTTGCAGTACCAGCGCGCGTAGACGGTGTCATATCCGGGCATGAACCAGGTGGCGACCGATCCGCCTGTCTCAAGTCCCACAGGCCCGGTGATCTCCAGCGCGTACTTGCCCGAGAACACGTTCTGTGAGTCGGAGACCACCTTGACGTTCGGGTTCGAGAAGTCGTGGTTCCGATTGTCCCACTTGCTGAGGTCGCCGCTCTCGAATCCATCGTAGAAGAACACCTGCGGATCGGAGGCGGCGGGATCGGGGGTGCGCGACGGCTCCGCACCGGCAGTGCCGAAAGCTACAAGCAGCACCGCTGCGACCAACAGACCTGAAAGGTGCCCAATCATACAGTCATCTCCTCGAGGATCATTCGCCGGGATGGCCGCCTTCCATTCTGCGCCTGCGCAGGAAGCTTGAGAGGATGCCTGTTCTTGACACAGGTGACACGTTCTGGGACGCTACGGCTCATGCGCAGCTCGCCGTTCGGCTCGATCAGCCATGCCTACGCCGACCAGGACGCGTTCACCCTGGACGCCTTCGGCGAACCCCTCGCCATCGCCTCCGGCTACTACCCATACTACTCGAGTCCCCATCACCGGCTGTGGACCTGGCAGACCAGGGCGGCGAACGCGGTCGGGGTCGACGGCGAAGGCCAGGAGACGCGGGATTGGTACGCGAAGGGGGAGATCACGCTCTTCGAGACGACGGACTACTGGCATTACGCGCTGACCCGAAATGGGCTGCGAACAGAAACTCGGACGGCGCATTGACCTGCTATGGACTCCAGGGAGAGGGTGCTGACGGCGATCGGACACAGGACCCCGGATCGGGTCCCGATCGACTTCTGGGCGTCGAAGGGCTTCCTGCGCAAACTCGAGTCGGCTGTCGGCATGTCCCGGGAGGCTTTCATGGACGCCTGCGGCGTCGATATCGGGTACATCCCCGGCCCCGAGTACGTGGGGCCGCCTTTGGATGGGGGAGGCGCTGGGCATCTGGATATCTGGGGGGTTCCTCGCGTCATCGCGACGGTGGAGCTGGACGGGGGCAGCGAGACGTATGAAGAGGTGACAGCGCCGCCGCTCGCCTTTGCGCAGACAGTGGAGGAGGTGGCCGGCTACCAGCACTGGCCGTCTCCCGACTGGTTCGATTACGGCGCCATCGAGCGGCAATGCGAAGAGGTGCTGCGGAAGAGGCGGGCCGTCGCCTTCATGGGAGACAGGCTGAACCGGGTAGCTCAACTTAAGCCGGCGATGTACCTGCGGGGAGTGGAGGCAATACTGGTCGACATGGCGGCCGACCCCGAGATAGCCGGAGCGATCTTCAGCCGAATACGTGGGTTCTACACCGCCTACCTTGAGCGGATACTGGAAGCGTCCAAGGGGAAGATCGACATCGTCGTTACAGGCGACGATTTCGGCATCCAGCAGGGGCTGCTGGTGTCGGAGCCGATGTGGGATCGGTACCTGCGGGAGGGGTTCGCGGGGTACCTGCGGGTGGCAAAGAATGCGGACGCGAGGACGATGCACCACACCTGCGGAGCAGTGGCGCCGCTGATCCCGCGCATGATCGAATGCGGGCTCGACGTGCTCCAATCCCTTCAGCCGGAAGCGCGCGGCATGCGGGCGGCTGATCTCAAGCGCGCCTTTGGCGGCCGGCTCGCCTTTCATGGCGGTATCTCCATCCAGCGGACGATGCCATTCGGGACCAGGGAGGAGATCCGGGGAGCGGTGAGAGAGCTGGCCGAGGTGATGGCGAAGGGAGGCGGCTACATTTTCTGCACCTCGCACAACATCCAGGCGGACACGCCTGTCGAGAATGTGCAGGAGTTGATGCGCGCGTATCTCGACTACGGAAGGTATCCCGGCTGATGGGTAGTGGTCACCCCTGTCGAGCGATTCACGCGGGGCACAAAAGACGCCGACCGCCCGGGTTCAGGGGGCGGTCGGTGATGAGACGGAAGGTTCACGCTGATTGAGCTGCTGGTCGTACAGTCACTACTGTACTGGCGGGCTGTGTCGGGAATGTGAACACGAACGGAAACTTCGGTGGCCGTGCGGCAGGGCGGTTCTCCGCCTGCTGGGCCGGGGGCGTCGGAGGCGGGCGTTACGAGGTTTACAGGCGAACCATGCCGTAGTGGCCGGACGCAGCGGACGAGGACGACGGAGGAGGCGTGCATGCCGCGAGGTGAGTCTGTCCATGTGGGTGTTGTGGGCGCGGGTGGCCGCGGGGGTTCGTTCCGCGCCGCTCTGCGCGCGAACGCGGCGCGGGTACGGGCGGTGTGCGACGTAAGGGCAGAGGTGCTCGACCAGGCCGTTGAGGCGCTCGGCGCTGAGGAGAAGTACACCGACTTCGCCGAGATGATCGAGAAGTCCCAACTCGATGCCGTCGTGATAGGCACGCCCATGCAGTTCCACGTTCCGCAGTCCATCATGGCGCTCGAGCGGGGAGTTCACGTTCTCTGTGAGGTGCCGGCCGGCGTCAGCATCGACGAATGCCGACGACTTGTCGGGGCGGCCCGGCAGTCCCGGGCGGTCTACATGATGGCCGAGAACTACACCTACATCCGGACCAACGTCCTCATCAAGGAACTGGTGCGCCGGGGTCTGTTCGGAACGCTCTACTACGCGGAGGGCGAGTATCTGCACGAGCTGAAGCAGCTCAACGAGGACACCCCGTGGCGGCGCAAGTGGCAGACCGGCATCGACGGGATTACCTATGGTACGCACAGCCTCGGCCCGATCTTGCAGTGGATGCAGGGCGACCGGGTCGAGCGCGTCTGCTGCGAAGGAAGCGGCACGCACTGCACGGACCCGCGCGGCGAGCACTACCATCAAGACACGTCCGTCATGCTGTGCAAGATGCGCAGCGGCGGATTGGCCAAGATCCGTGTGGACATGATCTCCGATCGTCCACACGCGATGACGAACTACCAATTGCAGGGCACCGACGGGGCCTATGAGTCGAGCCGGGGCGGGCCGGTCGATGCTCACAAGATCTGGCTGCGCGCACTTGACGGCGAGATCAAGTGGCACGAGCTGGATGCGCTTATGGCTGAATACCTGCCCGATGAATGGCGGAACCCGAGCCCGGAGGCGCTGGCGACGGGGCACTGGGGTGGCGACTACTACGAGGTGCGGGATTTCATGAGGGCCATTCGCGGGGAGATGCCGTGCCCCGTCGGGATACACGAGACGATGGACATGACGCTGCCCGGGCTGGTCTCTCAGCGGTCCATCGCGGAGGGCGGGAGATGGCTCCCGGTGCCCGACTCGCGAGAGTGGGGCGACGATCAGGCGCTGGAGCAGTTGCAGATGATCTGGCCCAAGCGTCTGCTGGGCAAACCACCGACGCCGGAGCTACCGGCGGGGTACAGGTTGCGGCAATATCGGCCGGAGGATAGGGAGAGATACCTGGCGCTGATGCACCGGGCCGGTTTCGAGGGCTGGGATGAGGCGATGCTGAGCCATATACGCCCGGCGATCCTCCCCGGTGGGTTCTTCGTTGTCGAGCACGTCGCCACCGGGGGCCTAGTGGCGACGGCGATGGCCTTACACAGGCCGAGCTCGCGGTATCCGTTCGGCGGCGAAATGGCCTGGGTAGCAGGTGACCCAGACCATGCGGGCAAGAGGCTTGGGCTCGCGGTCTGCGCCGCGGGCGTCAGCCGGCTTCTGGCGGCCGGTTACGAGCACATCTACCTGTTGACCGACGACTGGCGCTCGCCGGCCATCAAGACTTACCTCAAGCTCGGCTTCGAGCCTGTCAGCAGCGGCGCGGGGATGGATGAGCGCTGGCGGAAGGTGCTCGCGGGGCTCGGATGACGTCAGTAGATGGCGCGCGTGCGCGGTGACGCTGCGCGCCGCCTCATTGTCCATCCCGGCGCGCCCAGTGGTGCAGTCTGGCGAAGAACGGGCGTGCGCGGATCACCACGTACGACGTGAAGGCGACGTAGCCCACGACGAAGGCGAGCGAGCCGCCGAGAGAGCCAAGGGTCGGAATGAGGACGATCCCGACGGGGATGACGATGGCGAACCAGAGGATGTTGGCGCGGGCCGAGACGGAGGTGCGGTTGGAGATCACGAAAGTGGACAGTGTGACCCAGCTCGAAAAGACGAGGGGCATGATCAGGCCCATGACCCGGACGGCCGGAACCGCTCCAACCTGATCGCGGCCGAAGACGAGCGGGACCAGCCACTGTCCGCCGAGCGCGAGGCCAAACCCGAAGAAGGAGGCCATGCCGATGATGACGCCGCGGGCGCGGGAAAAGGAGTCGAGGAGCTCCGCGCCCTGCTCGGCGGCATACAGCCTCGCCCAGTTCGGGAGGAAGACGATCATCACTGCGCTGTAGAGGGTGCCGACCTGGAGCAGGAGGGTGAGGGCGATCTCGAACTGACCGACGGCCACCGGCCCCGCCTTCACAGTCATATAGGACTTGAGGATGATGTGGGCGCCCTGCGATATCAGGTCGCCCAGCCAGAGCGGAGCGAGGAAGGGTATGAGCACGCGGAGGTGCGGCCAGTCCGGCGGCGCCCAGGTGAAGCCCATCGCTCGGCGGGCGAAGAGGGCGGAGGAGAACGCCGCGCCGGCCCACCCGACTGCCACACAGAGCAGAAGCCCTGGCAGCCCCCAGCGGGACAGGCCAAGGGCGCCGACGACCGCGGCTGGGAAGACGAAGGCGGCATTGACCAGCGTCGCGGTCGACCATCGTCGCGGCTGCTCGCGGCCCTGGATGCAGCTCAGGAAGAACGAAGCAAGGGGCGAGAGCAGGCACAGGTAGAGCGCGGCGGCGATGACCGCGGAGGAAAGGTGGGGAACGCCGTAGAGCCGCACCACCCAGTCGGCGAGCGCGCTGGCAAGGAGCAGGGCAAACAGGCCTGCGGTGACGCGCGTGGCCAGCCCTGCGGCATAGAAGGCCTTCATCTCGGCTGGGTCGCGCTGGCTCGACTCGGCGATGAACTTCGGGACGCCTGCTTCCACCGAGAAGCTTGCGAGCAGGCGGAAGATGCCGGCGATGGTGATGACAACGGCGTATTCGCCGAAGCGGCGGGACCCAAGCAGCTGGCTGAGGAGGGCTGTGAGGCCGAAGCTGAGCAATGTATAGGAGACCAGCACCGCGGCCACAGTGTGCTTGACCCGGGAAGCGACGGCGCGGTACGAGGCCGGGTTCAGGACTTCCACCAGCAGGCCGTGAGCGGAGGCGGACAGGGTTGCTGCTGTGTCGCGGGGCGAGGTCATGCGAATCGACCAGGGCAAGGGGACATGTCGGCGTGAGTGATTCGCTGCAAGAGGCGGCCGTCCTGTCGGCAGGCGGCCGGGGTCGAAGTGCGGAAGACGCCGCGGACTGGCCGACGGTCGGAGGCGGGGGAGTGTGGAGGTGAAGTGTGACCGAGCTTGGCTTTGGGTTGGTTGGCTGTGGAGGTATGGGGCGCTCTCTGGGCGATTCGCTCAGGGCGCGCACGGATTCGAGGATCGTTGCAGTGGCGGACCCAGCGGAGGAGGCGCGCGGGAAGGCGGCCGAGGCATATGGGGCGGAGGGATATGGTGACTATCGCGACCTGCTCGCCCGGAGCGACGTCGATGCCGTCGTGATCGCGACGCCGAGCTACCTGCACAAGGAGGTCGCTGTCCGTGCAGCCGAGGCCGGCACGCACGTGTTCTGCGAGAAGCCGATGGCGCTCAACACCGGCGACTGTGACGCGATGATCCAGGCGGCCAGCGGGGCCGGCGTCAAGCTCATGGTGGGGCATGTGCTCCGGCTCATCTTTCCATGGTGGCGGATCAAGGAGCTGGCGAATGAGGCGGAGCTGGGCGCGCCGTTCTGCGTGAGCATTCGGCGGATTATGCGCTGGTCGGGCAGGGGCTGGAGATCCCAGGCCGGTATGTCGGGCGGACCTCTCTTCGAGGTGAACATACACGAGCTGGATTTCATGCGCCACCTGTGCGGGGAGGTCTCGCAGGTGAGCGCGTACGGGGGCAGGTTCATCTCTCAAGAGGCGGACTACTACGATGTCTACCTCATCAACCTACGCTTCCGCTCAGGCGCGGTCGGGCAGCTCCACGGCGGATCCACGACCGGCGGAAACGTGTACGAGGGACGGGTGATGTGCCCGGCGGGACTGCTGTCATTCGGGCCTGAGTGGGGTAATGGGACAGTGCAGCGGGGAAGTGAAGATGCGCAACCGCTCGGGCCGGAGGGCCGGACGGGTCCGATCGGAGTCGACTGGGAACTGGACTCCTTCGTGAGGTGGGTGGTGAACGATGAACCACCTGTCGTCACCGGGCAAGACGGACGGGCGGCAGTGGAACTGGCCGAGGCCGCTCGGCGCTCCATCGCGGAGGGAAGACCGATCGACCTGTAGAAGATGCTCGCGCAAAGAAGTAACTGGCAACTCGGCCAATGCGCCCGTTCAGGGCTCTTTCCGTTTGGTTTCGCCCTTACTTCTTTGGGCGAAACCCAATAGTGTGATCGCGGCAGTTGAGGGGCGGACAGCGGTGCGCCCCTACACGGCGCGCTCGCGGTCGATCAGCGAGAGGAACTCCTGTCTTGTATTCTCCGATTCGCGGAAGCTCCCCAGCACCGCCGAGGTGACCATCATGGAGTTCTGCTTCGCCACGCCCCGCATCATCATGCAGAGGTGCCTCGCCTCGATGATGACACCGACCCCGGCCGGCTTGATGTGATCCATGATCACATGCGCGATATCCTCGGTGAGCCGCTCCTGGATCTGCAGTCGCCGCGCGTACATATCCACGAGCCGTGCCAGCTTACTGACTCCGACGACCTGGCCCTTGGGGATGTAGCCGATGTGGCACCGTCCGAAGAAAGGCAGCAGGTGGTGCTCGCACAGGCTGTAGAGCTCGATGTCTCGCACGATCACCATGCTGTTGGTCTCGGCCTGGAAGCAGGCCTGGTTGATCAGCTCCTCGGGGTCCTGACCATATCCCGAGGTGAAGAACTTCATCGCCTGGGCCATCCGATGAGGCGTTTTCGCCAGGCCCTCGCGATCGGGGTCCTCGCCGAGCCACGTGATCAGCTCCCGGAACATCTCCTCCGCCTTAACCATGTCCATCCGCGATCTCCGTTTGAAGCGCGAGTGTGTAGTCCGGCAAGGGCGTCAGCCCCACAGACCCCAATCGGCCGGCGATCTGCCCGATGCTCTCGCCCGTGTCGGGCAGCGTCAGCCCGGGGTCCAACTCGAACAGCGGCAACGCAAGATAGGGCCGCTCCCTGATCTCGGGGTCGGGGAGATGCAAGAGCACAGCATGCTGTGCCCCTACGCTGAGCGTCAGGTTGTCGTATAGAATCAGGTCGAGGTCGATCGTCCGCGAGGCGAATCTGTCCTGCCCGCGCTGGCGCCCGAGTTCATCCTCGATCCGCCGCAGCACCGACCGCTTCAGCTCGACGGGCGGGAGATCGGTCTCGATCGCGAGCACACAGTTATAGTAGGGAGGCTGGTTCCG
>Ga0315274_10012414_pt1 | contig 12150 bp, 10 predicted proteins | sample YL17G02_20_MG_FD_203700 | JGI IMG/M metagenome (GOLD analysis project Ga0315274, IMG submission 203700) | Sediment microbial communities from Yellowstone Lake, YNP, Wyoming, USA - YL17G02_20 | ecosystem: Environmental > Aquatic > Freshwater > Lake > Sediment | place: USA: Wyoming | collected... | reverse complement strand
TTTTCGCTACACTGTGTCATTGCCAGGCCGTCCTTTCCGTTTAATCCCCTCCGCGGAACTACGTGGGATTATAGCGGCAGACGGCCTGGTTTCAAGACCCTAGTGGTGAGAAATGCGGGCTAGGCGGAGTGCAGCAGGGGCGGGAGCTTGGTCACGTGGCCGCACAGGAACCGCGCGGGTGCTCGACACAGGCCACGGGCTGGTGGCAGGGTGCGCGGTGAACCCGGCGTCGGCTGTGGGTGGAGAGGATTGCATACTTGTTCAAGTACGCAACCGCTGCGTACTCCAGTACGCGCTCACGATGGCGAGAAGGCGCGCGTGAAGCGGTGTTCTCGGGTTCGGCACAAGCTGGTATAGCATACGCCCCTTGTGCGAGGAACTGCGAACAAAGCCCCTGCGGATCAGCTTGCTGAGGTGTCTTCCGACGGCCGCGGCCGACATCCTAAGTTCCCGCGCCAACGTGGGCGCGTCCGCGGGCTCGCCCTTCGCCAGCCGCCGCATGATCTGTAGGCGGCGGACGTTCGTGAAGGCCGTGGCGGCATCGAAGAGGAGGTCACTGGCATCCGGCGATGTATCGGCGGTCTTGGCCCGTCGGCGCGCGGAACGGCCAGGGGCGGGGGCGCCAGGCGCGGCCCCTCGGAGGGCCTCGTGGACCCACCCGGCGATCTGGCCGCTCAGCGCGCTGTCGCTGTAGGGCGATCCAGCGCTGCAATAGCAGTGGAGGCCGGAGCGGCGGCGCCGGACAAGGCCCACGGACGAGAGACGCGCGAGATGGGAGCAGACGAGGTCCACCGAGAGACCAAGATCCCGGGCGAGGGTTGTCGGCGCGGTGTCCTTGGCGGAGAGTCGTGAGAGGATCCGGAGGCGCGTGAAACAGGCAACGGTTCGCAGGACGCGTACGATTAGCTCATCCATTCCTGTGTCCCCGGAGTAGGATTGCATACTTGAACAAGTATGCAATCCTACTTCCGCCCGCTCGAAAGTCAAGCGTCAGCCACGGCCATCAAGGGCTACTCCTCGAAGAGGTCGGGCACGATCTCAGCGGATAGGATCACGGCGAGGTGGGTCTTGTCCTTGAACGCGTGGCGCCCGGTGGCGGGTCGGGACAGGACAAAGAGGCGGCAACGCCGCCCATCAGCTACCCTCCCACGGGCATGGGAACCCGCGGGAGGGACTCGCTGGAAGGTGCGACGGGGGGCAGCCCCGGGCATCAGCCACGAAACCGCTCGGTGGTGAAGCCTGGGTCGGGGAGGAGCGGCGCGAGGAGGCGGCGGAGGCGGGCAGAGGCTAGCTCGATAGCAGCGGGGGAGATGTCGCAGCCGAGCCAGCGGCGACCGAGCTTCTGGGCGACGGCACACGCCGTGCCACTGCCGCAGAAGAAGTCGGCGACCACGCCATCCTTCGGACTTGATGCCTTGATGATGCGCTCAAGGAGCGCCTCGGGCTTCTGAGTGGGATAGCCGAGGCGCTCGGACGAGGCGGTGCGCGTGCCGAAGCCAGGGATGTCGGTCCAGATCGTGTCGAGGGTCGCGCGGGCCTCGTCCAGATAGTACTTCTTGTATCTTCGCCCGGTCGAGGAGGTGTAGATCCGCCCTTCGGCCTCTAGCCGCTTGATGGAGGCCTCCGTGTAGTCGCCCAGTTGAACGGTCTTGAAGCGCCGGCCGTCGGGCTCGCGGTAGCGGTAGTTGGCGGCCTGCTCGGGCGTGAGCTCCGCATAGGCTTGCTCGAAGAACCAATCCTCGGTCTTCGAGTAGACGAGAATCGTGTCCGCATTTCGGGGCCACTGGCCGGAGATGCGCTTGGCTCCCTTGCCCGCCACATCGCGGCGCCAGAAGATCTCGTTGCGGAAGCTCTCGTAGCCGAAGAGGCGGTCCATCTCACACTTCACGTAGTGGGAGGCGTGCCAATCGAGGTGGACGTAGATTCCGCCGGTCGGCTTCAGCAGCCGTCTCATCTCTGAAAGGCGAGCGGCGAGCCAGGCGAGATAGGCGGGCAGGCCGCCCTCCCAGACGTCGGAGAATGACCGGGCTTCGGCCGCATCGTCGGCAGCATGATTGCGGCGAGAGAAGAACGGCGGGTCGGCATAGATGAGGTCCACGGATTCGCTCGGCAGAAGCCGCATCACCTGAAGGCAGTCGCCGAGGAGGAGGCGGTTGAGGCCGAGTGGGAAGAGCTCGTCGGGCGGGTGCCGTCTCCTCGCGGCTGTCTCGACGACCTCAACCAGTTCGAAGGAACCCTCCGCGCGCGAGGAGGGCGCCTCGCCTGGAAGCGGCGATGCCGCCGACCCGCGGCTGCGTTCCGCCCGCCTTCTCTCCTTCTTGGTCGCCATTGCGGATCAGTCCCTTCAGGCCACAGAGGCCAGCCCATGGCGCGAGCCATTCTGCCAGATGCCGGGAAGCGGTGTCAAGGCGGCGAGCCTTGACTGCGAATCCCATAGCCCCTATCGTGTAGGCGGGGTGTGGCCTCGCGAGGCCTCGGCCCAGGCCCTGCCCCGTGTCCCTCCTGGCCTCCGCTGGGGTAGCCGATGCCGTCGAACGACACGGCGACAATCCGCCGCCTGGTGCCCGGAGATGCCGCGGCGCTCTGCCGCTTCTACAATGGCCTGAGCGCGCGCTCGAAGCGCCTATTCCATCCGCTCGGCGACGAGACGACCGAGGAACGCTGCCGCGCCGTTGCCGAGGAGAACGATCCAACGAGAGACACGAAGCTCGACCTCATTGCGGCGTCGGGCGACGGCATCGTCGGCTGGGGATTCCTCTGGGGCCGCGACGGGGCGCCGGGGGAGGCCACGTTCGGCCTCGCCGTGGCCGACGACGTGCAGGGCAGGGGGCTGGGCAGGCGTCTCATGGCATCTGTCCTCGATGGCGGGGCCGGCCGCGGTCTCGAGCGGATTACGCTGACGGTGGTTCAGGACAATGCCATTGCCCAGCGTCTCTACGAGGGCATGAGCTTCGTCCGGACGGGCGAGTTTGTCGGCCAAGACGGCCTTCCCTACTTCTCGATGGTGAGCGATCTCCCCCGCGCAGGCAGCACGGGGAGCGGAGGAGGACCAGGACAATGAAGCAGCAGATCATCGCGATGGGCGGCGGTGGGTTCTCGATGGAGCCCGACAGTTCGCTCCTCGACAGGTACTTCCTCAAACAGACGCGGAGGCGGAACCCGTCCGTCTGCTTCGTGCCGACCGCTTCAGCGGACTCGGATGGCTACATCGTGAAGTTCTACGCGACGTTCAGCAAGCTCGGTTGCACGCCGTGCCACCTGTCGCTGTTCCGCCCGCCGAAGGACCTCGCCTCGTTCGTCCTCGCGCAGGACGCCATCTACGTCGGCGGCGGGAACACCAAGAACCTACTCGCCCTCTGGCGGGAATGGGGCCTGGGCAAGCTCCTGCGCAGGGCGTGGCGGCGCGGGACCGTCCTGGGTGGGATCAGCGCCGGGTCCATCTGCTGGTTCGAGGAGGGCCTCACAGATTCGATCCCGGGCAAGCTCACTCGCCTGGAGTGCCTTGGATTCCTGAAGGGCAGCAACTGCCCCCACTACGACGGCGAGCCGAAGCGCCGGCCCGCCTACGAGCGCCTCATCGCCCGGGGCAAGATGCTGCCGGGGATCGCCGCCGATGACGGGGTGGCGCTCCACTTCATCGGAAGGAAGCTCTTCCGCGTCGTCAGCTCCCGTCCCAAGGCCGCCGCCTACGCCGTCCGCCGAGTCAATGGCAAGACAGAGGCCAGGAAGATCACACCACGCTGCCTCGGCGCACGAACGGCGGATAGGTAAGGATGTGACCTCCGCAGCGGCCGGGGTGGCTTGCGATTTCCGTCGGCAGCCGGCACAATAAAGGGGGTCTTGCCTGTCCCGTCCTCCCGCTCCTGCGAGGCGAGGCCCGGGAAACGCGGTGGCCCGGCATTGCTGTGAGCGGAGGCCATTGCGGGAAGGGAGGTGAAGCATGATGATGCGGTGTCTTGCAGTGCTGGTGCTCGCCGGCCTCCGCGACGCCCCCGGTGTCTGGGGCGAACGGAGCAAGCCATATCCGGATTTCGCGGCCCTCGCGTACCCTGTATATCTTCCCTTCCTCCGCGCGCGAGCGGCCCTGGGTTGCGAGGAAGCCCTCCAGGGCATCAGCCACATCGCGACGCCCGAAGCCGCCCAGTTGATGCTCGGGTTGCTCGACAACCCGAATCCGAAGCTCGTGGCGCGCGTCGCGGAATCCTTGCTGACTCGCCTCCCCTCTCCTCCCGGGACGCTGCGCTCGGAACGCGAGCTCTTCTACGTCGAGGGCCAGCGCGAGTACTTCGTCCTCCGGGCCTGGCGCCCGGAGTTCGCCGCGCCGGTGCGGGAGCATGCGCGAAGGCTCCTGGCGAAGGGAACCTTCGCGGGCGTCGGCCGGGCCGCCGAGATGATCAGGAGCGTCGGCACCGCGGAGGATGGCCCGGCAATCACCCGCGCCTTGGACGGCTCTGGTGCCCTTTGTTGTGCGGTGGCGTAATCAGGCCCCAAGGAAGGAATGGTGCGAATGATGGCATCAGCACGGTGGATATGGGACGACCCCGATGGAGCGGGGCGGAATCGGTATGCGCTCTTTCGGCGGGCCTTCGAGCTGCCGGGGGCGCCTGCGAGCGGGGAGTTGAACATCTTCGCCGACACGCGGTATCGCCTGATCGTGAATGGGAAGGTGCTCGGCCACGGGCCGGCGCGGTTCTTCTCCGCCAAGCCCGAGTACGACACGGTTGACCTCCTGCCCGCGCTGCGGCGGGGGCGGAACGTGATCGCGGTCATCGTGAACAGTTGCGGTGGGGTGACGTTTCACTCCGAGCCGAGCGTCGGGGGGCTGATCGCCTGGGGCGAGGCCCGCGACGCTGCGGGCAACACCGTCTCCTTTGCCACGGATGAGTCCTGGCGGGCCATCGAGTCGCCCGGCCACCGCCCCGACACGCACTACATGTCTTTCGCGCTCAACCCCGCGGAGTCCCTCGACGCCCGCGCGATGCCCCTCGGCTGGGAGCTGGACGACTTCGATGACAGCTCGTGGCCGCGCGCGGTCCTCCACGCCCACCCAGAGCACTGGGGGCCGCTCCGTCCGCGCTCGATCCCGCTCCTGGACGAGAGCGAAGTCCTTCCCATCCGCTTCCTCGGCGCCTGGGCCGCACGCGAGCCGGCGGATGAAGATGTCTACTCCCTTCTCGCCATCGCCAAGGGTGGGGAGAGCCTTCACACCGAAGCGCGGGTGGCTGTGATGACCTCCATCCATTCGCCCAGGGAGCAGGAGATCGCCTTCGGCGCCTGGTGGGGCAAGCACTGGGTCAACGGCGAGCTCGTGCAGCCTTCGATCCGCAGGGATGACCACCTCCGCCGGGATTTTGCAGTGAAGCTGCGGAAGGGCTGGAACACGTTCCTGATGTTCGAGACCGTGAAGCACGATTGGTGGGATTTCTACCTCGGGTTGCCGCGCGACGCCGGCCTGGAGGTGAGCGCCGAAGGGCGGCTCGGCTCGCCCCACACGTTCCTCATCGGCGGGATGTGGGAGGACGAGCTGGCGGCAATTGCCGACCGGGTGCCGTGGCCGATCCCCTCGCCCGACGAGTTGCCTGAGGCCCTCAAGCCCTGGAAGCTCTGGCCGCGCGGCAGGAAGGCCGACACCCCTTGCCGTGAGCGGGCATGGAAAACCTTTGAGCGGCTCGCGGACTCGCCCGAAGAGAGATGCTTCGACTTCGCTCAGCATGACAAGACAGCGAAGCTGGCCGGCGTTCACAGGGCCGGCAAGGGTGACACTGTTGCGCTGTTGTTCGACTTCGGCGGCGAGGTGCTCGGACGGCCCTTGCTCGACTTCTCGGCGGCCACCGGCACGGTGGTTGACCTCGCCTACACTGAGCGGCTGAAGGCGGATGGCAGCGCCGATGTCCACCAGCGCTACTTCGTGGACATGATGGAGCGGTACATCGCCCGCGACGGCCGCCAGACGTGGCAGACGTTTCACCCCCGCGGCTTCCGCTACCTGGAAATCCTGATCAAGGGCGACCTGAATGCCTTCGAGTTCCACAAGGTCGCCCTCAAGCGGGCGAGCTACCCCGTCGAGACGGTCGGCTCGTTCGAGTGCTCGGACCCCGTGCTCAATCGCGTGTGGGCGCTCGGCCCGCCGACTCTTCGCGCCTGCATGGAGGATGCCTATCTCGATTGCCCCTGGCGCGAGCGCGGCCTCTACAGCGGCGACTTCTTCGTCGAGTTCCACAGCAACCTCGCCGCCTTCGGCGACACGCGGCTCTTCCGCCGCTGCATCGAGCTGTTCTTCCTGTCGCAGGGCGACAACGGCCTCATCCGCCCCTGCCCCCACGGCCTGCCGCCAGGCCGCCACCCCGACTACTCGGCCATCCTCGCCCAGTGCCTCTGGCACTACTGGGCGCACACGGGCGACGTTGCCTTCCTCCGCGAGATGACGCCTGGCCTCAAGCGTCTGCTGGCCGGCCTCGAAGCCCTCCAGGCTGAAGGCACCGAGCTGTTCGACGGGTCGCGACTCAACCCCTACGTGGACGGTCCGCAAGTCAAGCACAGCGGCGTTACCTGCGGCCTCAACTGCTTTGTCCAGCGCGCCTTCGGCGACAGCGCTCGCGTGCTGGAGCTGGTCGGCGAGCCGGGCCTCGCCCGGCGCCATCGGGAGCGGGCCGACCGCCTCGCCACCGCCATCCGCGATGGATTCTGGAGCGAAGAGCACCGGGCATTCGCCGAGCACCTGCGCTCGGCGGTGCCTGACGCGCGGCCCTCCGTCGCCGCCAACACCCTCACGCTCCTCTACGACATCGCGGAGTGCGACCAGGTGCAGCCCACTCTCGACTGGCTCATCGAGGCCGTGCGGCGGAACCTCACGACGGACGCGAAGGGCGAGACCGTCGGCACCGTCTCGCCCTACTTCGCCTTCTACGCGCTCGGCGCGCTCTACAAGCATGGTCGCGCCGCCGAGGCCGAGGACTTTGTGCGCCGCTCCTGGGGCTGGCTACTCGACCGCGGCGCTTGGACCTGCTGGGAGAACTGGCCCTCGACCGACAGCCTCTGCCACGCCTGGTCGAGCGCGCCGACCTACTACCTCTCCTCCCAGGTTCTCGGGATTCAGTTCCCCGAGCCTGGGAACCCCGACGTCGTGCGGATCCTCCCGCAGACGGGCACCCTCCAGTGGGCGAGGGGCATCTTCCCCCACCCAAAGGGCCCCATCCGCATCGTCTGGAAGCGCGAGGGGAGCAAGTTCCTGGTGGAGTACGGCGTCCAACAGGGCGTCACAGTGGTCCGCGGGGTCAGACCTTAAAATACAAAATAGCAGCCGGCGACCCCTCCGCCAAGGCGACTCGCGGGACGGCTGGATTCGAGCTTATTTTGTATTTTAAGGTCTGACCCTGAAAGGAATCCGATGGCAGACGCGCGAATCCGGTTGATTGCCCGTGCCGATGACGCGGGGTCGTGCCACACGGCCAATGCGGCCATCTACGAGTGCCTGAACGCGGGGCTGGTGCTCAACGTGGGCATCATGGCCTGCTGCCCGGCGTTCGACGAGGCGGCGAGGATGCTCGCCGACTGGCCCGAAGCCTGCGTCGGCCTCCATGCCACGATCAACGCCGAGTGGGAGGCGCCGAAGTGGGGCCCCGTCCTGCCGCCAGAGCAGGTGCCGTCGCTAGTGGATGGTGACGGCCGCTTCCACCAGAACCCCAACCTCACGCACCAGCACGGTGCGAACGCCGATGAGGTGATCGCAGAGGTCGAGGCGCAGCTCGACCGTGCTCACGCGGCCGGGCTGCGCATCGCTTACCTGGACGAGCACATGGGGTTCAACTGGCTGCCGGGCGTGCAGGAGCGATTGGAGGAGCTGGGACGCCGCGAGGGGCTACTCCACGGCGGGCGAGGCTTCCGGGGTCTGCCGCCGGCGCCCTGGCGCTTCGAGGACCGCGCGGACGAGCTGATCGCGCGGCTGGAGGTCGCCGAGCCAGGCACCTATCTCCTCGTCGCTCATCCCGGCCACGACACGGAGGAGATGCGTCGCCTGGCCCACGCAGGGCTTCCGCCCGGCCAGGTCGCCCGCGAGCGCGAGGGCGACACGCGGATGCTCACGTCGCCCAAGGTGCTGGAGTACTGCGGCCACCACGGCGTCCAGCCCGTCCGCTTCACGGATCTTCCTTGAGAGAGCCCTTCGCGGCAAGCCGCAGCCAACGGTGAAGAGGAAGTGGAGGCGGGCATGTCGCCCTCCCCGCGAACACGGCTCAGTGCTCAACCAAGGGCCGGGCGACAGGAGTGACAGCACATCCGACGACCATCATCGCAAGACCCAGCACGAGCACTCGCTTCAGCATGTTCACGGTCCTCACTCCTCCAGGTATTGGTTGCTATCGGAAGCAAGTGCGCAGCCTCTCAGCGACGGTCCCTCTCGTTGTCAACAGGTTTTCCCACCTGGCAGAGGCGAGCTTGACGAGCCGGCCCCGTTCGCTTACGATCCCGGTGGGCTCCGGGTCGCTGGGTCTTTCCTTCGGAGGCGAACGAGAGCCAGGCTATGTTCCCTCGCTTAAGGGCCAATCGGCGCTGCATCCCCTACCTCCGATGGACTCTGCCTCGCCTGCTCCGAGTCCTTCCCTGGCAGCGGCGTGCTGTGCGCCGCAGGCGCGCTCGGCTCGTCGTCCTGTTGCTCGGTTGCGTCCTGATTCCCGTGTGGCAGCACTGCCTTGGCGTGTACGCGGGTCTGAAGCGCGACCGCCGGGGGCACCCGTACCGCGTCACGGCGTCCAGTGGACTCCAGATGAACCTTCGGGAGCCGCGCCTCGCGCGATTCACATACTTCTACTACTATCTGGGCCTGTTCCCGGTGGCCCTGGAACCGCCAAGGGCGGACGTGGAGTACAGCCGGGAGGGCGCGCTCCGGCTCATGACGGACCACGGCAATGACCTGGTGATGGAATCGGGGCACGCCATCCGCTACGGCGACCTGGGCCGCATCTTGCTCTATCTCCCCGACGTCCACCTGAAAGGGAAGCCCGAGAATCCGAGCGTGCGCCCCTGCAACTCGGGGGCGTTTGTCCTGGGGCTTCTTGCGCTCTTCGTGGCCTTCTGGTGGGTGCGGCAGCCGATCCTGGGCGCGCTCCTGGTCCTCCTGCTCGGCTCGAATCCGTTCCAGCTCTTCGAGGTCTACGTCAACGAGAACGTTTTCGGCTGGCCGATCACCGCGTGCCTGTTCCTCCTTGCTCTGCACGTTCCGCTCTTGAGCGGGCGCCGATGCTCGCCCTGGTACCTCTGGACGCTCCCCGTTCTGAGCGGTCTGCTGATGGCCACGGTGCGGCAGGTCCGCTCCGAGCCGGCGTGCGTCATTCTCTCTGCCGTCTTCTCCTATCTCGCGGCGGGAGGGCTTCGATGGCGAATCCGGCTCGCCCTGGCCGCGGTGCTGGTGCTTTCGTTCAGTGTGATCTCGAAGGGTTGGCTCGCCTACTTCGATGGCAAGTTCGAGCAGGCGGCTCGGCGCGTGGCGGCGGCCGGCGGCCGCGTCTTCACGGGGCCGCGCGACCACTACCACGCCTTCTGGCACGCGGTCTGGTGTGGGCTGGGCGATTTCGGCGGCAAGTATGGCTATGAGTGGGGCGACATGGCCGCAGCCGAATACGCCCTGCCGATCCTCGAGCACAGATATGGCTCCGAGGTGCTGAGGAAGTACGGGACCGAGCTGCCCGACTTCGAGGCCGGGACGCAGGGACGCACGAGGCGGTACACCTGGGGCTGGTGGGACAGCGAGAGTCCGATGCCCCTGTACGATCGGGCTCATAGCGACATCCCGCACTATGCCGAGGTGCTCCGAGAGAAGGTGCTCGGCGACATCTCGCGCGACCCGGTCTGGTACCTCGGCGTGCTCGTGCGACGCGTCGGGCGTGTGCTCTCGGAGACCACTCCCGTCCGGGTGAGCCTCGGGCAGGCGTGTTTCACGCTGCCCATGCACGGGGCGTTGCTGATCCCGGTGGTCGGATTGCTCCTCTGGTGTCGGAGCTGGATGCTGCTGAAGCTGGTGTGCTTCTCGCTGCCACTGTCCTTGACTGCGGTTCTCATCTACTCGGGCGGGGGGACCTGTTACTACTCCTGCTACCACATCTTCGTGGCGGCGGCGCTTTGCGCCGGGCTGCTCGAGCTCGGGGTGCTCGTCTTCCGCAAGCGGGTCCTCCCCGTCTCCTGGCGGCGGCGCCTGTCGGTCGCCCCTCCGCGTAGGGCGTGCATACCTGCACGCGGGATCGGCAACTGACGTGGACCCTGCCGGGCCGACGGAACTTCGCCCCCATATCTCCACAATCCTCCCTGTTGTGGAGCGGGCCGCGTTTCTCCGTGCGCCAGCCTGAAAACAGGGAGGAGTATGGAGTGCGGCGAGGCGTCGCCGCTTTGGCTTTCCCGCGGAGCGGGGAGACGGGCCCAACGCCCCGTTCAGCACGGCGTTCCCCCAGCATGTGGCCAAAGACCAGCCCTCCGTGAGAGGGTAGTGGTGAGGGGCCTGAGACAAGGAGCCTACCCCCGTTCCCGGGCCCCTCACCCTACCCTCTCCCAGAGGGCTCGTCTTTGCCCACATCTTTCTGCTGCTTTGTTGCAGCCCCCGAACGGGGGCGATTCAGAGACCTCCGCAGCCGCGCCCCCCACTCCCAACCTGTTCAAGATGATCACGTGTGCGCAATAGGAGTTGATCATCTTGAAAGACAAGCACCGCCGCCCGTTCCGCTACCATAAGAGTATAGTTTGCAACGACATGTGGCTCAGGCAGCCCCTTGGGCCTCGCCCCGCCAGGCCCTTTCAAGATGATCACCCTCCTCCGCAGCCCGGCCCCCATCCTTGCCGGGATCTCGGGCTCCGTAGCCCGCCGTGGGCTACCATCTGCCGCCCCTGGCGGGGCTAGCGCAACGCCCCCCCACGAGATGTGGGCAAAGATGAGCCCAGAGGGAGAGGGGATCGGGTATCCCCGGTCCCGGTAGGGGCGAATCTCGTATTCGCCCCCCTTGGGGCGAACACAAGGTTCGCCCCTACAAGGGCCTCTGTTGATGTCTCTCATTTCCAGGCCAGGACGTTGTGTTGGGGGAGGATGGGCTTAGCGAGGGTCTCGATAGGGGCGAGGAGCGCGCGGGCGGCGCCACGACGAGGGGCGAGCGCGCGGATGGCGAAGCTGCGCGCGAACGCCGAGCGCATCAGGCGCCGAAGCTCGAACAGCGAGAGCAGGCGCTTGCCTCGATACGGCTCTCCGCGCCGCCATCGCACGTAGGGCTGCATCCATCGCCGAGGGAGCCAGCCGACCCCCCAGAGGCGGACGTGAGGCTCCGGCGTCAGCAGCGAGAAGCGGTTCGGCGAGTTGAAGAAGAAGCAAGCCCCGGGCCGCATCACCCGCCGCGCCTCCGAGAGGAACTCCCGCTGGTCCGGCATGTGCTCGACCACGTCGGTCGCGTTGAGGAGGTCGAAGGACTCGTCGGCGAACGGCAGCTCGGTGGCCGAGCCGCAGACGAACGCGACGTTCCCGATCCCCGCGTCGGCGAAGCGTTTCTTCGCCAGGAGCAGGTCGCTCAGCAGGATGTCGAGGCCAATGGCGAGCCCCGCCCGGCGGGCCATGGCGAAGAGCGCGCTGCCCATGCCACAGCCGAGGTCGAGGGCCGCTCCGTCGGCCCTCAGGGGCCGCCGCGCCGCCTCCGCGCTCCGCGCGATCTCCTCCCAGCGCCGTTCCCCCCGCTGGGGTGCCTCCTCCTCGTGCTCGATCCAGAGGCAGTGGAGCGCGTCCGGCTCTCCCTGATTGCAGAATTCCCAGAGCTCGCGGTAAGAGCTACAGGGCCAGCGCTCGATGATTCCCAGGCAGTAGTCGCTGTGGCGGGGGCCGTCTGGCGGGGCAGGCCGGAAGTCGGGAATGCCGTGGATGACCTCGTAGAGGCGGTCGCAGGTGGGGCAGTGGAGGGCGTCGGGCTCGAACGTGAGCTCGCCGTGGCAGGCCGGGCATCGCAATAGGGCACGGAGTTCCATGTGCCGATTTCGAGAAGGGTTACAGCCGGGGGCCTCGAGGCCTGGGCCGCGGCGGCTGTCGGGCGCTTCCATGCCGCGGCCCTCATCTGAGAATACCCGCGTGCCGCGCTGATGTCAAGGCGCGCCAAGAGCTTGCGAACGGGTACGGCGTGTGGTATACTACCG
>Ga0315274_10012411_pt1 | contig 12151 bp, 10 predicted proteins | sample YL17G02_20_MG_FD_203700 | JGI IMG/M metagenome (GOLD analysis project Ga0315274, IMG submission 203700) | Sediment microbial communities from Yellowstone Lake, YNP, Wyoming, USA - YL17G02_20 | ecosystem: Environmental > Aquatic > Freshwater > Lake > Sediment | place: USA: Wyoming | collected... | reverse complement strand
TTCCTAGAAGCACAGCGCGTGGGTGTCCGTGAATATCGTTTCGATCATCACCAGAAGAAATCACGGCAGCATTCGGCTTAACGGCTTGGAGGAACGGCACGGAGAAGTCTTGGCTCCCATGGTGCGCAGCTTTATAGACATGAGATTCGAGAGCGCTAGGCTTTCCATGGATAGCCGGATAGATCTTGAGAAGGTCGTCCATGGAATCTGTGTTAAGGTCTCCAGCCAATAGTATTCTTTGATTTCCGTGTTGCACACAGAGGACGACGGAGTTTCCGTTAGCAGTCTTTCCGGCATCCCCATACCAGGGGTAATAAAGTTGACCATCGTCGACATTAGCCTTAGGCCAAAGCACTTCGATAACTAGTGATTTCTGAGGATCGTTGTACGGTGGGATGAACCCATCCGCTGCGTCTAGGCGTTTGCATACAAAACCTTCTGGGGGACTGTCTACCCTTCGACCGGTATCTTTCATCTTCTGAATGACGATGGGAAGATTTTTCTCGGCACTTTCTACTGCACCAATGAGGTCTTTCATGAGTGGTGTGAGAGTTGGCTTATCACCAATGCTTGGCCGGCTGATGAGGCCACAGACACGCTTTCCCTTCTTTCCCTTGCGGGGGCCAGGGTCTTGCTTTGCGTCAGTTCGTCGGAAAAGACCGTTGTGATAGAAGCGCTTCACGGCAATCTTAGGATCTGCCAAGATGTTGAGGAGTCCTTTTGTGTGGTCATCATCGCTATGCGTCGCAATGATCGCATCGAAGTCAATGTGATAGTTTTCTTTATCTAGACGGTACTTGTTTTGGATGAACTCATGAGCGTCGTCAGACGCCCCAGCGTCAATCAGGATGCGTCGGTCATCTGGAGTCTGGATGAGGATTGCATCGCCTTGACTAACGTCTATGAAGAAGATTTCGAGTTGACGCTTCCTTGTTAGATCCGCAAGTTCAACGTATCCTGTTCCTCCGCGATACTTAACATGTACTCGCCCTGTCGCTGGAGTTTGCTCATCTGTTATTCTCAGCCACTCTCCTAAGAGAATGTTTGCCACCCCCGTGCTTCCGCTACGATTCTTGAATACTTTCACCAAAGGCTTAGCTGCATAAGCGTAATCAGGGAATTCTGGATCTATAGGCTGACCTAACAATGATTCTGACATAGATTAATCCTCCAGAGATTTCTGAATGGTTTGTTATTCCAAGAAACATGTGTCAAATTACCCCGCAAGCCGGCGTGTCGAACTCGCGGATGTTCCAGGTCGCCAGGAGAAGCGTCTCCTTCAGGGTGCGTTGCGGTATCTGTCCCGCCAGCTCCTGGCGCAGCGCCAGCAGGCGCTCGAGCGTGCGCCTCCCTTCGGTAGCGGATTTGTCGATCCCATCATAGAACGGCATGTCTACCTCCTCCCTTCTTCAGAAGCGTCCCTCCCCACTGGAGAGCCCATATATCCTAAACGAAAAACCGCCAGGAGTCCATAGCAAGATCACCAGCCAGACTGCCTGGTCGGTCTGGAGAAGCTGTGTGACAGCTTCAGTATGGTCTGGCTACCGGCCCAGCAACCTCGAAGCTGTTTCCCTTGACACCTAGACCGTGCTATGATTTAATGACTGGCAATCGGCGGCGACCCTTCCGAAGTCAACTGAGAGTACGGAGGGACAGTGCAGGGAGGCCTATGAGAAGCGATATAGCCAAGAAGGGCGTTGAGCGTGCGCCACACCGCTCCCTGTTTCACGCACTGGGATTGACCTCGCGCGAGATAGAGCAGCCCATTGTTGGCGTCGTTAACAGCTTCAACGAGATCATCCCCGGCCACATTCACCTGAGACAGGTGGCCGAAGCGGTGAAGGCTGGCGTGTACAGCGCCGGAGGCACGCCGCTGGAGTTCGATACTATCGGAGTCTGCGACGGAATCGCCATGGGGCACATGGGCATGAGATACAGCCTCCCCAGCCGTGAGCTGATAGCGGACTCCGTTGAAGTTATGGTGCAGGCTCATCCCTTTGACGCACTGGTGTTCATCCCGAACTGCGACAAAATAGTCCCGGGGATGCTCATGGCTGCCGTGAGGCTCAACCTGCCGGCTATCTTCGTGAGCGGCGGGCCCATGCTGGCCGGGCGCTTGCCAGGCAACAAGTGCATTGATTTGAATACGGTCTTCGAGGCTGTCGGCAGAGTCACCAAAGGCGAGATGAGCAAGGCTGAACTCAGGCAAATTGAGGAGCTGGCCTGCCCGGGGTGCGGCAGTTGTTCAGGGCTGTTCACGGCCAACACGATGAACTGCCTCACCGAGGCCCTGGGCATGGCCCTGCCGGGCAACGGTACTATCCCGGCAGTGGACGCGCGCAGAATGCGGCTTGCCCGGGAGGCGGGCAGAAAGGTCATGGAGTTGCTGGCTGCGGATTTGCGTCCGAGGGACATTGTTACCAAAGACGCTATTCACAACGCCTTCGTGCTGGATATGGCTCTGGGGGGCAGCACGAACTCGGTGTTGCATCTCATGGCGCTGGCCCAAGAGGCGGGCATGGACTTCTCACTGAAGGCAATAGACGAGATAAGCCGTAGCTCGCCACACCTGTGCAAGATAAGGCCGTCGGGTGACTACCATCTGGAGGACCTGGACCTCGCTGGTGGCGTACCGGCGGTGATGAAGGAAGTTGCGAAGCTGCTCAACCTGAGCGCAAGGACGGTAACCGGCAAGACGCTCCGCCAGACCTTGGCGCGAGCCAGGGTCACGGACCGAAACGTGATACGGTCTGCGTCGGACCCCTACTCGCCCAGGGGCGGGCTGAGCATCCTTTTCGGCAACATCGCGCCACAGGGCGCAGTGGTCAAGAGCGCGGCGGTCGTTCCCGAAATGATGGTTCACAAGGGGCCGGCGCGCGTCTTCAACTCTGAGGACGAGGCCACCACCCACATCATGAAGGGTTCGGTCAAGGCAGGAGACGTAGTGGTGATTCGGTACGAAGGCCCCAGGGGCGGCCCGGGCATGCCCGAGATGCTTGCGGCGACTTCGCTCATCGCTGGAATGGGGCTGGACAGAGACGTGGCAGTTGTCACTGATGGGCGCTTCTCGGGTGCGACCAGAGGCGCTGCCATTGGGCACGTTTCGCCGGAGGCAGCAGAGAAAGGCCCGATCGCGGCCTTGATGGATGGTGATATGATAAGCATTGATATCACCAAGAACAGGCTCGATGTTGCACTCAGCGCCCGGGAGATATCCGCGCGGCTCGCTCGACTGCCTGAGTTCGAGCCGAAGATAAAGACCGGCTACCTGAAGCGCTACGTCGAGAAGGTGACCTCGGCCTCAACAGGGGCTGTCTTCAGGTAGGAGCTGTCAATGAAGTTGAATGGTGCACAGATACTTTGTGAAAGCCTGGTAAGGGAAGGCGTCGAGGTCATCTTCGGCTTCCCCGGCGGCGCTGTGCTTCCGCTTTACGACACGCTGCCCCAGTATCCGCAGTTGCGGCATATCCTCGTGAGGCACGAGCAGGGCGCCGCCCATGCGGCAGACGGCTACGCCAGAGCCACGGGGAGGGTCGGCGTTTGCCTGGCCACCTCCGGGCCGGGAGCGTGTAACCTTGTGACCGGGATCGCGAACGCACATCTCGATTCTTCCCCCGTTGTGGCTATCACCGGGCAGGTGGCCAGGCCGTTCATCGGCAAGGATGGTTTCCAGGAGATCGACATCACGGGCATCACTGTGCCCATAACCAAGCACAACTACCTCATTCTCAGAGCGGATGAGATAGCTACCAGGGTCAAGGAGGCCTTCCATATCGCCAGCACAGGCCGGCCGGGGCCGGTGCTCCTGGACATACCGCGTGACGTGTTTACCGAGGAGGCTACCTTCAGCTACCCGAGCAAGGTTGACCTGCCCGGGTACAAGCCCGTCGTGCGCGGCCACCCGGCGCAAATCAAGAAGGCGGCGAGGCTTATCAGCGAGGCCAAGCGCCCTGTGATCCTGGCCGGAAGGGGCGCAATCATCTCTAACGCATTTGACGAGCTGAGAGAACTCGCCGAGAAGGCACAGATCCCGGTGGTCACCACGCTCCTGGGCATCGGTTGCTTCCCCGAAGACCACGTCCTCAGCTTCGGCATGCTCGGGATGCACGGCATGGCCTATGCCAATCTGGCTGTGGACGCCGCCGACCTCATTATCGCACTCGGCATGAGGTTCGATGACAGGGCGACTGGCAGGGTGAGCGGTTTTGCCCCACATGCCCAGATAATCCACATCGATGTGGATCCTGCTGAGATAGGCAAGAATGTGCGCGTCACCGTGCCCATCGTTGGCGAGGTGAAGCACGTGCTCAAGGCGCTGAACAAGCAGGTGAGCGTTCAGACGCACATGGACTGGATAAGGCAGGTCGAGCAATGGCGCCGGGAGCACCCGTTGCACGTTATTCATGACTCGGACAAGGTGCTTCCGCAATTCGTGGTCAGCAAGATATGTGAAGTCACCCAGGGTGACGCCATCATCGTCACCGGAGTCGGCCAGAACCAGATGTGGGCTGCGCAGCACTTCTGCTACCGGAAGCCCCACAGTCTGATCTCCTCCGGTGGCCTGGGGACTATGGGGTTTGAGCTGCCGGCCGCCATCGGGGCGAAGGTCGGGTGCCCGGATGAGACCGTGTGGGCAGTGGCCGGTGATGGTGGCTTCCAGATGACCATTCAGGAACTGGCCACGGCAGTCCAGGACAACGTCGCGGTTAAGATCGCCATAATCAACAACGGTTTCCTGGGAATGGTGAGGCAATGGCAGGCGTTGTTCTATCAGCGCCGCTACGTGGCCACGCCCCTGAGCAGCCCCGACTTTGTCAAGGTCGCTGAAGCTTACGGATTGCCCGGCCTGAGGGTGACCGAAATGCAGCAGGTAGTGCCTGCGATTGAGCGGGCCATGGAGCACAACGGACCGTTTCTCATTGACTTCGTGGTCGAGCCCGAGGAGAACGTCTACCCGATGGTCGCGCCGGGAGCCACGCTGGCCGAGATCCTGGAAGACCCGAGGAAGAAGGTCGACTTCAAGCTGCGGCCCCGGGAAACAAGCAATCTGTGACTCCCTTCAGCCTCAGCGGCTTTCGAGGAGGCCGTCATGCCTAGCACAAAGCATACCCTGGTGGCGCTTGTTGAAGACAAGCCTGGCGTGTTGAATCGCGTGGCGAGTCTGATTCGCAGGCGCAACTTTAACATCGAGAGCATAGCTGTGGGTCACTCCGAGCAACCGGGCATGTCCCGCATGACAATTGTCGTAGACGGTGCTACCACCGCTGTGGAACAGGTGCGAAAGCAGCTCGGCAAGCTCATCGAGGTTGTGAAGGTCAGCGATCTCAGCGATGACCCCATCGTGTCCAGGGAGCTTGCTCTGATCAAGGTCATGACGACTTCGTCGAACCGGAGCGAGATCATACAGATCGTGGACATCTTCCGCGCGAAGATTATCGACGTCGCCGCTGAGTCAGTCATAATCGAGGTCACCGGTGACGAGGAGAAGATCGACTCCCTCTGTAGCCTTCTCAGGCGCTTCGGCATCAAGGAACTGGCGCGCACTGGCAGGATCGCTATGCCGCGGGGGGCATCGGGTGCCGTCAGGCTTGAGCCTGAGGAGGAGGCTGAGGACGAGGAAGCCCACCCGCAGAGGGTGAAGAAAGCCAGAGCGGGGCAATAGAGTCTGGATCGACTGCACTGGATGTTGCGCATACCACGAAGGGTTGAAATATCGTCGTCGCAGCTCGCGAAGCCATGTTGCCGTTCGTGGTGAGCCCTTCGGCAAGCTCAGGACAGGCCAGTCGAACCATGAACGGCCCTTCGACAGGCTCAGGGCGAACAGCATACAGGGCGTTTTCGTCACAATAGCATTGAAAGGATGGTGCAACGGTAATGTACTACGACAAGGATGCAGACCTGGGTTTGCTCGCAGGCAAGACCATCGCGATTGTGGGCTTCGGCAGCCAGGGGCATGCCCATGCCCAGAATCTGAGGGACAGCGGGTGCAACGTCATCGTTGCTGAGCTCAAGGACAGCGACCCCTGGAAGGAAGCGAAGAAGGCGAAGTTCAGAGTCCTGACTGCCGAAGAGGCCGCAGCGGAAGCGCACATTGTGACCCTGCTCGTGCCCGACAACCTGCATCCGGCGGTCTACCGCCTGATGCAGAAGGGGCTGACGAAAGGGAAGATGCTGATATTCGCGCACGGCTTCAACATCCACTACAGTCAGATTGTTCCACCGCCAGACATAGACGTTACGATGGTGGCGCCGAAATGCCCCGGCCACATGCTGCGCCGCACCTATACCGAGGGGTCGGGGCCACCGGCCCTCGTGGCAGTCCATCAGGACGCGACGGGCAAGGCCAAGAAGATTGCGCTCGCCTATGCCAAAGGCATAGGCTGCACCAGAGCCGGCGTGCTGGACACCACGTTTGCCGAAGAGACGGAGACCGACCTCTTCGGGGAGCAGGTTGTCCTTTGCGGGGGCGTGGCCTCCCTCGTCAAAGGTGCATTTGAGACGCTGGTCGAGGCTGGCTATCAGCCGGAGATAGCCTACTTCGAATGCATGCACGAATTGAAGCTCATCGTCGACCTGTTCTATCAGGGTGGACTGAGCTTCATGAACTACTCGGTCAGCGACACTGCTGAATATGGCGGCTATGTGTCGGGGCCAAGGGTCATCGACGAGTGCTCGCGGGCAACCATGAGGCAGATTCTTTCTGAGATTCAGGACGGCAGCTTCGCCACGCGCTGGATCCTCGAGAACCAGGCGGGGCGCCCGTCGTTCTATATGATGAGGAAGAGGGAGCAAAACCACCAGATCGAGATCGTGGGCCAGAAGCTCCGCGCGATGATGCCCTGGCTCAAGGCGAAGTGACGAGGCAATAGAGGGCGATTGGTTTGGATAAGATCATCATCTTCGATACAACGCTGCGCGACGGCGAGCAGTCGGCGGGAGCGGCGCTTAACATTGACGAGAAGCTGGAGATCGCCAGGCAACTGGAGAGGCTGAACGTCGATGTGATCGAGGCCGGGTTCCCGATCTCGTCGCCCGGCGATTCGGAGGCTGTGCGCCGGATATCCCGGGAGATGCGCGACCCCATGGTTTGCGCCCTGGCACATGCCCACCCCAAGGCGGTGGATGCAGCCTGGGAAGCAGTCAAAGACGCACGCCGTCCGAGAATACACGTGTTCCTTTCGAGTTCCGAGATTCATATGTCCCACCAGCTCAAGAAGGACAGGGAGCAGGTCCTGCAACTCGCCGGTGACATGGTTGCGCGGGCCAAAGGCTATGTCAGCGACGTGGAGTTCTCACCGATGGATGCCACCCGCACCGATCCCGCCTTCCTGTACCGAATCGTCGAGAGGGTCATAGAGGCCGGTGCGACCACCGTCAACATACCCGACACAGTGGGCTACACCATACCCCGGGAGTTCTGCGAGCTGATTGACGGCATCCGCAACAACGTGCCCAACATACAGAAAGCAGTCATCAGTGTTCATTGCCACAACGACCTCGGGCTAGCAGTGGCCAACAGCCTCGCTGTCCTCGATCACGGGGTGCGCCAGATAGAGTGCACCGTAAACGGCATCGGCGAACGGGCGGGCAACGCTTCTCTCGAAGAGATAGTGATGGCCCTGCGCACCCGCCGGGACCTGTTCAACTACACTGCCGACATAGACACCACCCAGATCCACAAAGCGAGCCGCCTGGTCAGCGATATCACGGGCATGTACGTGCAGCCGAACAAGGCCATAGTGGGTGCCAACGCCTTCCGCCATGAGTCAGGCATCCACCAGGACGGCGTCCTGAAGGAGAGAAGCACCTACGAAATCATGGACCCGAGGGACGTGGGTCTGACAGGCAGCACGCTCACTTTGGGCAAGCTCAGTGGCCGGCACGCCTTCAAGGCGCGGCTCCAGGAGCTGGGCTATGCTCTCACGGACGAAGACTTCAGCCGTGCCTTCGCGGCTTTCAAGGAGCTTGCGGACAAGAAGAAGGAGATCACGGACCGGGACCTCGAGGCGCTGGTGGCCGAAGAGCTGCGCACGGTGTCGGAGACCTACCATTTGGAGCAGGTTCAGGTCTCCTGCGGCGACCACAGCGTGCCGACGGCCTCGGTGAAGCTTGTTGGCCCCGACGGCCGGATTGTCGCCGACGCTGCCCTGGGGACAGGCCCCGTTGACGCCGTTTACAAAGCTATCAACCGCCTGGTGAAGGTGCCGAACAAGCTGACCGAGTTCAGCGTGAAGTCTATTACGGCAGGCATTGACGCCATGGGCGAGGTGACGATCAGGATTGAGAGCGGAGGCAAGACCTACACAGGTCGCGGCGCTGACACCGACATCATCGTCGCCTCCGCCAAGGCCTACATGAACGCCCTCAACCGCCTCCTGGCGACCGTGGAGAAGGCATAGGCAGCAGACAGCTATGGGCCGCCAGCTTGGAGGGGCGCGGTCACCGCGCCCTGCTTGTCTTTCGGTCGAAGTCAAGAGGTGCAGGACACTTCCTGCTCGGGGGTTCGGGGGTGTCCCCCAATCCTCCCTTCTCCCCCAAGACTGGGGGAGCCAGAGGGGGCTGATAATGTTCATAGGGAGACTCAATTGACCTTAGCTGAGAAGATACTGGCCGCGCACTGCGGCAAGAAGAGAGTCAGCCCTGGCGAACTGATTAGCGTCAGGGTTGACCTGGTTCTGTCCAACGATATCACCGCTCCCATTGCCATCAAGGAGTTCCGTCGCATCGGGGTCAAGAAGGTCTTTGACCCGGCGAAGGTCGTGATGGTGCCGGACCACTTCGTCCCGAACAAGGACATCGCGTCGGCGGAACAGGCCAAGATGATGCGCGACTTCGCCCTGGAGCAGGGCCTCGTCTACTTCGAGGTCGGCGAAATGGGCATTGAGCACGTCCTTCTTCCCGAGAAGGGCCTCGTCCTTCCCGGCGACGTAGTCATTGGCGCCGATTCGCACACCTGCACCTACGGGGCCCTGGGTGCCTTTGCGACGGGCATGGGCTCCACCGACGTCGCCGCCGCCATGGCGACCGGCGACATCTGGATGAAGGTGCCGCCAACCATCAAGTTCGTCTATCACGGCAAGCTGCTCAAATGGGTCAGCGGCAAGGACCTGATCCTGTACACCATAGGCGACATCGGCGTGGACGGCGCTACCTACTCGGCCATGGAGTTCACCGGCGAGGCGATAGCCAGCCTGTCCATGGACAGCCGTTTCACCATGGCCAACATGGCCGTCGAAGCTGGCGCTAAGGCCGGCATTTTCCCCGTGGATCAGAAGACGCTCGATTATGTAAAGCCGAGGGCGAAACGGCCCTACAAGGTCTACGAGGCAGACGACGCCGCACAGTACTCAGGAGTCATCCAATACGATGTGTCGAAGATAGAGCCCCAGGTTGCCTTCCCGCACAAACCCTCGAACGTGAGGCCGGTAAGCAAGGTGGGCAACGTCGAGATAGACCAGGCAGTCATCGGTAGCTGCACCAACGGGCGGCTAGAGGATTTGACAACCGCCGCCAGGGTCCTCAGGGGTAGAAAGGTGAACCGCAGGGTGCGCTGCATCATAATACCCGGCTCGCGGGAGGTTTACCTACAGGCGCTGCGACGCGGACTCGTCAGGTTGTTCATTGAGGCGGGTGCCGTGGTGAGCACACCGACCTGCGGCCCGTGCCTCGGCGGCTACATGGGCGTGCTAGCTGCGGGAGAGCGCTGTGTCTCAACCACGAACCGCAATTTCGTGGGCCGGATGGGCAGCAAGGACTCGGAGGTCTATCTGGCCAACCCCGCCGTTGCAGCCGCCAGCGCCGTGCTGGGGAGAATTGGGGGGCCGGAGGAGGTAGCGCCCGCTCGCAGGTAAGTCGTTTCCTGGCAGGACCTGTACGCAGCGGGGCCGTGAGAGGGATGTGAGAAATAGTGGCACAATTCGAGGATGTCCGGGGGCGCAGTGTTCGGCTGACCGATGAGAGGCGGGCACACATTGAAAATGAGCACCCGGAGATGGAGGGGCAGATCGCCAGAATCGAGGCGACCTTGCTTGACCCTGACCTTGTGGTGAGGTCAAAGGTAGACACGGAAGTTGAGCAGTTCTACCGCTACTACGGCGACACGCCGGTCGGCGGCAAGCACATGTGTGTTATAGTCAAAGGAGGAAGCGCTGGGCCGTTCGTCGTCACCGCCTATCTGACGGACACAGTGAAGAGGGGGGAAGAACTGTGGAGAAGGAAATAAGAGTCTGGTACGACAGGGAAAGCGATTACCTCGAGGTTCTGTTCGACAGGGAGGCGGGCTACTTCAGAGAGACTGGCAATGACGCCGTGATGGAGAAGGTTGACAAGAGGGGAAACGTCATCGGGTTCTCCATCCTGAAAGTGAGCGCATTGAAGGGGGAACAGCCGTTGTCGGTGACCCTCAAGTGAGGAGGCCGGGGTAAGCGCGTACCGGCCGCAAGAGGTGCCGCTACTAGGCGTGCCCTTCCGGTAAGGCGAGGTCCGTCGGCCACGATTCGCGACGTTGCAGGCAGGACGCGTAGCCCGAAGCGCCGGGTCTATCTGCCAACCCCGCAGTCGCGGCCGTACTGGGGAGTATCGCGGGGCCGGAAGAGATCGCAAGATGAAAGAGCCGAAGCTTAGCGCAGAACTCGTTCCCCTCACGTCGTGGTTCAGCAATCTGCGGGAAATGCTGCCGCGAACCACTATGGGACAGGATAAGGAGACAGACCTACGAGAAGTACGGTCGCAAGTGCGGGGTACGTGGCGCTTAGGGAAGACTGAATTGCCATGAGATTTGGTACTACGATGACAAGAGGCACATCCAGAAGCTCGTTGGCTTCATTGCGCTTTGCGACCTCTGCCACCACGTGAAGCACGTGGGACGGGTAAACATGTTGGCGAACGAGGGAAGGCTAGATCTTGAAACGGTCGCACAGCATCTCATGAAGGTCAACCAGTGCGACAGAAGAACCTTCCAACGATACGTCAATCGAGTCTTCGCTCAATGGGAAGAGAGATCGAGCTACGAGTGGAAAGTGGATCTCGGTGAGTACGCAAACCTGGTGGGACCCCGTGGAACAAGAGCGTCGTGAGCGGTATCGGTAGCGACAGTCCCTTACTACTGACGAATGGAACGACTATGATAACGAGATGGACCGAGGCCACAGAGTCAGACTTCCAGGGAACCATTATCGACGTCGAGACTATCGGGGGTTTTCGCGACGAGTACCCTGACTCGAGGCGATACCAAGACCATCGACTTGTCATAGTCGGTTTCATAGAGAAGTATCATCTTGAGATAGTGTGCGCGAGGGGCGACGATTCTATCGCAGAGCTAGTCGCAGAGGCCCAAGGCCTCATAGCCGGGTTGGAGAGGCCCTTTTGCGCGTTTAACAGTGGGTTTGAACGTGGTGTGTTTTTCTACAACCTGGGAATGAAGATCAGCTTCGAGAGGGAACTCCAGCGTGGGCGTGAATCGAAAGAGAAAGCATGTCGACAGTTGACAATACCTCACTACGATGACCCATTCTTTGGCAGAGGGGCTGACTGCATGGACGCATGGAGAACAGGACGCTTTGACCAGGCAGTTGCGCACAATAGAGCGTGTCTCTTGAAGGAGCGAGATATCCTGCTGAAGAGGGGCTTCGGAGAACCAGAGCCGTTGAGATTCGTGAAGTTGTAGAGGCCGAAGTTGAAGTTGTGCGGTTCAGTCCACAAATACGGCGATGACGTCGATACCGATGCCATCATACCGGCGCGGTACCTCAATGTGTCCGAGCCGGATGAGCTAGCGCGGCACCTCTTCGAGGATGTGGCCCCAGACTTCATCACCCGGGTCAAGCCGGGGGACATCATCGTCGCGGGCACTAACTTCGGCTGCGGCTCCTCGCGCGAGCACGCTCCGCTCGCCCTCAGGGGTGCAGGCGTGAGCTGCATCATTGCCACAAGCTTTGCGCGCATCTTTTACCGCAACGCGCTCAACATCGGTCTGCCTATCCTGGAGTGCGAAGAGGCCGTAGACAGCACGCAGGCGGGCGACATCCTTGAGGTCGATCTGGCCTCTGGAGAGATTGTGAACGCCACCAGGGGGCTCACCTTCAAGGCCAAACCCTTCCCCGAGTTCATGCTACAGTTGATCGAGGCCGGCGGCCTGATCGAGTACACCAAA
>Ga0315274_10012410_pt1 | contig 12152 bp, 27 predicted proteins | sample YL17G02_20_MG_FD_203700 | JGI IMG/M metagenome (GOLD analysis project Ga0315274, IMG submission 203700) | Sediment microbial communities from Yellowstone Lake, YNP, Wyoming, USA - YL17G02_20 | ecosystem: Environmental > Aquatic > Freshwater > Lake > Sediment | place: USA: Wyoming | collected... | reverse complement strand
TCAGAGCTTGATGATACTGCTGTTGCTGAGCTGATAGAAGGGCTTATTAACAACGGCAAGAAAGACGAAGCAAGCCGGATGAAATGCTGGGCGCATAGTCACCCTAATATGGGCGTATTCTGGTCGGGCACCGATATAAGCACCTGTAATCTGTTACTGTCTGATTATCTCATAAGTATAGTGGTAACGAATAATTATACAGTAAAGTGTAGGATAGATATTCGGTCACCATTCAAGATATCATTTGATTGTGTACCGGTATATTATGGTATATCAGGGGATAAGCCAGAGATGAAACAATATGGTGAAGAAGCAAAGAAACTTGTTGAAAGTATACAATATAATATAAGTAGGGTGCCGGTTGTATGGCAATCTCCATTATCGAAACCTGATACTTATTATTGTGAATATTGTGGGAAATGGCATCCACATGGACAGTGTGAATTTGATGAAGCTAATTGGGATACTGGTGATGATGGATATGATTGGTATACATTAGGAGCAGATACCGTGGATGATACTGATGACGAACAGGTAGTAACAGATATGGAAGTTGCTAATCAGCAGTGTGTTAATGAGATAATAGCAGAGGGGCAGATGATAGAGGAGAAGGATTTACCATTTTAATATAGGAGAGTAATAATGGAAATTCAGGAACAAGTTATCAATAAGATTCCCCATGAAAGATTTATGCGGCAACTCGATATTGTACCGCCGGAATCTCTAACTTTTCCAATTACAGTTATAGGTGCCGGTGCTATAGGTTCGTCTACTGTAATAAATCTTATGAAAATGGGATGCTCAAATGTAACTGTGTGGGATGATGATACAGTAGAAGAACATAATGTCCCAAACCAATTCTGTAAGTTATCTTCTATTGGAAGTTTTAAAGTTGATGCACTTGATGAGCTTGTGTATGATTTAACAGGTATGCACATAAACCCAGTCAATAAGAAATACAGGAACCAAGAACTAAAAGGTGTTGTTATTATAACAGTTGACAATATGATAGCCCGGCAGATTGCATGGAAAAAGATGGTAAATAAATTTCATGTTCCATTATATATAGATGCACGTATGGGTGCTGAATTTGCTCGGATTTACGCTGTGTGCCCATCAGATTCAGACGATATTAAACTGTATGAAGAGAATTTATATCCGGATACGGAAGCAGAAAGACTGCCATGTTCTGCCAGATCTATTATATACTGTCCGAGTATCATAGGGGGGATTATTGCTATGATGGTGAAACAGTTTGCTATGAATCAACCAGTAAAAAAAGAAGTGTTGTTTAATATACCAAGTTTTACTATATTATAAGAATGAAGGTGGAAAATGCAATTATATCATAAAATTATTCTATTTGTTGTTACTTTAATGCTTCTGACATATCATACATTGTATATCATAAATACTCCACATCTTAATTTCCCATTTCCTTTATGGACACTTATATCATGTATTACTGTTGGATTTATGTATGGAATAGTGATTCATATATTGTGGAAGGAGTAAAAAGATGTCAACAGAGAAAGAAAGAATTAATGAAATAGTGTCTTGTGAAGTTGCTGATATAGTTGAAAAATTGAAACCATATTGTGATTTATTGAGTAAGATTAACCTATTAAAGAAAGAAAAACGGAAAATGGAGGATAGAAAAGCCCTTTATGAGAATTTACTTATTGCTACTACTGAAGATATTGAAAAATTAAATGAAAGGATTGAAAGTTTATATGTACAGGCGGGAAAATCTCTATGGAAAACTTTATAAAAGGGGGCTGTTAATGCTGACACATGATAAACGTGAAGAATATATCCAGAAGTTGGTTGAGAGAGACCTTGATATTAGTGATGATGAAATGCTCGCGGACGTATTTGAAAATGGCTGTATAGGATATGCAAATATGTCTGACGATGAATTATTAGATTTTTATAAGGAGTATATTGAAGGAATAAATTTTAACAGAAAGGGAATAATATGCAAGTTAAGGAACTTATTAAAAGTCTGAAGATGTATCTTCCAGATGAAGAAGTAGCGTATATTCTCTGGACACGAGCAGATGTTAGGATGGTAGCTGAAAGAGACTATGATGTTAAACTGTCTAATCTCGAATGTGATGAAATACTTGCTGATATGCACCACCATGCAGATGCAGAATCTGGTATGGCATGGACAACACTAGAAACATATATAGTTGATTACTACGTCAAGAACATCAAAAGTGAAAAGGAGTTATTATGATACCAGAAGAAATCATCGAGGTAACAATTAATCTTTCTCGATGGGAGTCTTTTGAGAAAGAAGTAGCGTTATTGAAGAAATATGGATACCGTTATGCTATCTTAAAAAATACTAATGATAAAGCTCATCCAAGTGGTACATTCTATCTTGTTCGTGAAGTGCAAGATGGTGACCCGTCTAATATTATAAGTAAGTATAATGGTGATGAAGCTGTGGTAAATAAATTCTAAATAATGGAGGTTTACATGTGGTGTGAACCTACAGTAAAGCAATTATCTTTAATCCCACCTTTATATTCGCAGGAAAATGTACCAATTAAAAACCAGGTTATACATATGCACTTTTTTATTGGAGGAAATGATTGGTATATAACGGAGTTTGATGGCAAAGATGTCATGTTCGGATTTGCAATACTTAATGGTGATATCTTCAATGCCGAATGGAGGTGCATAAGTCTTTCAGAACTAAAATCTGTTAAAGTAAAACCATTTGGGCTTGAGGTGGAACGAGAAATACATTGGAAAAAGAAAAAAGCTTGCGAAATAGGTAAAATTGCTCGATGTGAACATGGAATATTCTGAAGGATTATATATGATATACCGGGTGAATCTCTTTTCTAATGAGCGGTTCCGGCACTGGATAGATATTGATGTACCGGAAGATGCTAAAAGGAACGAATATATTAAGGAGCATATCCGTAATTATTGCCGAAACAATAAGATAAAAGGAGTAAACAGTATTGGTATTGAAATCGGCAATGGAATTGAGTATATTAAGGTTAAACCTGTGAGACGGATAAGGGGAATAAAATTGTATGATACTGTCGAAAAGAGTTGAACGTACTTATTCCGGTTATAATTGGGACAGAGAGAATATCCATTGCTTGATAGTCGTTCGTTAATCCTGGCGCATGTCAGGGGCTAAAAACGGGGGAAATTACAATGAAATACAAGGGCTTTGACATTAAACGTCAAAAACGAACATCAGAAAGTACGCCGATAATTATTCCTGAATTACGCCGTTGTGCATGGTCAATTCACGATGCCAAGGTTATTATCGATAAGCATATCAAATACGGTTTTGAATCTATTATAAACACTACGGAGAGCGGAGGGTGAAACCATGAACGTAAGCAAACAAACACCTATACCATGGATGTATTCCCAGAACTGGAATAAAATATCAGATAAGTTTGTGAATGTTGTCGCTGGAATGGAGGGAGAGAATCAAGAAGCAAACGCCGAGTTTATCGTCAGGGCTTGTAATTGCCATGACGATATGACTTCAGTAATGGAATGGGTTCACATGATACTCGGTGAATACTTACTGGCAAATAGCCAAGAAGAACGTGACTACATGCGCGGAGATATGGAACATGCTCATAATAAACTTTCCGAAGCACTTGACAAAGCGAAAGGATGAAACCATGAATCTATCAAAAAAGCTCGAATCCCGTATCATGTCATACATCCTGATTACAAGTGTGCTCTATGTATCGATTCATCTTGCAATCGCAATCATGTATCATTAAAGGAGAATGAACCATGTGTAGATTTAAAAGTGGTAAGGCTGTGATATTTAATGATGTCGTCACTGTGTTTACACTTCCGGACAGAGATGACCATTCGGAAATCGAGAACAAATACGGTATCCGGGACACAATCGCAACGGCATCCCGGCAAGCGTCGTTCGAGTACGTGCCGGTCAAAGCTGAAAACCTGTACGATTTCGACGGGTACGAGTTACACTGGGATGATAAGAAGCCGGACTGGGCGACGGATGAAATCGAGCGGGAAATTACCGAACAAATGAGAGTGGTTATTAAGGACACCGACTTCGCACATTATGACAGTCTCGATTTGTCCGGCTGTAAGGCTCTTACGAAGCTTCCAGCCGGCTTGACTGTTGGTGGCTATCTCAACCTGTCCGGCTGTAAGGCTCTTACGAAGCTTCCAGCCGGCTTGACTGTCGGTGGCTATCTCTATCTGTCCTGCTGTAAAGCTCTTGTGTCACTTCCAGCTGGCTTGACTGTCGGTGGCAATCTCAACCTGTCCAGCTGTAAGGCTCTTGCGGAGCTTCCAGCTGGCTTAACTGTTGGTGGCAATCTCTATCTGTCCGGCTGTAAGGCTCTTGTGTCACTTCCAGCTGGCTTGACAGTTGGTGGCTATCTCAACCTGTCCGGCTGTAAGGCTCTTGCGGAGCTTCCAAATAAACTGGATGAAATAGTCGAGGGAACTGTTTACTAATAAAGGGGTACATCATGTATCATTAAACAGAGGTATGAACCATGAATCTGAAACAGATATATCACGAATACGATTGTTTAAATTCACCATATCAAGTAGGGGCGACATGTACACCGGAAGAACTACACTCGATAATAATGGAAGAAATTGAGACTATCGGAGCAAGTAATCCGCACTGGAACAAGCTGAATGAAATTGAAAGCGATTTACGAAAACGGAGGTATGAGACCATGAACGTAAGCAAACACACCCCCATATCATTGCCATTACCTTTACAAGCCATCCCATTTGATGATGGCTGGATACGGGATGCGGATAATCATAGGGTTTGTATGATTGATGAGTTGGAAATCCGTGAGTTTATCGTTTGGGTTTGTAATTATCATGAGGAACTTGTTGAGGCGTTGGAACTATTAACAACACAAGCTGATACAATGAATAATTGTCATCATTCAGCAGTCTATTTAACAAGTGATGATTGGGAACATTTATTCCGCTTATGTAATATCGCCCGTGGCGTACTTGCAAAAGCGAAAGAGGAATAAATAAGATGAGTTGCGAACCACAAGCAGATGTATCGGTTATAATAGCTATTCCCATAATATTTTTCTGCATTTGTGGGTTACTTATTTAAACAAGCGTGAGAAGACCACGGGTTGTAAAACGGGTCGCTGAATCAGGAAGCCGTCCGCTTTAGCTGACGGTATGTCACCTAATACCTATTGAAATAATAACCAAATGGTGGAGGTCACTTAATGATAGTTAATGAAACTGTATCTTTTACTGGTATGCACATAACATTCAAGGATTCTTTCGGCGGATTTAAAGGTATCGTAGGTATGCGGGATGACGGTATTAATGGGAAATCTGATATATACTTTATAAAAGGATTGGGTGCCCGTGTCTTTATCAAGTTAATGCATGAATGGATAAGATGGGCTGGTATAAAAGATAAAATGCATCAGGTGGTGATTGAGAGAGACTCAGGCAACTACAAGATGGTTGCTACACTTAAGAAACCATGTAGTAACTGAACCAGTGAAAAGAAAATGAAGAATAAAAAGATTGGGGAAAGGCAGGAACTGTGATGAAAAGAAGGTTGATTGTTGTTTCTGTAATTATTATGATTGCTGGATTACTGGTTACATGTGTTTACTTATGGTTACGGCTAACTATTCCAGAGATTGATGATATTAATGAACAACTGTTCATAGGTTAGTAGAAAAATCGGGAATAAAAAACTGTTTCACAACTTGCTGCACCACAACATTTTATGCGATTGCACTTGACATTCGGAATTGAATTTTTTATATTGCAAACGGCGGAAAAACACCGTCTTGCATTGGGGCTACAATGCATTGGTTTATTTAATCCATGAAAGCTATCGGTTTTTTACCGACTGAGTAGTCACATTGCGGAAGTTGCGATTGAGGGATTGCAACGTGGAGCGTGTAAATAAACCGTAGTATTAAGATTGAGGATATATCGCCTAAAATATTCCAATTCAACTACGGTTTATTATTTTACATAAGATGGGAGGGGTGATATTAATTATGCTAAATTCTAATGTTAAGAGTAAATCAACTGGAAAGAATGTTGATTTCACAGAAGCTTGTAATATGATGTCTGATGAATTAAAGCAGAAGGTACATGATAATATACATACTTGTAACCCGCAGAAATTTTATGATGTATATTGGTGTTTCCACCTTGTAATTTACGATGAAGAATTTATTTAACAAATAAAAGAAGAACAAAACGGGGTGTAATTATGGAAACTGTATTTGAGATTTTCTTTGGTGACTTGACGCAATTATGCCAGCGAAAACTACTTGATGCTTACGGTATTAGTGATCCGATTATTATGAACTGGGATGTATTTCCAGTTGTTACTATCCCTACTCCTAGAAATGAAGATGAAATGGTATCGTGGAATCCAGATGAAGAAACAGAAGAAGCAGAATCACATGGTAATGCACCGGCTAATGGACGGTTCATTGATGATTGTCCGGATGATGCTTATGATGCACTAAATAGAAGCAGGATTGATTAATGAATAATAATACCCGCCCATGGCGAAATAAAGTAATCGCCTATGCCTATTGGTAATTTGATGGGCGTTTTGAAAGCAAGGAACACGTCCTGCTGGGCGGGTAAAAGAAAGTGAGCTGATGAAATGCAAAAGCATATATTAGTATCATTAATTTTTATCTATTTAATTATATCACAAATGCAGATTAATAATTTGTCAAAAAGGATTAATGTTAATACCATGAGAATCAACTTTAATACAGAGAACATAACTCGAAACGTCAAAGATGATAGAGAAATGGTTAAACAGGTTACAAGAATTGTTGATTATCTATCAGCAGAAAAAAGAAAGTGAGCCGATGGAGGGTGCACCCATAGAACAGTCCGATAACGGTGTCGCCAGTATAAGGCTGACTCGGCTCACTAAAGAAAGGAAAAGACAATGGAAACTCAAGCGATAGTTGATGCGATAAATGGACTCAGAACTACAATTTCAATTTGTTTTCTTGGTCTTGTAGTCGAGCTTTTTGGAATTGCACTTATACTGTATGGAGTGTGGAAGAAATGAAAATGCTTAACTGGATAAAACATTGGTGGTATCGACTAATATGCTTTTCATGGAACCGATGTACCGTAGCCAGCTTTAATATGGAGATGTTTTTACCATTCCCGAAATGCAAGCGAAGGAAATGTCCTGCATATAGTTTCAGAAGTCTTGCAAGGGCATTTCAAGAGACATTGAAAGGAAAGTATGATGGAAAAGATACATGTTCTTGATATTCACATATCACGAGAAGAACTTTTTGCAATGACGCCGGAAGAAAAGGAGGGATTCTACGATAAAGTCTTGGAAGCCATGACACCTAATCAACGGATACAGATGGCACTTATTGGACGGCGTGTTCTTGTAGATGACATTCTTCAACGTGCCGAGAGTCGTTCTCGCACTGCATTGAGGACAATGGCACGTGCAGTTAATGTAACAGTCAATGAGGTGTAATTTAATAATATGAAACAATACCGTTATAATCTCGACCAGAAGCAAGCAAAGCATTTCGCCAATCTCAAATCGGGTGAGACTATGGTGATTGTAGTGCCACTTAAAAGGCAACCACCAAAGCATATACAATGGCTGATTAAACCTACATTAACCGGAGAATTAGAATTTTTCCATCCCCAAATAAGTGGTAGTTTTACCGAGATTATAAAATATCCGATTATCTTTCCCTATCCCATCGGCGCAAGAGTGGGATTGAGGGAGACGTGGGATAAATGGACAGATGTAGATGGGGTTATTCACTATGTTTATAAATCCAGTGATGGAGAAAGTGTTACTGTTTTCCTTGCCGGTGGTGGAGAGTTTAATATCAAGTGGCATTCTGCCCAATGTATGCCGGTCGAAGCTATCGATGACCGAGGTAACTGGGTGATAGCGAAAGAAGCGAGAGTGGATATGGTGCAGAACGTGACACCGCAAGAAATCCATGATATAGGATTGGTTAGCAGTAAAGAATTATTTATTAATGTTACTGTTGAGGGATTTCTTGAAAAAGATTTACCGAAGAGATTCAAAGATTGGTTCAACGCTCGCTATGCTCCGAAATGGACATGGGAGATGAACCCGTATTGTGAAATCTTTGTGGTGGAGAAAGGATAACATGAACTACCGTTACAGTCTCGATTCATGGCAAGCAAAGTTTTTCGCTGGTCTTAATAAGGGCGAGACTATGGTGATTGTAGTGCCGTTGAAAGAGCAGCCACCCGAACCCGATAATGCTCTCAATACCGCAAGATTTTTGAGTGCTTGCATACTTCCCTATCCCGCCGGCGCAAGAGTGGGATTGAGGGAGACGTGGAGAATTGCTTCATTCTACTCTGATAATGCAATATTAACTATTCAGTATAAAAGCGGGGGGATGTTGTTTTTATCAAAAAAAGAACATGGAGATATAGTTTATCGTTATGGCTTTTTACCGCACACAAAGTGGCGTTCTGCCTCATGTATGCCAGTTGACGCTATCCGGTACTGGGTGATAGCGAAAGACCCAAGAGTGGATAGAGTGCAGAATGTTAATGTTGGTGAAACACTGATGATGGGATACAAACCAGATATTGAACTCGGTTATGGAACAGTGGGTAATTTTATAGAGAATTGGTTCAACGCCCGCTATGCCCCGAAATGGACATGGGAGATGAATGTGTATGTTGAAATCCTTACAGTGGAGAAGGAATAAGACAATGCATTATGAATATGTGAAATTTTATCTACGCATAAAATACGAATTATACACTTACATCTTTGATACGTGGCTCAGTGACTACATTGTGCCTTTGGGTTTTATCATTTTCATTATAGTTTTCTTTTTCATGATTATTTACGGGATGACCTCTCAATAAACTTGGTTTTGCAATGTTGGTATTAAGTTTTATTTTTGCAATTCTATCTTTGACAAAATAGAGAAGGAGTAAGACAGTGGAAGCTCAACTTGACAGAATTATCATCCTATTAATCGCTATTGTAGTAAATACATTCGCAACTGCATTGTTTACTTTCGGGATATTTATGTGGAGGAGAATCAAATGAATGAGACAAATCTATCAGAATCGTATCCCCAATATATTAAAACACCAGCAAAAGTACAGATGTTGCCCACTTGTATGTTGCCTGACTGTACAAAAACATGCCAGAATTATGTGCCAAAAGCAGACCAGAAATTAGCATTCGGCAGGGTCTGGTGGAATGGATTATGGGATGCGAATAGGGCGGCTGAACCTCAAGAAGTAGATTACGTCAATAATAATGGTGAAACCATACAACCGTGTAAGATAAGACTTGATAACGGCTCAACCGAATGGGTATCAGCCAAGAATCTATCGCCCTTGTCTATTTCTTTACCAGAACTGAAATGCAAGGTCGGCGACCCGGTGCTTTACAGGGGAGAAGAATGTGTAATTGACAAGATTGTTGGTGAACACCGTCCATATCGTATTGTAGATAAGCAGGGTAAATTTATGGGGTGGTTTGACGAAACAAATCTCTCTCCATTGCCTGTCCCACAAGCTACTGACTGGCAAGCAAATGATTTAGTATGGGATAATTCTATAAATGGACTCGTTAGATTACTCCCATTGGGAATATATCAATGTCTTGCCAATTTTTCTATTCCCACACCCGAACAGCTTCTTGTCGAGTATAAGGGCAGGGAGTGTCTGATATATGAAACCGACGAAGATGGAACCACAACTCTACTTTATGGTTCCAATCGAGAAGAATGGATTGAATTTAGTTGTAGTAAAAGCGAAGGATGGGATGACCGATTTGTTATTCCTGATTGCCTTGTCATTGTATCCCATAACCAGATGCTCCGGCATTATCCGAATGGACTTAAATATCCAAATGAGTAATATACATGTGGTATGAACAGCAACCCATACCAATCAGATATTTTGTTTACTGGACGGCGGAGATTCCGCATTGGTCAATCATGAGACCCAAACGGAGGAGAATAAGATGTTTGATAGTACCGATGTAGAACTTGTGAGTATTTTGTGGAAAGACGCAGCATTACATGGCGTTGGTCAATTCAGTAAAGATAGTGAAGAGTTGGGGATCATTAATGGACTGGCTTGCGGTATTTTGGTAAAAGAGACTGATGAATATATTACTATTGCGATGGATAAGTTTGAAGAAGGGGCAACTCCATTTCGTACGTGTCAGTCATATCCGAAGTCTGGAATTATAGAAATTAAAAGATTACAGAATCTTTGAAAGGAATATGAAGATGAGATCACCTGATGAGATTTGGATTGGAGCAGAATTGGTCTATGGTGAATATGAATTTATTGGAGTCTATAAGGAAAGGGATTCTGATATTCCCTATATCCGCAAAGACCTTGTGGATGAAAAGGATAAGCAGATTGTAACACTTATTAAGGACGAATCTGATGACGATACCGCAATCCGTAAACTTGCTCTGACTGTATTACCAGAAAAAGATGTCAATGGGGATACGTTTGGAGTACCGGATATTGTGACGATTGTCGAGACGCTTGTCAGGCGGATTAAGGTTCTGGAAAGAGCATTGAAAATATCTGATGAAAGTTTATATGAGCATTATATAAATATGGCAGAACAGGAATTGGAGCAAGATGATGACACCACAGATAGATGAATTACTTGAGTATACAAGCGAGTTAAGAGAATCTCTTGAGGATATGTGTTATCAATTCGGGGGTTGGAATGAAAAAATTGGTGGATTAACAACCAATGGTTTATCCGCATTAGAGGGCGCCTTCAGTGCATTACGATGGGATGACCCACATCCGATGCCATCAATGTGTTGTGATGAACCGGGATGCAAGAAACAAAAATGTTGTGGTACGCCCACGCTGGGTGGATATAGAAATACATGTGGTGAACATAGACCGAAGGAGCAAGCCGATGATAAATAAAACTGTTAGAGATATAGTAATTGAATGGCTAAATATGCACGGCTATGATGGATTACGCAATGAAGATTGTGATTGCGGTATAGATGATTTATTTTCATGCGAATCATGTCCAGATAATTGTATGCCAGCTGAAGGTTCAGAATGGCATGGTAAGGCCGATTGGATATATATGCCAGAAAAGGAGAAAGCCGATGCCAAAAATATAAATATGAAGTCGGAGGGCAAGATGGCAAGGTATAAATATTATCTCTCAATTACCGTTAGACTTGCTACTGGTGAAACCGGCAAGATAGAACATAGAAACCAAACACGGTATTACGGTGTTATTGAAGACCAGAAATACGTGATAATAGATAAATACTATTTCATAAACGGCGAATGGCATCGTGAAGATAAAATTATTGAGGTGATATATGATAAATAAACCTGAATTAAAACTCTGTCCATTTTGTGGACATAAACCCCATGTGGAACATTTCTATAATCCAGAAACATGGGGTGTGGAATGTGATTTTAAAGGATGCCTTGTTAATCCAGCAACCGGAACTTGTTACAGTACAGAAAAAAAGGCAATCGAAGATTGGAATCGGAGGAAATAATGTCTAATACAAAGGGTTATAGACGCAAACCCATTCTGCCTGTATTGGTAAAAGCTATCTTATGGGACGGTACAGATGAATGCTATGAAGATGTTAAAATTATGATGGATGGGAAACATATAGAAAAACATTCAGAAAGTAATATTTTATTCTATGCCGGGAAAAACAAAGCATTCGATACTTTCGCACAAATCGGTGAATTTATCGTATATGCAATGAATGAAGTTACGGTATGGAAAGCGTATGAATTTCTTGATACATTTGAATTGTTTACAAAGGAGTATGAAGATGGCTCAAACTGAATTAATACTACGGTTATTGAAGGATAATAAGATTGTCGGATATGAATATCGCAATCCATTTTCAACTTCAACAAAGATTATATATATACATCATTTTGATAAATTACCCATAGACCATTCGAGAGGTTATAGTGACCATTCGAGAGGTTATAATACAATAACGGGTGGTGGTAATGTAATTTATTATGATTCCTTTGAACTTGGTATCAAAGTTGGGGATGAGTGGTTTTTTGACGGAGATTTAGTTGATTATGGTGATGGTGTTTCTCGTAATCTTATT
>Ga0315274_10012409_pt1 | contig 12152 bp, 12 predicted proteins | sample YL17G02_20_MG_FD_203700 | JGI IMG/M metagenome (GOLD analysis project Ga0315274, IMG submission 203700) | Sediment microbial communities from Yellowstone Lake, YNP, Wyoming, USA - YL17G02_20 | ecosystem: Environmental > Aquatic > Freshwater > Lake > Sediment | place: USA: Wyoming | collected... | reverse complement strand
GGAACAATACCGCCATTTTGAAATTGAGGAGTATTATTTTGTTGATTTGCTCCACCGGACCAATCCCAATTTAATTCTCTGGTACTAAAACCCATACTTCTAGCATAATCTATCCAATCATTATTACTAACTGAAAAAGTTTCATTACCGCCGCCGCCTAAATCTCCGCCGCCGCCGCCATTACCGCCGCCGCCAGTATTTAAACCGCTAGAAAAATCATCTAAATAACCAGAAGCATTATCAATAGAATATCCTACATTATCCCATGAACCAGCTAAATCATTTACACTATTTGACATATCAGCAGAAGTAGAATAAGTTAAATCTGCTAATGCTAATTCGGATTCTCCAGTTAATGCTTGCTCATTTTGTAATCTTTGATATTCATATTCAGAATCAATTAAACTAGGTTGTAATGTTCCGTCCAATGTTTCTGCTAGTGTAGAAGTTTCTTTTGTTACATTTACTGTTTCTAAAACTAATCCCCTATTATCATTAATATAATCACGCATATATAAAGAAGCATCCCCAAATTTCATACTCATATCAGACAAACCATTTCCTAAAGAAATAGAAGTTACTCCTAAATTTTCTAAACCATCACGCATACCAGTAGAAGAATTATTAATAGCTTCTGTAGCTAAAGCAAAAGCACTTAAACCGGGAATAGCTAATTTTACAGCGTCAGGAATTTTAGACATATATGAACCAATTTCACTTAAAACATCAATTAAAGTTACAATAACAGTAGAAACAAATCCTACAGAATCTCCTATAGTTTTAAAAATTGTTGCTAATATCGGCATAGCTGTAGATTGCATAAAAGTCAAAAATCCAGATATTGTTATTCCACTATTTTCAAAAAGACTAACAATATCTTTACCAAATGTTTTAATATATCCATCATAATCTTGTACCCATATTATCATACTTCTTAAAACAGGAATTATATCATTAACTAAAGAATCTTTAAAAACTTCTAGCACAGGACTACCTAAAGCTACCATAAAAGTTTTTACCATATTAGAAGCTATTTCCATTTGTCCAGTAAAATTATTTAATTTAGCTTTTGCAACTTCATCAGCGGTCCCGCCAGCATTTTCTAAAGATACTGTTAAATCTTTTAACGCATTACTCCCCATACTAATTAATGCGGCCATACCGGGACCGCCACGCAAACCAAAAATTTGCATAACTTGTCCAGTATCAACACCGGAGGTTTGAAGTTGCCTAATTATTTCTGTTAAAGAAACTATTTTTCCCCCGGAAGTTGTTACATTAACTCCTAATTCTGCAAGTAAATTAGCTTCTTCTTTTGTAGGATTTAATAAAGCGGCTATTGCGGCACGCAAAGTAGTTCCCGCCATACTTCCTTGGATACCTACATTGCCTAATAAACCTATTGCGGCTGATACTTCCTGAAAAGATATGCCAGCGGTTCTAGCTAATGGCGCAACATATTTCATACCTTCACCAATATTTAAAACATTAGTATTAGTATCGTTTGCAGTTTTAGCTAAAACATCTGCAACTTTTGACATTTGACTAGCTTCAAATCCAAAGCTACGCAAAGTTGAAGATGCAATATCACTGGCTGAAACTAAATCCAATGTTCCGGCGGTAGCAAGCGATAAAGTTCCCGGTAATACTTGCATAATTTGATTAGCAGTAAATCCAGCTTGCCCTAATTGTGTAGCCGCGTCAGCAACTTCTTTGCCAGTAAAATTTGTAGTCATACCAAGTTGCATAATAGTATCTGTTAATTTTGTCATTTCCGCATCTGAACCTTGAATAATAGCACCTAAAAAATCTATGGATTGTTCAAATTCTCCCGCCTGTTTTGTAGCTAAAATTAATCCTGTAGCAAAAGCAGTTAAAGCACCTACTCCTAAAGCAACAGCAAATTTAGCAACATATGTAGTAGCAGTATATAATCCATCCCCCATTTTATTTATACTGGAAGTAAGATTATCAGTAGATTTTGTAGTTTGATTTAAACTATTGTTAGCGTTATTAGAAAAATTTCTAATAACAGCAGAACCTTTATCATCTACTTCTAATGTAATTACTATAGCCAATTTATTACCTTCTCCTATTCCTTCCCTTGAATTTATTTTTTCTTTCTTGTGCTTTTTTCTTCATTTGTTCTTTAATTTTTTGTTGTTCTAATATTGTAGAATAAATACTTAAAAAGCATGAAGCATAAAATCTAGCTTCCGATATATCTAATTCATAAAAATCATTAAAGAAAATTTCTAGGGAAGTTTCAAAAGGAATTAATTTATTAAATAAGTTGCAATACATATAATAAGTATTAGGTATAGACTTATCATATTTTCCTAGCAAACAATTTTTACAATTTGATTCTAAAGTTTCTAAAGATATTTCATTATTATCTAATTGTTCTTTGCAGTTATAACAATTTAAATATGGATTATGAAAGGCATCTATAGTATAGTTTCGGAGTTTTTTAATAATTCCTGATTTTGCGTAACAATCATATTAGCTAATTCGCTAGACTTAATAATAATAAATTTCATAATTTTATCGCAATACAAAGAAAGCATTTCTTTTGCTTCATTATTACATTCAGAATTATCATTAATACTAATACCTTTCCAATCTTCAATAATATATTCCCTTGTAAGTTTAGCTAATTTTTCACCATCAATTTCTTTTGAACCATTCATAGTATTAATCTTAGTAGATTTTCTAGTTAATTCATTTGCTTTTTCTGGAAATAATGGTCTAACTTTAATTTGAATTTCTTCATCTTCTGGATACTCAAACCAATAACCTTTATTTTCAGAAAAACTTTCTTTCACTTTCTTTAAATCAATACCCATTTCTTAATCCCTTCCTTTTTGTTCACCTTGTTTTTTTTCAATCGCAAACTTTAAAGTTTAAGCTAACGGGTCTGTAGCAAAAGTATTTACAAAAGTTAAAGTAATTGGTCCATCATCAGAAAATCCCGCTTGTAAAGCACTAGCTTTTAATCCCCTATAATTTACAGTAAAAGGAATTTTCCCTAATCCGTCTAATGGAACATTAGCATCAGCAATAATTAATCTAGCTAATTCAATCGATAAAGAATATTTATCCGGTCCTGCTCCGATTGTATCACCTTCAAAAGTAATAATCATTTCATGTTCAGTTTTAGAAAATAAATCAGAAATAAATCTAGCGTCAGCATATCTAGGAAATTCTAAACTAACATTTAATTCCGGTTGTCCTGCCTGTTCCGGTTCACTAATTTCATTGCTTCCACTTGCAGTATAATCACCTTCCAAGTTTCTATTAAATTCAATTTCAAATGAAGAAGGATATACCCTATCACCAATAGCGGGAGCATTACCAGCATAATCTTTAAGTAAAAATTTTCCATTATTGAAAAGAATATTTCCGCATTTCATTAAATAAGTAACAGTAGCCATAGTAACGGAAGTATTAATAACAGAATCATCCTTTAAAATATTACCCATAATATTAAAAGTAATTCTAACATAATCCCCTGCTTCACCACTAATAGTAAAGCCAGCAATTTTAATACTAGGAACTTCATGTACTTTTAGAATTTTATCAACAGCATAAGTAGCAAATAAACCGTGAATATTATCAGAACATTTTAAAATATGCTTATACCCATTAGTAAGTAAAGTTGGCGCGCCAGCAATACCTAAACATAAAGCAAATGGTAATAACAACCCTTCATACTTTAACATAGTTTCAATATCACCTTCGGCGGTAATATTTCCTAAATCAGCACATTCCGCAAAAGAATTTCCTAAACTTTCATCTAATAAAATTTCTGGAGAAGATTCTAAGCTATCCGTTAAAATATAAATTCCATCCCCCGGACCTAGTGCAACAGCGGTCCCCCAAGCTGAACCCTTAGCCATTCCCGCAACAATTTCCGTTCCTGTAGCTTGCCTAACCATTTTCCCTTTCTCCTTTTTTTTGTTGTTATTTTTTTAAAAATATTATATTAACTAATATTTTCATGTTCCTTGCCAGTAATAAAAATCCTTAACGGATTAATATTCCCATAATTTTCATCAGCAATCGGAATAAACTTTAAAGTTAAAGGCTGTAATCCTGCATTATTAATTATATCTGTTTCATTTATTAGAACCATTCTATTAAATTGAAAAATCCATTCATTACTATATCCATCTGAAATATAATTTCCTAAAAATTTTAAAACAGAATTACAAATTGTTCTTGAGTTATATTTAGAAATAAAATCTTTTACATTATAATAATCCATAGTAATATTAAATTGAAAAGTAGGTTGTCCATCTTCTATAGGTTCTAAAGATTCAAAACCATTAGAAACAAAATCATATGATAATCCCCTGTTAAATACTATTTCAAATGAAGATATTCCAAATTCATTTCTTAATGAATCATATTCCCCAATTTCGCAAGTAGCCGCATTTAAAGTTAAAGGAATTAAATTATCTGATTCTAAAATTTGCGATAATGCTAAACCATCAATAAGAACTTTAGTATTAATAGCAGAATCAATAATCCTATTATTTGAAATAATACTAAATTCAACTGTTATTAATTGTCCAATATTACCAGTAATTTTAAAACCATTTATTTTTACTGTTCCTAATTCATGTATGCTAGTAATTTTATCAATAGCTAATGTTAAAACTTTTTGTGCTATATTAGCATCTAATGTTATTACCCTTTGATATATTCCAGTAGTTCCTATTTGTGATACTACTGAATTTCCCATAGCCATAGAAATTAAATATATTAAACTATTGTTTTCACCATTTTTAAAATAATGTAAATAAGTTGATAATGGTCCTAAACATTCAATATTTGATAATCTTTGTTCATATGAATATGGCAAACCACAAGATAAATCACCTACCACCTTATCTATTTTTTCTATTGATTCAGACAAAATCATTAAATACTTAGTGCAAATAACTGGATTTTGCCAATTATTTGCCCTTCCTATACCTAATGTAGTTTGATAATTTGTAAACATTTTTTATGGATTAACGGTTGATTTTAAATATTTAACTGTTAACGTCCACCTAGCATAACCTTTTTGATACATTGATAGAATACCTTCATCAGTATTAAAAGATTCATCAAAAGAAACATAATAAACATAAGGTAATTCATTTAAAGTTGCAGTTTTATATTTATTATTCCAGGGAGAATTTACTGTTCCATTCATAATAGCATGTTCAATAGACCATAATAATTTATCTAAATCAATAACAGGATTTTCATTAGGTTGACAATATATAAAAGAATTTAAAGTAATATTTAAAACTGAATCAATATTAGTTCCTGTAGTAATTAAAGTATTAGAACCACTAGAAGCAATAGAAATAGAAATAGCGGGGGATTCTTCAGAATGTAAATTATCAATATCTAAAATTCTTTCTGTAACAGTTTTAACGGTAATAGGAAAACCATTAGCAACAGTAATACTACCTAATAATAATTTTATTCTATTGATTATTGCTAATCTTTTGCTTTCCGTATAAGGCATTTTACGTCCTTTTATTCATGCTTATATTTAAATAATTACTTACATTATTTTTTATTTCTAACTCTAATAAAGATTTTCTAAAATTAACATTATCTGTTAAATATCCTACTCCCCTAATCATAACTTGTTTCCGCAAACTAAATAAAGGTTTTATCCATCCACTTTTCTGAATTTGAACTAAAAATAATCTATTCATTATTTTTAATACTTTAGTATTAGGATATTGCCTTGCCCTTCCTGTTATATTTGGAGAAACAGGAACAGTTAAAAAATTAACATTCTTAGGAGTAATAATAGTAGTTCCTTTTTTATCATGTATTTCAGCATATGGAACAGACCATGAACCTATTTCAATTTTTGTCCTAGCTTGCGTTTGTGTTACTTTATGTTTTATAGAATTTCTTAATCTTCCAGTTTTTACGTTTAATAATTTTCCAGTTAAATCTAATTTAACTTTATTTTCAGTACCTAATGCCCATGATTCACAAGTATCTTTTATATTTTTTTGATATACTGCATATTCAGCGGTAGTAAATTGAGGAACATTTTTATATGTCATTTTAACAGTTATCATTAACTAGCCTTAAATTTTTTCTTATAAATTTCAATAACATCTTTCATTGTTTCAGTAATATCAGAATCTTTAAAAACTAAACTACCGCCCATAAATGCTTCACTAGAAAAAGAATTTCCCTTTTTATCAAACTGTTCATATTTTTTAGAAACTAATTCGGATATAGCCATTTTAATATCTTTAGGAACAGGATTATAACCGCATTTAAATTTAATATAAACATTCTGAAAACCATTTGTAAAAACATTATACAATAATCTAATAATTCCACTAGCCGCATATGTAATATAATCGGAAGGTTGAATCACATTATCATTAACTTTTAATTCAGTTATATCAACTATAGGATAATCTGAAAGTAATAATTCTTGTGAATTATCACCATCATAATATTGTTCTTTAGTAGCTTCTTCAATAATACGTTTAACCTTTAAAAGAAAAAAAGCATTTGCGCTATCTATAATAGCTTGCAATCTGGTATCAGCATTAGTATTAATAATATTTGAAAATATTTTATATTCTGCTAGTGTTAATAATGCCATTTGTTTTTATCCCTTTTGTCTGTTATCTTTTATATCATCAATCTTATTATATGCTTTTTCAAAACCTTCATTCATAGATTTTTTCATATCCTTAATATCATCTTTTATATCTTTAAAAATAGAGTCTATCCCTAAATGCTTTAAATCGCATAATTCCCTAAGTTGTAAACTTTTAATTTTATCACTTAATGATTTAGCATATAATCCAATTCCTAACATAACTATAGCGAATAATCCATTAATTATAAAATTAACAACATCGAAATTTTGCATTATTCCTATTCCTATTACGATATTGTAAAGCCTAACTGACTTTTTCTTTAAAGTTTATCAGCAATTATTAATTACTTTTTTTTACCGTCTAAAATAATAGGCTTTTTATATTCATCATTTTCTTTCTTTTCTTCCTTATCATAAATCTTAACTAAAGCAGGAAAATCATTTTTAATTCTATTAGCATCTTCTTCCGTAATATCTTTACCAATTTCATATTCAGTATTAGCATCTAAGTTATATTTTGCGCTACTGTAGCCAAACTTTGCTTCCCATTTGAAAATCTTCATTTTTCTTTTTCCTTTTCTTTTTTTTGGTAACAAACTAAATTTTATATTCCTTATGTCAAGCCAAAATTGACTTGACACAAGTTGATATAAAATTTAATTAAGGAGTAATATTATATGCGCCAGCAATAGCACTTTCACCATTAGGCTGTAAACGTCTAAAATCCTGCCTAACCTTGCTAACCACTACAACCTTATCCGTTTCAATACTCTTTTCAGAATCAGTAGTAATTTCCCGCCTATCACCATACAAAAATCTCTTTCTATTAACAATAGCAACAGCAGATTTAGTATTAGGACCACCAGCAGTATTAAAACCAGCGGCGGCTACATCTTCCCGCATAAATTCAGAAACGATAATAGGAATACCATCAATTTTAGCAATTTCACCAGTTAAAATTAAAGCATTAGGACCATACTTATCTAAAGTCTGAATTTCAGGAAAGTTAGTAGCATCCATAAATTTATACATAACATTAACAGAACAAACGCAAGCTAAATCAGTAGCATAAATGCCATACTTTCCAAGTTTCTTACGCATAGCACGGAAAGCGGCTAAATTCCAAGTTGAACCATCTACCCAAGTAGAAGCATCTTGAATACATTGACGGAATCCATCCCATGCGCGATCAGATAATTTTGCAGAATTACCATTAACCTGAATATCATTATCGGGATGAGTACCAGTCCTAGAACCGTTACAAGTAGCATTTTCAATAGCACGCGCAATAGCTTCCACAACCTTCATTTTGCAATAATCCATAATACCAATAATAGAATCTTCATTAGTTTCTTCATTGAAAACCGTTCTAGCACCTAATTTAGAAGCATCAAAAGTAGTTTTAGTAGTACCGGGAGTAGATGCTAAAGGCATAGCGTTAGAATCACGAATATCATCAGAATTGGTATTAGAAACTAAATATCCTACCGCATCACTTCCTTCAACTGGTAAAGTATATGGATTGCTAGGCATAACAATACGTCCAAATAAAGCGGCTACCTTTAATTCTACTTTTACCTTTTCCATTAAATCGGCGGAAAACATAGTAGGAATCCATTCAGCACCTTTACCGGAAGTACCATCAATAGCCTTTCGCAATTCAGAAACAGCCTTATGATTAATAAACTTCTGGTATAACTTACTTCCCATAATAGAATCACGCATAGAAGATTTATTAACAACAGAAAGAACAGAACCTAAAATTAACAAATCATCATTTAATTTCTGTAATTCCATCATAGAAGCATTACTAGACTTTTGCAACATAGTAAAGCGGTAAGAATCTAAATTGTTAGTTTCATCACAGCTTAAATCATTAACATCAAACTCCCCCTTCCTTAAACTTGAACCTTTATAATTAGACAAAGTATCAGCAAGAATAGTCTTTAAATTTTCAACAGTAACATAGCTACCCTTTTTAGACTTTGCTAAATTAATAGCTTCCCTAGCATCTTTCAAAGTCTTAATTAAATTATCCATCATAGCCTTATTTTCGTTTCCCATTTTCGTTATTCCTTTTTTTGTTTGCAGACGTTATTAGTTAATCGTATCTTCTACTAATGCTACCGTATCTTGTGCTAATCCTGAAATTTCATTTGCCAATTCCGATACGGAATTTTCAAAATCTTTATCAGAACTATCAGAATTATCATTAGTATCTTTTCCATCCACCTTAGTATCTTTATTATCTTTTCCATCTTCCTTACCGTTTGATAAGAAAGTAGTTAACTTTTCCAATGGACCTACTAACTTTTCAGATAAAGATGAAATTGAATCAGCATCATTTAAAACTTTATCAATATCAGTAAAAGAATTTTTAATTCCATCCTTAATAACATCTAAAGCCTTTTTCTCATTTTTACTATCTAAAAGAATATCAACAATAGCTTTATTTTCTAAAGTAAATTTAATTTCATCTTCTGTTAAACCCTGTTCCTTTAACTTCTTGCCTAATTCTTCCTTAGTCATTTGTTCACCTTTCACCATAAAGAAATGTTTTCTATTTGCGGGGGATTTAACTAAATGAACCGCGTTAACTAATAGTTTTTCGATTTTCTTAATATCGTTATGAAGTATTGAAGTACCCATGATTTTTTTTCCTTTCTTCTTTCTTAATTATTCTTAGGCTTTTCATTAGCTAAAATTCCGATACCTTCAAAAGAATATCCTGTTAAATCTCCATCCTTTACCCTATCCCAAATTTTATCATCTTCTACATAATGGACCATTACCCATGAACCTTTTTTAACAGTAACTCCATTGATTGATAAATTAGATGGAGCAATATAATTTTCAACAATCTTTAAACCTTTAATAACTACTGTAGTATGATCTATTCCTACTTCCTGAAAATATTTCATAAAAGTATGACAAGCATTTTCAATATCTTTTTCATCTACCCATTCATTATCAGTATCAATAGATTTTGGTTCAATAACTATTCCATATACTAACCGTTTTTCAGAATCCATAGATTCCTTAACTAATCTTACTCCCTTATTCTGCATAACTTTCTGAATATCAGATTTAGTAAATTTAATTTCACAAACTTCCTGCATTTTCTTATAATCTAAATCATAATATAATTTTCCTAAAATATTTGCAAACTGTAGCCATTCATTAGGATAGAAGTTTTCAATTAAATAAAAAATAGTTTCCCTAACATCATCTTCCATTCCAATTTTATCACAATATATTTTAATAGCATCAAAATTAATATTAGCTAAACTAGTATTTTCTTCTTCCATCATACTTTCATTTTCATTTTCCATTGTTCCATCTTGTTTAGCAGTTTTACACCTACCACCTTTACCCTTTCCTTTAGCTTTAGTAAAACCAATAATAAATTTAATTCCATCCTTTCCGCTTTCAATGGTCCTAAAACTTTCATACCTTTCCGGATTGTGTTGTCTAAATCTAAAATTATCCCCTGATTCACCTTCATCTGCCGCTAATCCTGAAAAGTCATTTTCTGATAACCATTTTTTAGCATCTTCAACGGTATATTTTTTATTATCAAATAATACGGATTGAATTTCACTTCCGGCGGTAGTTCTTCTAGGTTCATTAATTTTAGGCATTGTTCTTATTCTCCTACCAATTCTTTAAATTGATTTTCTCCAAGTTCTCTATACATGCTTTCTTTTAAAGGTAAATAATTCTTTTCCATTTCTTCAATTTGTTTCTTTTGGTCCAATAAGAATAAATCAACATTATCTTTAGTAGGAGTAAACTTTTTTAATTTGTCAATAACTTCATTTCCCGCTTGTTCAAATAATTGTAAGAATGTATTTTTAATTGGTAATGAATAATTATCAATCTTCCCAACAAACTTCTTCCATAAAATCGCTTTCATAATTTCATTATCATCAGATAATATTTTTGCTATCTTACTTCCTTTAGCATTTTCTTTTATCTTAGAAAGCATAGTACACCTACAATTAATATTTTCTTCCGCTTTCATCCCCTGTTCCCCTGGATACATTAAACCATTAGAAAATGCTTCATCCAATTCCCTTTCTTGTCCTTCTAATATCTTATGGTCCCCTTTGTCAAATTTACTAGCTGGCCTAACCTTTTTATCCCTGCTAGTAAGCCAAACTTTTTTAGAAACTACATTTGATTGCTTATATGCGTCTAAGGTTGAAGCATTAGCAATTTGCGTTATTTCTGTTCTTCCAATTTTTGTAGTTCTATTTAAAGAAAAATCGGAAGAACTTGAAAATCTATCCCAAATAGCCGCTTGAATTTCTTTGGTCCCCATACCAGCGGCTAAACTTTCTAAAATAATTTGTCTAATTAATTCATTATTTAATTGACTAGTAGCAACTAACATAGGTTTAATATTTAAAGTTTTAACCGCTATAGGATTATCTAAATTAAAATTAGCGTCATTTTCTTGCTTCATTAACTTTAAATATTTAGGGGATGGCGGTAAATTTTTTAGTTTTTCTATTTCACAATTTAAACGGTTTTCTCCATCTACAGACTTATAAAGTTTAGCTTGTTCCGATTGTGTAGGCTGAACCGTTCCTAGTTTAGTTGTAACATTTGAAGGTAGTATAACATCATTTCCACCTTCAAACGGAAGAAATTTAATTACTTCACCATAAATATAATTTAAAATCATCCTAGCTTCATTTCTGCTTATTGTTCCATTCTTAACATGCTCAATAATATATTCTTCCCTTGCCCGCCATATTTCAGAAAGAACATGAATTTTAGAAACATCAAACATAGTATAAATTTTATTTAAATCATATTTATTTTTTGCACCTTCAAAACCTAACAGAATTGGCATAATTGCTAATTGAACTGATTCAGACATTTTAATTAGTTTAGGCGTCATAGTTTCAGTCCAAAACATTCTTTCTTGTGTTTCTGCATTTGCTTTAATAGCAGATTCAAAAACTCCAACACAAGCGGGCGGTACTCCAAAACAAGCTAAAATTTCATCCCTAGAATATTTTCTTTGACTAATAAACTCCATATCTTTTTGCGGAATACTAATTTGTTTATAGTCCATACCTTGTTCAATAATCGCTATCCTATGTGCTTTTGATACTCCTTCATGTGTCTTATTCCAATTTCTCCTAATTCTATCATAATCTTCATCTGCTAATTCAGAATCATAAATAAGTAAACCATCAGGACGACCGGAGTTTTTGAAAAATGACATAGAATATTGTTGCGAGTATAAGTCAGTTGTTAAAGCGGTAGAACCTACTTTTAAAGCGGACAATCCATCATAAGGATTATTCGGATTAAAATAACGCAAAAAGACAATATCGTTAGTTTCATATTCTATAGTTTTTCCTGTAGCTAAAGTATATTTCCATCCAATAATGAACTTCTTCCTATCTTTTATTGCTTCCATCTTAGACGGATTCAAAGCATACATTTCAAAAACTAAACCGTTTGCATCTTTAACTAATTCCCAAAAACATTTTCC
>Ga0315274_10012407_pt1 | contig 12154 bp, 13 predicted proteins | sample YL17G02_20_MG_FD_203700 | JGI IMG/M metagenome (GOLD analysis project Ga0315274, IMG submission 203700) | Sediment microbial communities from Yellowstone Lake, YNP, Wyoming, USA - YL17G02_20 | ecosystem: Environmental > Aquatic > Freshwater > Lake > Sediment | place: USA: Wyoming | collected... | reverse complement strand
GCGGTGGAAGAGGGTAGGTCTCCACTGGCGGCTTTTCGAAAAGGCGCAGCTTGCCGTTCAGTGGGTTGCGTCACGGCAACCGCGGAAAAAGGTCAAAATCCTCTCGCATCCATGAAATTTCGGCTAGCTCAGGGCAGCACGACTGGATCAGTTTCTTTACCGCCTGGCCGGCCGCTTCAGCAGGAAAGTCCGGAGCCCAGCCCAACGCACCGTCTGACTGCACGTTCCTCGCCTGGTACAGACCCTGCACGATGCCGATGCAGGTGCTTTCCGCGGCTGCAATCCTTCCCGAGCTCGCCTTGCCCCTCATGTCCTCGATCCATTCCTCGAGCGCCTCCTCCAGAAGTTCCCACGCCGCCTCGCCAGGCTCCACATAGCCCCAGGAATGGGCGCCGGCCCGTTCGTTGAGGTCCTCGAGATCGATGCTGGTGATCGAGGAGAACACCGCTTTAGCGACATCGTCCTGGGATGCCTCGGCGAGGGGTGGCAACGCCCCAAGGCTGGCGGCGATCTTTTGTGCCTCCGGTCCCATCTCGGGGTGTTGGTCGAGCAACCGTTTGAGGACCGCCCACGCGGCTTCGGGGGTTAGGCTTTCCAAGGCACCGACTGATGAGTCGGCCTCGCCTGATCGGCTGGGCGGCGTCTCCGAACGCCCGGGACTCGAAGCTTTACGTCGTGGCATGGTCACAACCCCGCTGGGTCAAGCCGGGTGACAAATGCTTGCTTTCGGACGTGCGCCTCGCGTAGCGCAGCGATCCGCCGGGCGAATTCGGCCATCGTCCCCTGTCGGGTGGCCAGATCGCGCAGATCGACGAGGTGTCGAACCGCCGCGTCGTAGTTCTTGGGTTGCCGGGTGGCGATGAGTTCGTTGACGCTGGCCCACAGCTCGGGTCCTCGGCTGGCGAGTGCATCCAGGTGTTTTTCGCGGGCGATGGCGGCCTCTCGTTCTCGTCGTGGCTTCGCCTCGGCAGCCGCTCGCGCCTCTTCCTGCCGTCGCTTCTGCCCCCGGGCCTCGGCGGCCGCGAGGAGCTCTCCCACCGTGCGACGCGGTCCTTCGGTCACCGGTGTCCGCGCCGACCGGTCACGGAGAAACCGCGAATGGAGTTCGGTCCCCAGGTGCGCGTCCCCGCCTTCCATGAGTCGAACCAGCAACGCGTCCTTCTCGTGCGTCGGAAGCGCCGCCACCCAGGCCGCCAGCTCCTTGCGACCGGCCGGGTCCGGCTTCGCGCTCGGGCTTGGTTCGGCCGCGACGGTGAGCAGGTCTGGATCGATGCGGAGGAACTCCGCCAGGTTTGACAGTGGTCCGGACAGTTCGCCGAGGTTCGCCGGCACGGGCGGTTCCGGTTCCGTGTCGACCCGTTTTCCGCGCTGGACCCCGAGCAGCCAGCCCAGATACAGGGCGCGGAGATCGCCGCGTGCGAGTTCGTCGCGTACCGGCAGGATCGATGAGAGGCGGCCGTCCCCCTCGACCCACTCGCCGGTGGGCTCCTCTTCGGAGACAAACGTGACAATCAGGTTGCCTCCCTTCTCGCTCACCGAGGCGGGAGCACCCGGACAGTATTGTCGGGCCACCTTGGCGGACAGCAGTCGGGTCGGGAGGCGCACCATGAAGATGCGCGTGCCCCAGTTGGCGAGATAGAGAAAGGCATCGAAGTACTTCTCCATCCAGAGGTCTTCGTCGCCCTTGAAGCTGCCGAAGGAGTACTCGTTGACGAAGCTCGTTGGCGTGATGCGGGCGCGTGACGAATAGCGCCGAAGTTCCTGCATCTCCTGTTCGCTGAGGCGTCGATCCAGGGCCTGGAACTCGTAGTACTGGTATTCGCTCATATCTCGGTCCACTGTCCGGGCACCGGCACCGGATAGCGCCCGAGCGCATCGGCTTGGACCGGCGGCGGGCTGTCGTCGGTGAGTTCGTCGATGTTTGGACAGAACGAGAAGTTCGACGCCATCGCCTCGGCCCAGGTGATGACCTTGCCCGAATGCACCGCCGCGCGCCCCATGATGTCCGCCAGGTTCGACAGCGCGGCGCGCCTGGCTTCGTTGTGCGGCTTGTCCTTGTGAATGGCGTCCAGAAGGTTGTCCCACTCCGCCTGCCAGGGGGTGATGGGTTCCTGCTCCGCGCGCCAGGCGATGTTGCTGCGCTCGCAACGCTGATCCTTGTAGGTGTGGACGACGCCTTCGTGATTGCTGCCCGAAAACTGTGCCGCGCATTTCGTCCCGTGCACGTAGGTGGCGAAATCCGTGTGGCAGTTGGGGAGCCAACGCACCACGTCGAACGCCTTCGTGCCGTCGGCGAACGTCCACTCGATGGTGAACGAGTCGAGGCCCTGGCCACAGTCCGTGCTGTTCGCCGCGCGGCCGCCGATGCCGTGCGCGGACACCGGGTAGGCGTCCTTGAGCCAGCAGATCTCATCGATCTGGTGAATGTTCATCTCGGCAAACAACCCGCCCGAAACCCAGAAGAAATCCGTGAAGTGCCGGATCTGCCAGTGCAAGTCCTTCTCCGTCGGAGGACGCTTCGGCAGCCACCCGCACGCCTGCATCCGGTAAGCGCGAATGAGTTGAAGGTCGCCCAGTTCCCCGTCGCGGATGCGCTGGATGAGTTCGTGGCGGTTCCGCGAATGACGGCACTGCAGGCCGGCCGCGATCTTGAGATTCTTCTTCTCCGCCGCCTCGGCCGCCCGGATCACGCGCCGCACTGCGGGCGGGTCGGTGGCAAACGATTTCTCCATGAACACATTGACGCCTTTCTCCACGGCGTATTCCAGTTGCCCCGGACGAAACCCCGCATAGCCGGCCAGCATGGCGACATCGCCCGGACGCAAACAATCAATGGCCTGACGCCACGCCGTGAAGCCCGTGAACCGTCGGTCCGGCGGCACGTCCATCTGGTTCGGGTATTTCTCGGCGAGAGCCTGGTGGGCGCTGGCGAGCCGGTTCTCAAAGAGGTCGGCCAGGGCGATCATCTTCACCGGCCCGTTGGGCGAATCAAACGCGTTGGCTGCTGCTCCGCTGCCGCGCCCGCCACACCCGATCAACGCCAGGCGGATGGTATTCTCTTCCGCAGCATGGACCAACGGGATTGCTGCGCCGGCTAACGCGGAGCCAGCGAGCGCAGCGCTGCCGCGAGACATGAACTTCCGGCGGGAGAGGGGTCGGTACTTGGGGTGAGCCCTCGCTTCGGAAGCGGGGGGCGATGGCTTTTTCATAAGAGAGCCCGACGGGTTCATGGAAATAGTTCCATCAATGCGTCCGCAAAGATCTTCATCCCCTGCGCGTCGGGGTGGTTGATGGAATTCAGCATGAGTGTGGTGTAGGGAGTGCCCTGGCGCCAGAGCCGCCCGTAGCGGCGCGAGGCATCGGCGAGCGCTACTGGATGCGTGGCCGCGAACTGGCGCAGGCCCGCCACATAGGGTCGCGGATCGTCGTCGATCTCCCGCTCGCGCGTCAGGCCCATCCAGTCGGGGCGAACGTAGTGCGGCGTGAGCACGATCCACTCGGCGCCGATGCCCTGGAAATCGGCGAGCAACTTCCCGTAGCGCTCCTCCACCTGTTGCGGGTTCAGACCCGCGTCGTTCACGAACTCCGACACGATGAGGTGCGGCTTCACCTCGAGCACCTTCTCGCGGTAGTTGTGCGGGCTGCCCGGCGGCTCGTTCAGGTAGCTGCTGGTGTTGCGTCCGCCCCAGGCCTCCGTCACCAGCTCGATCTCCGCCCGGGGAAACCGCTGACGCAGCCGCGCGACGAATTGCTCCTGCCAGCGGTGGTGCTGCCAATCCGGCACATACGTCCCCACGGTGACACTGTCCCCCCACGCCAGGAGTCGCAGACGCTCGCCCGACTGGAGTTTCGTCATCGTCTTGGGCAACCAGCGCTCCGCCGGTGACGGGCTGGGCTTGGAGGGTTCAGGGTACGCCGTTTCGAGAATCGGAAACAGGTGCTCCGGTCCGAGCTTCGTCAGGCGGCCCGGCAGCCAGAGGTTGCCCAAGTGGCGCTCGCCCGCTTCGATCTTCGGCGGCATCGGCGCGGCGGCGCGAGCTTCGCCCTGCCGCAACACGATCCGTCCCTCGGGGGTCAGCACCACGGCATCGAGGCGGAGCTGGGCGTGCCGGTAACTCGCGAAAACCGCCTGGTCCGGCTGGATCACGCCATTGGTCATGCGCCCGAACGTGCCCCAAGCCAGGTCAATCTCATAATGCTTCCCGCGCTGGAAGACCGCCGCGCCAGGCTCCGGCCCGGCGCGCAGGATGAGACTGTCTGCGTCGAGCAGTTCGGGGGTGGTGGTTTCCTGCGCCTGCACGCCGTGAAGCTGTGCGCCCTTGATCCAGCCACCCGCGTTCGGGTTGAAGAGCGGCAGGCCGGTGTATCTCTCGGCCGTGACCGTGACCAGCGTCGGGGGGCCGACGTGGACCGTCGCGACAAGGGCTCGCGGCTCGCTCACCGTCACTTTCACTTCCCAGTCGCCGACCACGTTGAACTTGGGCGGGGCTGCGGCATGCCCAGTGCGCGAAAGGGTCAATGCCAGACAAAGCAACGGAAGACACCTGGTTATCACGCGGTCAGTGTAGCGATGAACCGCGCCGCACACACGACAGAATTTGTGGAAGCGCTCGGCAGACAGCGTGCTGTTGAACCGCGGATGACCCGGATTTACCGGGCAAGTTCCTCTATGCCGCAAAGGAACTGCTCCTCGCGAATCACAGTCCTGGAAGCCGACTGTTCATGTCGGCTTCGGCAGGCGAAGCTTCACCGAGTGAACGTGGTGAACGATGACACCCGAGATGATGAACAGGAGGAGGTAGTAAAGGCTAAAGACCAGCTCAGTCCACACGGTCGGCGGCCCGGTCACCAGTTGCGCGAGGACATTCTGTGTAATCAGCACGACCCAAATGAGGCAGTAGGCGTGAGGAAAAACGTCGCCCGGAAAACCGCTGGGCAGAGGGCGCAAGCGAATCCGCGCCACCAGCAGAAGCAGGCCCACGATGAGCAACGGGCCGATGACTTTCCACAAGACGCTGTTCCAGTAGTCCTCGTTGCCGAGATAGATATTAGCCCAGCCCTTCAAGCCGCTTTTGATGGACAGCCCGAGTCCGAGCAGCAGACCCAGATAGGCGCCCAATCGTTCCAGATTCGGATGTTCATTCCCCAGGCGCGGGGCGGGGCGTGCCAGTTCCTCCTCCGACATCGGGCGGTTCACCAGGTAGTAGGCGACGCCGTAGGCAATGCCGATGCTGATGCCGGCCGAGGATTCCCAGCATCGCCAGAAGTTGAAACTCGCTCCCGGCCAGAATGTCTTCGCCCACGACCAGTTTTGGAGCGCGGCCCAGCCCAACCCGTTCACGACGCCCACGGTCAAGATCAGGGTGACGTTCTTCCAATCCCGGCGAACCATTTCATACCCGAGGCAGCCCAGGTAAAAACCCAGATGCCGGATCGCATGGCCGTTATCATTGATCAGTCGTCGGAGATTGGGGTTGGCCTGCAAGTCCGCATACTGCGACGAGAGATCCTGGTAGAGCGGCAGGAAAACCTGCGGAAGCCCCTTGAAGAGCAGGTGCGCCAGAAAAGCCCCACCGAACGCACAGGCCAGCCGCCCGATCCAGTCCCGGACCCGCAACGTGGGTCCCGAGGCGCACCAGGCCAGCAGGCAGGCGCCAATCCCGGCCCATGGCACGCCGGCGATGAACAGCCAGAGAAAACCGTAGGCTCGGGGAATGGGGACGAATTCGCCTTCGCCCGTGTTCGTCTGGAGGTGGCCGTCGAAGAAGCTCGGCCACTGCATCCAGCCCCGGTCACCGGAGAGGCTGACGCCGACCGCCACGGCCAGGATAATCCAGCCTGAGGTGTACCGGCGCGACTGCCGGGCACCGGGGTCACGCGCGATGAACCACCAGGCCGCGCCCCACGTCACTCCGGCGAAGAGGCATCCGGCCGATCCCCCGTAGCCGGAACAGCCGCGCACGGCCCACGTCATCGCACCCAGGGCGGCGAAAAGGAGGGTCGGCAAGACGAAATCAGTAGCTGGAGACCGCTGGCTCACACGCGGATGTTTGCCTCCCACATTGCCAGGTCGGCCCGCTCGGGACGAGGGCTAATTGCGCTTGGCGCTCATCCGGTCAGCCAGCCGGTTTGACAGTCGAGCCGGGCTACGTGTTCTTCGAAGTCGAACAGGAGCACATCCATCAAGTCACTGACCTTGGCCGGTGGGTTCATCGGGACCTCGTTTTTCTCGGCGGCTGGAGCCGTCGGTTGACCGCTTCCAGATCGAAGTGTTCAGGATCATACTCACCCACCACGGGGATGCAGGTCGCCGAGCAGCCAGTGGTCGGGCACCAGAACCCGTCGCCAGATCGGCGGCTGGTGGCGCATGAACGCTCTTAAGCTTGCGGCCTGTCCGCTTTGTCCACCTGCCACTGCTGTAGTCGTTGCCTCACTTCGGCAGCAGTTGGGTGTTCCATCTGCTCGAAGATTCTGAGCGCTTCTTCCGCACGGGCAAATGCCTCCCGCCGGTTGCCCAAGCTGTAAAGACCCAATGCTGAATTGTACAGCGCACTGCCTTCACCGTCCATGTTTCCGACCTGTTGGGCAATGGCGAGTGCGCGCCCATGGAAATCGATGGCTTGGCGCGTGTCGCCTAAGGCCTGATACACCGAGCCCATGTGACACAACGTGGTCCCCTCACCCCGTCGGTCGCCGACCTCCTTCTGAATCGTCAGCGCCTGCTCGTAACACTCGATGGCCTTGCGAGTTTCACCTACTCGTACCCAGGCACGGCCTGAGTAGCATAGGGCGGTGCTCTCGGTCCACCTGGCTCCAATGCGCCTGCTGATCGCCAACGCCCTTTCGAGGGACGCGAAGGCTTCAGGCATCTGGCCCAACGCCGCGTAGGCACCGCCAAGGTTGCATAGGGCAGTGGCTTCGCCTCGCTGATCCCGAGTTTCCTTGGCAAGCCCCAGCGCATCCTTCAAGTAGCCAATGGCTTTGTGTACCTCGCCCAAGAATATGTGGGCCAAGCCCAAGTTGCCCAACGCGCCGCCTTCTCCCGCCCGGTCGCGCACTGCCCGGAAAACCTGCAATGCCTGTCTGAAGTCCTCAATCGCTAGGCGGGGTTTGCCGAAAGTCGCATGGGCACTACCCAAGTTGGAGAGTGCGATGCCTTCAGCTTGCCGGTCCCCGGTTTCCCGCGCGATTCTCAACTGCCGCTGGCTACAGTCAATGGCTAGCTGCGACTGGCCAAGCGTTCGGTAGGCCACACCCAAATTCCCCACTGCCGCCCCCTCACTTCGCCGATCCCCGATATGTTGCGCCGCCAAGCCCTGCGCCCTCAGCCAGTCAATGCGCTGCTGAGACGGAAACCGCAGGCCCCCTGTGTGACTCGTCGCGTTCACTATCGCGATCAGCCCACGCTGCAATCCCTCGTGGCTCTGGAGAAATCCAAATGCGGCTTCGATCTGGCGCCGCTCCCTGTCAAATAGCGCCAAGCCTTTCAGCATGGAATCCCCGCCCTGTCTGTAAAGTCGATGAGCTTCCTCGGCCACTTGCGTAAAATGCGCAGCGTGGCGCCGACAGGCCACCTGTTGATCCTCGACCCCCAAATGCTTCTCCGCATACTCCCGCAACAACTCGTGCAGCTCATAACGACTGCTTTCCGCCCGCCATTCCAACTGGCTCAGCCGCATCAGCACCCCTAGGGTCTCCGTCGCTACCGCTTCCTCACGAGCCCACACCGCCTGCGCCGCCGCCCCGTCAAACCGGTCCAGGAACACCGACAGTTGCCCAAACAAGCGCTGCTGCTCTGCCGTAAGTTGGTCCCAACTCAATCCAAACGACGCCTCAAGGCCCAAGTCCTCGGCCGTGTATCGCTGCCCTTGGTCCAGCAACCGCAGGCGGTCGCGTGAAGCGTTCATCTGCCGCACATACTCCGCCGGTGGGAGGTCAGGTCGATTGGCCAACAGACTGCCCGCCAGCCGTAGCGCCAGCGGCAACCGCCCGCACGCCTCTGCAAGCGCCTCCACCTCTCCTCCGACTCGCGGCTCAATCTTCCGCAGCAGCGCGCACGCTTCCCCTGGGTCCAACTGGCTCAGGTTCACCGCCTCCAGACCCGGTAGCGTGAAATGCTGGCGCGAGGTCACGAGCACAAGAGACTTGGCTGGCGGCGGCAGCAGGGGCGCGATTTGCTGGCCGTCCTGAGTATTGTCCAAGAGCAGCAGCACCCGCTTCCCCTCCAGCGTGCTCCGTAACAGCGCCGCCAGTTCTTTTGCTTCCTCCGGCAGCTTCGCCGTCGGATGAAAGGCACGGAGAATCGAACTGAGCACCTCGCTGGCACTCAGGGGTTGGGGGCTCACTCCTTTCAAGTCCAACTCAATCTGGGCGTCTGGGCAATCGGCCTTCAACTCGGCGGCAAGTCGACGGGCGAGCTCCGTCTTGCCTGCCCCGCCCATCCCCCGTACGCCGAAGATGGCCACGCTGCCTGCCTTCACTTTCTGGCGCAGCTCTGCCAACGGCGCCTCGCGCCCGGTGAAATCCGCCACGGCTGGTTTCAGTTGGTGCAAAGCTGTGAACGTCGGCAGGGGTGCCTCGTGGACGTAGATGATCTGGTCCCCTTCGACTTTGACTCCGTGGATTTCGTCCCCCCCGACTGCCCTGGCGCGGCTACCTATCGCCACGACATCCCTGTCACCGGTGATGACGGTGCAGCCGGTCGCATCGCCGCCGACCGTGATGTTCCTTTCGCCTGCACTCCGCGCTTCGGTACCCGCCGCCGGGTCCAGCTTTGACCGCCGGGAATCCCGAACCGCACCGACAACCGCCGCGATCAATGCGATACCAAATACCACCCAGACCCAAACGCGATAGGGCTTGAGCACTCGGTCAAGGTCGTTGGCTATCAGGTTCCCGGCTACATCCGCTATCAGCAGCAGCGCCGCGATCGCGGCTGGAATTAGCCAGGTGCGCCTCCCACGTGGTGCTGAAGCTTGGTAGTTGTCGCTCATCCGGCTCTGGCAGGTTGGCCTTCACCATTTGACTCGATGCGTTTGAGCGACGCCGACGGTGGTTCGACGGTGGGATCCTGGAGAACGAGTCGGCCGTGGAATGCCGATTCAACTCCCTGGGGGAGACTGGTGAAGTCACAGTTGATTGCTTTCAGCTTGCGCACGGTGTTCAGGCCAATCGTTCTCTGGGACTTACAGTGAGCGTCCAGGACGTTGGTCCCCAATACGAAGAACTCCCAGCGGTCCAGCTTCAACGGGTCCGCCGGGTCCTGCTGTTCGTTGTTGAGCAGACAGAAGACATAAACGTCCGCGTGGCGTTTGGGTTCGCCCGAGAGTTTGTTCGTCTCGGAGTCCCAGGCCCTGGCCGGTGCGATGTCGAACTGTATTCGCGACGGCTTTGCGGTCTTCCACGCCTGACGATACGAGGCAGACTTCACCTCCACCTTGATGCCGTCGGCGGTGCACAGGTCAAATGGCCCCCAGCTATCGCGCACCGGCCCGGCACAACCGAGAGCCTGGCCCACGATGAACTCCGCCACCGCACCGCGGGTCGTATTGACCAGCAGGTCAGACACGCCCCATCGCCAGAAGTCACCGACCGTGAAACCAGCGGGCTTGCTGAAGCACACGAACGGCTCGGTGGGTCCGCGGGGATCGAGCTTCACGGGTTCATGGCCGCAGACTGCCGGGGCCGCCTGCCTGGATTTGTCACGGTTGCACCCTGCTGCGAACGGATGCGCTCCAACAGTTTCCCTGCCGGTTCGTCGTTCGGGTCTTGGGGAACGAGCTGGCCGCGGAAGGCGCGGGCGAGGAGCGCGGGCGTGGGCGCGTCCACCTGGTGCTGCGCCGCCCCCAGCCGCGCTCCAATCGGGTCGGCCAGCGCGATCATGACGCTGTCTCTATTTTCGATTCTTGAGGTCATCTTCGTAGGGGACATGGTTGGCTTCGGCCCAGGCCACGACGAACTCCTTCATGGCCTCGTCACGGTATCCGAACCATTGGTCCTGAATACCCAGCCGGTGAAGCGCGTCCTTGAAATGGTGGAAAGCGCCGTGGCCCTTGATCGCACGCCAAAGCTCTTCCGCGGCCTTCGCGTCGGGCAATGCCCTGATGAATCGCTCCACGTGACGGTATTCGTTGAACTCAAACTTGCCCGGCGGATCAATGAAGCGGTTGCCGCTGTGGTTCACAATCGCCCGCGCCGTTTCGACTTCTTCCTTCTGCCAGTCAGGCATGCTCGTCAACGCTTCCTCCTCGCCCTCTTCCACGGCGCTCAGAATACGGTCCGCCACGCTGACGATCCGGCCGGTGTGCCGGTCAAAATAATTGCGCCGATCCACGGACTCGAACTCGAGAGCGTCCGTCAGCTCGCTCAGTTTGGCGAGTGCGTTCATACAGCGACTCTAGTCCCGCCAGGGACGACACGCAATCGCCCGCGGTTTCAACCGCGGGCTTGGGACGTGAAACAAACAAACCCCCTGGGGCGACAGAGAGCGTAGGAGAGCAAGAGCGTTTTCTTTCGTCCCTGACGGGACTCGGGTGAGGTTCGGAACGGAGAGAAAGACTGGGGCGGTTCGAGTGTATTCATCAGCCTTGAGGCCACGCCCCCCTATGCGACCTGAGATGTAAATGTGCTGGCCCAACTCGATTTCAATCCAGCCTTTCTGGAGCGCCCGACTCATTTCTCCACGCCCTCTTCTTTCTCCAGCAGTTCCACGATGTCGCGGAGGTCGTCCACCACGGCTTCGAGTTCGGTGATGGCTTCGCTGGCGAGGTCCTGCCGGTTGGTTGATTCGCGCCTCATGACCTCCTTCCTTTGCCTTTGGGCGTTCTCGGCGCGGTGAGCCGAGCGAGCTCGGCTTCCATCTGTTCGACGGTGGGCAGGCTGGAACGCAGTTCCTTGGGCAGCGCGCGGGTGAGCTGGTATTTGGACACGCCGATGGCCTTCTTCACGCCCTTGAGCGCGTATTCGGCAATGATGCGGTTCTTGTCCTGGCAAAGGATGAGGCCGATGGTGGGTTTGTCGTCCGGGTGGCGCAGGCGGTCAGGGCCGTGCCCGAGAGGTCTTTCAGACTGGCCCAATCGCAGCCCTGGGGAACCTTCGCGTCGCGTTCGTCGGCCATCTTGAGGAACAGCAGGTAGGTGAGCTGTTCGATGTAATCGCCGTAGTCGATGCCGTCGTGACGCAGCGTGTGGCAGAAGCCCCAGAGTTTTTGGACGATGTCGGACATGGCTATTTCCGTCGTAGCGCCGACTGGCAGTCATCTTTAGTGCTATCGCAACACATTGCCCATCAATATCCTATGCTGCTCGGCATCTGAGTTATGCCACAGTTTATGCCACTGCTTGCGTCGAGTGAAACCTCTTACCCGAGCTAGCGCCCTGGAGCTCCCCACGCGTCGCACCGACGGCGGGATTATGCAAGCACGAAGTCGAGCAGCACGAGTCCAACCTGCGTGTTGCGGCGTGGAGCTCTCGGGTTTTCTGCGCCATCGAGGCATTATCTCATGTCCGCGGGGTTGGAGAAGATGGTGGTGAGGGGGAGGAGTTGCGGTGCTGGGAGCGCCTGAAGGGGTGGATTTCGTGCAGGCAGGCCCGGACCAGGGTTACCTGCACCAGGGAGGAATTATCTGTATGACGTAGGGTGAGGAGGTTCTGCTCTCTTCTGGTTCTTCGTTTCTGCCGGTGAGGTCAGAGGGGAGGGGTGCTCAGATTCGCGCTGTGATTCTAGGCCCCGCGCTTGAGAGACGGCAGGTTTTCAGGAGCAGCCGGGCGTGCCTGGGGTGGCGCGGCGCGTCTGCGGGCGCGGTCGGGTCCTGTCGGTGTGCTGGGTGTGAGTGCCGTCGCCAGCAGCGGTCGACCTTCTGGCCGACGGACGCCAGCCAGTCTCCGGTGTCGGCAGGCTGAGAACGCCCGCGGTGGGGGGGCAATCTCTCCGGTGCGCCGGCATTGTTGCACGAGCTTCTTCACCATCCCAAGGGAAACGCCTCTCGAAAAAGGCCCGTGGCATTTCGAATCGCTTCAAGCCTCTGGCCTTGCCAAAGGTCCTCGACCCGACGCCTGGGACGTTTGGGTCGTTTCTTTTGAAGACCTGGGCTTGCGCGAGCGGAGAAGCCCAACGGGCAGCACCTGATCGGCAGCGTGGAGGAGCGCGATACGAG
>Ga0315274_10012406_pt1 | contig 12154 bp, 8 predicted proteins | sample YL17G02_20_MG_FD_203700 | JGI IMG/M metagenome (GOLD analysis project Ga0315274, IMG submission 203700) | Sediment microbial communities from Yellowstone Lake, YNP, Wyoming, USA - YL17G02_20 | ecosystem: Environmental > Aquatic > Freshwater > Lake > Sediment | place: USA: Wyoming | collected... | reverse complement strand
AGCGCCTGTGCTGTCAAAGACCTGGAACCGTACAATGCCCGCTCCTTCCATGCCGTCGCCGTCAGTGGCGCCCACGCCCGGGTCATAAGCTATTACATTGATAATCACCTGGCCCGAAACAGTACTTGAATCCAGAGGATTCGTGAATTGTACAACCGGCAGGGTAATATCGCCTGCATCATAGAGCAAATCGCCCATCAGAGATGCATCCTCCAACCACTTGGCCGCAAACAGTGCAAAATCGTTGAAGTCCTCTTTACAACCGTTATTGAAATCATACAGAGGAGCGGTATAGCCATAGGGACTATTCTTAGCCGCTTCGCAGCTATCGGAATACACGTTGACTTCTATTCGGTCGGAGTCTTCCTGGGCAGTCGCATCCTTCGCATAAAGCTGGAGTATATACAAACCTGTTTGGGTAAACGTGGCTGTTGTATCTTCAATCGAATTGTTGTTAATAACAACAGTAGAGCCAGGTGGCGACGAAACCACAGACCATAGAATTTCAGTCACATCACCGGTCCCGTCCGCAACTGTTCCATTCACATCAACGGTTGTTGTGCCCTCTTTCAGCCATGTTACGACGCTGTCGCCTGCATCGACCTGGGGTCCTGTTGTTTCGGTTCTAAAAATCCACGTATGACCCACTATTATTTTAGCCGGGTCAGTCTCAAGCGGACCGGAAGATCCGGTGAGACCTTCATCTACCGCCCAGAAGTATAAAGAATCCTTCTGCAGCCCTGGAACAGCCTTCGAAGCGTTTGGGTCCACATTTCCATCGGCCGGATTAGTGTCGGCGCCGATTGTAAATGTCTGAACAGCAGGGTCGTCCCAGTCTGGTCCGGCTGGCGGATTCATCGGGTTATACGGTTTGCTCAGCCACAGATAATGTTCGATAATGTTCGGATTTGGATTGTTGGAATCCGCTGGATCAAGACCTGCTTTCCAACTCAGTACCTGATCCAGAGGGACTCCCCTTGCTCCATCTGCAGGAGATGGCTCGTGAGCCTTAGTCGGAACACCTTCCATAACGGCCTTTATCTCTTCCTCCGATAGAACCTCGTTGTAAATCCGGACATCGTCCAGCAAACCCGGGAAACGGTAACCACCAGCACCGGGCCGCTGGCCGAACGCAAAAACACCGCTTGTCCAGTCATTGATGGCCCGGTTGTCCTGAGCGGCCTCCATGACTCCATTGATCCAGACTTCCGCCCGTCCGGTTCCGCCTGCAGTCGACAGGGAAGACGTTAACGCCACGTGGTACCAGGTATCAGGAGTGGGGATTGTGGTACTGAGCGGATAGGTGCCGCCCGAGATAAAGAAGTTGTTCGCCACCTGTCCGGTGCCACCGCCGGAGGGACCCAAAACACACTCAAAATTATCCGCACTTCCCATGACTCGGCCAATCCCGGCTTTGCCGGGAGTCCAAGCGGTATCGAGCTTCATCCAGAACGCAACCGTAATATTCTTCAGGCCCGCGGTGTTAAAGGTGAAGGTGATATCACTGGCGGCAGTCCCGTCAAAGGTTGCTGCCTGCCCGATCATTCCGGGCGCAAACCCGATGCCGCCGGTGCCATTCCATGTGCCCACAGAGTCATCGGTGTCATTCTCGAATTCCCAGTGGTGCACCAACTCAGCCTGAACAGCGCTGCACAACAACATCGAAAGCAGCACTACCCCGGGGAGCATTGCCAAAAAGTGTTTTCTCATGACTGTACCTCCTTTGAAATGGGCGCCGCTGTGGATGCGGTCGCCATAGAAATAAGAATTGAAACTGTGAGACTTCTAAACATGTCCATCCTCCTTATCAATATCATGCAAACCCAGCAGCCCGCAAGCTGCGCAGCCTGGAGTAACGCGCCCATGATCCAGAGCAGACCCAAAGCTCCAGGGATGATTGATTCCCGACTCATCATATCTTCCTTTGATTGGTCTCACATATCCCGTGCGGCTTCACGAATGGTGCTCCCGCACGCTTGGAAACAGACAATCTACGGCACCATCACCCGGACAGCTCAAAGTGCCTTCTACATGGTATATGCTGCCAGTAGATCGCCCCTGTTACGGATTATTGACTGTAACCGAGATTTCCTTTATGACTATGTAGCCTGCGTCAGATTCCGCCGTGACCCTGATCGTATAGACACCATTGGGAAAGACCGGCAATGTACCCGCATCGACTGCCGCCGTATTCCAGGTCATATCGAACGGTGCTGTGTTCTCATCCTGGGTGCCGACGACAGCGCCTGTGCTGTCAAAGACCTGGAACCGTACAATGCCCGCTCCCTGCATGCCGTCGCCGTCAGTGGCGCCCACGCCCGGGTCATAAGCTATTACATTGATAATCACCTGGCCCGAAACAGTACTTGAATCCAGAGGATTCGTGAATTGTACGACCGGCAGGGTAAATTCGCCTGCATCATAGAGCAAATCGCTCATCAGAGATGCATCCTCCAACCACCTAGCCGCAAACAGTGCAAAGTCGTTGAAGTTCTCTATACAGTCGCCGTTGAAATCATACGGCGGGGCTGTGTAGCCGTCGGGACTGTTCTTGGCCGCTTCACAACCGTCGTTGTACACCTTGATCTCGATGGCATCACTGTCTTCCAGCATCGTTGCGTCTCTGGCGTAGAGTTGCAGCACATAGGTCCCGGTCTCCGTGAGCGTAGCTGTAGTCGCCGCCACCGCGGTGTTGGCGATATCGACAGTAGCCCCGAACGGCGCCGTAAGCACCGACCACTGGATCACAGTCACATCACCGGTCCCGTCCGTAACCGTTCCATTCACATCAACGGTTGTTGTGCCCTCTTTCAGCCATGTCACGACGCTGTCGCCTGCATCGACCTGGGGCCCTGTTGTTTCGGTTTCAAAAATCCACGCATCACCCCATATTATTTTAGCCGGGTCAGTCTCAAGCGGACCGGAAGATCCGGTGAGACCTTCATCTACTGCCCAGAAGTATAAAGAATCCTTCTGCAGCCCTGGAACAGCCTTCGAAGCGTTTGGATCCACATTTCCATCGGCCGGATTAGTGTCGGCGCCGATTGTAAATGTCTGAACAGCAGGGTCGTCCCAGTCTGGTCCGGCTGGTGGATTCATCGGGTCATACGGTTTGCTCAGCCACAGATAATGTTCGATAATGTTCGGATTTGGATTGTTGGGATCCGCTGGATCAAGACCTGTCTTCCAGCTTAGAGTTGCATTGGTGACAACAACGCCTTCCTCTCCAACGTCCGGTTGCGGGTCATGGGCCTTCCTCGGATCGGTTCCCGCCGGTGTCGAAACACTAAGCGCATCGTGTCCCGACGCGGTGATTCGCAGGCCTTTGACGGGGACATCCGTTGTCAGCACATAGCCAAAGGCATTCTGGCCCCCGACGTTGACTCCCGTATTGGCGTAGGGCGCAGTGCCTGCCGTCAGTGTCAGCGGCGCTCCAAGCGTATCGTTCGCAAAGATGGCCTGGACAGTGCCGCTGTCGTTGCCGCCCCGCTCGAAGATAAAGATAGTGTTCGTCAGGAACGGAAAGACCGTCTGCTGGAAATTGATTCCGTCGATCGATGACATGTGGTTGACCCCAGCCAACCTGAACAGGAAATCGTCCGCATTAGCGCCTATGTCGCCGACCTTCGGGTTGGAAGTGGTAGCCACTGTCGGGCACCCAGCCGGGACAGGATCCCCATCGGGCCAGTGATATTCTACGCCGCCGATGACATACCACCGTGTCGTCGTGCCGGTTGCCAGGTCCCCATCGGCGACAACGTACTCGGTCCCTGCATAGCGAAGGCTGACGACGGCATCGCTAACCACCGTAACATCCGGCAGCCCGCTGAGTGTGTCGGCCTCAACGGCACTGCACAACACTGCCGTAATCAGCACCAGCACGGGTATTATTGTTTGGGAGTATTTTCTCATGACTGTACCTCCTTTGAAATAGGCGCTGCCGCAGCTCCAGACGATGCAGATGCGGTCGCCGTGACAATAATAATTGAAACCATAAGACCTTTGAACATGTCCATCCTCCTTATCAATAGCACGCACTTTCATCCGGCCGGGATGCGCACAACTCACCCAGCCTCCGAGTCCTTCACTCGATTAGCATACCCGATTCAGCAAAGAAAAGCAAGTTTTTTTTGTTTTTTTTGCTCGCCTTTGGGTCTTGGGTGTCTTGGCCCACAGCCGTGCAGAACGGATGGTCGGGGGGGTGGTAGAGGCTGCTGCGCGGCCGAAAAAGCCACTCTATTGCGTGGATAGGGTTAGAACTTAGCGAACGCTACCGGTCTTGCACCCGGAATGGCAGGGGATTCACCGCTGCGGAAGGGCAATCCGGCAATTTGCAGCTTGATTTCTGCGTCGCCATGCCGTAGAATACTGTCGTAGGCAAGATAAGGCTGTGTGCAGTCCGAGTCATGAGGCGTTTTATGGTTGTCCGAGAACCAGCCAAAGGGTTCACCCTTGTAGAGTTGCTTGTAGTAATAGCGATTATTGCACTGTTGATGGCCATACTGATGCCGGCCCTGAGCATGGCCAAGAAGCAGGCCCAGGGCGCCCGATGCCTGGCAAATATGAAACAGATAGGCTTGGCGGTGCATCTGTACGCCGACGATTACGGCAGGAAAGTGCCTCGCGATGAGACCAATGGATTCTGGGCTATGCTGTTCATGCCCTATATCGGCGGGCTGAGCAGCAACGTTGCAGCGTACCACGAGGTGGACATATATGACTGTGCCGCGTACCCCGACAAAGAGCAGACGGTGGATTACGTAATCAACGCTACGGACCTCAAGTCGCCGACGCCGAACGTCGAGCAGCGGGGGGCGACGAGCCTGGACGCCTTTCCTCGTCACGGCACGACGATCTACCTGGCCGACTATGAGCACCATCCGGACTGGTCGCACATAAAGATAATCAGAAAGACGGACACGCCTGCTGAGTTGATAGACAAGCTCAAGTGGCTCGATGTATGGCATACAGCTCACCTGCCCAGCAGCAATACGGGGCGTCGAGTAGCCCGTGAGCGCCATGGGAGAAACGGAGTGAACTGCTTGTTTGTGGATGGGCATTCGGCCAAGATGGATTCACTTGAAATCACGCCCTACGACCTCGGCCGCCCTGCCTCAGACTAACCATCTGCATCTCGTTGACGTGATAGCAGCCTCGCGGATCCGGACACAAATCTCCACAGCCCCGATTTGCAGCTTGCACCGCCAAGTCATTATCGCGTACACTACGCAGGTTACTGTCAAATTCATAATCTGGATTCACAAGGAGTGCACTATGAAGAAGCAATTAGTCAGCATCTGTGTTGTGTTGGCTGCTCTGACCGTGTTCCAGTCCGTCGCGGCCGGGCAAATCAGCGGCGAATTGAAGAAATGGCATAAGGTTACACTGACCTTCGACGGCCCCAAGATCAACGAGACCGCCGATCCAAACCCTTTCACGGACTATCGGCTCGACGTCACTTTTTCGCAATCAGAAAGCGGAAAGTCATACCGGGTCCCCGGCTATTTCGCTGCGGACGGCGATGCGGCCAACACCTCGGCCGATACCGGCAACAAATGGCGCGTCCACTTCGCGCCCAGCCAGACCGGTGCGTGGAAGTACGCCGTTTCCTTTCGGAAGGGCAAAAACGTGGCTGTCAGTGAAGACAAGTCCGCAGGTGAGAGTGCCGGCTTCATGGACGGTCAAAGCGGGACCTTCACAATTGGCCCGACCGACAAGGCGGGGCGGGACTTCCGAGGTAAAGGACTGCTCCAGTACGTCGGCAAACACCACCTTCGTTTCGCCGAGACCGGGGAATATTTCCTAAAATGCGGTGCCGATGCGCCCGAGAACTTCCTGGCCTACAAGGATTTCGACGGCGATTTCAAGACCGACGGCCACAAAGACAACCTCATCAAGGACTGGGCCCCACATATCAAGGATTGGAGGCCCGGCGACCCAACCTGGCAGAACGGCAAGGGCAAGGGAATTATCGGTGCGGTCAACTACTTAGCCTCCGAGGGCATGAATGTCTTTTCGTTCTTGCCCATGAACATCGCCGGCGACGACCAGAATGTCTTCCCCTACCTTAACTACGACGAGCGTCTGCGGATGGATGTCTCGCGGCTGGACCAGTGGGAGGTCGTTTTCGAGCACGCCGATAAGCTGGGGATGTATCTGCACTTCAAGACGCTGGAGAGCGAGAATGAGCTGCTGCTTGACAACGGGGATCTGGGTCCGCAGCGGAAGCTCTACTACCGAGAGCTGATCGCGCGCTTCAGCCATCATCTCGCTCTCAACTGGAATCTCGGCGAGGAGATAAACAACGCCTCCCACGACCAGAAGGTCGCCTGGGCCAATTACTTCTGGACGCATGATCCGTATCAGCACCACATCGTCATCCATAACGGCGCCAACCACTACGACCTGCTGGGCAGCGCCTCGAAGGTGACGGGGTTCTCCCTCCAGACGAGCCCCGGGTCGGTCTTCAGCGGGACCAAGAACTACATCGACCGGTCCGTCACCGCCGGCAAGCCCTGGGTGGTGGCCTGGGACGAGACCAACTCGCCCGGCGACGGCGTCGTCACCGACGCCGAGGACTACTGGCACGACTCCGTCCGCACGGGGATGTGGGGTCACATGATGGCCGGAGGCGCCGGGTGCGAGTACTATTTCGGATACGGCCACCCCCACTCCGACCTCACCTGCCAGGACTTCCGCAGCCGCGACCACTGGTGGGACCTGGCCCGGTTCTGCCTCCAGTTCTTCAAGGACAACCAGGTCCCCTTCTGGGAGATGCAGAACGACGATGCCCTGACTTCCAGCACCGCGGACCACTGCCTGCGCAAGACCGGCGAGGCCTACGTCTCCTATCTCCCCGGCGGCGGGACCACCAGCCTCAGCCTGTCGGGCGCCAGCGGGACCTACTCCGTCCGCTGGTTTGATCCGCGGAACGGAGGCGCCTTGAAGACGGGGTCGGTGACGAGCGTAAGCGGGGGAGGCACGGTGGGCCTCGGCAATCCGCCCTCGGACTCGACGAAGGATTGGGTGATCCTGGTGAAACGCACCGACACCCCCACGATGCCGGACCGGCTGAAGTGATACTGGCCAAGGTGACCGCAGTATAGGACCAACGCCGGTATTTCGCTTCCATAATCGGCGCCGGGGGCATATAATCCCGCACGACGAGATCGGTATGGCCCCTGTGGCCTGCTGACGGCCGCAATATCGGCAATATAGACGGCAAGAGAGGCGGCAGATAAGTATGAGCAAGTACAAAATAGCAGTCATACCCGGCGACGGCATCGGGTCTGAGATTATTCCAGCCGGGATCGCCGTTCTCGATGCAGCGGCCGGCAAATTCGGATTCGAGCTTGCATACGAGAACTTCCCCTACGGCGCGGGTTACTACAAGGATACCGGCGAGTTCATGCCGGACCACGCACTGGAGACTCTCAAGTGTTTCGATGCGCTGTACTTCGGCGCGGTGGGGCTGCCCGACGTCGACGACACCCTGCCGGCGAAGTTGTTTACGTTCAAGGTCCGCGTTAGTTTTGATCAGTATGTCAACTATCGCCCCGCAAGGCTTTTGCCAGGTGTGCCCGGACCGCTCAAGAGCAAATCGCCCAAAGATATCGACCTGGTCGTCATACGCGAGAACACCGAAGGCGAGTTCGTCCAGTCGGGCGGCTTCATTCGCGAGGATTTCGCCGATGGCATGGCGACGGATACGAGCGTGTTCACCCGCAAGGGAATCGAGCGAATCGCGCACTACGGCTTCCAACTCGCCCGGAAACGCCGCAACAAGGTGACCAACGTCACCAAATCCAACACGCTCATCCACAGCCTGGCTTACTGGGATCGTGTCATCGAAGAGGTCCGCCAATCGTATCGCGACGTCGAGTATCAGAAGATGTATGTCGATAACGCCTCGGCTAACTTCGTTCTGCATCCCGAGAAATTCGACGTTATCGTGACGACCAACTTCATCGGTGACATACTCAGCGACCTCGGCGGGGCGATCATGGGCAGTCTGGGCCTGGGACCGAGCGGCAATATAAACCCGGAGAAGAGGTACCCTTCGATGTTCGAGCCGATTCACGGCTCGGCCCCCGACATCGCCGGGCAGGGTATTGCAAATCCGGTCGGTACGATATGGTCCGGCGCGCTGATGCTCGATCATCTGGGAGAATCGAAGGCCGCCGCCGACATCGTCCGGGCCATCGAGGCCACAATCCAGCAGGGAGTGCTGCCCGCGGACCTGGGCGGCTCGGCCAAAACGGCGGAAGTCGCCCAGGCCGTGATCAGAAACTTGTAGTCAGTTTGGATACGATGCCGCGAGTACTTGACCTAACATTGCCGCTTGCCTCCGGCGACAAAGGCGTCAGTATAGAGCAGACCCGTCGGCTGGAGACCGACGGCTGGAATGCAACAAGGCTGAGCCTGTACTCGCACTGCGGCACGCACATGGATGCCCCAGTTCATTTCGGCGTCGGCGTCGATACGATTGATACATTAGCCGTGGACAAGCTCATCGGCCCTGCGTGGGTGGTCAATCTGTGCCCGATTGCTCCGCGAGCGTTCATCGAAGTCGCTAACGTCGAGAACGCCTGCAAAGATCTCGTCGCCGGGGACAGTCTGCTGCTTCGCACGGACTGGAGCAAGCACTACGGCCGGGAGCGTTATCGCGATGAGCTGCCGAGGGTCAGCGAAGAGCTGGCTCAATGGTGCGTACAGAAGAAGGTCAGAATGTTGGGGGTCGAGCCGCCTTCGGTGGCGGATGTCAACAATCTGCAGGAATTGACTACGATTCACCGCATCCTTTTCGAAGGCGGAGTGATCGTTGTCGAGGGCCTTGCCAATCTGTCGGCCGTGACGAAACCGAAAGTGACCTTCATTGCGCTGCCGCTTAGGATCGCGGCAGGCGACGGCGCACCCGCGCGGGCTATTGCCATCGAGGACGACGATTAGGCGGACAGCGTTTTGGATAGAGCCCGAATGACAATCAATGTGCAAGAGACGTTCAATGCACTGCCTCCGGTCTGGCCGGAAGACCTTTTGCCTGCGATACGCCGGGAAATTGACGCCAGGCCCTTGTCGCTCGTAGTGTTGGATGACGACCCTACTGGGACGCAGACCGTTTATGATGTCCCTGTGCTTACCGGCTGGGAAGTTCGAACGCTCGTTGACGAATTCAACAGGCGGACGCCGCTGTTCTATGTGCTCACCAATTCGCGGAGCACGCCGCAAGCACAGGCTGTGGAGCTGGCACGGGAGATTGGCGCGAATATCTTCGAGGCCTCTCGGCAGACGGGCAGGGCCTTTGAGGTGATCAGCCGCAGCGATTCCACGTTGCGGGGTCACTTCCCGGCCGAAGTGGATGCTCTCGCGGACGTCCTTGAGATACGGCAGGCTGTCACCCTGGTCATACCCTTTTTCGAAGAAGGTGGCAGATACACAATCGGCGACGTGCACTATGTCAAAGAAGGGAATGATCTGGTACCTGCTGCTCAGACGCCGTTTGCCGCCGATGCCGTCTTTGGCTATCGTCATTCCGATCTGAAAGAATGGGTCGAAGAGAAGACGCAGGGACGGGTTCCGGCATCATCCGTGCGCTCGTTGACCATCGATGATATTCGCCTAAAAGGCCCGGACTGCGTCGCCTCCAGGATTACCGAATGTGCGCCGGGCACCGTCTGTATCGTTAATTCGGCCGACTATCGAGACATCGAAGTCGTGGTCCTGGGCCTGCTCAGGGCCGAACACGAAAACGTGCGGTTTCTGTTTCGCACGGCGGCCTCCTTTGTCCGCGTTCGCGGCGGCCTGCGGGCGCGTCCGCTGCTGACGGCCGAAGAGATTTTATCGACGTGCGAAGGCGGAGGCCTTGTTGTGGTGGGATCCCACGTGCCTCGTTCATCCGAGCAGCTTTTCGACCTGCTGGATAATGCATACGTCTGCGACATCGAGCTCAGCGTGAGAGGCATCCTGGCCTCCAAGAGCCGCGACATGGAAATAGGCAAGGCAGTTGAATTCGCGGACAGCGCCTTGTCAAAGGGCAAGGATGTTGCTATCTACACGAGCCGCGAGCTTGTTACGGGCGATGATGATGTCGGCTCTTTGTCAATCGGTGCGGCCGTCTCACAGGCGCTCGTCCGGATAGTCAGCTCGATAAGTGTGCGGCCTCGCTACATAGTCGCCAAAGGCGGCATTACGTCGAGTGACATCGCCACTCAGGCACTGGAGATCAGACGGGCGCAAGTGCTCGGCCAGATCCTGCCCGGCGTCCCCGTCTGGCAATGTGGTCCCGAGAGCAGGTTCCCCAATCTGCCCTATGTGGTCTTTCCAGGCAACGTGGGCTCGACCGATGCAATCTCAACCGTTGTCCGCACCCTTAGAAAACCAGAAGATTGGTGAGGAGCAACAAGAATTCCATGGAGAAACCGCCAGAAACATTGACGCGACAGCGTTTCGTATTGATTTCAATTCTCTTCTTCCACAGCGTCAACACCTATATGGACCGAGCGTGCATCGCCTCGGCCGTGGATTACATCAAGAAGGACCTCTCGATATCCGGCGAGTTGATGGGATTGATTCTCGGCATATTTGCAGTCGGCTACGCCCTTTTCCAGGTTCCATCGGGCTGGATCGCCGACCGCCTCGGGGCTCGAAAGGCATTAACCATCGTTGTGTCTGTATGGAGCGTATTCACCGCCCTGACCGGTGCAGCTCGAAACGCTATACAGATGCTTGTGTTGAGATTCCTTTTTGGCGTCGGCGAGGCCGGCGCTTTTCCAGGCGCAACCCAGGCATTCTTCCGCTGGCTTCCCGTCAAGGAACGTGGGATCGCCCACGGCATCAATTTCTCAGGCAGTCGTCTCGGGGCGGCCCTTTCGCTCTTCTTAATGCCCTGGCTGATAAGCGTCATCGGCTGGCGATGGACATTCGCCGTCAACGGCCTGATCGGCATCATCTGGGCTACAATCTGGCTGCTCTGGTTCCGCGATAACCCCAAGGACAACCGCAGAATCAACCAGGCCGAGCTGGAGTATATCGAAGAGGGGCGGGCCGCCGACTTCACAGCGACCGCAAAGGCCTCGTTCGCTCAGATCTTCACGTCTCTCAATATGTCATTGGCGATGGTCCAGTACTTCGCCAGTAACGTGACCTTCTTCATTAGCCTGACCTGGCTTCCTTCCTATCTCAAGAACCAGTGGCCCGACGACCCGAGAGCCGTTTATTTCTCGGCCGTGCCCCTCATTGTTGCCGCATTCGCAAACTGGATCGCCGGCTCGATGGTGACGGGGTTGTACAAGAGAGGATACCACGTGGGCTCGCGCCGCCTCACCGCCGTTGTCGGCTTCACTCTCGGGGTGCTTGGATTGCTTCTTGCCACACGGACGGATAATCTCTACTGGTTTGTCTTCTGCTTCAGTCTTGCGACGTTTGGCGTGGATATGACGCTAAGCCCGAGCTGGACCTTCTGCAACGATATTGGCGGCGCCAGTTCGGGCGCGGTCTCGGGCTCGATGAACATGGTCGGTAATATCGGAGCAGCCTTGAGCGCCATCATCTTTCCAATGCTGCTGAACAGCGAGACCGGAAGCGCCAATAGGTTCTTTATACTGGCCGCCGGTCTCAACGTCGTGGCCATCCTCAGCTGGTGTCTCATGAATCCGAACCGGACCTCGGACAAGAAGCTCTCGCCCCAGGCCGTCAGAATCCGGTTTGTCGCCATGCTTACTTCCCTGGTCATTGTGACGCTCGCCGCGGTTGGCTACAATATCCATAGATCAACCCGGAAGAAACCAGCGCAGGTAGCCGAGCCGAACCAGGTGGATGTCAACAATGTGGCCGACTCTGTTACAGGAGAATAGGACTGCAAAACAAAGATTCTCAATTGGGATTGTAAATGAGTACTCTTAAAGCCGTTGCAGTTGGAGCGGGGTATTTCAGCTACTATCAGTACGAGGCCTGGAATCGCATTCCAGAGGTCATGGTAACCGCCTTCTGCAACCGCAACGCCGAGCGTGCCGGGCATATAGTCGAGAAATATCGCGTCAAACAGCACTATACGGACTACAGTGAAATGCTGGAGAAGGAGAAGCCTGACTTCGTCGATATTATCACGCCGCCTCCCACGCATCTTGAGATGTGCAAGATCGCCGCCGATCTCGGA
>Ga0315274_10012403_pt1 | contig 12156 bp, 13 predicted proteins | sample YL17G02_20_MG_FD_203700 | JGI IMG/M metagenome (GOLD analysis project Ga0315274, IMG submission 203700) | Sediment microbial communities from Yellowstone Lake, YNP, Wyoming, USA - YL17G02_20 | ecosystem: Environmental > Aquatic > Freshwater > Lake > Sediment | place: USA: Wyoming | collected... | reverse complement strand
CCCCGTTGTTGCTGTGTTATCAAACACCCCATTGTATGTGCCACAATTCACCTGTATGTGATTCGGCAAATAACCCTTAACCTGATCACTCATTATTGCGGTTAGATCTGTTTCATCCTGCACCAATTCAAGAGGCCCAATTGACCTGCCAAACCCTGACAAATCATATCCATCCATATAACACCGATACCACTTTTTTGACGTTCTGCCTGTTGCCATGCTAAACCTCCGTCACTCAACAAATTCCATGATCCGGAAACTGAAATCCGCACCCCAATACAAAACGCCTGTTGGATCTTCCGTAGGCCCAACCATTGAAATGCCTGCAGGGATAATATCCTCACATCCAGGAAAAACATCAATGGCTAATATCGCATCCCAAATTGCCCTGATCATGGCAATCAATTGTGGATATGGCGCCAATATGTTTGATCTGCCATCCCCAATTGGTTTATATAACAACCTGTATGTAATGACATAACCAAAATCCATTTTGGCGCTGGATCCACCACCAAAACTTTTCCGGACCATGCTAACATCTGTCATAAAATCCACTGGTTTTGGGATCAATAATGCCTGCCTTGATTTTCCACCCTCAACCGGGATTTCATCAATATCCTTAATTTTGAGAGTTGCCACGGTCAATTTTGAAATCGCATCCGTAACCGTATCAAATTGCAATGTCATGGGATTGAATCCTTTTTATATGCCATGATCACCCGCCAGGCGTTGGCTGGAATTTCCTCCGGATTGATCACCACACCCGCTGTGGTTATTGTGGTTGTGCCTGTGGTGCCTGTGCCAAAACGCCTGTGATATTCAGATTTTACAATGTCAAGGGTTGCACCACGGATCGATCCAACTGGCGCCCAAACATAAACAACACTATCATCCGCATGTGTTGCTGCCGTGGATCCATTATCACCCCTGGCAAGAGCTGTGATTGTTGTTTCACTGTTTGAAACGCATATCATTATTTCATTTTGAATCTTGAATATTTGCCCGGGTTTTACCAAGAGCCCATTATCAACCGTGATCGGATTTTCAATGTCTGTGATCCCACCGCCCTTATTCACCTGTGTTGCAACCCGCCACGCCCGTTGTGCATATTGATTGTGAAAACCCCAAATGCCATTCACTGCGATCACAAATTGCGAATTGCCAGAACTATCACACTTCCAATAGGTGTTTGCCATTTCTTTCAACATGATTGCATACCTTGGCGATTCATTCCTTGGTAATAAATAATAATCACCTGCAGCAACCAATACACCATCCCCATTGGTTACACTGATCACTTCAAGCAAATCATCGTCTAACCACAAACTTAAATCATCATCCTCTGGTATGCTGAAATAATGAATTTCAACCCTCGGAAAAAACTTGTGCCCTGTCCAATCATTGATCTTTTGGCTGACATCCTCAAGCATCTGATTGATCACTGAATCATCTGCCCAATCAATATCATCAATGTCTTTTATGCCTTGAAATTCATCTATTGTTGCATATGAATTAAGAGCGACCATTTTTTGCCGCCTCCAATTGTGCCAAATATAACTGTTGTTTCAACTCCATGTGGTTTGGAGGATATTGCCTGCCATCTGCCTCAATATGTGTTGAGAATAAATTTGTATCAACCAAAAATGGCAGATCCGCATGATCATCCATAAACTTATTCCAACCTGCCCGGCGTAAATAATTGCCTTTGATGATCCGATCGCAAAAGTTTATATCCGAGGTGCCGGCTGCCACATGGTAATCACCGTGATCATCCATTTGCGCTGACGCTGGCGCCTCAAATACACGCCTTGCAACAATGCCTGATCCTGCGTAATTGATCACATACTCTGGCGAATCATTGTATATTTCTTTCAAAATGCCTGCATGGATCAATAGCGTGCCTGTTGGCACTGCATCACACCATACCAAATCACCCATTTTGAAATCCCGATATGTTGAATTGCCACGCCCAATAAATACCAATGGTTCACTAGGCTGTGCCCGGGTGTAATATAACCCGCTGATCATTGGATATTTGCCAAATTTTATCCACTCGTTATACCTGATAAATGCATCTGCCAATAAAACATTGTCGTGTTCTATCAATAGTAACCACTGGTAATCACTTTTCAAACACTGTTGCACAATCAGGTTTTGCGCATCTGCCACTTGCCAACCCAATGGGTTATAACTTGCCAACCACGCTTGCCAGGCGACCATAGACCAATTTGGCGGAACTGCCTGATTGTACCTGCCCATAACCCACTCAATACGGACCAACCCCGTAACTGCCGTACCAACCATCACCCGGTTCATATATTCCCGAGTGCCACTTTCATCAATCAACATGCTGTATTTTAACAACGGATTGGTTTTCACAATTTTTTTATTCATAACTTGGATCCATCCTGCGCTTGACCATTAATACCTCAATATCTCCAAATGGATCAAATCGTAAACTCACAATTTTCCATGGTTTTGGTTTGTAAATATAATACAACATTGATTTTTCACCGTCAATAATGGGATCAAAATACCTGAATGTATTTTCATTGCATCCATTGATGTGAGTTGGATCCTGCCAATACCTTGGTGATCCACCATATGGCAACAAAACTGCAAACTTACAATCCACTTTCATAATCCGCCAAATTTCATCCATAAATTTGATCATGCCAAACTTGGCGGGATTAATATGCTCAAGATAATGACTTGCAATTGCCTCACTTACGCAATCATCTGGCAATGGATATGGATAATTTTCAAGATCCCAAACTATATCAACTCCCGGTAATTCCCTTACATCCATTCCAACAAACCCACCCGTTTTATTTTCCCCACATGCGATATCCAATTGTATTGCACCGTAAAACTTCAATAATTCATCTATGGTTTTCATCTGTGATCCAATTTGGGTTGGATGATTGAGATCAACCATCCAACCCATTCAATTGGGGTTTGATATATCTTATATAACCACTGTTTTGGCTGGAATTACTGCACCATGCGCCTGCGTGGTGTTCTGAGGACTGATTGGCAGCTGATCGGATCCCTTGTATAACAATGCAATGCATGCACCATCAAGGGTTGCAGCCCCAACCGTGTCAATCGTCTTAAACCATGGCTGCGCTGGATCCACTGGCACATCCATCATGGCACACCTGTTGGTGATGGTTGCCGTGCTGGAAAAACTCACAAAACTGGCGCCGGTTACTGCCGTGTATGTGCCTGCCGATGTTGCACTTTTTGAAAGTGCAAAAATCATTGTGCTGGCACCTGCACCGGATCCCAATGCCAGGATAAATAACGCCCGATCATAACCCGTGGCGTCAACTGTCACGCCCGAATGTGCGGCCGCTGTCTGGGTTGCTGGCGTGATTGCTACAACTGGTTCCACACTATAAACTAATGTATTCATTTTTCATCCTCCAAAATCAAATTTTCTCACGCTGGATCTTATGCGTGTTGTAATAGGTATGTGATTGCCTCTGATTGCAACACCGCGCCACCCTGGCGATACTTGGCAAACAAACCAATTTGCCCGGTCGCCTGATATAAATATGGATTGCGTGTCACTGACATTCCGGTTTTGTTTGCAATTCCATAAAAGCCAGGATTAACCAACAAAATATGCTTGGTCGATGCAACTGGCAGGTTGGTTGTCAAACCTGTGAGAGCTGCCGTGCAATAAACCGGGATCCCCATAATGGTGCCATGTGCCTTGGCGTTGCCCTGTCCGATCATGGGATCATTGGCAGCGATAAATGCATAGGGTGTTGCAATCAATAACCCACGCAAATAACCCAACACATCACGCTTGCAAATCAATACCGCGCCATCTGAATATTGATCCGGATATGAGAAAAGAGCTGTGATAAATTCGGCTGCCGTGATTGCGGTTGGCGCTGCCGTGGTTGCCAACAATGTGCCGCCAACCAACATGGATTGCGGTTCACCACCACCTGTGCCCGATGCAACCATGTAATAATTATCTGCAGCTGCCATGGCACGACCCCAAACACCTGCCAGATAATTACCAAAATCTGAGACCGCATCCTCTTCAAGTTCCTCGCTGATCTTGACCAACTTGGTCAATTTCTGGATTGTGATCGCAACCTGCCCGGCGGTTGGTTCGTTTTCATCGTATGCTGCCTCTTCTGCCGCAACCACAAATTTAGTGGCTGCCGTGCCCTCTGCCGGCACTAGCAAACGATCTGAATTGGTTGTGAAAGTTGCACAACCAATCTGTGCCGGTACACTTGCCTCACTGCGCTTGGCAACAATCTGATTGGTGTATTGTTCTGGCACATAGAATCCGCCCTCGCTGTCATTTTGTTCCTGCATGGCAGCCTTATATGGTGCCTCATCACCCGTGCGGATCCAATAAAGGAATGATTTGATTTCCTCATTATTGGCACCCTCTGAGTTTGACATTGCGCCACTTGCCCGGTGATATGCATAACCACCACGCCGGGTTGTTTTCAATTCAGCAAGAGCTTTTTTATACCCTGCCTCTTCCGCTGCCTTGATTTCTGCCTCATGCTTTTGCTGATCCGCAACCTGTGTTGCCTTGATTGCATCCCGTTCATCCAAAAGTTTAATTAATTCATCCTTTTCCATTTTAATGCCTCCGTAAATATTTGATATTTGTGCTAAATATTCAATGTTGTTTACCTGACGAAGTGCGATCAATACCTGATCCTCTGCAATTTCATCAAGCAACATACTTTTGATTGGTGTTGCCACATTCCTTGGTTCCGCTGGCGTTGGCGTCAAACTAGCATCCAATCCAATAGGCCAGGATTTTAACCAATACGCCTTGCCCGCTGGCACCCGATCGACCAAATGTGATGCTGTGCCACTGGATAAACCCAATTTGCCTTTTTCTGCCAGTGAATAAATTGCCTTTTCATATTCATCCCGCAATTCAAGTTGCCCTTCCAACCATCCCCCAACATCGTCAAATGTCAAATTGCCTGTGCCGATCTTACGCTTTTTGATGGCTGGATCCATCCCGTGCTGATAATAAAGCGGGATGTTTTTTAGATGTTTTCCAAAATCTGTTTCCTTGGTGAAATAATCACCCTCCAAATCCGGATCCTGAGCCGTGGAAAACCAGATCAAATAACCACCGATCCTGCCATTGCCCAATGCCTTAACCTCTGATCCATCAATCACCAATGCCTTTGGCTGAGGCCATTTTGTTACATCCGGGCAGCTGGCGCCCAATGTTATGGCTGCGTCATGTATATCCTGCAATGCCTGTTTATCATCCTCGCTGTGCCTGGCGCCAACCTTAAATGCCTTGGTGATCCAATCGGATTGCCTTGCAACCTCAACCCATTGGGATTGATCCTGCAATGTTACATCCTCACCCGTGGTTGTATAAGTTGCCTTGTAATACTTACCATCCCGGCAAATGATCACACTATCATCAAGGTATGCAACAATCCATGGTGTGTTATCGGCCATTGGCAATGCAACTGGTTCTGGATATGGATATAAAACTTGAAATGCCCGATCAATGGCGTATTGCCTTGATTGAATGTCAAATGATTTCCCCTTATCCTGCCACATCTGCAAACATATTGCCACTGCCTGATCATTGTCTTTTGCGGTGCCATCCTCCAAAACTTTTGGCACACAAACTTTCATAAATTCCTCTTGATTTTCAAAACTGTTTGGATCTGGCATAAACATCACCTCCAATAAACAAATAGTGCACGCCCATGGTTGCCCATGGCTGTGCACTATCATTCCTGATCTATATGTGCTGATCGCTTGACCTTTTAACCGCACCTGCGTGGTGCCTCTGGTTTGTCCTGCCAAACAATCAATTAACTTGTGAATTTAGTATAGCACAATCCACCTTGCCAATCAATCACCAATTATTTCTTGCCAATATGCATATCAATGATCAATCTATTGATCCATGCCTCGTATATTTTTTGGATCCTGAAAAACTTTTGACCTGCAGCAAAACGCAATTGCAACCAACCCCGGTTTTCCATATATTTGGATTGTTCTAGTCCACCCAAATATTTTGCATAACTTGCCCGGTTGCCAATCCTTGTGATCCAATTATTCACATCCCGATCAATATAAAATTGCTTGCCATACGTTTCGGACCTGCGTGATAAACCCCTCCGATATGGCACCTCAATTTGCCCTGTCCTGAGCAACCAAAAAAAATGCCTGCGTTGGTTGTCACTCCAATATTGCGATTGTGGCGCCCTTGGTTTGTCTGGCGGATATGCACGCAAACCTTTTGTATTTAATATTTCACTGCCGGCCTCCCAACCTGCCCTTGCTAAATACTGTGCCAGTTGCCGTGGGAAGTTTTCCAATGCATGCTGCACCTCTGCCATGCCCTTGATTGAGATCCGAATATCACCCATGGGTTTAATCCTTGACCATCTTACCATTTTCATCAACTGTGATCACATCCCCCGGAATTTCACCCATTTCAATGGCAATTTGCTGCCGGACCTCACCCTCAGGCCAACCCCAACCCTTGCACATTTTCACAACCTTTTCAACTCCAATTTCACCTGCCAGTTGCCCAAGTGTCACTGGTTGTTTTGTTTGATCTATTGTTTGATCACTCATTTTTTCCATCCCATTTTAGTAAATAAATCATCAAATGCATCCTTGATTGGCACAAATTCATCCTTATTCCATTGTGGTGTATAGATTGCATTATATTCCGATGCAACCATTTCTTTTAACTCACCCAACATGATTTCATCCCCTGACGCCTCTGCAATATATTGCGCATAACTCCGTGCAAATATTTCACGATCGGTCAATAAATATCTGATATGTGCCCGGTCTGGCGTCACTGTAATTTCTGCTAATCCACCAACACCATATGGTTTAGTGACTGCATATGCACTTGGATTTTTTAACATACTTTCCAGATGCAACACCGGATCACTGTTATGAACTTTTCCCCACCAATTTGCCATGATTGGATCTGCACTTTCCGATGTGAATTGCCTGGCAATGCCCAATCCGTCATGGTCAAGAAAATGCCCTGATTCATGTGCAAATGTCATGTGAGGATGATCCGTGGTTGAAATCTCAATTTTCACTGGCATATTATCAAACCTTGTAACATTAAAACTGCCCATATAACGTGATGATTGAGAAGATTCAATCGGCAAATTTGGCAATTTGCCATCACCGTGCACACTGTCTATTGCATCCAATGTGTGTGTTACTGCCTTGCCTTTTTTGCCCTTGCAATTATTGGTGTATGCCTCACTAACCGGCCGGCCTGTGCCTGCAATTGGTTCTGTGGCTGCCAATGGTTCTGGCGGTATAAATGCTGGCTGTGGCGCTGGCGTTGGTTCTGTCACTGGCGCTGGCGTTGGTTCTGGTTTTGGTTCTGCCTCTGGCGGGATTGATTGCGTTCTAACATCTGTCCAACACCTGCAATTTGTATGTGCTGGCGGGTTGTCTGTGAAAAATCCAGTTGAAACAAACTGATCATCAATTGGCACTTCCATGCCATCCAATTCGCCACAAATATCGCAAACCAAATCATCATTATTTGTAAACCATATTTTGAAAACTGGCGCATCTGGATATGCACTTGCCATTTCTTGCCCGATCAATTGATTGCCCTGCGCATATGCCCGGGTTGTTTCGGTTACTGCGATCACATCTGCCCTGCCATCAATACCCCACAATTTATCCATGGTATCACCCAATGTCATGCCAGGCGTTTCAATATACTCTGCAATTGCCTTGCCCAAAATGTCCTGTGAGGTGTTATTCAATTGGTTGAAAATTTCATCCGTATGCAATTGCGCCCAAACAGATGCATGCTCGTTTATTGCGCCATAATCCAACCCTGGCGCACCATGTTGTCCAAGTAATAAAATCCCTCTGAATGTCGCATCCTCCAATGCTGCCAACCACTGTGCATAATCATCCGGATCCACTGCCAATAGCTGATTATATGGAATTGATTGATCATACTTGGCTGCCTTGCCCAACAATGCACCCTTCAAATCAATCAATAACAAATTATCCATTGCCTTATTTGGCACTGGCGCCTGATCCAATGTGCTGATATATTCCCGGATCCGCTTTTGCTGTTTTCTGAATATCCTGCGCATAATGGCAGCCATTTCTAACTCTGCCTTTTCTTTTTCCGCCCAACCCGGTTCGTTGTGATCCCGGCCTTTAATTGCCCTGATCACCATCTTAACCGCATCGATCAAATTTTGCCTTGCCAGGTATTTATTGATCATGTCCTGAAAACATCAATGTGAATAGTACGGACCTCAACCCGGCCTGCAGCTGTGGTGATCGTATTTACACAATCATACTGATTGTTATGTGCACCACCTGAGATCCATATTGTTGTGGTTGTGTTTGTTTTCGTGTCACTTACTTTTGTGATCCCGGCTGGCACAACCCATGTGGATGTTGAAATTGTATCTGCACCCAACCAAGTGGCATAATCCTCAACATATTCTTTTGTGGCGCCGGGCGCCTTAACATATTCATCTGTATGCATGCTAAACCTCCAATGTCCGATCCTCTGCAGGTATGATCAATGTCCTATTTTCCGCTGGCACTGTGAAAATTCTATTTTCTGCAGGTATAACCATGGTTCTGTTTTCAACTGGTATTGCCATAGTTCTGTTTTCCGCCGGCACTGTAAATTTCTGCCTGTCCGATGCTGGCAATAAATGCAACATGGTTGGATGTGATGCGCTGTATATGGTGCCAGATGCTACGCCCAATCCGCCGGGATCCGCAATCAAACTGTCTATGATCCCGGACCAATAAAACACCAATCCATTTGAATAACCACATGGTTGGATCCCGCTTGCTAGATATGCAATTTCTGCAGGTGTGATCACCCTATTCCATACGCCAACTTCCGCTATGTTTCCATCAAAATTTCTAGCATTATCATAGATCCTGCCGCCAATTGACCATTTGCCTGCCGCCGATGCCTCTGTCGCTCCATTTGTACCAGTTGCATATGTTACCTCAACACCATTATAGTAAATATGGATGGTCGAATAATCATTCATCACACCTGTATGCGTAACAATAACATTTGCCCATGTATTCAATTGCACCGTGTCGGTTATGCTGATTCTATCCAACAATGTGGTGCCATTTCTAAATAAATCCAACCTTGCCAGTGCTGCATAAACTGTAAATGCAACCCCAAATGTTGTGTTTGCCACATTATGTGTTGCCAATATATACTGCGTATTTACAGGTTTTGTATGGTTATATATCCACGCCGAAATGCTGATTGGTGATGTTGTTGGATTATAAGGACTTGCCCAATCAATCCGATCTGTGGTGCCATTGAAAACCCGTGACATTTCTATTGATCCCCTGTGGCTGCAAGCAAATTGGTTGCCCTATCCAGTGCCCTTGCCAATGCCTTTTGCCCATTATCCTTGTAACCTGTTTTGGCAATCCTGAAAACTTCCATCACCTGTTTATCTGTCTTGCAATGGTCAAGATCCATGGTGATCTGGAAATGATCATCCTCACTGATCACATCGCTGATAAACTCAACCGATGCTGTTTTACCTGCCTTTATTGCACTCAATGATTTTCTGCACCACTTATCCAATTCAATGGATCTGGCACCTGATGTTTCATCCATGGTTGCCTGATCCTGCACTGCCATATCCACTGGCAACCCTGGCGTTGTTGTATTGGCTGGCACCACTGGATTGGATTTGATCACAATTGGAGCTGGCGCCGGTTCTGGCGCATCTGGCACATCCTCTTTACTAAATCCCAATCTCGTTGCTGCCACTTCCGCTTTTATGATCCCCTTTTCAACCAATAATGCCAATGATGCTGCATATTCATTTTGATCATCCTGCAATGGTTTTACCTTGGTTTGATCAAACTTGAAATATGCATTTTTTTCTGTCAAATCTGGATATTCTGGCAACAATTCCGCATCTAAAACCTCTTGATAATATTCCCACCTTGGGATAATTGTGCAGGTGTAAAGATGATACAAGGCTGCATCAACTGGCGTTTTATCTGCCGCGCCACTTGCTGATAATAACAATTCATCGACGCCCACCGCCACGCAAATGGTTCTGTGCATTTCTGTCCTGGTTGTATCAAGAGCCATATCCTTGACATTACTTGAGAGCTGCACCGGTTTTAATCCTGATCCAAGGATCCCTGTTTTGAATTGTTTATCAACACCTTGAAACATTTTGCGCCAAAATTGTTTTGTCTTTTCAAACAATGTATCAGTCATAACCTGATCGGTTGTGAGGACCAACGGAGGCACCGCAAAATTATCAAAAAATGCACTCATGTATTTATCTGCATTTTTCTCACCCATGGCAGCCATGATTGCCATGGATAATGGTGCCACCCCTGTTAGATCTGTGGATGGATCATAACCACCCCGGAAATATACAACATCCTCCCGAGGCCAGGCAGTAAATCCACCACCTTTTTCATTCTTTTGCTGAAATCCTTGGATCCCGCCTGATCCCTGTGAAACCGTAATGTCTTTTGGATTCATGTATTGGATCTCAATGATATGGCTGCCTGCCCGGACCTTACGCCAATAGCCCGCACCATAAACACAAAACGCAGACTCTGTATATCGCCACAAATCACCCTTATTCCATTCTGCATTAACCGTGTCAAGCAAATCCAACACCGGATGATCATCAATTTCCTGATCGTTACCATCATACAATTTCAATGGTGCACTGGCAATTGCATCCGCCCGGATATTCACTGCCCTAAATGCCCATGCACTTGATTTATATGCTTGCACTGAATTGCCACCCGTGCCCGTTTTATATGATTCAACCCAACCCGGGATGGATGTCATTGTTTTTAGATTTTTATCCATTTCTAATTTTAGTGGCATGTTACATCACTCCCATCATTATTTGTCCTGTGTTTAATGCTGAATAGGCCCACACCAATGCATCCATTCTGTTTGGTGATGCATCACCCGGGATCCAAATGCACATTTCATCCTCAAGAGCTGGAAACGATCCAATATGATGCGCTTTTCCTTGCTCGTAAAGCGCTGCAATTGGTTCTGCCCGGGTTTGCTTGCCTCTGCTGGCGTGCACCAATTGAACTGGCACCCCGGGATCCACAATATGAATGGTCAAGGCAACCATTTCACCACCTTGGTTTGCCTCTGCCACGATCACATTTGCCTTATACAAATTGTATGCGGTTACTGCAGCCGTTGCCCAAACCAATGGTGATCCCTGCACTGTTTGATCCGCAATCGTATAACTTTCACCTGCAAACCTGCCTGCCACAATAATGCCTGCCGCATCACCCTCACTTGTAACACTTGGATCCACTGCCACTACAATATATTCAAACTCTGTTGGAGGGGTGATCACCCTGTATTTATCAAGTGTTGCCCTTTTCCATAATGCACCTGGCGCCTCATTCACATCCTCTGCCAGGATTTCCATGCGGATTGCCAGTGCCGTCATATCCTTATATATTTCTTGCAAGGCGTCCTTGCTGATATGTGGATTGTCATAACTTGTGAAATGAAATGCCTGCCAACGTCCTGATTGATCTGCCTGTGCCTGTTTGAATAATTTGGCTGCGTGCTGAGGATCATCTGCCTTGGATATTGACCGGCTGTGTAAACTTGGAGGGGTGTATATAAATACCGCATCACCATTATTATCAAGCAACATTGGTGCACCAACCAAACCCCATGCATCCTCATTCATCAATTGAAATTCATCCAACTCCAATAGATCCGCAAAATCACCCCGTAATGTATCAGCGTTCCATGCTGTTTTGCCTTTGATCCGGACCTTGCTGCCAGGAAATTCTACGGTGTGTTCGTTTTCATTCTTTTTGATCACCCCTGCAGCAATGGGATCCCGTAAATATAAACAAACTGCCGCCCAAAACGATTCCAATTGATCCGTGGTTGGAGCTGCATACAATACCCTTTTGTGATCCAAGAAATAATTTACTGCCATATCCGCTGCCACAATCGTTTTACCACCTCGCCTGCCTGCCCGAATGATTTTTCTTTTTGCCTGAGAGCTCACAATTCCATTTTGTTTATCATGCAACATTGGCAAATGGATTGCATACCTTGCATCATTCATTTTTTCTTTCAACAACGAACGTGATCAC
>Ga0315274_10012402_pt1 | contig 12156 bp, 5 predicted proteins | sample YL17G02_20_MG_FD_203700 | JGI IMG/M metagenome (GOLD analysis project Ga0315274, IMG submission 203700) | Sediment microbial communities from Yellowstone Lake, YNP, Wyoming, USA - YL17G02_20 | ecosystem: Environmental > Aquatic > Freshwater > Lake > Sediment | place: USA: Wyoming | collected... | reverse complement strand
CACCTCGGCTTACGATTCTTCCTGTGATCGATACAGGGGTAAAGTAAACGAAAAAACACTGCCTTCACCCCGGATGCCACTGCTTTCCAGCCAGAGGCGGCCATTATGCATTTCAACCAGGGTATTCACGATCGAGAGGCCCAGGCCGGTGCCTGAAGTTGCCAACACCATGGGATCCTCGCCTCGGTAGAAACGTTCGAAGACGCGCTTTTGTTCATCAGAAGGGATGCCAATTCCGTTGTCTTTGACATCAATCTGCATCATATCACCCTCTGGGTGCATACGCAGGTTGATATTTCCATTAACTTCTGTGTATTGGTAAGCGTTCTCTAATAAATTGTCGAGGATCTGGCGAACCCGTTCAGGGTCCCCCCACACCCGCGGCAGTTCGGGAGGCACATCCAGCTCGATCTTCATCGGACGGTCTTCCTCCTGCATCCGGCGGGACAGAGTCGCAACCACATCCACTACCACCTCGCGCAGGTCCAGAGCCTGCAAGGAGAGCGTCACCCGCCCGGCCTCGATGCGGGAAACATCCAATAGATCGTTGACCAGCACAGCCAGGCGTTCGGTATTACTCCTGACGATCTCGAGGAAGTGCACTTGCTGCGGGCTCATACCGCCCGCGGCCCCCATCAGCAGGATTTCGACATACCCCTTGATGGATGTCATTGGCGTGCGCAGCTCATGGCTTACAGTGGCTACGAACTCGGATTTCAACCGATCGACCTCGACCTGGTGGGTGATGTCGCGGAAAATAGAGACCGTGCCCAGAAAATCATTGCGCAGCCGTACCGGGGAGAGGTGTACTGACACTACCCGCCGGTTATCCAGCACGACTTGCTCTGCGTAGGTATCGCCGGGATGGTAGGCATTCGAGTCCTCTGACCAGGTGCGGATTGTCAACATCCACGATTGGGCAGCTTTTCCGAACAGCCCGATGAAATGATCCAGGGATTGGCCCAGGATCTCATCTCGGTCCAGGCCCAGGATGTGTTCGGCAGAAGCATTGAAAAGGGTGATCTTGCCCGATACATCGGTGACCAATACACCGTCTACTACGGCCTCCAGGATAGCATGTGAGCGGCTGGTTTCGATGTGCTGCGTGCGGAGCATATCACCCAGCCGCTCAGCCTGGTCGCGGATCAGGCGGAACAATTGTGCGTTGTTGATGGCGACGGTGATCTGTTTGGCAGTGGCTTGCGCCAGCTCGAGCTGGTCCCCGGAGAAGCGTTCCGCCTTGTGGTGGAACAGCAATAGGGCTCCCAGCACTTCTTCGCCCATCATCAGCGGCACCGCGATTGCGCTGCGGTGAACGTTGGTCTGATCATCGTGACGGATCCAACGAGAGTCTGTCCACAAATCGGAGATCAAAACAGGCTGCCGGTTGGCTATCACCCACCCAACCAGGCCCTCATCCGGTTTAAAGGATGATACCTGCCCGCCCTTTGGCGGGGGAGTGGTGTATCCCAATGAGGCACGCAGATACAGCGCAGCCTCATCGGGATTAAGCATCATGATCAGGCTGTGTTCAGCGCCCATCGTCTCGTTAATCAACGCCAGGGTGCGATTAAGCACCATATCCAGGTCGAGGCTGGTGGAAAGCTCTGTAATGATGCTGAGTAGCGTTTGGGTGCGTTGATGCTCGCTTTCCACCTGGCGGGTACGCTCAGCCACGCGGGCTTCCAGATCGGCGGTGTAATCTTGTGCCGCAGTGAACAGGCGGGCATTGTCAAACGCGGTCGATAGCTGGTTCGTAACCTGGACCAACAGCCGCTGATGGGATTCGGTGAAATAATTGGGCTGGTAACTTTGCACCGAAAGGACCCCGATCGCGACGCCGCGCACCACCAGCGGCACGCCCAGCCAGGAGCGGGCAGGATCACCAATGATGTAACCTTCTACCGGTGGGCGCTCTGCCTCATTCTGGAGGTCCCCAACCAGCAGGGGCTTGCCAGTGTTTAGAACATATTCGCTGAAGCTGTTGCCGGTGGCGGGTCTGACTACCGGGCCGATCCGCTCTTCACGGTCGATCCCGTCAATCGTGATGGTATTCCCAGCCTCGTTCCGCATAACCAGCAACACGGAATCGGGGTGCTGCAAGCGGGCCACGTTTTCAAAAGTAATATCCATCAAGCGGCGCTGATCGAGCACTTGAGAAACGTTCACGCCCAGCTCGTAGAGCGTGGCAAGCTCAGCGGTCCGCTGTTGGGTTTCATTGAATAACCGCTGGGTCTCGGCGAACAGGCGGGCGTTTTGCACCGCAACTGCCACCTGGTTGGCGATTGTGCGGGCCAGTTCTACCTCGTCCGCCGTGAACCGGTAAATATGATCGGCATGAGCAAGGAGCACACCCAGCAGGTTGTTGCCGGTCGCCAGGGAGAGAGCCAGCAGAGCCTTGGTGCCGCGCGCCGAGAAGAAATCGCCCAACGGTGCCAGGGTGCTTTCCAGCGCGATGTCTTCCACGTTGAATACGCCCAGGGTTTCACGCAAGCGTTCGAACAGAGGAACGTCCGGTAAAGGTGCGGGCAGTTCGGCAGCCACCCGCGGCGCCTCGGCTTGAAGAACCGCCTGGCCTGTGGCATCGAACAACAAGGCTGATACTGCCGAACAATTGATGGCTTGCGAGAACTCGCGCATCGATATCTCGAGGATGTTTTCGGGGTCGAGGGAGCCGCTCAATTCAGTGGACAAGCGGTTCAACAATGCCAGGCGGCGCGAGCGCTGATCCAATTCCAGGTTCCGGCGCGCGCTCTCCTCAAAGAGGTTGGCGTTTTCCAGGGCCACGGCAGCCTGTCCGGCGAAGGTGGTCACCGCCTGGATTTGTTCGTCCTTGTAGAAACTGGGCTCGGCTTTCTCGAGGGCGATTACCCCGATCACCACGCCTTTTGAGAGCAGCGGGACACCCAACCAGGAGTAATAACGCGGCTCGACCAGCGCCGGGAAGCGCGCATCGTTACGCACATCCGGCACCGAAATGGGTCGGCTGGTTGTGATCATCTCTTTCAGCAGTAGGCTGTCTTCCACTGCCGCCGACAGGCCTACACGTTCCTCGCTGTCCTCAAAGCCCCGCGCCGCACGGATGGTAAGCCGGTTCCCTTGGCGCAGCCACAACGTGCCGGTCTCGTACGGGAGTATGACCCGTAATTGCTCCAGCAGCGAGGCGATCAGTTCGTCGGATTGCAGGCTGGAGGTGATCGTCGCTGACACGTTGGTCAGCGCCTGGAGCTGCATGGTGCGAGTTTCGGAGGCCTGGTACAGGCGGGCATTTTCCAACGCCAGGGCAGTTTGCTGAGCCAGAGAGGTGATCAGCGCCTGATCATCCTGCGTGAAAGCCGCAGGGGTGGTGAAGTTATCCAAAACGAGCACCCCCAGCTTATTGTCCATGGTCTGGATCGGTACGATCAGGTTCGAGACAGGTAAACGACCGCCAGTGGCATCGCGATAGCCTAACAGATGTTCGGGTGGAAGATTGTAATCCCGGGCAAAATCGACTTCGTTCACCCGAAGGATATTTCCCTTGGCAAATGCCTGACCGGGTAAAGCTTCTTCAGATCGATAGGAAATGCCCATGATCCGTTGGTTATTCATATATCCAGACGCGATCTGTGGTACCAACCGTTCCTGATCAGGCTTCCATATCGCCACCATGGCGGCGTGCGCCGCTGGAAGCACACGCAAGGCGCTGTCTACCAGGGCTTGCAGGATGCTGACAAGATCGAGACTCCCCAACTGGCGGCTGAACTCCAATAACAGCTTCACCTCTTCCAACCGGCGATTGGTTTCGGACAGTAAACGCAGATTTTCCAGTGCGATGGCTGCCTGGCGGGTTACCAGCCCGAATAGCTGTTGATCTTCGAGCGTGAATGGCGCTAAAAGGGTAAGGCTGATCGCTAATACAACCGCATCCACGTTGGCATGCAGCTCGATGGAGCTGCGCTGGTCCGACCCGCGATCTATGGCCGCCTGCTCAAAAGCGATCGGCAGGCAAATGAAAGCTTTCGTTTCCAGGGCAACCAACAGAGGCGTGTTTTGCCAATCGCTGCCTTCCAGGCAGGGAACCAGGATCACCTCACCCATTTGCAGGCTGTGTCGCAGCGGATTGCGCTGCCCAAGCAGCACTTCGGGGTTTACATTGGGCGGGATAGCACCCAGGGTATGCAGCAGCCGTAGCCCGCCGGCGCTGGGTTCAGCCACCAGGGCAATATCCATATCCATGCGGGCGAGGATCTCTTGCCCCAGGGCCAGCAGGGCGTTGGAACGGTTAGGCTGTCGGTTGACGATCTCTGCGATATCCAGCCCAGCGCGGATGCGTCGCGCCTGCTGACTGATACGCTGGATAGCAATGGCCTGCTCGACATCCTTGTGCAAGAGAGTGGGTAAATTTTCTTGGGCTGTTTGAGCAGCCTGGATGGCGCGCACGCTTTCCAAGCGAAGAGCTTCAGCCTGGGCGTTTAATTCCTGTAATTTCTTATAACTGCTGATAGCTAAAACAGCCTGGCTGGCGAAAATTTCCAACGCCTCAATGGTGGGGCGATCCGGTCGCAGGCCGTTACGAGGGGCATCCACGCTGATCATCCCCAGCGGTTCGTCGCCATCCTGGAACAACGGCACTAGCAGCAGATCTTCAGGGTGCCAGGTCTGTGCCCTGTCCTTAACCGTATCGCCTGTGAGGGGCATGACCACCACAGTATGGATCATTGCCGGGATAATCGGCTCCTTATCATACGGGATAAAAAATGAATTGCCGAAGCGGTATTCAGCCTTGAGCAGTTGGCTGATCACATTCCAGGGATGGGTGCGCGCCCGCAACGTGTTGAGCGTTTCAACGGGCAGGCCGGCTCCCGTTATCCTCACCAGATTGCCGCTTGCCGGGTCGTAAACGCTGATCAGGACAACACTGAATGGGGTGGATTCCTGGATGCCGTATGCGATAGCTTCCATCGATTCTTCCAGAGGCTGACCAGCTCGCAGCGAACGGGCGGCTTCGAGCATTTTGCCCATTGTGTCCACTCGCCGGTTGAGCAGCTCGGTGCGGCGGATTTGGTCGCGGAACCGCTCCGCATTTCCCAGCGCGATGGCGGCCTGGATGGCCAGGGATTGTACGATCTGGAGGGCTGTATTGTCGAAATGCTCTGCTTCGCGGGAATGAACGTGGATCAGCCCAGCCACATTTTCTTGAAAGGCAATAGGTACCACCAATGAGGATTGAACGCCATCGTGCGGAGGCTGCCAGGAGAGGCTGGCTTCTGCCAGGTGCACATAATCCCGCACGATGACCGGTTCTGCCTTATCGACCACGGTGCTTTCGAGCGATGAAAGCTCCTTGCCTGGAGAATCACCGATCGAAAGCAGGATTTTTAGGGGCGCACTCGTTTTCTCGCCAATTTCAAATAAAGAGATCGTCCCGCAGGATGCGTTGGTAGTTCGCAGCACTTCATCATAGACGAGCTGCAGCAAGTGTTCCAAATCCAGGGTAGCGTTCAGCTCCCGACTGATGCGGTTCAACGCAGTGAGTTGTTCCACCCGCCGTCGCAGGCTTTCGTCGGTCTGGGTATAGAGAGAGGATCGCTCAATGGCTGCAGCCAGTTGGCTGGCAGTGGTAGCGACCAGGCCCATATCGTTGCGGTCGAAGAAATCGGGTGTTCGACTGCCAAGCATTACTTCACCAATGCCTGTATCGCGCACGATGAGGGGAACATCGATCAACGACTGGATATTGAGTGCTTCGGTGATGGGTTTGTATAAGGGCAGAATTTGGGGATCGTCAGTTGCATGATCTGTAAAGTACGGCCGCTTTCCACCCGTCACTGTAGCTCGGAAAAGCGGATCGCTGATCGAGATACGTTCTGGGCGGTTGACGGTATCCGAAAATTTACCAAACAGAGACCCTTCGTGGAGTCGCAACTCGCCCCGTGTTTCATCCAGGAGTAAGATCACCGCCACATCCGCACGCAGCAGGCGGGCCAGCTCCCGCAGCGAGAACCGTAGGATTTCATCCAGCGTGGCAGACGAGCCGGTCAGGCTGGCGATCCGGCGCAAGGCTTCGGAACGTTGGGCGCGTTCCTGGCTCTGCCGGATGAGGATAGCATTATCGATAATCGTGGCAGACTGCCCAGCGATTATTTCTAGCAAGCGCAGATCGTTTTGGTCAAAGGAGCTGCCATCTTTTTTATCAGCCACCTGCAGGTATCCCAGCAACCGCCCGGCTGAGGTGAGTGGCTCCATAACTGTATTCACAATACCGGTTACCTGGGCCAGGTGAGCCAGGTTGAGCGCGATCAGGCGAGGCTCTTCAGGGGCATTGCTGGTGGTAATCGTTTCATGCTTTAACCAGACTTCCTCTGCTGGACTGCCTGGAGAAATGTCGGTGCGGTACAGCTGGATGAACTGCTGAGGAAGACCGACGAAGGGTGCTTGCGCCTCCAGCGTACGCCGGTTTTCGTTGTAAATCAGGAAACCAATTACATTCGCATCCAGGAGGGGGGAAATGCTTTCCACCAGGCGTGTGAATAAATCTTGCATCTCGTGCAGCGTGCCCACCGCGTGAGCCAATTCTGCCAGCCCCGAGAGTTCGCGAATGCGTTGCTGTTCAGTTTGATACAGCAACGCATTGTGCAGGGCAATGGCAGCCTGGCGGGAGAGCATTTGCAGCAGCTCTAGATCATTTTCTGAGAAGGCATTCCGGGTGAGAGAGGCCAGCTCCAGGGTGCCCAATAGTTCGCCTGCCATCAGCAGCGGGACTCCCATATACGAGTTGAATGGGTATTGTTTGCGATCGATAATTGGGCGAACCATACGGAAAGTATCGACATTGCCGATAAGTAGAGACGCCCGTTGGGTTACCAGGTGACCGGAATAGCCTTTATCCGGGGAATAACGCTCAGTAGCCTTTTCCAGATGACGGTCTACACCCACCATCCCGACAAACCGGTAAGGGATTAAAAACCGGTTGTCCGCATCCCATACGGTAATCTCGGAATAGCTGGATGGGATCAGACGTTCCACACTGTCCAGGATGGCTTGAATAGTGGCTTCCAGTTTCAGACTGGCAGCCATGGATTGGTTTAATTCGGCAAAAATACTGAGGGTTTGATCCGAAACACCTGGTTCTCCTGATGAAATGGCTGCCACCTGCGGACGGCGCAGGGAGACAAGCATAGCATTGGTCGAGTGGTGCTCGGGCGGTCGTCGCCCGCCGTCACCGCCGTTGTAGGGTACGGCATACGAGGTGCCTTCAACCATACGCCCATCTAGCGAGAAGCGTGCCTGCCCTTCGGAATAACACAGTTCGAGGAAAGCATCGCTGGGGCGAGCACGGCGGGACAGGCGATCGAGATCGATATTCGGCTTGTCGCGGTTATATCCTAACCAATCACGGGCTTGCTGGTTGAAATATACTACACGCCCACCAGGTTGGATGATCAGTACAGCGTCTGAATTGGGAGGTATCTTGGGGGTGAATAAAGCCTGGGAGGTTGCGGAACGGCGGGGCGGCTGAAGGCGACGAATTACCAGGCGCAATCCGATGATGGCCAGTACTAATACTAGCCCAATCGCGATAAGCTCAAGCCCGAAAACAGCCGTGTCCGTGAAAGACATATACAGGAGATCCCTGAAAAAAGATCGCAGATTGTAGCGTTTTGGATCATGGAGCGTAATCTACAACCGGCGAGTGGTGATCAAAAAAGCGACCGCCAGCCACCCTAGGCGTCACGCCGCCGGGCTTCTGCAGCCAGCTCGGTGATCTCCCGGATGTCGGCAAATTGGTATTGGGAGGGGGATACTGTACCGACGGATAGGGTCATCAACGAGACTTTTTCCGGTTGACCGGATGGATTCGGCGTTGTAATGAACCCTTGCTCCCGATCCATGAAACTGTAATGCGTTTTCACCTCATCCGCGAAACGCGTTTTCATCCGTTGGCGTATATTGGCGCCCGCATCTTCCGCAGTGATGACAATAAAGTTATTGCCTCCGGCGTGACCGATGAAGTCATTCGGGGTGCCAAACTCGTCCAGCACTTCGCTCATCAGCATGGCGGTAAAGCGCAGCACATCATCTCCTGCCACAAAGCCATAGATATCCTTGAACGGCTCGTAGTGGTTGATGCGAATATCCATCAAGGCCCAGTTCTGCTGGCGGATAATCCGGCGCAGCTGGTCTTCGATGAGACGTCCGGCTGGCAAGCCTGAATGGGGGTCGGTCAGGCTTTGCTGTTCAGCGCGCTGGATGGCGCGTTGGACACGCAGCTTGAGCTCTTCAATATCGAAAGGCTTGGTAATATAGTCATCCGCGCCTAACTCCAACCCCTGCAGTTTATCGCTCCGTTCATCTTTCTGGGTCAGAAAGATGATCGGGACATGGCTGGTGCGGGTATGGGTACGCAGGATGCGGCACACCTCGAAGCCATCAATGTCGGGCAGCATGATATCCAACACAATGAGGTGTGGCAGGGTGTGACGAGTCTTTTCCAACGCGGCAGAGCCACGCGGCGCAATATCTGCCTCGTAACCCTGGCCCGTGAAGTAGATCTTTAACATGTTGGAAATATCAAAGTCATCCTCTACGATCAATAATCGGGCTTTACTCATCTCGGCCTCCCAGTGAAGAACGGATTGCGGTTAGACATGAACAGTGTGTGGTGACGTTCATGGTTCTTTCCACACTATATGTCCAGAAATTATAATCTAGCACGCGCCTTTTGGCGGACGTGTTCAATTTGTTCCTCGGTGACGGGGCGTTCGAACGAGCGGAACCCGCTCAGTCGAAAACCATGCCGGTACGCGATGGCAGTAATTTCATCCACCTGGGCGCGTGTGATCCGCTTTCCCAGGGTGTAATCTTCGAAACGGCCCTCCAATGCCAGAGCCATCGTCTCGGCCATGCAAGCGTATGCTTTTCCAGGCGGAAATCCGAAATCGAAGTGAAAATCCACTGGACCCGGCACCTCAACCATGCCTCCGTCAATAACCAGAACATCCTCGCGCATGGCAGCCACTCGGACTGACACATCTCGAGGACGAGCCACGTCACAAACCACACTCCCGGGCAGCAGGTGTTCTGGCTCGATAACCGCATGCAAGGCGCTGGTCACCGTGAGGATCAGCTGCACATCTCGCAAGACATCCATGCTGGTGCTGACTTTCAGGTCAGCCCGTGCAGGTCGCTCCATCAGGTTTTGGCGGAATTCCTCCAAAGCCGGCTGGTGCCGGCCAATCAGGTAGAGCTCAGCCACCTCATCCGCCAGGAGGTCCGCGCAAACGCGCCCGATGGCGCCCGTTGCACCAACCACGGCTGCCCGCGCATTTCCGATGGGAATATCCATTACCTGGGCCGCCTGCCGGACAGCCTGGATAGCCATCGAGATAGTATAGGAGTCGCCCGTGGTAACAGGAACGTTTAATGCCTGGGCAATGGTGATGCCAGCATCCCCGACCACGGAGGTATATGCTCCTAGCCCTAATATTTTAGCACCAAGTTTTTCTGCCAGATAACCTGTTTCTATAATCTTACGATAAACTTTCTTTTCTGGCAACTCTAAAAAATGGATTGGAGATAATGGGCAGGCGATCAGCCACCCTTTGATGGTTTTGTTGGTGCTGGTGGATGTGATCCCCTCGACTTCCGACAGATATACTGGCGGGAAATAGGGCGAAAGCAGCTTGATTTGCCAATCCGTAACAATCCGCCCAAGAAGAGGGTATTTGCGGCTGATATCACGTTTTGGGTGAATGGGATGAATGATAAATGCAAAAGTATCCACAAAATCACCAGGAATCGTCAGCGGTTTCGCCGGGCCGGGGATAGAGGCGAAGGTGGAGATTTTTGAATTTCAATCCGTGGTGATCACTATCCTCATAACGCACATCCCGGTCGAGCACATGGCGTTCCTTGGAGGCGAACAGAACCACGTCAGATTCGATCGTGCGCGCCGGGAAGACAATCATACCGGAACCCATTCTACAATTGTGTCCTACACATCCCCCCAATACAGGGCGATTTGCGATCCCCAGTTTTCCGTTGCCATCCAGCGCCCGGATTGGTGCTGGCAGCAAATTGTAGTCGGTGAAAGTGTTCCCGGCCCCAATGAATGTGCTACGGCCAATAACACACATCTGAAGGCAAGTGTTTTGTGCCACCATGCTATTGTCCATCATGGTTGACCAGGTTAAAGCAGCCCGGAAGGGTAAGAAGGCGCCATCCCCGATCACGCACAGCATCATCTGGCAGCCCTGCCCGATGTTCACGTTGTCGCCGATGACGCAGTTCTCGATCACGGCCCCGGCTTCAATGATTACGTTATCACCGATGGAGGTAGGGCCGTGGATGATGGCGCTCGGGTCGATGGTACAGTTCCGTCCGATTTTCACCACAGCCGAACATTCGAGTACTTGCTTGCCCTCGTACATGGCAGTTGCTAGAACCTTGAGCCTAAAAAACGGATCGCGCTCGATACGTTCCTCGTAACGTGCGCCGCGCGCAAATAAGCCAAATATCAGGTCGGCAACCTGAACATGCACCCAGCTGTCGATGGCGATCAGCGCACGCTTTGGTACCTGGAAAACCAGCTCACCCTGCTCATAGGCCATGTACGTTGGAACATGATAATACCCCGCCTCGGTGCTTTGCAGGTCGATGACCAGAGACTCGGCTTCTTCATTCGGACCGTGCGGGTAATACCATAACTCTGCCAGATAAATATCGCCTTTCGGGGTATAGGAAACCGAAAGCGGCAGTGCGTGTTCATGAAAAGTAGGCTCGTTTGCAGAGAAAGCTGCCTGGCAGGCTTTCCCCCGGGCGGTGGCAGCATCTAAAAAAGCCTGAATATAGTAAGCATCGAAATAAAGGTTATCCCGATAGACAAAGCACTCTTCAGTTGTTTGCGGCAGGGGTGCACCGAATGGCAGCTCAATTTCGCGATGGATGTAAGGAACCAACACATCACGCTGGGACAGCCAGAGCGGCTTGTTCATGATGCGCAGATCCCTGGCTCTTTCGTTAAATGGGATCACATGATGGGGGTTCTGTAAAATGATCTTTAGCATAACTTCTAATCAATCCAGCGGTTTCTTTTCAATCACGATCGTACAGGCTGGATCGCCCATTGCAATACAGGTAGTTTCCTCAACGTTGTACACTTTTCCACCGCTGGCCCAATACAATGACTCTTGCAAGATGCCGACTGCCAGGTGACAGACAGGACCATCCGTCTGGCGCTTCCAACAGATCGGGCACCGATCTATATGCCATAAAAAGCGATCAGCCCGTTCTTCCACCCTTACGCGTTGATCGGAGTATTTATTGAACGCTTCCGCAAAGATATCCGCGCCGATGCGCAGCTTGGGATCGGAAGGCAGCAAACGAAACGTGATATCCGTGGCCCCTAACAGGGGACCGAATTCCCTCAGTCCGTACTTAAAACAGACCCTCCCCGTACGCAGCGCCAAACCGCGTCCCCCGCGCGGGCCGTACAGGCCCTCCAGCGCATCCTGAATCTTGCTTAGCTCCACGAAGTTAAACCCCTTTTCCAGGTCGTTGGGAGGAAAGTTATGGATGCGATAATTGAGATTCGCCAGATTTAACACCGCGTTGACGCCGATATGCCCAATGACCTCTTCCATGGCTTGTAGAATGATCCGCCCCATTTTATTTGGGTAGTAGAACTCTTCCGTCATGGGCCAGGGACCTCGCTATCCAGGAAATTCCGAAGAGTCTCCGTGAACCGAGAAGGTTCATCGAGCATGATGAAGTGCCCTGCCTGGTGAAAACGTTCGATCCGCGCATGGGGAACCCCAACCAATAATGGTTTCCACTGTTGCGGGTGCACAATGATATCCTTGTCGCCATACATCCCCATCACTGGAACTTTGACCTGGTTCAGCAAGGGGCGCAGATCCGTTTGGCGGAGCGAGCCTATACTGAGAAAGAAAGCCTCCAGGGTTGTCCGTGAGACATCCCGATCCATCATCTCACTCCACCGAGGGTCTTTGGAGTAAAAACGGGCCAGTAGATGGTAGAAGAGTTTGAAGGCCCACAGGTTGTGATAGACGACAAAACCGATCGGCCGCCGTCCGAATAGCTTGAGGATGATGGATAATGATGATCCCACAATAGGCGAGCCAATAACAACTACTTTCCGGACCCGTTGAGGGA
>Ga0315274_10012401_pt1 | contig 12156 bp, 9 predicted proteins | sample YL17G02_20_MG_FD_203700 | JGI IMG/M metagenome (GOLD analysis project Ga0315274, IMG submission 203700) | Sediment microbial communities from Yellowstone Lake, YNP, Wyoming, USA - YL17G02_20 | ecosystem: Environmental > Aquatic > Freshwater > Lake > Sediment | place: USA: Wyoming | collected... | reverse complement strand
ATCCTGTATGGTGGCGACGACGTGAGCAGCGTCCAATGGGATACACGCCAGTGGCATACGCATGGCTCCATCCGCGCCGGTCTCTTCTGGCTGGCGGTAGAAGCGTGCCTACTGCTCTGAGCGGCGAGGAAAAACGTGCCATGACCACTGAGGGCCGCTGCCGAAAGTGTTCTGTCAAGGCTGTGGCTGGCCTGCTCTTACTGGGCCTGATGCTGGCTACCGTGGTCGTGGCCTGTTCCAGCCCACGAGCGACGCCTGTATCCGCGACAGATACGCGGCCGGCCGAGCACGCAGCCACTGCGCTGCTCAACGCTACCGTCGTGGCACCCCTGCGCACGCCAATCGCCACAACACCCGAGTCGGTCGCGACGCAACAACCAGTGCCCACACGCTCGCCCACTCCACCGCTCCTAGCGCCCATCGACGCGCTGGGCAAGACTGGCTCGCCCATCCAGGTCGACAGCGCCACCTACCGGCTCAGGGTGGACGGCCTGGTCGAGCATCCGCTTTCCCTGAGCTATGCCGAGATCCTGGCGCTGTCCGCAGTCACGCAAGTTGTTCGGCTAGAGTGTCCGGGGTTCTTCGTGGACTATGCCGAGTGGAGCGGACCGCTGGTAAGCACGTTGCCTAGTCTTGGCGACTAGACAAGGCAGGCGGCAAGCTGGGCAGCGTGTGGGTCAAGTGGTTGTTCCACATCGAGGTCAAGTAGCACCGCCAAGCTGTGTTGCAGGGTGGCTCCATCCGTGCTATACTTCGGGCAGCTCTGAAGCGAGGTGAGTACTATGTTGGAATGGATCAAGGCGCGGCGCAGCATTCGCCGCTACACGGACGAAATCGTCAACGAGGAGCACATCCAGGCGCTGCTCGAGGCCGCCATGGCGGCCCCCACCGCGTCGAACAAGCAACCTTGGGAGTTTGTCGTCGTGCGCGACGCGGCGCGACGCAAAGCGCTCAGTCAGGTGCACCAGTGGTCGTACATGGCCGCAGAAGCGCCAGTGGTGTTCGTCATCTGTGGTCGCGAGGACGTCTCCAAGCACTGGGTCGAGGACTGCGCGGCCGCCACAGAGAATCTGCTGTTGGCCGCCACCGCGCTCGGCCTGGGCGGCGTATGGGTTGGCATTTACCCCACGGCCGAACGCGAGGCCCAGGTCCAGCGCTTGCTGCACCTGCCAGAGTGCGTGCGTCCGCTTTGCCTCGTACCACTGGGTCATCCGGCGGAGACCCAGCCGCCTCGCACGCAGTACGACGCGTCCAAGGTGCACAACGAGACATTCTAACGGGGCTCACTCGCAGCAGGCTTCGTCAGAACTGCGCACGAGCTGCCGTGCGCTCATTATTGGTCTTGCCCCGTTCCACGGCCAGGGTCTTTCCGCAGCTAGAGTAGACCAGATGCTCCTGAAGAGACGGAGGACGAATGGATGACTTGCCATTGACCACCAGCCCAGACACGCAGAGGAAGAACCGCGTGCCCCCCGGACAGCGACTTACGGAAAAGTGGCCAGTACTGCACTACGGGGCGATGCCCAGCTTCGACCCGGCACGGTGGAAGTTCACGATCTCAGGCCTCGTCGAGACGGAGCGCGTCCTCAGCGACACTGACCTGACCTCCTTACCGCAGGTGCAGGTCTTTTCCGACATACACTGCGTCACAACGTGGTCCCGCCTGAACAACCTCTGGCAGGGCGTGAGCACCCAGCAGATCAGGCAACTGGTGCAGATCCGTCCAGAGGCCGAATTCGTCATCGTCCACGCTGCAGGCCGATTCACCACCAACCTCACGCTGGACGATTTCTTTCAACCAGACGTGCTGCTTGCCTGGAAGCACGATGGGCAGTTGATCTCCCCCGAGCACGGCTATCCGCTGCGACTGGTCGTACCCCGGCTCTACTTCTGGAAGAGCGCCAAGTGGGTCACCGGCATTGAGTTCACAGCACAGGATAGACCAGGGTTCTGGGAATCGAACGGCTACCACAACCACGGCGATCCGTGGAAAGAAGAAAGGTACAGCCGATGAGACTCCACCTTCACACCAAGTTCCTCCGAGTGCTGGCCACGACGTTGATTGTGCTGACGAGCGTCGTGTTACTGGACCTGTATACCTCTGGCACGATGAGCAATCAGCTCGCCAGGACCGCACAGTTGGGGAGTAAGAGCGAGGAGCTGTTTTCCCAGGTGGACCGCCTGGTCGCGGCCCTGCATACAGACGCCTTACTGCACGTTAGCGCCGAGACTGCGGACGACATGGTACGCTACGAAGGTGAGATCGCGCGGGGCGAAGCCGATTTGAGCAACCTGCTCGACGCAGTGCAGAATGGTCTGCAAGATCAAGCCACCTTGGACAAGCTCGCTGCCTTTCGTCAGATATGGCAGGCGTACGCCCGCATTCGCGATGATGAAATGCTGTCCGCCAGCCGCGCGGACCGCAAGACAGAGGCCAGAGCTTTGGCATTGGACAGCGGGGCCGCCGGGGCCGCGTTTGGCGTGGCGTTCGGGGACCTGGAAGAACTGCAACAGGCCAGCGCCGGCGCGGACGGCGCCAGATTGGCCGCCACGCGACAGCGCAATGCGGGCAGTCAGGATATTTTGGCGTTTGTCACACTCGTGACTACAATAGCGATTTTGGCTTTCGGAATCTGGGCCAGTTCGCAGATGGCTAGCAACATGCAGTCCGTGTTGGACGCGGCGCAATTGATGGCGTCCGGAGACCTTGACTGGCGCGTGACGATCAAGACCGGCGACGAGCTGGAATCCATGGCCGAGCTGCTCAATCGCATCACGCGCAACATGAAGAAGATTCTGACGGCCAAGCGCGAGGTCACGGAGCAACTGCAGCGCGAAAGCAGCGAACTCAAGTTGACCCAGGGTCTGCTCGCCGCCGAGGGACAGCGCTTCGCCGTCACCCTGAACCTGATCGACAACGGCGTTGTGACTGCAGACGGCAAAGGCCTGGTCACTGCCATAAACCAGGCAGCCTCAAGGCTAACGGGCTGGATCCAGGAGGAGGCAGTGGGCAAACCACTGGATCAAGTCTGCCACATCGTCAATCAGCAGACTGGAGAGCGCTGCAACAACCTCACGCAGAGGGCACTGGACTCCGCCGGAATGCTCGGCTTTGCCGATAGGACGGCGTTGGTCGCAAGGGACGGATCGCAACGACGCATTACGAGCGCTGGCGCTTCGATACGTGACTCCGAGGATAACGTGATCGGTTTGGTTCTGATCCTGCGCGACCTGCAGAGACAGGAGAGTCCTTCCTGAAGCAAGCAGAGTAGATGAGCGAAATGATGGATATGCCGAGCACCACCAGGGACGCCCCCGTCCACAGCTTGCCTGTGGCGGAAGTGTACAAATCGCAGGCCACGCGCCTGCAAGGCCTGACCAGGGAAGAAGCAACGCAACGACTGCAACGGTCTGGTCCCAACACCATCCGCGAATTCAAGGGCAAACCGCTCTACGTCAAGTTCTTGGCGAATTTCACGCACCTGATGGCCATCTTGCTGTGGGTTGGCGGCATCGTGGCAATCGTCGGCAAGATGCCCCAACTAGCCATTGCCATCTGGATGGTAAACGTCATCAACGGAGCGTTCAGCTTCTGGCAGGAGTTCCGTGCCGAGAAAGCCACCGAAGCCTTGCGCAAGATGCTGCCCCACTTTGTACGCGTGTTGCGCGACGGCGATGAAAAGCGCATCGCCGCAGAGGAGCTCGTTCCGGGAGACGTGATGCTGCTGGCAGAGGGGGACCGCATCTCTGCCGATGGCCGTCTCGTGGAAGAGGCCGAGCTGCGCACCGATCAATCGACTCTCACGGGTGAGGCACACCCAGTGCGTAAGACGGCTGAGGCCGTGCTGCGCACCGATCTGACTCACGTCGAGCTGCCCAACCTGGTCTTCGCCGGCACCAGTGTGGCCGCGGGCACTGGCAAGGCGGTGGTCTCGGCCACGGGCATGGATACCGAGTTTGGGAAGATTGCCAACCTCACCCAGAGCCTGGGAGAAGAGGCCAGCCCACTGCAAAAGGAGCTGTCAACTGTCACGCAGGTCGTGACCGTCGTGGCGGTTGGCGTCGGCGTCGTCTTCTTCCTGTTGGCGCTACTGATGACGGGCGTGACTCTGGCCGAAGGCTTCATCTTCGCCATGGGCATGATCGTGGCCTTTGTGCCCGAGGGGCTACTGCCGACCGTGACTTTGGCTCTGGCCATGGGCACGCAGCGCATGGCCAAGCGTCACGCGTTGATCAAGCGCCTCTCTGCTGTGGAGACGCTAGGCTGCACCACCGTGATCTGCACCGACAAAACCGGCACGTTGACGCAGAACGAGATGACGGTACGCGCCCTCTGGCTCAGCGGTCGCGGGCTTACCGTAACGGGAGCAGGCTACGCGCCAGAGGGCCAGATCCTGGACGGCGACGAGCCGCTCCCAACCCCAGTGGTGGGAGGCCTGCAACGTCTGCTCATGGCCTCGGCCCTGTGCAACAACTCGCGGCTGCTCCCGCCCGGCGACGAGTCCGAGCGCTGGACCATTCTGGGCGACCCCACAGAGGCTGCTCTGCAGGTGGTGGCGCTCAAGGCTGGCCTGGACTTGGAGGGCCAAGGCCGAACGTGCCCGCGTCTGCGCGAATTGCCTTTCGAGTCGCGCCGCAAGCGCATGAGCACCATACACCAGATCACCCGGTTAGGCGGGTTCCTGCCGGAGCGCACCGCCTATGTAAAGGGCGCGCCCAAGGAGGTCCTGGCGCTCTGCACGCGCATCCTCTACGATGGCCAAGAGCGTGCGCTCGATGAGGCTGTTCGCGCACAAGTCATGACGGCCAATGATGACTATGCCCGCAGCGGGCTGCGCGTGTTGTCCGTAGCGCAGCGTTCGCTGACGACCCAGGCCAGCAGTCTGAGCCAGTTTACGGCCGAAGTAGTCGAGCAAGACCTGACCTTCCTCGGCCTGGTCGCCATGATGGACCCACCTCGCCCAGAGGTGGTGAACGCCGTGGAAGAGTGCCGTCACGCCGGGATTCGCGTCATCATGATTACGGGCGACTATGGTCTGACCGCCGAGAGCATCGCGCGGCGCATCCAGATTGTGCAGAGCGCTCATCCGCGCATTGTGACTGGCGCGGACCTGGACACCATGGACGACGTCGCGCTGAGGGACGCGCTTCAGGACGAAGTGATCTTCGCCCGTGCAGCACCTGAACACAAGCTGCGCGTGGTAAGCGCATTGCAGGAGATGGGGCACGTCGTGGCGGTCACGGGCGACGGAGTCAACGATGCGCCCGCCCTCAAGAAGGCTGACATCGGCGTGGCGATGGGACTGGCAGGTACGGACGTGGCCAAGGAAGCGGCAGACATGATCCTCACCGACGACAACTTTGCGTCGATCGTCCATGCCGTCGAAGAGGGCCGCGCCGTCTACGACAACATCAAGAAGTTCACCACGTACATATTCACGAGCAATGCGCCCGAGGCCGTGCCGTTCATCGTGTGGGCCCTTAGCGCGGGGCGCATTCCCATCGCTCTGAACGTGATGCACGTGCTCGCCATCGACCTAGGAACGGACATCATGCCGGCCCTGGGTTTGGGTGCCGAGCCGCCCGAGCCTGGGGTGATGGATCGCCCGCCACGCAGCCTCAAGGAGCACGTGGTCACGGTCCCACTGCTCATGCGCGCGTACGTCTACTTGGGTCCGGTGCAAGGATTGGCCGCCATGGCCGCGTTCTACTTCCGCTACTGGACGCAGGGATACTGGGGCCAGTGGATCGACCTGCCCGCGACGGGCTCGCTGTATCGTTCGGCAACTGCCATGGCACTGGGCGCCGTTGTGGCGACACAAGTCGGCAACCTGTTCACCCAGCGCACCAGCTACATCTCGTCCTTCCGCATCGGCCTGTTCAAGAACAAGCTGCTATGGGTAGGCATTGCGACCGAACTGGCGCTCGTTGCCGCGATCACGTACCTGCCGGCGTTGCAGCAGTTCATCGGAACGTCGGCTTTCCCCCTGGGCAACTGGCTGTTCCTGTTCGCGTGGACGCCGTCGCTGTTGCTGATCGATGAGGCACGTAAGGCAGTGCTGCGCTGGCGGGATCCACGAGCAGAGGGCGCGACGGATCACTCTCATACAGGAGGTGTCTGATGAGAATCATCATCGTTGGTTGTGGCAGAATGGGCGCAGCCCTGGCGAGGACTCTGGGCTTGCGCGCCCACGCCGTTACGGTCGTTGACACAGACCCCACCGCGTTTGAGCGCCTGGACAGCGCGATCCACTGCGCCACCGTGGTCGGTGTGGGGTTTGACCGCGAGGTGCTCCTGCAGGCAGGCATCCGGCGCGCCGACGGGCTCGCCGCAGTCACGGCCAGCGACGAAACGAACGTGGTCGCAGCACGCCTGGCCGGCCAGGTCTTTCACGTGCCGCGCGTGGTGGCACGGTTGTACGACCCAGGCAAGGCCGAGATTTACCACCGGCTGGGCCTGCAAACCATCGCCCCGGTGACGTGGGGCATCAATCGCATCGCAGACCTGCTGAGCTACTCGCAGCTCGATCCGATCTTGAGCTTGGGCAGCGATGTGGACGTCGTCGAGGTCGATATTCCACCCCAACTGGTGGGGCGCTCCGTCAAGGACCTGACCATCCCAACGGAAGTGCACATCGTCTCCATCAGTCGGGGGGGGAGGACCTTCCTGCCTTCACTAGGAACCGTGTTCCAGGCCGGCGACATGGTTCACCTGGCAATGCTCGCCGCGTCTGCTGACCGCGTCAAAGCCCTGCTGGGGCTGGGATAAGGAGAGAGCGACATGGTAATGAGCGTACTGGTGATCGGCGGAGGCAAGGTAGGAACGAGACTCGCCACGCTGCTGTTGAGTGAGGGATACAGAGTCAAGGTGATCGAGGTGCGCCGCGAGGAGATCTCGCGCCTACACACTGACCTGCCCGCCGAGACCGTGGTGCTCGGTAGCGGAACAGACCCCAGTGTGCTGGAGGCGGCGGGGATTCGACAAGCCAACGTGGTGGCGGCCGTGACCGGAGATGACGAGGTGAATCTGGTGGCCACCAGTCTGGCGCGCTTTGAGTTCAGCGTGCCCCGCATCATCAGCCGAGTCAACAATCCGAAAAATGCCTGGCTGTTCACGCCAGAGATGGGTGTTGATGTGGCTCTGAGCCAGGCTGATCTGATGGCACACCTGATCGCCGAAGAGATGTCGCTGGGCGACATGATGACCCTGCTCAAGCTGCGCAAAGGGCTGTTCTCGTTGGTGGAAGAGAAGGTGGACCCGTCTTCGGCCACGGTTGGCAAGGCGCTGCGCGAGATCGATCTGCCGCAACAGTGCGTCCTGGCTGCCGTAATCCGCAAAGGCCAACTGATCATCCCGCGCGGCGACGTGGTGCTGCAGGCCTCCGACGAAGTCCTGGCCGTGGCGCACGCCTCGCAGGTGGCCCAGCTTGCGGCCATTCTGGGCCGCGCGTCAGCGAAGAGCTAGGCTCTGCTTCCACGCAGGGTGCAGACCAAAGAGAACCCGGGGTTCACAGACAACCCCGGGTTCTCTTTGTCACTGCCAACCGCTAACCGGCAACTGACAACCGACTAGATGTCCAGGTTCTGCACGTTCTTGGCATTGGTCTGAATGAAACGCTTGCGCGGCGGAACGCTGGAGCCCATCAGCATGTCAAAGGTGCTATCGGCGCTCATGGCGTCCTCCAGCGTGACCTGCAGGATGGTGCGGTTCTCCGGGTTCATCGTGGTCTGCCACAGTTGTTCCGGGTTCATCTCGCCCAGACCCTTATAGCGTTGGAAGGTCATCTTCCTGCCCTTGAGCTTGGCTGCGACCTGGTCACGCTCTGCCTCAGAATAGACGTAGAGGGTCTGCTTGTCGGACTCGATGCGGTACAGAGGCGGCTGCGCCACAAACAGGTGCCCATTCTCGATCAGTGGCTGCATGTAGCGAAAGAAAAAGGTCAGCAGCAGCGTGCGGATGTGCGCTCCGTCTACGTCAGCGTCGGTCATGATCATCACGCGGTGGTAGCGCAGGCCGCCCAGGTCGAACGAGCCTGCTACTCCCGTGCCGAGGGCTGTGATGAGGGTCCTGATCTCCTTGCTGCTCAACATCTTGTCCAAACGCGACTTTTCGACGTTGAGGATCTTGCCGCGCAGCGGCAGCACTGCCTGGAAGCGTCGATCGCGGCCTTGCTTGGCGGAACCGCCGGCCGAATCGCCTTCGACAATGTACAGCTCGCACTTGGCCGGGTCTGTCTCGGAACAGTCTGCCAACTTGCCCGGCAGGGTCATGGTCTCCAATGCGCTCTTGCGCATCACCAGATCGCGGGCGTGACGCGCGGCTTCACGCGCACGCGAGGCCGTCTGCGCTTTCTCCAGCACCGCCTTGGCCTCGCGCGTGTGCTCGTCCAGCCACGCCGACAGCGCTTCGTTGACCACCGACTCCACCTGGGCCTTGACCTCGGCGTTGCCCAGCTTGGACTTGGTCTGGCTCTCGAACTGCGGGTCGGTCAGCTTGACGCTGACGATGGCCGTCAGGCCCTCGCGCACGTCGTCTCCGCTAAAGTTGGCCTCGCTCTCTTTGAGCAGGCCGATCTTACGAGCGTGGTCGTTGAGCGTGCGCGTCAACGCAGAGCGGAATCCGGTCAAGTGAGTGCCGCCATCAACTGTGTTGATGTTGTTGGCAAAGGCATAGGTGGACTCGGCATAGCCGTCGGTGTACTGTAGTGCCACCTCGACCAACGTACCGTTCACTTGCTTCTCGACGTGGAAGGTGGAGTGCAAAACGGTGCGGTTGTGGTTGAGATAGTGCACAAAGGACCTGACGCCGCCCTCAAAGTACAATGTGGTCACCGCGTCATCGCGCTCGTCCCGGAAGGTGATGGTCAATCCACGTGTGAGGAAGGCCATCTCGCGAAAGCGTTGCGCCAGGGTGTCGTAGCTATAGTCCAGGGTCTTCACAATGGTCGTGTCGGGCATGAAGGTGGTTGTAGTGCCGGTGCCCGCGTCCTTGGCCTTGCCGATTTCCTTGACCGGCGTCACAGGCACGCCATGCTCGTAGCGCTGCGAGTACAGCTTGCCGTCGCGCTGTACGAGCACTTCCAGCCATGCCGAAAGCGCGTTGACCGCCGACACGCCCACGCCGTGCAGGCCGCTAGCCACCTTGTACGAGCCGCCCCCAAACTTGCCGCCCGCGTGCAGCACGGTGTGCACGACCTCCAGCGCCGATTTGCCCGTCTGCGGATGGATGTCCACCGGGATGCCGCGCCCGTTGTCCTGCACCGTGACCGTCGCGTCCTTGTGGATCGTGATCAGGATGTGGTTGCAGAACCCTGCCAACGCCTCGTCGATCGAGTTGTCCACAACCTCGTAGACCAAGTGGTGCAGACCACGAATGTCGGTGCTCCCGATGTACATGCCGGGGCGGCGACGCACAGCCTCCAGCCCTTCCAGCACCTGGATGTCCTGCGCGGTATAGGATGCGATCGAGTTTTCTGTCATGGTTGCCCTTCACCTGCTTTGGCCTGGGCGATGGCGTCCTGCCAGGCCACGAACCGATCCCGGTAGTAGATGAAGCTGGCCATCACCAGCCCAGTGCTAACAAAAGCGTTGCCCAACATACCAGCTAACACGCCCAGGTCACGGCCGTCCAGCAGCCGCCAGATGTACATCAGCCCGGTCTGGATGACGTTGATCAGCACGACAAAGACGAGGGCCGAAAGCATGTTGCGGTGCGCCACGTTGAATCCGCTCCAGATGGCGCGCACAACGCCGACGTCATCCAGCACCAGCGCACGCACCCCGAAGAACAGGATGAAGCTGGCGTACACCCCGAACCAGAGCGCCACCAGGGTAAAGATGCTCAATACAATGCCACCAAGTTGCGGACTGAGCACCGTCAAGACACTGGCCGCCACAATCACCGCGACAGACACCGTCCCAAACGCCAGCGCCACGACCAAGGTCAGAGCCACCAGCCGCGACCAGGCGCGCCACGTCACCCCCAGCACGTGCCCCAGGTGCAACGGCTCATCTCTGGCCCCCTGGGCCACCAACGACAGGTACAGACAACTGAGCAGCAGGCTAACCAGTCCAAACATCGCGATGAGACCCGCCAGGGCTGACCAGCTCTGGATCTCCAGCACGCGCTGCGTCGCCCCGGCCCGCGGCCCCGGGGACGCAAAGCCGTCGGTCATGCCTGGCAACCCCCAGGCATGGATCGAGAGCAGGGTGAGCACGTTCGTGCTCTCACCCAGGTCAGTGAACCACTGCTGCACCATCTGCGCGGACTGCTGGTACTGACTGCCCAGCACGGACATGTCTGGCAGCACAGCTAGCGCCTGCTTGCTCAAGCGGCTGATCGATAGCTTCGGTCCCAGCCAGATCCCCACGTCCAACGCCAGCGGCACGGCCGCGAGCCACGACCGCCTGGCAACCCTGCCAAAGCCTTCCGATAGAGTGTCAATGATCCCCACGGTCTATGGTACCTCCAACCGGGCAATTGTAGCACAGATCGCCGGTTCTGAGAAGCTTCACCCTCACGCTTTGCACGTCCGCCACATTCTATAGCACAGGCGTTCTACTGTCAAGCAGACGAGGCGAGCCGCGCCAACTCGGCATCCAGGGCGTCCAGCGGCACAAGACGCGCCGTGGTTTCCGCGCGCCCCTTGATCTCCACGCTGTTTTGCGCGTGCGTCTTGCGGCTGAGCGTGATGCGCCACGGGATCCCGATCAGGTCCGCATCGACGAATTTGACTCCGGCGCTCTCGTCCCGGTCGTCATAGAGCACTTGGTACCCAGCCTGTGTAAGTCGCTCGTAGAGCTGCTCGGCCGCGCCCGATGCCTCGGTTGATCCCGTGCCCAGCGAGAGCAGATGCAGTTGATAGGGGGCCACCGAGGCGGGCCAGAGGATACCGCGTTCGTCGTGGTGGCGCTCGACGACCACGGCCATCAGACGTCCCGTGCCGATGCCGTACGAACCCATCACGATGGGACGCGCCTGACCGTCCCGGTCCAAGAAGTTGGCACCCGTGGCCCCACTGTACCTGGTACCCAGCTTGAACAGGTGCCCCACCTCGATGCCGCGCGTGGTCTGCAGTGTGCCTTGGCACTGCGGGCAGCGGGCGCCGGCGCGCGCCTGGGCGATGTCGGTGATCATCGTCACGCCGAAATCGCGCGGGTAGTTCACGTTCTTCAAGTGGTAACCTTCGCGGTTGGCTCCGGCCACCCAGTTCTTGCTCGTCGCAACCGAGTCGTCGGCGACCACCTGCCGCTCATAGAGGCCCACGGGCGAGGCATAACCGGGCACGATGCCCGCCGCGCGCAGCTCCTCTTCCGTCGATGGCCGCAGTTCCGCGCCGCCCAGCGCATTGGAAAGCTTGACGAGGTTGACCTCCAGGTCGCCACGGATCACGGCCAGCACCACGCGGCCACGTTCTTCGGTGTAGAAAACGACCTTGAGCGTTTGGCTGGCGGGCACGCCCAGCAAGGCGGCCACCTGCTCGATGGTCTTGCAGCCAGGCGTGGCCACGGACTCAACGGGCGCCTCGGCCTCCACCATGCCCGGCGAACGCGCGAAGGTGGCCTTTTCCGAGTTGGCCGCGTAGCCGCACTGCGGGCAGGTAACCAGTGTGTCCTCACCCACTTCCGAGACAGCCATGAACTCGTGCGAAGCCGAACCGCCCATCACGCCACTGTCCGCTGCCACCGCGATGGCCTCCACCCCGCAGCGCTGAAAGATGTTGACGTAGGCCCGATAGATGCGCGGGTAGAACTCGTCCAGGCTCTCGAAATCGGTGTGAAGACTGTAGGCATCCTTCATCGTGAACTCGCGCGTGCGGATCAGCCCACCGCGCGAGCGCGGCTCGTCACGAAACTTGGTCTGAATGTGGTATATCAAGCACGGAAGCTGGCGGTAGGACTGGATCTCGGTGCGCAGCAGGTCGGCCACGACCTCCTCGTGGGTCATGGCCAGCACCATGTCATGCTGCGTGCGGTCACGGAAGCGCAGCAGGTTGGGTCCTGGCGCGGGCCCGTCGTAGCGGCCCGTGACGCGCCAGATCTCGGCAGGGTTCACCACCGGCATGCGCATCTCCTGGCCGCCGATGGCGTCCATCTCCTCGCGCATGATGCGCTCGATCTTCTGCAGCACGCGCCAGCCCAGGGGGAGATAGGAGT
>Ga0315274_10012398_pt1 | contig 12157 bp, 12 predicted proteins | sample YL17G02_20_MG_FD_203700 | JGI IMG/M metagenome (GOLD analysis project Ga0315274, IMG submission 203700) | Sediment microbial communities from Yellowstone Lake, YNP, Wyoming, USA - YL17G02_20 | ecosystem: Environmental > Aquatic > Freshwater > Lake > Sediment | place: USA: Wyoming | collected... | reverse complement strand
CTAAAAAGCCTTACCTTCGAAGCAGGATACCAACCGCCATACCTCACCCAGTAATTACTTATATAATTACGTAAGGGTACGGAAAAAGCAACAAAATCAGTCTGGGAAACTGCGCCCCTGATCTCTCTCTTTAATTCATCGCTTACCACTTCATCTGCATCAAGGCTCAAGACCCAATTGTTTCTTGCCTTTGCATATGACCAGTTTCTGTGCCTTCCTTCTACCTCCATCTTCTTTATGCAGACCTTATCCGTATAGCGCCTTGCAATTTCAACGGTCCGGTCTATGCTTTCATCATCTACCACGATAATCTCATCTGCCCATTTTACTGAATCAAGGCATTGCGCGATACAATCTTGCTCATTTTTAGTCAAAACTACTACTGAGAGAGGAACCTTTTCTTCCATGCCTTATTTTAAAATACCTCTTAGTGTCTTGGCCACAAATTTAATCTGAGGCTCTTTTAAATGCGGATACATCGGCAAAGAGATTATCTCCTGCGCCACCATTTCCGCAACAGGAAAATCTCTCTTTTTGTAGCCGAGCCTCTTGTATACCTCCTGCAGATGCAGCGGGATAGGGTAATGTATAAGAAAACCTATCTCTTTTTTTGACAACTCCTTTACCACCCTGTCCCTTCTTTTAACCCTTACCGCATATACGTGATAAATGTGTTTTGTGTAATCAGCTTCGCGAGGAATAATTATTCCTTCGGTATCTTTAAGTTCTCTTTGGTATATCTCTGCATTCTTGCGACGCAGGCTATTCCATCTCTCCAGATGCCTCAATTTTATCCTTAATATTGCTGCCTGGAGAGTATCCAAACGTGAATTATAACCAACCTCGGCATGTTCATATCTTGACCTGCGTCCATAATCACGCAGCCTAAGAAGCCTCTTATGGATTTTTTCATCTTCAGTCACTATCATCCCGCCATCACCGCATCCTCCCAGATTCTTTGTAGGATAAAAACTGAAACAACCAATCTCGCCTATACTACCAGCCATCTTCCATTTACCGCTTAACATTTTATATCTCGTACCATGAGCCTGGGCAGCATCTTCTATAACCTGTAAATTATTTCTTTTAGCGATATCCAATATCGGGGCCATATCTGCGGAATGGCCATAAAGATGCACAGGAATTATGACCTTGGTCTTTTTTGTGATAACCCCGCAAAGTTTATCTACATCCATATTATAGGCCTTCTCTTCTATATCTACAAAGACAGGTTTTGCTCCCGTAAAGGTAACTGCCAAGGCAGTGGCAATATAAGTAAATGCCGGAACAATTACCTCATCTCCCGGACCTATGCCCAGGCTTAATAAACTTAAGAACAAGGCATCAGTCCCTGAATTGACCCCCACCGCAAATTTTATATCGCAGTATTCTGCAAACTCTTTTTCGAAAATGACCTCCGCTTTACCCAGTATGAAATCCGAACGTTGCATAGTCTGTCTTAATGCGGTATACAGGTCTTTTTTTATCTCGTTATATTGACTTCTTAAATCTAAAACAGGTACCTTCATCTATTGCTCTCTTTAGATTCAATTCTGCATTAAGTTCTGCGTAGCCCGAAAAACCTCATCCACCGTAATATCTTTAATGCAGGTGCGGTTATTAACGCAACCGTAAAAACGGAAATTCTTGTAACAAGGCCTGCAGGATAAATCCTTCTTTATGACAATGTGTCTTTTATCCGCAGGATACGGCCCATAGATCCCCTCGTCTACCGGGCCAAAAACCGATACGGTCTGGACACCGGAAGCCACTGCCATGTGCAGCGGACCGCCGTCATTGGTGATTAAAATACGCAAATGACCTATAATAGCCGCAAATTCTCCTAAGGTTGTTTTTCCAACCAAATCCACTACTTTGTTTTTTACGGCATTTACTATGATATCGGCAATTGGCCTTTCTGATTCGTCTCCCAAGATTAATATCCTTGCCTTAAAATCATCGATTATCCTATTTGCCAATTGCGCAAATTTTAAAGCTGACCAGTGTTTATAGATGGCGTCCCTTCCCCAGCTCGCACCTGCTCCGGGCGCTATCCCTATAATTAAATCTTTCTCGCTAATGCCATAGCGAGAAAGAATACCCCTTGCTTTTATTCTATCTTTTTCAGGTACAAATAAATCCAAGTCTCCAGAAACAGGATTTATATTGAGAAACCTCAGTAAATCCAAATAATATTCAACCACATGCTTAGTGTTATAACTCTCTAAATCTATTTTATCGGTAAGGAAGAGGCCTCGTTTTTTGTAATTAAAGCCTATACGCCTCCTGATACCTAATAATTTGGATATTAAACTATAGCGGTGGTCCAGAGAAAAATCAAGAGCAATATTAAATCCTTCTTTTTTTATCCTATGTAATATTGAAAAAAATTTATATATGCCTTTTAATCTCGATTGGTTGTAAATCCGCTTCAGGTCTCCTCTGGATAAGGCAAAGGCCTTATCTATATATGTGTTATTTCTTAAAATACCTTCTACCCTTTCATTGCACCAATAACCAATAACGCTATCCGGATAAGCGCTCTTTAGCGCCCTGACAACCGGAGTAGTAAATAATACGTCTCCTATACCAAAGGGATTAATAATCAATAACCTTTTCAAATTTGCTTTTTGTAATTTTTCTTTTTTAATAGTTGGGCTATCCTTCTTACATCCTGGGTTCTATCTTTTTTACAGACCAGGAGCGCATCTCTTGTATTTACTATAACGATATCCTCAAGGCCTAGTGCAGCCACCAAGCGGTTATCTGACCAAACCATGGTATTTTTGTTGTCTATAGATATGCACTTCCCCTTTACGATGTTACCATCCTTATCTTTTTTTAAGACCTCTTGTATTGCCAGCCAGCTCCCCAGATCCATCCAGCCATAATCAGCTGGTATTAATGCCGCTACTTTTGTCCTCTGCATGATGGCATAATCAATGGATATAGAAGGTAACTTGGCCCATGAATTTTTGAGGTTATTCTCACTCTTTATTTTCATTATTATTTTATATACCTCCGGAGTGATTTTTCTGATCTCTCCTAACATCACATCTGCTCTAAATATGAAAATTCCGTTATTCCAATAGTATCTTTTATCATTTAAAAATTTCTTTGCCTTTTTTAGATCTGGCTTTTCGATAAACCTGTCTACTTCATAAACTTTTTCCTTTTCACTTTTACCTTTTAACTTTACCCTGATATAACCGTATCCTGTTTCAGGCCGCTTAGGAGTAACGCCCAAAGTAACAATATATCCTTTAGTTGCAACACCTATCGCCTTTCTCAGTAAGTTTAAAAATTTATCATGCTCTTTAATAAAATGGTCGCAAGGTAACACCACTATTATTGCTGCCGGATCACTATCACTAATCTGTTTAGCTAGAACTCCGATTGGCGCAAGCGTATTTCTACCCTCTGGCTCAAAAAGAATATTCCGAGAAGACATACCCCGCGACTCTATGCAATGATTAATTTTTTGATGATGCATTTTATTGGTGGCTATATAAATGTTTTCCTTATTTATTAAGCGGCTGATCCTGGAAATAGTTTCTTCTAACATAGACCTGCCTGAATAGAGGTCAAGGAACTGCTTAGGCTCTTCTGACCTGCTTAACGGCCAAAACCGGCTTCCTATACCACCTGCTAAAATAATTGCATAAACCATTTATCCAACCAACCTCTCTTTTATTTTTTGAAACACCTCATCCACAGTTATATCAGAAAGATTATCTTTTTCTATAACTATGCTTTCTTTTTGAGAAGGGCCCCATCTCCTGGCGCACTTACCAGGGATATCGCTTCTAAAAATCGCTATCGCAGGAGTGCCTACTGCACAGGCAAGATGCACTGGCCCACTATCCCCCGAAACCAGCAATCTACATTTCTTTAAAAGTGCTGCGAGTTCCTTTAACGTTGTTCTGCCAGCCATATTAATTATACCGCTACCTAAATTATTAAAAAATTCACCTTCTCTGTATAATTCTTCTTTACCTCCGATTATAACTACTTTTAACTTTAGTTCTTCAGATAACCTTTTGGCCAAATTACTGAAATGCGCTTTGGGCCATTGTTTTATGGGGCCGCTTGTCCAGGGATTTAGCGCTACTAAATTGTCAGAGTTCTCCAACTGAAAATATTCTGCCAGATTCTTAATTGCGCCTTCTTCTATTTTTAAAGACATAGCCTTATCTTCTGTCTTCGCCCCCACTATGCCAACCAACTCAAGATTATATTCTATCTCATGCTTTTCCCCAAGATATTTTTTATCTTTGATTTTATGCGTAAGCAGAAAGCCCCATTTCCTATCGTAACCCACCCTTACAGGAATACCTGCCAGATAAGTCAGGATATTAAATTCCTTGGAAGGATTTAACATTATGGCCATGTCTATATTTTTCTGCCTTAATAACCTCATTAATCTCAGTTTCTCTGACAGAGAATGCCTCTCATTACCCCAGGCGATTATTTCATCTATAAAAGGGATTGATTCTGCTAATTCTTTAACATAAGGATTTACAATTATAGTCAACCTTGCATTGGTAAATGTTTCCTTAAGCGCGCGCAGGCTTGGTATATTAAGTAAAAATTCGCCAAACCTATCGTTACGGAAAACAAGTATCTTCTTAATATCTTTAGGGGCTATCTGCATTAATAAATTTGCTTAGCGACAAAGAGAAACCAACGAGATACCAGAATATCATTGCTACGCGAGAATAATACAGGCTTGTCTCAGTAAGGCCGTTTATCAAAAAGGCAATCAGGCAGGCAGTTAGTGACAGCGAAACTATCCTGTAATACTCATCCTTGATCTTCCGATAAACATGGATAGCCTGTTTAAATAAATTAAACAAGAACCAGATAAATGCGCCTAATCCCAATAAGCCGATATCTGCTGCCATATGCAGAAAATTGTTATGGGCATAAATATGGTCTGCAGTTTCTGCTCCGGGGGGTTCCGGTAATTTATAAGTAAGATAATTTCTGCAAAAGGTGTTCACGCCCACGCCTAATAAGGGATGATGCTTTATCATGTTTAAGGCATTCCTATACATGCTGAGCCTGTCGGGATTAAGCATAAAGACCACGGGGTTATAATTTACCTTCCTTGCCCATTCTTTTATATTCCTGGGCATGATAAAAGGGTAAATCAAGAGAATGCCGATTAGAACAAGCGTGATTACCCTGTTTTTTCTTGCCAGGCTTAAAAATAAAACTCCCAAAAACAAACCTAACCCCGCTCCCCGGGAAAGCGTTAAAAATACGCCGCTACAAGCCAGGGCGCTGATAAAAAGCAGGGCGATTTTTCTCTTGCCTCTATAATAGAACAGCGTCAATCCGAGTATAAGCGGAGTTATGGCAGTCAAATATATTCCTAGAATATTAGGATTGGGAAAGGATGCTGTGGCTCGAATTAGCCCAATCGCTGATTTAAGCTCATTGCCTCTAATAAAATCCCGTCCAGTGGCAATCTGCCAGAGCGCATCAACGGATACTAACAGCGCTCCGCAAACAACAGATAAAAATATCCTTAAAATATGTTTCCTGTCCTTTATCTCTTCGGCGCAGATCAAGAATAGAAAAGCGTTCTGAATTATTTTACCTATACCGTGGATACTATCGGCGTAAGATACGGAATTCTTAAAAGAAAAAAGCGCTACGAGAGTTAGAAATATAAAAGGCAAATTAACAGGCGTTTTAATAAAGAGCCTTTCTCTTTTTAATATCTTTTTGAGTAAAAATAAGAAAATGAGAAATCCTATAAAGGTGTGCGCCGCAGCAGGAGCGACAGCTATTGAAAACGGGATAAGAACAATTAACCAGTAGCTCAGCAAATCCAGGTATTTAATGGTTCTATGCATTTTATTCTCCTTTCAGGCGGTATTTGATAATGCTTACTATGGCCTGTATTCCGTCCAACACCCTTATCTTTTTGCCTTCCGTATAGCTACGCGGCCGATAAGTTATGGGTATCTGTTTTATGCGCAGCTTCCTCTTGAGGGCCTTAGTAATTATCTCTGTCTCGATATTGAAACTCTTAGACTTAAGATTCAGGGCGTTGACTGTATCCCTGCGAAGTAATTTATAGCAGGTTAAGAAATCGTTTATATGTACGCCGAATAGAATATTCAACAGGATGGTCACAAATCTATTTCCCAGCCTGGGTATCAATAAACCGTGGTAGCCTTTTGTAAACCTTACGCCCAAGACAACGTCAACGTTATCTTCTTTAATCCCATCCATCAATTTTATATATTCCTGCGGCTCATATTCCAGGTCCGCATCCTGTATTATTACAAATTCTCCGCTGGCATTGGCAAGTCCGGTAAGCACGGCAGCGCCCTTGCCCCTGTTGCTGCTGTGGTAAATGATTTTGAGATTATCGTATTTGATATCCCGTAGTATCTTTTCCGTGCCATCCGTAGAGCCGTCCTCTACGATGATAATTTCTTTATCAATAGGCACAGAATTAACCTTTTCTAAGATCTGCTTTATTGTCCTTGCTTCGTTATAAACCGGGATTATTACTGAAAGTAACGGCATATTATCTTAAATTAACCTCTTATAAATTGCCCAGAGATATAATTTAATATAACTCGGCAATAGTTTAAACACTTTAAAGTTGGATTTCCCTCTAGTCCTTTCTCTCCAAACCGTAGGCACCTCGGTTATTTTAAAACCCCCATAATAGGCCTTAAGCACCATCTCCATAGATATTTCAAAACTGCCTGCTTTAATATCAATGCTCTCTATGACTTTTTTTCTATACATCTTAAAGGAATTGGTGATATCGTGGGTGGAAATGCCCAATAAATAATGTATTGACCATCCACCGAGGCAGGAGAGAAAACCCTTTAACCTTGAGCCTCCCAGGCGAGATCCTCCCTTTATATAACGGCAACCACAGACCACATCATAACCTTCGTTAACCTTTTTAAACATTGCGTCAATCTTTGCTAAATCATCACAAAGGTCAGCCATAACAGGTACAACTACATCGGTTTTGATATTGGTGAAGCCAGTTCTTATGGCATTGGCAAAACCCCCTTCGAGCGGATTACTCACTAACTTCAAATTAGGATATTGCCGCGTTAGCCCTAAAACTATCTCTGGCGTGCTATCAGTAGAATGGTCGTTAACCACCAGCAGTTCGTGCTCTGTCTTCAAAGACGCTTCTATCTTATGGATAACCTCTGCGATATTTTCCTGCTCGTTATGAGCAGGTACGACAACGGATAATTTCATTTTTCAGCGATTATCAGCATCTGCTTGCCAAAAATTCTCCATAGGAGGGGAAGTTTCAAATAAATTTTCATGATTATACTGCTTTTTGGTAATATGCTCTTCGTTGTATAAGGTAAGAATCTTGGGATAATTTTTATGATCTTATAATTATACAGTAATAACGCCTCCTGGAGCCCAAGATGGCTCAGGGCTAATCTATGGTCTATAAAATCCCAGTATTTATCGGCAAGATAACGTATATTCGGGCATAATACAATTATCCTCCCTTTGTCTTTTAAGGCCCTGCGTATCTCCGTCAGCGTAGCGAGCAGCTCATCGGTATTCTTAAGATGTTCAAATAATTCGCTTGCAAAAACTACGTCTATGGAATTATCGGCTATTTCCTTCATATCCGCACAATTTGCGATAATAGCACAAACGTTATCCGCAGCGAATTTCTTAATTTCCGGATTTATGTCTACGGCTATTTTTTTCTTACAATTAATGTTATTAATAAATTCGCAAAACCCCGCCCCTAAATCTAAGACTGTAGCTTGCCTTTCTATATAATTCTGAAGGAAATTATCGCAAAGCGCTTTCCATAATTCATTTTTGACTTTCCTTTCCGAACCATCAAACCTAAGGTAATATAAATCTTTAAGCCTATCCATTTGTTTATCCTGCCCCTCAGTTAAAATAAAGTATAAATAAAAGGCGCTACTGCCGAAGACTGGCTAAAAAAGATTAAAAAACTCAACAATAAAAGTATGATAATTATAGGCGCCAGCCACCATTTTTTGTTCACCTTCAAAAAGTCCCAGAATTCCCTTAATATAGAAAGCCTCCCCATCTCCTGCCTCCCTAGAACTGCCTTTCGTAATCCAGGTTATTAAATCTCTTTTCTCCTTCTTTATCCATTTCTATGTCTAATTTGTGTTTTTTGAGAAAATTTTGGAAAGCCAAGTTACATTTGTGCCTATAAGAAAGTTCCAGATAAACCCCAGGCTAACTCCTATCAATGCCGCATAAATTGATATCAGGTGCATTATTTTAAGCGAGACTAAAAAAGATAAAAAACTGATTAAAAACCCATAAATGCAAATCAAACTAAATTCAAACAAACGCATTATTCTGGACCTAAACATCGGGTCATTACGTGATTTATCGGAAAACGTCCAGAATTCGTTTAAGATAAAGTTATTTATAATCGCTAATTCCAAACCAAGGGCGTAAGAAAAAGCCTGCCCAAAATTTAACCATCTACCGAATAAGTATCCTAAGAGCGTTACTAAAGCACCGGACATTCCAACGCAGATATATTTTGTAACCCTATAAATCTCTCCTGTATGAAAACTGAGTTTCCAAATATGAATTGAGGTATTTAGGTATTCTCTCAATCCTGCCTTGCTGCCGCCTTTCTCCCTTTCTTTAAAGAAATAAGGCGCTTCGATAACTTTTTTATAAGTGCCCTTAGCCAATACTTCCAGCAACACCTTGTAACCTATAGGGTCTAATGACTTGCCAGAGATGACTTTCTTGCGTAAGATAAAATATCCTGACATAGGGTCGCGAACCTTTTCCAGGATTTCAGGAAGAAAAAATGCACTCACCAAGACCCCTAACCAAGATACAGACCTACGCCAGGCGTTCCATTTAGATATCCCTCCCTCTGAACCATGACGGCTGGCAACTACAATGTCTACTTCTGAGTCTTCTAACATTTTTCTTATCATAAAAGGGATAATTTCCGGGGGATGCTGAAAATCACCATCAATAACTCCCAAGATATCTCCTTCAGACTCTCCCCATCCCCTTATTACGGCAGTGCTTAAATCTTTCTCATTTATCCTGCGGATTAATTTAATAGCCTTATTCTCCTTAGTTAAATTCTCAACTATTTTCCAGGTACCATCAGGACTATCGTCATCTACAATAATAAGTTCAAAATTAATGTTGTGCTCTGAAAGAATTTTTAATATCTTGGTACATAAATTCTCTATATTTTTTGCTTCATTGTACGTAGGGATAACAAGCGAAAATTTTTCTCTCATCGCTTTGCGTAAAGAATATTAAAAAGACCTATTCCCCCTTATCAGAATTGCCGTTCGTAATTTATGCTGGCAAATTTTTGCTGCTCTTTTTTTACCCAATATGATTCTTTATCCTTTTTGATTCTTCTATCCAAGAGGTCTGTCCCAAATAACTTTATTACCAGGCCCATAGGCGTAAATATTAAGTAAAATATTATAAAGATAATTAATCTTGTATTTATCCAACCGAGCATGAAAGCAAATCTCATCCAAATGATGTATAACGGTTTTAAGGAACTGGGTATAGCGAACGCCAAAATAAAAAATATTAATGAGATAAAAGAAGTTGGCAACATACCCTGCCTGTGCTTTACCAGAATAAATAGGGTTAATGCCAAAAAGGCAATACCCATGGTTATTCCAAACTTCTTGAGAGTCTTTCTGCCTAAGTTTAACCTTTCCATTCTAATCCAACTCAAACTCTTCCTGCCACTTTATATCTTTTTTAAGCGGCTTCTGTTCTTTCTTATCTAACAATAAACTACCCATAATCAGATAATCCATCTCGGTTCTCATAAAACATTTAAATGCATCTTCGGGGCCCAGCACCAAAGGTTCGCCTCTAACATTAAAGGAAGTATTAATTATGACCGGACAGTTAGTCTTTTTATAAAATGAATTAATCATATCGTAGTAAAGCGGATGATCCTCTCTTTTTATAGTCTGGATTCTGGCTGAATAATCCACGTGGGTAACTGCTGGAATCTGGGAACGTTTTATCTTTAACTTATCAAACCCCTCTGCATTTTTAAAATTACCTGCCTCTATTCTTTTTTCCTGTTTAACTGAAGCCACCAAAAGCATATATGGACTTTCTCTGTCTAACTCAAACCAATCCGAGACTTTCTCTTTTAATACTGTAGGCGCAAAAGGCCTAAAGGATTCACGGAATTTTATCTTCAAATTCATCTTTGACTGCATTTCAGGGCTGCGGCTATCTCCGATTATGCTCCTTGCACCTAAAGCCCTCGGGCCGAATTCTATTTTACCCTGAAACCAACCAATGACTTTCCCTTGGATAATCAAATCTGAAACTATCTGTGGGATATCGGAGTATAATAATTTCCTGTAAGTGATGCCTTCTCTTATAAGAAAGTCCTCTATATAATCGTCACTATAAGAAGGGCCTAAGAATGAGGCCTTCTGTTTATCATTTTTATCATCTGCCGTGCGATTATTATTTAAATATTTATACCAAACCAAAAGCGCAGCCCCCAATGCTCCACCGGCATCGCCACTTGCCGGTTGAATCCATATATCTTTGAAAGGCCCCTCGCGTAAGATTCTACCATTGCCCACGCAGTTTAAAGCCACCCCACCAGCAAGACATAGTTTATCCAGTCCTGTTACTTTATTTACATACCGGGCCATTCTCAACATAATCTCTTCAGTTACCTTTTGAATTGATGCAGCGATATCCATATCTTTCTGGATTATTGTCGTCTCGGGCTTTCTGGCAGGTCCGCCAAATAATTTCTCAAAACGCCGATTCGTCATCCTTAAACCATTACAATAACCAAAATACTTCATGTCCAACTTAAATGAACCATCCTCCTTAATGTCCATCAGTTCATTCAAAATTAAATCTGAATATTTAGGTTCGCCATAGGGGGCCAGACCCATTAATTTGTATTCTCCTGAATTCACCTTAAAACCGGTATAATAGGTAAAGGTAGAATATAATAAACCTAAAGAATGCGGAAATCTTAAAGTATGCGAGATTTCAATGTGGTTACCTCTTCCCACTCCAAAACTGGCCGTATTCCATTCGCCCACGCCATCCATTGTCAAAAATGCTGCCTCTTTAAAAGGAGACGGATAAAAGGCACTGGCAGCATGGGATTCATGATGGCCGGTAAACAAAATCTTCCCTTTATAGCCGGATTCTCTTTGGATTAATTCCTTTATCCAAAGCTTCTGCTTGAGCCACAAAGGCATTGCCTGAATAAATTGTCTTATCCCGGAAGGTGCATAGGTAAGAGTAGTTTCTAAAATCCTCTCAAATTTTATAAAAGGCTTGTCATAAAATACTACATAATCCAGATCATCAACGGTAATGCCGCCCTCTCTTAAGCACCAATTTATAGAATTTATAGGGAAATTAAAATCGTGCTTCTGGCGGGTAAAACGCTCTTCCTGCACTGCGGCGATAATCTCTCCGTCGCGCACCAGGCACGCTGCGCTATCGTGATAAAAACAGGATATGCCTAAGATATCCATATTTAGCTTTCGATAGAAAGCCTAGCCCCTAATTCATCTATTATTCTCTTCAGGGTAAGCAAAGAAATATTTTCCCTGCCGCTTTCAATTCGCGAAATCATCTGCTGGGAAATATTCAGCCTCCGGGATAACATTTTCTGGGTAAGTCTTCTTTGTTTACGCAATAACCTGATTTTTTCTCCTATCCAGAGGCAGAACTCATTAATAGTTTTTGCCTTATCTTTGGGGAAAATATTTATTTTTTTTGCGCGATACTTCTCTAATAATTTCTCATACACTGCCTGCCAGAATTCTATGCGCGGATTATTCCAGGCATCCTTTCTCATCTTCCGTTTAATCTTCAGCCAATTCCGGCAAAAGTCCCTTGGTTTTAAATATTGTCGAAATACCTCTTGCGGCGTATTCTTCCTGGATAACAATAAACTGGCTAAAGAGATAAACTCTGGATGAGCCGGATTTTGCAATATCCTCATAGCCTGCCGGGGAGTAACGCTCCTATCCCATAACCAGTCTTTCTTTGTAACTACGTCCTTCTTCATATTCTTCCAATCTGCTTTTCCAGCAAGCAGTCAATTTCTTTTTTAAAATGCTTTTCCATATCTCTAAAATCAACCTTATTT
>Ga0315274_10012397_pt1 | contig 12159 bp, 8 predicted proteins | sample YL17G02_20_MG_FD_203700 | JGI IMG/M metagenome (GOLD analysis project Ga0315274, IMG submission 203700) | Sediment microbial communities from Yellowstone Lake, YNP, Wyoming, USA - YL17G02_20 | ecosystem: Environmental > Aquatic > Freshwater > Lake > Sediment | place: USA: Wyoming | collected... | reverse complement strand
ATCGGTCTGGGGACGGGGCTTCTCGAACCGGGAGAAGTGGGGATCTCCGCGACAAACCGGAATTTCAAGGGGAGGATGGGATCGCGCGATGCAAAGGCGTACCTCGCGAGCCCGGAAGTCGTCGCCGCCTCGGCGGTGGCGGGTTTCATCACCGGCCCGGCGCCCTCCGATGGCCGCCGTCCCACCCGGAGTTTTGAAGAGATCAAGACCGGCGTCGCCGCCGCCGACGAAGTGGTGAAAATCATCAAAGGCTTCCCTGAGAAAATAGAGGGGCGTCTCGTTTTCGTCCCGCAGGACAACCTCAACACGGACGGGATCTACGGCAAGGACTACACCTACCGCGAAGGGATGACGCACGAAGAGATGGCGCGTGTGGTGATGGAAAACTACGATCCCGAGTTTTCCGCGAGGGCGAAAGCGGGTGATGTTCTCGTCGGGGGATGGAATTTCGGCACGGGGTCCAGCCGTGAACAGGCGGTGACGGCGCTCCAGGCGAAGGGAATCGCGATCGTGATCGCGGGGACTTTCTCGCAGACGTATCTCCGGAACGCGTACAACAACGGGTTTGCGTGCGTGGAATGTCCAGAGCTCATCGCACGGGTACGCGATCATTTGAAGATGGAGATCGCGGGCGGCGGACGGACATTCATCCCCGGAGATTTCCTGAAAATCGATTTCGTGAGGAGCGCGGCCACGTATCGCGGCGAGACGTTCCGGTTCCCGCCGCTCGGGTCGGTACCTCAGTCCCTTGTCGTCGCCGGCGGGGTCGAGAACCTCGTCCGCGAACGGCTCGGTCTTGGATAACAGCGAACGATCGTCGGTGCGCGCGGGGATCCAGCGCGCAGGGATCATCTGTCAATTCGGAGGGAGGAAGATTTGAACATGAAGCGTCTCACAATCGTATCCATGCCGGGCGACGGCATCGGCAAAGTGGTTCTTCCGGAAGCGATCCGTGTGCTCGAAGCGGTGGGGTTCCACGCGGACTATGTCCACGCCGACATTGGCTGGGATTTCTGGATGACCGAAGGGAATCCGCTCCCCGACAGGACGATCGAGCTTCTCAAAAAACACAAGCTCGGTCTCTTTGGCGCGATCACGTCGAAGCCAAAGAAGAAGGCCGACACGGAGCTTCGTCCGGAGCTCCGCGGCAAAGGGTACCAGTACTTCAGCCCCATCGTGAGCATGAGACAGCTTTTCAACCTCGACATCTGCTTGAGGCCCTGCCGGTCTTTCCCCGGAAATCCTCTCAATTTCATCCGGCGCAAGGCCGATGGAGGTTTCGAAGAGCCTGTCGTCGATGCGGCGATTTTCCGCCAGAATACCGAGTGCCTCTACTGCGGGATCGAGTGGACGAACCCCCCCCATCAGGTCCGGGACGCATTCGCCCTTCACCCCAAGTACAAGCCGTTCGCGGGTGTTCCCGGCGAGGATCTGGCCGTTTCCGTGCGGCTCATCACGCGGAAGGCATCGCGGCGGATCTCCGAGGCGGCGTTTGCTTACGCGAAAAAATACGGATACAAGTCGGTGACGATGTGCGAAAAGCCCAACGTGCTCCGCGAGACCTCCGGTATGATGGAAGACGAAGCGCGCCGCGTCCACGAGGACTATCCGGGCATCGAACTCTGGTCCACGAACATCGACGCGCAGATGATGTGGCTCACAAAGAACCCCGAGGACTACGGCGTGATCATTGCGGGAAATCTCTTCGGCGACATCGTGTCCGACGCGTTCGCCGGTCTCGTCGGGGGTCTGGGGTTTGCGTGCTCGGGTAACATCGGCGAGGAAGTGGCCGTTTTCGAACCGACGCACGGGTCGGCGCCGAAATACGCCGACTTGACGCCGCCGATCGTCAACCCCATCGCGATGATCCTGAGCGCGGCGATGCTTCTCGACCACATCGGCGAAACGGAGAAGGCGAAGAAAGTGCGTGACGCCGTCGCCGCCGTCGTCAAGGAAGGTGAGGTCCGTACGTACGACATGATGAAGCTGGCCGGCGGACCCGACGCGATCGCCAAAGGTGCGGCGACCACGACGAAGATGACCGACGCCATCATCGCGAAGCTGTGATGTTTTGTCAAAAGGGGAGTAGAGATGTCCAGAAAGAGTAAGGCAAGACCGACAGGCAAACCGAAATCGAAAGCCAAGGCGAAACCCGCGGGCAAACCCCGGTCGAGGGGAACGCCCGAGGCGATCCGCGAAAAAGGGCTCTCGGTGAAGAAAGCCGGGGCCGGCCGCAGGGGTGACGACATTCGTTCGGATCTTTTCGTGTCGGTGACGGTGAAAAAAAGCGGCGGTCTCGATGTCCAGATCGACTCCAGAGTGGGCGCCTTTTACGGCGCGTCGATACGGGAAACGGTGGGCTCGGTTCTCTCTTCGTTCGGCATCGAACACGCGCGCGTCGAAGTGGAAGACAAGGGGGGGCTCCCGTTCGTGATCGCAGCGCGTGTCGAAACGGCGCTACGCCGAGCGGGGTGTGCGGGACGCGCGCTTCCCAAACGTCTTTTCACGCCGAAGACACGGAGCGCGAAGGACCGGCTCCGTCGATCCCGCTTGTATCTTCCGGGGAACGAGCCGAAGTTCGCCGTGAACGCCGGGATCCATCACCCCGACGCGGTGATTCTCGATCTCGAGGATTCGGTTCATCCGGATGAAAAGGACGCGGCGCGGTTTCTTGTCCGTAATTCGCTCAGGTGCATCGATTTTCTCGGTGCGGAGCGGATGGTTCGTATCAACCAGCTACCGCTGGGATACGAGGATCTCGATGAGATCGTTCCGGAATCGCCCGAACTCATCCTAATTCCCAAAGTGGAAACGGCCGCCCAGGTCCGCGAGGTCGACGCGCGTATAAAGAAGATCCAAAAGGCGCGCGGGATCAAGGACCCCGTGTGGCTGATGCCGATTCTCGAATCCGCTCTGGGTATCGAGAACGCATTCGACATCGCCGCCGCAACGGATACGGTCGTTGCGCTCACGATCGGTCTCGAGGATTACACCGCCGACCTCGGTGTCCCGAGGACCAAACAGGGGGACGAGACGCTCTACGCGCGGCTCCGCCTGGTCAATGCCGCTCGCGCCGCCGGGTTGCAGGCGATCGACTCGGTGTTCGGTGACGTGGGAGACATGGACGGTCTCAAAATTTGGGCGACCCATTCGCGCGGGCTCGGTTTCGAGGGGATGGGGTGTATCCACCCGCGTCAGATACGGCCGATCCACGAAGCGTACGCGCCGACACCACAGGAAATCGAAAAAGCGTTGAAGATCGTCGCCGCCTTCGAAGAGGCGTCGGCCAAAGGCCGAAGTGTCGTGAGCCTCGGATCACGTATGATCGATCCGCCGGTCGTGTTGCGGGCGCAGCGTGTCGTGGCGACGGCGAAACGTGTGGGGATCCTTCCCGCCGGCGGCGGCGGTGAAAAGGCCGCTGGAAAAACCGGCGGAAAAAATGCGGGTGAAACAATTGCAGGCAAGAAAAACCCGGGCGCCAAAAACAAATGATTGCGGAGGGAGACGATGAGCGGCAAAAGAGAATTCGTAAAGAACAAAGTGGGACGAAAGGTCCCGACGATCGTCAACGGAAAGGAGCAGATGCCTTTCCAGGGCGCGGGCGCCTACAGACCCCAAGGGGTGAAACACGCGCCTCCCATACGTTCCTGCCGTGACTACCCGTCGAGCGGCGACAAGCGCGTGAAGGATCTCAAAACGGCGCTCAAGAAGTGCGGCCTCCGCGACGGGATGGTGATCTCGAACCATCATCACTTCCGGAACGGCGACAAAGTGGCGCTCGTGGCCCTCGAGGCCGCCGCCGAACTCGGCGTGAAGGACCTCATGTGGTTTCCGAGCGCTTCGTTCCCCTGCCAGGAGCCGGTGATCGATCTCATGGACCGCGGTGTCGTGCACCACATCGAAGGGAGCATGAACGGACCTCTCGGGAAGTACACGTCGTACGGAAACATGAAAGGATTGGGCGTGCTCCGCTCACACGGCGGGCGCTGGCAGGCGATACAGGACGGCGACGTTCACATCGACATCGCCGTGATCGCGGCGCCGACCGCCGATCCCTTCGGCAATGCCGACGGCTCCCACGGTCCCTCCGCCTGCGGTTCTCTCTACTTTGCTCTCGCCGATTCGCTGTACGCGGATCATGTCATCGTTGTGACCGATAACCTCGTCCCCTTTCCCTGCGTGCCCTGGCACATCCAAGGGAACAACGTCGACTACGTAGTCGAGATCGACTCGATCGGCGACCCGTCGAAGATCGTTTCCGGAACGACGCAGATCACAAAAAGCCCCGACCGTCTCCTCATATCCGAGTACGTCGCGCGTTTCATGCGAGATGCGGGGATCATGCGCGATGGGTTCTCCTTCCAGGCGGGGGCGGGAGGGATCGCGCTGGCGTTCGTCGAGTATCTCAGGAACATGATGCGCGAGGCGGGAGTGAAGGCGCGTTTTGTCCGCGGCGGATCAACACAGTTCCTCGTCGACATGCTCAGAGAGGGGCTGACCGACTACATCCTCGACGGACAGACCTTCGACCTGGCCGGTGTCCAGTCGATGGCCTCCGACCCGCGTCACGTGGCGACCTCACCCTTTACCTCCTACAACTACCATGGGAAGGGGAACTTCGCGAGCATGGTGGACGCGGTAATACTCGGTGCAACCGAAGTGGACATTCATTTCAATGCGAACGTGGTCACGCACTCGGACGGTCTTCTTCTCCACGGGATCGGGGGTTGGCAGAACTGTCTCGACTCCAAGTGCTCGATTCTCGCGCTTCCTTCATTCCGCGATCGTATCCCCGTGATCGTCGATGAGGTGACAACGGTCGTCGGTCCGGGAGATCTCATCGATGTGGTTATCAGCGAGCGGGGGATTTCGATCAACCCGAAGAGAAAAGATCTGCTCAAAGCGGTCAAGGGATCCGATTTGCCGATACGCCCCATCGAGGAAATCAAGGACGAGGTGGAGAAGCTCCTCGGCGGAGCGCCGGAAAAACCCAGGCTCAACAAAGAGAAACCGGTCGCCGTCGTGAAATGGGTGGACGGGACTATCATCGATACGGTCTGGCAGGTGGAGAAGTAGCGCCTGCAATAACAGCTATCTGTTGCCTTCCCACATTGGCATCGCGAGAGAGTGATGAATTCAGGGAAGTAGAACTGAACGCGCCCTCCCCCGTCGCTGTGTTTAATGCTCGCCGGGTGTTTTCCTACCTGACCCGGTGGTAGCTCCCGCCGCTCCCCGGGTCGATCGTCCATATCTCCATTCGATTTCCATTCTGAGGGAGACTGGCCGCCAGCTCGCGGAGAGCGTCGGGTTGCGCGATCGCGTCGGCATGTACCACAAGAACGGACCGTTTCGGAGGATCTTTTGGGATGCACCCGATGTCCCATTGGCAATCCGTCACCTCAGCGCCCCGAACAGTGTGGAAATAGAAGCTGGTCAGAGGTTCCATTCGATCATTGTACCAGGACAGATGAGGAAAGCCGATGAGGTAAACCGCCTCAATCCGCCGCCCTTCGAGCTCATCTGCGAGCTGTCTGGCGACTCCATCGTACTCCTTGGGTACGGCCATGATCGTCCTGACCGACACGGAAAATACCGACATCATGGCGACGACTGTTGCGATCTCGAGCACACGACGCGTTCGCCGAAGTAAAGGGAGTGCTGCGCCAACGACGACCGTGCCGATCGCCGTTATCCACTCCATCGGTGTCGGCGGTCTTTCGGCGAACCACATCAACGTCGTTTCACCTGGCCAGAGGTAACTCGGTCGAGCGGCCGGTGCATAGACCGGATTGGGATCAAAGAACACGATATATGCAATCGCGAGTGCCGACAACGTCAGCGGCACGGCGAGCCGCCATTTCGTGTCGAGCACACCGAACACCCATACAGCACCCACGACAACGAGTGCTGCATACGCCGGGAGACCATACCAAGGCCACTTGGACGACGCGAAACACAGCGCCACAAAAAGCAAGGCGGCATAAGCCGCGAGGAGTCTCAGAATCGCCCGTTGTTGCACGGGCGCTCTCGACCCGCCTGTCCATCCCGCCAGGGAGGCCACGACGGCGACCGCAAGCAGCGGGCTCCACGGCAAGAACGATTGCCAGAACGCCTCCAAATGCGTGAAACGCGACGTATACTCGGTCACAGCGGATCCCAAACGGCCGCCGATCTCATACAAAAAATAAGTGTTCCAGAATGCGGCCCCGTGTTTCCAGAACTGGTAAAGATGCCAAGGTAACACGAACACTAAAACCGACACAACCAGGCAAGCGAGCCACACACGCGCGCGCCGACGGTCGATGAGCAGTTGGTAGACCAGCACCGATATCAAAGGAAAGACGGCGAGCGGACTCTTGACCATCATCACCCAGCTGATCGAAACCGCCGACGCGATCATCGGCCATCGGCCGACATGGGCGTACGCCCCGCAAACGAGTCCCGCAAAACAGAGCAGCATCACGAGCGCATCGAAGTTTGCGGACCGCGCGGCGTGCTCGAACAGAAACTGGTTGTTCAAAAGCAAGATCAGAGTGGCCGCGACTCCGGCCGCCGTGCCGGCCAGCCGTCGCGCGGTCCAATAGACAAGACCCAGAAGGAGCAACCCAGCAAGGGCCGAAGGGAAGCGGGCGCGGAACTCGATGGTGCCGGGAACGTACTTGTAGGCTAGCGCCGTGAGCCAGTACTGGAGCGGGGGCTTGTGCAGGAAAGGCTCCCCCCAGTAGTGGGGAGTCAACCAGTCGCCGGATCTCGTCATTTCCAAAGCGACCGTCGCGTAGAGCGCTTCGTCGCCGTCATGAAACGCGGCGTCACCAAGCCGGCCGAACAAGAGCCAGACCCCGAAAACCAAAAGACCACCCGCGATGATCAGCTCGACTGCATGCGTTTTCCGAATGGGCAGGCTCATATCGCTATAACTATCGGCGATCTCAGCGATTTGTCAAGTGCCCACGTTCTGGAACTCTGAGGTCAGCTCTAGTAAAGAGAACTTGCGACGTGCTATCTTCCTGGTTTGGGTGGTCATGTCTCTTCTCCATACGGGTTGTTTCAGGTTGTTCGATCCCAAAGAATCTGTAACCCGATCAAAGGGACCGTGGTCACCCACTTTCTGACCACCCGGTGTCGGGTGAATACCTCTCGCTACAGACAACGGTTTCCGCTCGAACCGTCTGCTTAGCGATGACCGGAAGCGCAAGTACGCCATGAAAAACCACACGCGCATCAAAGTCCGCGGGTACCATCTCGATCTCTACGGGCACGTCAACAACGCCCGCTATCTCGAATTCCTCGAAGAAGCACGGTGGAGTTTCATTGAAAACGAAATCGACCTCGAAAAGTGGAGGAAGCTCGGTTTTGCCTTCACCGTGGTCAAAATCACGATCAACTACCGGCGCGCGGCGTCGCTCGGCGATATCCTTGATATCCACACCCGCCTGGAGAAGCTCGGGGCCAAGAGCGGGATGGTTCGTCAGGACGTTGTCCTCTCGGGTACCGATAAGCGTATCGCCGACGCGGAAGTCGTTTTTGTCATCGTCGACGTGGAAACGGGAAAAGCAACGCGGCTCGAGGGAGAGATCTACACCGCGCTGAAGTCACTCGCGACGTGAGGGGCGGCTCATGTCATCCCTTATCGAAATCGATGGGTCGTACGGCGAAGGCGGCGGGCAGGTCCTTCGCACCGCGTTGACGCTCTCGGCTCTCACCGGAAAACCCACACGCATCTCCAACATCCGCGCGGGAAGAAAAAAACCGGGGCTTGCGCCGCAGCATCTCACGGGGGTGCTCGCCGCAGCGACTATCTGTGGAGCGGAATTCCGTGGGGCGGAGATCGGGTCGACCGAGGTCCTTTTCACGCCGCGAGGGATAACTTCCGACAAACGTTTCTTCGAATTCGACGTCACGAAGGCCTCGCGAGGGGGAAGCGCGGGGTCGGTGACGCTCGTTCTTCAAACCATTCTTCTCCCTCTCGCCCTCTCGGGCCGGCCGGTCGAGTTGAAACTCAAGGGCGGAACGCATGTCGCGTGGAGCCCGCCGTTCGATTATCTCGCCGACGTCTTTTTCCCCATGCTATCGCGTATGGGCCTCGATGCAGGGTGCGCTCTCGATGCGTGGGGGTTCTACCCGGTTGGGGGCGGAGAGGTCTCTGTGAAGATCGGCGGAGTTCGCCCGGGAGGCGGAGATCCGCCGAACCGCTCGTTCAAGGCCACTCGCCTCACCGAACGGGGGGGTTTGATAGAGGTCACGGGGCGGGCTGTCGCCGCGAATCTCCCGAAAGACATCGCGGAGCGTATGGCTCGGCGCGCGGCAGAAATCCTTAGCGAAAAGGGAATCGAGGCCGATGTAAAACCGCTCCGTGTCGGCGGCAAAAGCACCGGCGCTGGAGTCTTCTTCACGGCGCGATACGCAAACGTGCTCGCGGGATTCGGCGCGCTGGGGAAAAAGGGACTTCCCGCCGAACGGGTAGCGCTCGAAGCATGCAGGGATTTCTTCGCGTTCCACCAAACCGGCGCGCCGGTCGGCAGGCACCTAGCCGATCAGATCGTCCTCCCCATGGCGCTCGCCGAAGGGCGTTCCGAAATGGCGATCGAGTGCGTCACATCGCATCTTCTCACGAGCGCCCACGTGATACGCCAGTTCATACGGGCAACGATCGAGATCGAAGGGAATGAAGGCGACGCCGGACGGGTCGTCGTGTGTGGAGTCGGGATGGGATGCTAGATTGCTCCTGGCACGATATCGATCGATGATATGAGAGCCGCGGTCGCCGCGCTCTTCCGCACCGCTAAAGAAAAACTCCCGCGTCGTGTATTTTCTCGTTGACAGGTTTTGTGAGTCGTCATGTCTGATGGCACGGCTGCACGCGTCCATCAATTACCAGACGCCCGCTTTGCTCGTCTCGCCGCCTTGATTTTCAAGTCGAATGTTTCTCGCCTCGACCGATCGGGTTCTTCTCTCTCCTGCACTGTATCGCGGTACAAAAAGCCCGTAGTATAATGAAACAAACAGCGCTCCTCCCCGGTGATGCGTCGTGTCTTTGATGACCGACGGTTTTGACATCGCGGTGATCTTGACTCTGGAGGTGCGCCATGCCCCGTCCCCTTCAAACCGAACTCTCCGGTTTCTCCGATTCAGAGATTGTCGCTCGTGTGAAGACTCTCGTTAGCAAAGAGCGAGCGACGACGCTCGAGATTCTCATGTTCCTCGATGAGATCGACCGGCGGCGGCTCTATTTGACCCTCGGATTCGGATCGCTTTTCGACTACAGTGTCCGGCACTTGAAATACTCCGCTTCCTCAGCCGTGCGGAGGATCCGAACCGCACGGTGCCTCCGGCGGTTTCCGGAGATCGTCGAACTTCTGGAGAACGGTGAGGTCAATCTCAGCACGGTCTCGCTCGTTGCGGAGATCCTGACCGAGGAGAACAAAAGCGATCTTCTCACGAGAATACGGAACAAATCCCAGCGGGATGTCGAAGCACTGACCGCGAGCTACAGACCACCGGTCGCGCTCCGGGACCGCGTAAGGCCGGTGTGCGTGGCCGTGCCGGAACACGGCGGAAAAAGAACCTCCGAGACAATGCCTCCCGGATTGGGGCAAGAGGCCCAAGACAGCCGTAACTCGTTGAGTTTTCACAACCGCTGCGGTGGTAAGAATCTCGCCGGTGACTCCCGCGGCGTGGTGCAGGCTCGCTTCGATTCGCCGACCCACGACGGTGTCGATGGCCGGGAGGGGGGAGGCTCACCATCCGGAAACGACCGGGGATCAAACGCCACGTCGGCGATGATCTCCAGCCGTCCATTCTGTCAGATGACCGAACAGAAGCTCCTGATTCAGTTTCTGGCAAGCGAGACCTTCATGAAGAAATATGAAGAGGCCCGTGCGCTTCTTTCAAACCGCTTGGGTGAGGTGACCTTCGAGCGCATGTTCGGGGTTTTGATCGACGAGTTTCTCGAACGCCACGACCCCGAGATGAGGAATGAACGGCGGAACGACCGAAACACAACGACAGCTGCGGCGAAGAGAGCTCCCATCAAGGTCACGTCTACGGAGCACTCCCGCCACATCCCTGCAGCAGTGCGTGACAAGGTTTTCGTGAGAGACAAGGGTCGTTGCACGTACATCGGCAGGACCGGAGAGCGCTGCGGCGCCACACACGGGCTGCACGTCGATCACATCGTGCCGTACGGTAAAGGTGGGAGGAACACCGCGGACAATCTGCGGCTGCTCTGTGCAAAACACAACCGGTTGGAAGCGGAAAGAATGTACGGCTCGAATGCGATCCGGCGATTTCAGTCCAAGAATACCGGGAAGTTCGATCCGGGAGGTACGCGTTGACGGGATCGATGAGAAAAAGGGGCCGTGTCTCGATCTTGCAACCAGAGTCAAAACACGACCCCTTCCCCGCGGAGTCGTTAACGAACACCGCTCTAGAAGAAATAGCTGAAGTGTAAAACGATCCGGTTGTCGATCCCGGACTCGAGTCCCTTGTACTCCGTCACCCAGTGGTAGTACTCGAAGGCGATCTGAAACGGCTGCCACGGACGGTAGCGCGCACTCAAGAATCCCACCCAGTTGAGCGTGCGTCCCGTGTTGGCCGTCACGTCGAGGTCTGCAGCATCGACTTCTTCATACGAGGGCACATCCTCGTCGTCGGGGTCGTCTACCGAGCCGCCGATGTAGAGCTGTGTCTTGTCCGTCGGCTTCGTGGCGAGCTGAGCCCATCCTCCCCGCGCGTCGATCTCTTTGCCCGTGAAGATATTGATGTTTTGCCCGATGCCGCCTCTCACGTCGCTCAAGTTGCTCCCGGTCCAGCCTTCACCTTCGACGGCTACGCGAGAGCTGAGCGGTATGGAAAGGTCGAATCCCGCCGACCATGAATCCCATCCGGTCTTACCCGCGAATGGTTTGTCCGTTTCCTCTTTGGCGTAGTGGCCCCACACACCGGCCTTTATTGGCCGTCCGGCGTAGAGCGTCTGCTCCATTCCAATGCGTGCCTGGATATTCGGGAGAGCGGAGGACGCGCCGTCGAGAAGTCCGTTCTTGTCGAGGTCCATGGCGTCGACGGCCCCCGTCGCACCCAGAGAGACCGCCGCGGAGACGTTTCCTTTTCCCGTCTTCGGCGCGAACGTCAGACGCGCCTGCGGAGCCCGGTCGCCCAGATTGCCGGCGTTCCAGAGAACGCCGTCGGTGTGGACTTCCGGATAGAGAGGAGACACGAGCTGCCAGGTCTGCCCACCGAGAAAGGTGAAGGCCCCGTACGTTACCTCGAAGTACGCATGCCGCATACGAAGACCCGCGCGGGACTCCGTACCGGCGTTTTGAAAATCGATCTCGATCTTCCCCGACCCCGTGACCTTTTCGCTGAAATTGATCGAGGCCACTTTGACACCGAACCGTGTGACACGCGGATAGATCGTCAGATGAGAGTTGTTGTGCAAACCAACGATCGCGTCTTCGGGGAGAGCCCACATCGCGTACTGGTGGTTCTGCATCCGCGAGTCATCCCAGACTCCGTCGAGACGCAAGAACCCATAGAGTGAGACTGTCGGCTTCTCCGCTTCCTTGGTCTGCGCTCGGACGGTTGTGGGCGGGCCAGCGAGCGCAAACATGCACACGATGATCGCGGCCGCCGGCCAATTAAAAAGCGCGCTGTTCCTGTGGACACGGTCAATCCTCGACGAGAGTTTGCCTACGAATCGGTTCACGACCCTTTCCTCCGTGGTTTGTTCCGGGCTGGTGCCCGGCGAGCCAATTCACGTGCACTGGAGTGCAATTGCCTTTGTGCCGAACGAGAAGTCGCATGATGGTAACAGGAACCAGTTGGGGCGTCGAGAAAAGAAACGCTCTTCGCCGCGGTTCAGCGAGCATGCAAGCGGGTCTGTGTCCGCCTCAGGAAATTTCCGTGGAACCGGACGCCGACGGCGCCGCTGCCCAACTCTTCTATCATCCGCCGCTCAATACGCTGAGCAGCGCGGTAATGCGAGCGAGGTGGTGATCATCGTGCTCGGCGATAAACACCGCGAGGTCGACGAGACGCATGGGTTTCTGAAGCCTGGGGTGGAGCGCCGTCCTCCTCTGAGCCGGCTCTGAAACCCGCTCGAAAGCGCTGACGAGCACTTCACGGGCGCGCTGGAAATCACTGAGCAGCTCGCCGATGTGC
>Ga0315274_10012396_pt1 | contig 12159 bp, 9 predicted proteins | sample YL17G02_20_MG_FD_203700 | JGI IMG/M metagenome (GOLD analysis project Ga0315274, IMG submission 203700) | Sediment microbial communities from Yellowstone Lake, YNP, Wyoming, USA - YL17G02_20 | ecosystem: Environmental > Aquatic > Freshwater > Lake > Sediment | place: USA: Wyoming | collected... | reverse complement strand
ATCCGCTCGGCCAGCACCGCCAGCATGCCGTCGATGTCCTTGTCGGCCGCCGAGGCAAAGACGACCACGAGGCGGCGGCCGGGGAAGTGCCGCGAGACGCCCTCGGCCAATCGTTCCATACTGGCCCGGTTGTGTGCCCCGTCGAGCAGGATATCCGGGGTGCCGCGGGGCGCCTGCAACCCGTGCCCCCTCTCTCCCGGCATGAACTCCATCCGCCCCGGCCATGTCACGCTCGCAAAAGCGGCACGCACGCGCTCGGGCGTCAGGCGTCCGGCCAGCGGACCGGCGCGCTCGGCGGCAGCGATGGCCGACGAGGCGTTGATCGCCTGGTGCTCGCCCATCAGCGGCACGAAGAGGTCACGATACTCGGCGGCCGGCGTGCGGACCGACAGGCGGATTCCCAGCCGACGACCCTCCGACGCGGGCGACCACGCGTAAGTCACCTCGCGGCCAACGAGCGCCAGCGGGGCGCCGACCTCGCGGCAGGCGCGCTCGACCACCTCCATCGCCTCGGGCGCCTGCGGCTGCGACACGACGGGAACGCCAGTCTTAACGATGCCCGCCTTCTCCGCCGCGATTGACGAGATGGTGCCGCCGAGTTGCTCGACGTGGTCCAGGCTGATGGCCGTGATGACCGAGACGTCGGGCCGGAGCACGTTCGTGGCGTCGAGTCGCCCCCCCAGGCCGACCTCCACGACCGCAAGGTCGACGCCGGCCTCCGCGAAAAAGCCAAACGCCAACGCCGTGAAGATCTCGAAGAACGTGGCGGGGTCGCCTTCCTGGCGCAGGCGTTCGACAGCCGGGCGGGCCGCCGCAATCAGCCGCGCGAGATCGTTCGGCCGGATGTCCTCGCGACCGATGCGGATGCGCTCGCGAATGTCCACGAGGTGCGGCGACGTGTACAAGCCCGCCTTCAGCCCGCACTCCAGGGCGATTGCCTGGACCAGGGCCGCGGTCGAGCCCTTCCCCTTCGTCCCCGCCACGTGCACGCTCCGCAGGCCCCGCTCGGGGGAGCCGAGCCTCTCGAGCAGCCGCCGCATTCGGTCCAGGCTGAACGTATCGGCATTGTACCGGACGCGGCGCATCTTCTCGTAATCGGTCGCCGAGAAGAGGTAGTCGAGGGCCGCCTGGTAGTCGTCGCGTGGCATGGAATTCCCCGGTCTGCCGGCGGTCGCCGATTATAGCGAGCGCCGCCCCGACGGCAGCACACGAAAAATTCTTTGCCGAGGGGCTTGCCTTAGGCCGGACTCGCGCGAACAATACTTTGAGAAACGGACAGGCCAATCGGGCCTGTCATGTGGATACAAGTAGTCGCGGGGCGGTCCGGGAGGCAGGTGGTTGTAGTGCGGTACCCGCAGAAAGATGGGAGTCCCTGAGGGGCAGGGCTGCCAGCAAACTGGCGGGTGCCAAGGCGCCGCGGAGCCAGGGGTTCCGTGGCGCCCTTTTTTTTGCGCGTTCTTCCTGCAACGAAAACCTCCGGCCATCGTCTATACGGGTGGCCGCGCGCACTTGCGTGGCCATGCTGCTGCGAGCGTCGGGCACATGGCCACGCAACATCGCGCGGCCATGCCACCGTTGACTGAGGGACTACGGAGGTCGGCGGATTCCTTTTGACCGGCCCGTTGCGGCGGCCTAGAATCGGTTTTGGGAGGGATTCGGCCATGACTACGCCACGAAGGGTGTGCGCCGGTATCCTGGCGGCCGGCCTTATGCTGGGGGTGCTGGGGGTCTCGGCTGGCACGGCCTTGTCGGAATCCGCACCGCCTGCCGCCGAAGAGAAGGCGGCGGCCGCTCCCGTGCCGGCAGCGGCCGCGAAGGAGCAGGCGCCGGCCCCCGCCGCGAAGTCTCCGCCGCCCGCCGAGCCGCCCAAGCCGGGCGAGCCGGCCCCTGCCGCCAGGAAGCCCCGCCCGCCGCTCACCGAAGAGGAAGTCAAACAACTGCCGCCGCTCACGCGGTTCAACATCCCCCTCGAGAAGGGCGAGGAACTGCTGAAAGACGTGAAAGACGACACCTTCGGATACGACGAGTCGGCGTTCTACTACATGGTCGACAAGGTCCTGAAGGACCCGCCCGGCTTCTTCAAGCCCGATGCCACGGTCACGGCCTACAAGGCCCTCCTGGCGATGCCGTCGAGTTACCGGGGCCAGCCTGTAACGATTCGTGGCGTCTACATGACAGCGTACCCGTTCAGCCCGCCGCCGCTGGCGATCTGGAAAGACGTCCACACGCTCTACGAATGCAGCATCCGCGAGCACCCGCTGAACGAACACAGGCCCATCGCCACGGTGATCGTGATCGACGACCCGATGTCATACCTGCGGGCCGGCGACGACGTGCAGGTCAAGGGCTACTTCTACAAGACCCGCAAGTACGAGTTCCGCCGGCAGGACGAGAACGGGAATACAATCACCGGAACCACGGTGGCCCCGCTCCTGGTGGCCCGGCGGCTGGAACCGGAAGAACCCACGTCGCCCCTGTCGCGTCTCGGTGCCGGCCCCTCGATTCTTGGCGGCGACTGGACCGGCGCGGGCCTCATGGTCGTCCTCGTCTTCGTGCTGGGCGCGGCATTTATCTATCTCCTGATGCGAACGAGAGGCAAGACCCATGCAGCAGTTCAACGTCCAGTTCACAGGTTCCGCCTGCGTCGTCCGGATCGGGTCGAACCTCCTGCCGCAAGTGGGCCCGGAAACCCGGGCGATAGCCCGAAGCCTTAGGGCCGCCGTCGTCACCGATGCCGGCGTAGCGGGCCATTACCTCGACCCCCTCCTGGCCGGTCTGCGCGGGGCGGGCTTTCAGGCCGAGGCGGCGGTGGTCCCGGCCGGTGAAGCCTCCAAGTCTCTCGCCCAGGCGGGCGAACTCTACGACCGCCTGCTTCGCGCCCGACTCGACCGCGGTTCCGTGGTCGTCGCGCTGGGCGGCGGCGTCGTAACGGACCTTGCGGGGTTCGTGGCGGCCACGTACATGCGCGGCATCGCGTGGGTGGCCGTCTCGACCACGCTGCTCGGGCAGGTCGACGCCAGCATCGGCGGCAAGACCGCCGTGGACCACCCCCGATGCAAGAACCTCATCGGTGCGTTTCACCAGCCCTCGCTCGTGTTCGCCGACGTGGCGACCCTGGCCACGCTGCCCGACGAGGAATTCCGCACCGGCCTCGCCGAGGTTGTCAAGCACGCCGTCATCCGCGACGCCGGGCTCTTCGACCTCCTCGAGACCCGGCCGGACTCAATACTTTCGCGCGACCCCGAGACGCTCCAAGACGTGGTGGCGCGGAACGTGAAGATCAAGGCCGACGTCGTCATGGCCGACCCGCACGAGAGCGGCCTCAGGCGGATCCTCAACTACGGCCACACGGTCGGCCACGCCCTCGAGGCCGCCGCGATGGCGAGTTCCGGCCGGCTCGGCGGCGCGCCCGTCACGCATGGCCGCGCGGTCGCCCTCGGCATGATGGCTGAGGCCCGGATCGCCCAGGCTCGCGGCCTGGTCGGCGCAGCGCCCGTCGAGCGCCAGAGGCAAGTGCTGAAACGCTTCGGCCTGCCGGTTCAACTTGAGGCGTCGCTGGATATCGAGCAGAGCCTGGCCCTCATGCAGCACGATAAGAAGGCCCTGGCCGGGCGTCTGCGGTTCGTCCTGCCCGAATCCATCGGCGCCGTCCGCGACGTCGACGACGTGGCCGAAGACGAAGTCCGCCAGGCGCTTCTCTCGCTGACCAGCCCCTGACCAGCCGGGCCAATCTGCCGAAGAACGTTTGACCGCCCTGCCCTCGGTTCCTATCATCATTTGCGTCAACTTTTGCGCTAAGGCACGGGGGCCCCGCATGGACGGCGAAGAACGCCTGGCGGCACTGAGGCTGCACCTCGTGACGGGCATCGGCCCGCGTCTGTTTGCCGCCCTGGTCGAGCGTTTTGGCTCGGCCAGGGCCGCCGCCGGGGCAAGCGGCGCCGACCTGGCGCAGGTGCGCGGCATCGGCCCCGACTCCGCCGCCAAGCTCCGCGAGGGCATCGAGCGGTCCGACCCGGAGGCGGAACTCCAGAAGGCCCGCGCCGCAGGCGTCGGCATCATCATCCGAGGCGAGCCCGAGTACCCCATCGCCCTCACCTACCTGACCGATGCCCCGCCGGTCCTCTACGTCAAGGGCACGATCGTCGAGCAAGACGCCCAGGCTATCGCCATCGTGGGAATGCGGAAGTGCAGCCTGTACGGCCAGGACCAGGCGGAGCGGCTGGCGGGGGGCCTGGCGCGGACCGGCTTCACGATCGTCTCGGGCCTGGCTCGCGGCATCGACAGTGCCGCGCACAAGGCGGCGCTGGCGGCCGGCGGGCGGACCCTGGCGGTCATGGGCAACGGCCTGGCCACGGTCTACCCAGCCGAGAACAATCACCTGGCAGAGGCCGTGGCCGCGCGCGGCGCCCTGGTGAGCGAGTTTCCGATGGACGTGGGTCCGGCGGCCGAGAACTTCCCGCGCCGCAACCGCATCCTTGCGGCCCTCGCGCTGGGCGTCATCGTCGTGGAGGCCGGCAAACAGTCGGGGTCGCTCATCACGGCACGCCTGGCCGCCGAACTCGGCAAGGAAGTCTTTGCCGTGCCGAACCGCATAGATGCGCCGGGGGCGGCGGGCGTCCACGCCCTCATCCGCGACGGGGCCAAACTCGTGGAATCCGTCGCGGACGTTCTCGACGAGTTCCCGGACCTGGGCATCGCGGCCGCAACCCAGGAAGACGCGCCGCGCCAGGCCGCGCTTGCCCTGAAGGCCAACCTGTCGCCCGAGGAATCGCGTCTCATGGAGGCCCTGGACGGCCAGCCCACGCCGCTCGACGTTCTGGCCGAGCGGGCGGGCCTCGATGCCGCCCGGGCCGCCGGCGCGCTCACGCTTCTGGAACTCAAGGGCCTCGTGCGCGTCCTGCCCGGCGGCCGGTTCGCCCGGCGGCAGGCGCAAGCCTGAGCATGTCGCATGTGACTGTGGCAGCCGCCAGGCCGTAGGCCATTGACAGGCGAGACGTCTTCTGGTTTAAGATACCCATAGAGCGTTCGATTGAGGATTCCTATCACCAGGGAGGTACAGGCGTGGGCAAGCCCCGACGACGGCGTAAGGTTGGCAGCAAGAAAAGACACATGCGCTGGAAACGCCGGCACCACAAGCAGTAGGCCGCACGGCGGCGACGGACCGATCTGGAGCGGACCGGGGGGCCTTTCGCCTTCAACCGTGAAAGGGAACAGGCATGGCCAGACTGATCGAAGACCGTCGTAGTGGGAAAGACCGCCGGTGTCCGGCGGGCAAGCCGCCCAGGGCTGCAGAGCGACGGCAAGCCGACCGGCGCCAGTTTCCACCCTCCGATGGCCCCGGCGGCCTCTCGGCTCAGGGAAGGGAACTCTTGCAGGCCATCGACGCCTACAAGAAAGACCGCGGCCTGATACGCATTTCCATCGACGACTTGCTCAGCGTGATGAGCACGCTGGGCTATCGCCGGGCCTGACGCCCGAAGAGAGCGACGCCAATGCCCCGCCTGGGCGTGAACATCGACCACGTGGCTACGCTGCGCCAGGCCCGCGGCGGCGTGGAACCGGACCCCGTCTGGGCGGCCGCCGAGGCCGAACTGGGCGGCGCCGCCGGCATCACGCTTCACCTTCGCGAAGACCGCCGGCACATCCAGGACCGCGACCTGGCGGTCCTCAGGCAGACGGTCCAGGTCAAACTCAACCTCGAAATGGCCGTCACCGACGCCGTGGTCAAGATCGCCTGCCGCACGAAGCCCAGCCAGGCGACCCTCGTGCCGGAGGGCCGGCAAGAACTCACGACCGAAGGCGGCCTCGCCGTGGCGGGGCGAGAGAAGACGATTGCGGCCGCAGTCCGGAGACTTCAGAAGGCGGGCATCGTGGTCAGCCTGTTCATCGACCCGACGCCGGCCGAGATCGAGGCGTCGGCCGCCGTCGGCGCCGAGGCGATCGAGTTCCACACCGGCGAATATGCCAACGCCCCCGAAGGGCCGGAGCGCTACCGCCAGTTCGCCCGCATCGCCGACGGGGCCCGCCAGGCCCAGGCCCTGGGCCTCGTGGTCCACGCGGGGCACGGCCTCAACTACGTGAACGTCGTCCGGATCGCCGCCATCCCCGGCATGACGGAACTGAACATCGGCCACAGCATCGTCAGCCGCGCCATCTTCGTGGGCCTGCGCAAGGCCGTCCGCGAGATGGTCCGGCTGATTGAGGACCCGCAAGTGTAGAGGGGTGCTGTGCGGCCCCGCGGGTCTAATGTAGCCCTGCCCGACAAGCCGATAAGTTCGCTGCCCGACGCCGCCGGGCGCCGGCCGCCCCACAAGAGGAGCATCCGATGACCGCCCTACGATTCTTCGCCATCATTGTGATCTTCGCCGTCGTCAGCGTCGCCTGGATGATCCTGGCGTGCACGATCCAATGGCGGACCGCCGCCTTCGACAAGTCGCTCACCGAGGAGGTGAACGCCCGCTGGGGGCCGGCCGGCCTCGTGCAGCCGGCGCCTTACCTGATGACCGACACCGGTGGAGACGTGCGGCGGTCCGGCAGCATCCTCGACCCGACCGCCAGCCTGGTCACCGCCGACTTCGTGCACGAGCAGCGGTACATGGGCCTCCTGTGGTTCAGCACGTACACGGTGCGGTTTTCGGGCGAGTACACGGTGCAGGCGCCGGGGGGCGCCAAGGGGCTGGACGCGGAATTCGTCTTCCGCCTGCCCGACCGCGTGCGCGCCGAGGAACCGACCGTGATGCTGGACAAGAAGCCCTATCCCGTCCAGGCCGCCGGGACGAGCGACAACACGCTCCGCGTCGCCATTCCGGGCGGCGGCGAGCCGCACGCCGTCTCGGTGACCTACGGCACCCGCGGCCGCGACCGCTGGGAATACTCGACGGGCAAGGAAGAGGGCGGCCGCATACCCCTCGTCCGGGGGTTCTCGATGACGGCCACGACGAACTTCCGCGAGATCGACTACCCCAAGGGCTCCATCAGCCCGGACAAGAGGGCCGAGGAGACGCCCGGCGGCATGAAGGCCGCGTGGCAGTACAACAACCTGCGGGCCGCCCAGCGGATGGGCATCGAGATGCCGCCGGCTCCCGAGGCCGGGGCCGTGGCCGCCAGGATGAGTTTCTTCGCACCCGTGAGCCTCCTTTTCTTCTTCACGGTCCTCTTTACGGTTACGCTCCTCAAGAACGTGCCGCTGCACCCGATGCACTACCTTTTCATCTCGGCGGGGTTCTTCGCGTTTCACATTCTGCTGGCGTACCTGGTGGACAAGATTCCGCTGGACCAGGCGTTCTGGATCTGCGCGGCGGTGAGCGTTTTTCTTATCGTCAGTTACGTCCGCCTGGTGGCCGGGGTGAAGTTCGCGGTGGCCTACGTTGGCCTGGCACAACTGGTGTACCTGGTCGGATTCAGTTATGCGTTCCTGTGGAAGGGAAACACGGGCCTGACGGTGGTGATCGGTGCGATCGTCACGCTATTCATCCTGATGCAGGCAACGGGGCGGCTGAACTGGAACGAGGTCTTCAGCGAACCGCCGCCGCATGGGCCCGTGCCCGGACCGCTGCCCGCGATTTCCCGCCCGGCGCCGCCGCCCGGGGCGTAAGTTGAGGGGCGTTATGCTTTCGCTTGCGAAGGCGTGGCGCCCACAGAATCAGGCATGACGCACTACTATTAATACTACAGCGCCACTTGACGCCGTGCGCGGTGGGTCTCCTGACCCACCGCGCAGGAGGCGCCCTGCGGCGGCCAGAAAACGCACGCACGCGGCGGGTCGGGAGACCCGCCGCGCAAACGCGCAAAGTTAAAGCGCTTTAGGGGCCGCCCTTCTACCGCACCCTTTCGCCTGCAAAGACTGGACACCGCACGCGGGGCCGGTAGAATAGGTCGTTTAGACTGCGGCTTCTTGGGAGATCATCGATGTTCTCCGGCAGCATGGTGGCCCTGATAACGCCGTTTAGGAACGGCAAGGTGGACTACGCGGCGCTCGAGCGCCTCGTGGACTGGCACGTCGAGCAAGGGACCGACGGCCTCGTGCCCGTCGGCACGACCGGCGAAAGCCCGACCGTGGATGTCGCGGAGCACGAGAAGATCATCCAGACGGTCGTGAGGCGTGCCGCCCGGCGCATCCCGGTCATCGCTGGGGCCGGCGCCAACGCCACGGCCGAGGCCATTGAACTGGCCCGGTTTTCCAAGAACGTCGGGGCCGACGCCACGCTCCAGGTGGCACCTTACTACAACAAGCCGACCCAGGAAGGCCTGTACCGCCACTTTGCGGCCATCGCCGAGGCGGTGGACCTGCCGATGGTCCTGTACAACATCCCGACGCGGTGCGTCGTGTCGCTCGCGCCCGAGACGGTGGCCCGCCTCGCCAAACTGCCGCAGGTCGTCGCCATCAAGGAGGCGACCGGCTCGATGGACCAGGCGAGCGAGATCCTCGCGCGGTGCAACATCACCGTCCTCTCGGGCGACGACAGCCTGACCCTGCCCCTGATGGCCCTGGGCGCCAAGGGCGTCATCAGCGTGGTGGCCAACCTCGTGCCTCGCGACGTCAAGCGCCTGACCGACGCGATGCTCGCGGGGAACCTGGCGGCCGCGCAGGCGGCCCACCGGAGACTGTTCCCCCTGTGCCGCGCGATGTTCGTGGAAACCAGCCCGATCCCCATCAAGACAGCCATGAAGTGGGCCGGGCTGATCGAGTCCGACGAGAAACGGCTGCCCCTGACGGACCTCTCGCCCGCCGCCGCGGCCACGCTCGAGCGGGCGATGAAGGAGTACGGACTGCTGAAGTAACGCGGCGGAATCCTGCTGGGAGAGTGCGCGTCAATCGGTGCGCGGCGGGTCTCCTGACCCGCCGCGCCGTGCGCCTTCATCGGCCGCCGATGTACGGTTGCAGGCGCGGTGGGTCACAAGGCCCACCGCGCAAAGTCTCAAGTGGCGTTGTGCTAATACTTGCACCTCCCGCAGGCACGGGGCCTGGGAACTCGGGCATGCCGAGACGGTTCTTCTTAAAGACCACGCTGGAGCGCAGGGGCCGGCTCCTCTTCGGCGTCTTCATCCTGCTGACGGTGGCCGCCTGCCTCTGGTGGCCATGGTGGATGATGGAGCAACTCGTCCGGGCGGGCGACCCGGACCGGGCCCAGGCCATGGCGCGGGCATACCTGCAAAGCACTCACGCAATCGGCTTTGTGGCCACGACGGTCGCCGAGAAACCGTCGGCGGCCAAAACGGGGCCGGCAGACCCGCTGGCCGCCAAGCGTGTCGAAGTGCTGACCCGGTTCGGCATCGCCGAGGGCGAAGGCAAGATCCACAAGATCAGTCTCCAGCCGGCGCCCCCGGGCCAGCCCCAGACGGTCCCGGCGGGCCTCGCCCCGTTCGAGCAGCACGCGGTCGCCTCGTTCCTCAAGCACCCGAAAGAAAGCACGCGCTGGGAGAGTTCGGGCGACTCGTTCACGTACGTCCAGGCCTTCCGAGCCGAGGGCGACTGCCTCGACTGCCATCGGCTGAAGGGTTTCCAGCCCAAGGAGATCATCGGGGCGGTCGGCCTGGAACTGAACGTCAAGGAGCGGCAGGCCACGATCCTGGCGAACCGCCTGGTGCTGGTGGTGGCGGCCCTGCTGGTGGTCGTCTTCTCGATGGCCGTCTTCTACGCCGTCTTCCGCTACATGGTCGTCAAACCCATCGGGCACCTGAAAGACGTGGCCGACCGCGTCAGCGAAGGCGACCTCCAGGTCCGCAGCGAGATCGACACCGGCAACGAATTGGAGGTCCTGAGCGACGCGCTGAACCACATGCTCGACGAGACGGCCAGGGCCCAGGCAGAACTCCGGGCGGCCACGCAGGCCCGCGACGCCCAACTCGACGAACTCACCAAGGCCAACGTCGCCCTGTTCGAGACCAACCAGGTCAAGAACAAGTTCCTGGCGACGATGAGCCACGAACTCAGGACGCCGCTGAACTCCATCCTGGGCTTCGCCCAGGTCCTGGGCGACTCGCCCGGCATCGCCGACGACCCCAAACTCAGCCGCTACGGCCACAACATCCTCTCGAGCGGGCGGATGCTCCTGGACATGATCAACGACCTGCTGGACCTTGCCAAGATCGAGGCCGGGCACATCCAGGTGCGGTGCGAGAAGGTCTCGCCGCAGGACATCGCCGAGGTGGTCTGCAACATGGTCCGGCCGCTGCTGGCTGAAACGCCGCTCAGGTTTTCGTGTGAAGTCGAGCCCGCCACGCCTATCATGGTGACCGACGCCACGAAGGTTCAGCAGATTCTGTACAACCTGCTGTCGAACGCCATCAAGTTTACGGCCGAGGGCGAGGTCCGCCTGGCCATCCGGCCGGCCGCCGGCGGCGCCGAAGGCGGGCGCGGGGCACAGGTGGCCTTCTCGGTCATCGACACGGGTTCGGGCATCCCGCGCGACGAGCAACTGCGCATCTTCGAGCGCTTCATACAACTGGATTCCAGTTACACGCGGCGGTATCGTGGTACGGGTCTGGGCCTGTCAATCGTAAAAGAGTTGACGGACCTCCTCGGCGGAAGCGTGTCGGTCGACAGCGAGGTCGGTCGCGGGTCCACGTTCACAGTGGTCCTGCCGGTCGACGCGGGCATGGCCCAGGCGGGTGCGCCCGAGGCGGCCGCCGGGGCCGTTCCGGCCGCAGGGGGTAATGGCGGGGGCGCTTCGCCGGCCTAGTGGTGCGTCAACACTGTTTTTATGGGTGCCATGCTTTCGCGCCGCTGCGAAAGCATGGTCGTGCGAGGTCCGAAAACATGCTTTCGCAAGCGAAAGCATGGCACCCGCACTCACAGTTTCAATGTTGACGCACCACCAGCAGCCCGTCGCTCGTCAGTTTAGGGGTGGCACGGCCACCCGGCAATCGGCGACTCGGCGTGCGGCAGAGCACTGAGGCGTAAGACGATTCGGACGCACAGGCCAGGGAGAGCGCTATGTCGATCATGTTTCGGTGTCCATGCGGTCGGACGATGGTGGCGGAATCGGACCGGGCGGGGGCCATCGTTACCTGCCCGAACTGCAAGCGCGCGCTCAAGGTGCCGAGCGGCAAGGAGCGCGGCGTGGAACTCGCCCCGGTGCCAGCCGCCGCCAAGACGCGCACGTCGCGCCAGTGCAAGCGTTGCGGCAAGGACGTGCCGGTGGACAGCCAGATATGCCCCCACTGCAAGGCCATCCAGGTTCAGGCGGCCGCCGCGCCCCAGGCCGCCCCGGCCAAGGCGGCAGCGCCGGCCGAGCGTGCCGCGCCCGCCCCCTCCGTCGGCGTGGTGCTGGGCGGGTACCGCGGCTCATGGTTTACCCGCCTGTCGGCCGGCGGAAAGGCAGGCGTCCTGATCGGCATCGGCGTCTTCGTCATCCTCCTGGTGGTCGTCGGCATCGCTGCCTATTCGTCCTGGGCCGCGGGAGCGTTGCAGGAGGCCAGGGACAAGGCCCATAAGGCCCTTGCCGAAGGCAGGAAACTCGAAGACGAAGGAAAGTTCCAGGAAGCCTACGACCTCTACTCGTTCACGAGCATCAAGGAACCGCTGCGGCAGAGCGCGCTGCCGAAGGACCGCGAACTGGCCGACACGCTCGATGCCCGCTACTTCGCCCTCCAGTACCTCGCGCCCCAACCCCAGACGCGAGAGTCCGTCCAATGGAAGCCCAAGAATCAGCAGGATTACGATGAGGCCCTCCAGCACTGCCGCGACACCTACTCGGCGTATCGCTCGCTGGCCCAGGCCGTCGCCGATGCCGGACTAGACGCCATCCAGGTCGGCCAGACGAGCCCCAGCCGCGCCGCCTTCGACGAGAAGGTGGCCAAGACCGTCGACGCCTTCGTGAATCTCATCAATAAGACCGACGAGCAGCAGCGGGCACAGATAACCTTCCAGCAGGTCCGCGAGGCCCTCAAGGAACTCGGCTACGCCAACCGCCACTGGGACGACTCGAAGCAGCGCAACCAGTACCTGCTGAACGCCAAGAGCCGCATGGAGGGCATGAAGGAGGTCTCCAACCGGCCCGGCTACCCCGACGGCATCTGGTGAGCGGCGGACGGGAACGGAAGCGGCCGAGCGACTCAAGTCACGGAGCGTTCGTGCGCGGCGGGGCTCCTGACCCGCCGCGCGCGTGCTTGGCCACGCGGGGACCGCGGTGGGTCAGGAGACCCCCCGCGCAACAC
>Ga0315274_10012394_pt1 | contig 12160 bp, 18 predicted proteins | sample YL17G02_20_MG_FD_203700 | JGI IMG/M metagenome (GOLD analysis project Ga0315274, IMG submission 203700) | Sediment microbial communities from Yellowstone Lake, YNP, Wyoming, USA - YL17G02_20 | ecosystem: Environmental > Aquatic > Freshwater > Lake > Sediment | place: USA: Wyoming | collected... | reverse complement strand
TCAAAAAAGAAGACGAATTGTCTGCAATGCTGCAAATGGTAAAACCAGACAAAAAAGACATGCAAAGGTTGAAAGAAGTAATTAATGAAGAAAAAGGATCCGGTGAATTCACTCCAAGTCAAAAACAAAAAATTAAGGAAATCAAATTCCTTTCAAGTGTTGCCCAGACGATAATCCATCAGTAAAAGACCAACCAAAAAAGCGACCTTTATTTGCCGCTTTTTTTATTTTGGTAATTACTCGGCTCTTTTTACATATTCACCAGTTTCAGTGTTTATTTCAATCTCATCTCCTTCTTCTATAAATAGAGGGACATTAACTTTAGCTCCGGTCTCCAGCGTTACTTGTTTTGTTCCGGCCTGGGCTCTTTCTCCTTTTACTCCTGGCGGAGCTTCGGTGATTTTCAACTGAACCTTGATCGGTAAAACGATATTAATGACTTTGCCCGCAAAAACTATACCATCAACAAATTCCCCCGGTTTCAGGAATTGAGCTGCGTTTCCAAGCTGTTCAATTCCAAAATCAAACCTTTTTGAAGGGTCGTTTTTCTCAACAAAAAAGAAGTGATCACGGTGGGAGTACATAAATTTCACATCCACTTTTGAAATCTCTGCATCTTCAAATATGTCGCTTTGCTGAAAATTTTGAGAGAAGAAATTTCCATTAAGCAGATTTTTGGCTTTTATTTGCCAGACAACTCTTCTTTGAGCCATTTTTAACGGGCGCACTTCAATAATTTCATAGGGTTCGTCATTAATTAAAATTCTTGCCCCTTTTCTTAAATCATTAGCAGTTAACATAAATCGCGAATTCGCACGAATTTGCCACAAATGACACGAATAATAATTAGTGAAATTAGTGATAAATTTGCGTATATTAGAAAGAATTATTTCTCAATTCGCCATTCAATTTCCGTTTCTTTATCAGCGAATTCTAACCATTCGCCCCCAGGGTCAATGACAAACCATTTTCTTTTTGTTTTTGACCAGATCATAGGATTCCCTTTATAATATGGTTTCTTAATTATTTCTTTTGGTTTTAATCTATCTAATTCTAACCATTTTTTGAAAACTGTTTCAATAGCATAATCCAAATTTCTTGATTTTGCCCATTCGGCCACTTTATTCATTGCCTTTTCGGCATTTTCTATGGAACCCGCTAATTCTAAAAGCTGTTTGGCGGGTTTGGTGAATCTTGAATAAATAATCCTTCTTTTTCTAGAATCTTTTTTTATTTGCACTAAGTCTACTCCCTTAGTTTCAAAATAGAGGGTAATAATTTTTCTTATCGCCGTTTCCTTTTTCAATTCCTCATAATATTTTATTTTTTTCTTTTTCAAATACTCCTCAATTTTTTGGGCGATGCTTTTCCCAACGCCGGGAATTTTTTCCAATCCTTTTATTCCTTCGGTTTTATAAATTTCTGTAACATCCTTATCTAGTTTCTCTAGATTTTCAGCCGCTTTCCTGTAAGCTTTGGGTTTAAAAGCCACTCCTTTTATATCAAGCAGTTCTCCCGTCTCTTTTAAAATTTCTGCAATTTTTTGATTTATCATTGCAATATAATGATACTAACTTATTTTTTTCAATGTTTCTTTGTAGAATTCTTTTGCCAATTCCAGTTCTTTTTTACCCTTTTCTGTAATCTGATAAATTCTCCTTTTCTCTGAAATTTTGCTTTTTACAAATCCGGTTTTTTCCAAACGATAAAGAACTCTGTAAGGGGTAATTTTCCCGGGTTTAAAACCGAATTTTTTTTCAATTAAAGCAGGAATTTCCCAGCCATAAATAACCCTTTCTTTTAAAATAGAAAAGATATAGATCCAGAGATTTTCAATTTTATTTGATTTTTTTAATCTTTCGAATGGTAACATATTTTTTCACAGAAAGGGCTTGACAAGATGTTTTACGGCCGTAAAATATAATAATATGCCCAGTAGAGGAATTTCTAACAGTTCCACTGGGCTAACATTGAATTTCGAAGAAATTCAAATTCGAAATTCTCCTACTGGGTATGCCCAAACAAACCATTCGACGGGCTCACGGTGCTGAGCGAAGTCGAAGCATAAAAATCGCAATCGTAGGCATAGGAAACTGTGCTTCTAGTTTAATCCAGGGATTATTTTATTATAAAAACATAAAGAGTGATGACGAATTGGTTCCTGGCTTGATGCACAATATTTTGGGTCGTTACAAAATTTCTGATATCAAATTAGTCGCTGCTTTTGATATTGATAAAAGAAAAATAGGAAAAGATGTTTCAAAAGCGATTTTTGAATTGCCTAATTGTACAAAGGTCTTTTGTAAAAATATACCACATCTTGGAGTAAAAGTAAAAATGGGTAATATCTTAGATGGCGTGGCGCCACATATGAAAGATTACCCTGAAGATAAAACTTTTGTTGTAGCAAAAGCAAAGCCAGTTAACGTAGTAAAAGAACTAAAAAAGTCAGGAGCTGAAATTTTAATTAATTATTTACCAGTCGGCTCGCAAAAAGCAGTGGAATATTATGCGACTTCAGCTTTAAAAGCAGGGTTGGCTTTTATTAATTGCATGCCTGTTTTTATTGCCAGTGATGAAAAGTGGCAGGAAAAATTTCAAAAAAAAGGATTGCCTTGTATCGGAGATGATATAAAATCTCAAGTAGGGGCGACTATAACCCACAGAATCCTAACTCGTTTATTTACCGAAAGGGGAGTGGTAATTGACAGGTCTTATCAGTTAAATTTTGGCGGAAATACTGACTTTTTAAATATGCTATCCAGAGAGAGACTGAAATCAAAAAAGATTTCAAAAACCGAAAGTGTTGAATCTCAACTAGCTAAAAGATTAAGTTACGATAATTTGCATGTCGGTCCTTCCGATTGGGTGCCTTTTCTCAAAGATAACAAAATCTGTTTTATAAGAATTGAGGGAAGGAAATTTGGAAATGTGCCGCTTGAATTGGAACTTCGTTTGTCAGTTGAGGACTCACCAAATTCCGCCGGTTGCGTAATTGACGCCATAAGAATAGCAAAAATTGCCTTAGACAGAAAAATTAAGGGAGCCTTAATTTCATCTTCTGCTTATTTAATGAAGCATCCGCCCAAACAATTTTCAGACGAAAAAGCCCGAGAAATGGTCGAAGAATTCATTCTAAATAAACGTGACCGTTAATTATGACACCTTTTGAGAGGTTTAAAAAATTAGATACTGAAGGCAATTTATGGATATACATCTTATTGTTGGCCAGAGAAGAAGAGGTCACCATACGAGATGCCAGTCGTTTGATTTTTGAAAGATTCGGTTTTTTGCCGGGAGAATTATTTCTACGGGGAGTTATATTCAGATTAAGAAATAAAGGCTATATTAGTAGCGAAAGATTTAAAGGGAAAAACGCCTACAAGACTACAAAAAAAGGCTTGGAAGAACTTGAAAAAGTTAAATCTTTCTCTAAAGAACTCGTAGAAAGGATATAAGATAAAAAATTTTAGATTCTATTTTTTAAAAACAATTCAAAAGAATTGTTTTTAATTTTTAAATATTGACAGTAATTTTTCAGAATATATACTGAAAAATCAGCAAAAAATAGATGATAAAAATGGGTGAGGTTAATAAAGATAATGGTGATTTAGTCCCTCCAAGAAATCAAAGCATAAAAGGAGTTTGTTTTGATTGTGTAGAAGCAGGAAGACCACCAGATCAGACAAGACTTTGCGAAACATGTCTAAGATGTGGTGACATTCATTGCCAATGCAAAAATTGAGCTCTTTTAATATAATTTCCCAATTAAGATTGACTTTTTTGAAAAAATTTGTTATTATTAAAAATTGTTTAAAGGAGACGAAGAATTCGTGAATAATAAATCTTTAGCAAGCCAAATTCTAGAAATGAAAGAAATCTTGATAAGTAACACACACCCAAGCGTGATGGTAGGCGAACTTGTTAGAATGAGAGTGATAGTTCCAATCGATGCCAACTCGGACTGGATGGCGCAACGGCTTTCAGAAGAAATAATAATCAAGATTTCAGGGAATTAGTTCACCAGCTCTTTAAAATAACCAAAACCAAAGCGGCTTTCCAGCCGTATTTTTTTATTCATCAAAAATTCATATTCAAAGATTATAATAGTTGCAGTTCTTTTTTCTAAAGGTGAAAAGATGATAGCGATGAAAAATGGTAATGGAAGCACGAGTCCATATACAATAGTTCTTGTCAAAAAAGATGATCAAGATAAAAATAGAGGACCTGACGATATAAAGGCCGAACTTTTGATTGTTTCTTCCAATTCGATATTAAAAACCCATGCCATGAGTCGTTGCAATCTCAGCTCTATACAGATGCAAAAATACGGTCAAGAATTGATAAAAAAAGGCCTTCTGGAAGTTACAGGAAACAATAGGAGAACTCTTTTTAGCACAACCGAACGCGGCAAAGAATGGCTAAAGAAGTTACAGGAATTAAGGGCAATAGAAAATGGCTTCAACATTTCTGAAGCCAACTAAAAGAGGAATAATAATTTCACCACAAAATCTATGCGGCCAAAGGTCGCTTTTTTTTTGTTATCGGTATTTTTCTGCTGTAAAACGATAAATGAGGAATTTTTCTTTTTTTAGGTCAATCATTGCTTTTTGGCAGGCAATAGAAACTTGTTTTTCCGGAGTGTCTATTCCTTCCAAGTCAGGTAGTAAAAGTCCGGTTTTGTAAGCAAGACGGCCGTTGAAAGTGACCTCGTCTTTATCTTCAGCCATAGGGATACTTTTGACAATTATTCCGTATTCTTTTGGGTTCAATTGAAAAATATTTTTAATCAATTCCGGTTTATCTAAAATATAAACGGTATAGGAAAGATTCGGTAGTTCTTCTTCCTGTATCGGGCCAAATCGGTAGTCTTCTTTTGCAGCAGAAATAGCGTTATAAATCACTTCTTCAGCGATATTCTGCCTGATAGGAAGATAGGTTCCGATACAGCCCCGTAGTTGTCCCTGGCTTTCAATAGTTACAAAAGTTCCAGATCTCCTATTTAAAAATTCTTTGAAAAAATCGTCAGGAGGAGAAATCATTTGTTCTGTTTTTATGAAAGTTTCAACAGAATTTTTTGCTAATTTAACTAAAGGATGCATATATTTAAGAAAGTATTGACTTTATTGCTTTATACTTATTTCGCATTAACTCTTTCGCTTCTGGAATCATTTTTTTCCAATCCCTTTCTATTTTTTCTTTTATCCAAGTCGATCCATCATCGATACTCATTTTGTGTTTAGAAAATGCAAGTGAAAAAATGGAAGGCAAGTCATCAAAATGAGCCATAGCGTCAGCAGCAGCAACACATTCTGCTTCGACCGTTTCTTTCTTTTGAGGTTTGCTTCCACGATGGGTATAAATGCAATATTGAATTTGTTTAATTTTTTCTTCTGGATAATTAAACTTTTTCAAAATTTTCTCAGCCTCTTTTGCGCCCGAAATATGATGATTTTCCGGATCGCCTTTTATTGCTCCGATATCATGCAGTAGAGCGGAAAGCTCCACAATTTCTTTATCAGCCTTTAGTTTATTAGCCAAAGTTTTGGAAAAATTGACAACTGGAACAATGTGATGATTCCAAGTGTCATAAGTATAAATATTTATTTTCTTTCTACACTCTCTTTCAACAAAATTTTGAACTTCGTCTCTTATTTTTTTGTAGGAATATTTTTTATTTTTCATTCTATTTTTAGAAAAAAGATTGCGTTAAATGCGGGAAAAAATAAGAAAAGAATATTAGAATCAGTAAAGAAACAACAGGTACTGATATATTATCGTCCATAAAATCTAATTTTTCAATAATAGTGGCAAAAATTGCAGCGACAATGCCGGCAATACCCATTCTTAAACCAATCATTATGCATACTATCAGCATGCCAAGAGATCCTTCCCAAGCCTTAGTTCTTTTTTTATATTTTATATTTCTGATAATCCCAGTTATTCCATCTCCGAAAGACATAAATAAGACAGGTATTACTCCCAGCCAAAAAGTTCTATCAAAATACCAGCCGACTAAAATAGAAATGCCCCACATTATGGAAAAATTAACTTCTTTAGTATTATTTTTGGCCTGGTACCACTGATTTAATTTATCTTTTTTGTGGGGCAAATAAGTATAAATGGCAAGAATAATACTAGAAAAAAATGGTATTAGGGGTTCTCTGTATAAAATAGGAATTAAAAGAGCTGCAACGCCGGAAGCCAAAATATGAATTGTTTTTCTTCCAAAATAGGTGGCAGAATCCGGAGGGTATGATTTTTTGATTGCCAGGTCATAAATCCAGCGTGACGCAACCTTCATCACAAAAAGAACCCACAGAAATAGGGGAATGGTAATTAAAAAATCATAAAAAATATAATCAATAAGTACCATTTTAGCTATTTATTTTTTAAGCTTTCTTTAATTCTTTCTGCTTCTTTTTCTACGATTTCGTCTTCATATTCGCCAGAGTGGGCAGGCGTACCCTTATAGCTCGGCTTTTTTTGGTCTAAATGCAAATTAAAAATTACTCTATCTTCATTTATTTTTAGATAAAGATGAAATCTTGGATATCTATTCCCTTCCAAAGGTCGGTTAAAAACTATTTCTGATTTTTTCTGATTTCTTCCAATAAATCGATAGCCAGCTTTTTTAACTAGATTATATACGTTGTCCCCAAGAAGATTATTATCTAAAGTAAATTCCATGTATTATATTTAATCTTATCAAAATTTTTAATAAACTAAAAATAAAAAACCGCTTGAATTATTTTTGGAAAATCAAACGGTTTAGAAGATTAAAGTACTGAACGCTGAATTCTCTAAGTGGGAGTGCTTGTCCGAAGTGATCAACATTGTGACAAAGGAAAGCCGTATTTTCTTCAAACAATCCTTTCAATGGATATAATGTTATATACTCACAGTTATCGAGCGACATCTGATCCAAATAGATATGTCCTTTTCCTACGTCTACACTGAATATGCCTTTCTGTTCATCTATTTTAGTTTCAATGATTTGAAAACCTCTGAGAAGACTCAACTGTTCTGTTTTGGTTCTATTGTGATATTCCAGGAGCATGTTTTCAAATGGTGTTTGTTGCAGTAATACTTTTCCATTGATGTATTGGATAATTTTTCCTGCTTCAGTAGCGATTAAATCGAGGTATGTCGGTATTATCTTTTTGAATCCCTTTGGCAAAGGACAAATAAAACTCACAGATTTCGGAAGGCCGACTATATGGATTGGCACCATGTCTGGCGTTAGTACAAACAATTCTTGCTTAACTAGTCCTTCTAATGACATTTTAAAGAGCACCTCCTTTTTGTTTTACTTCAATAATCTAGCAAAAAACAGTCTTTTTGTAAAGAAAAATATATTTTAACCTAATTTAAAATTAGCCACCATATATCCAACGCCAAAAGGCCCTTCATAGGAAAGAATTTCCGGTTTCCAACTTAGACCAGTTAAAGCTCCTAATAGAATTAATATTGATCTAAATCCGCATTCTCCGGCTGCTTCAACAAAATCAGGTTTAAAATTTAAAATTCCTTTTATGTCTTTTTTTTCTATTAAATCTATTAATTTTTTATCAAATTTTTTTCCTTCAACGGAATATCCTCCTGGAGCAGTGAGTATCAAACGATGCGACAAGTCGCCAGAAGCAACAATGCCTATGCGTGATTTTTCGTTTTTGATAATTGAACCTATAATTTCTCCCATTTTATAGTGGGTTTTAAAATCTAAAAAAGAAAAATAAAAAGGAACCAGTCTGAATTCTAGTTTCGATTTTGATAAAAAATATAAAGGAACAAGACTTCCATGATCTATTTTTGCAATATTCACTGTTTTTATCGGAATTTTTTCTTTTTTAGCATTTTTCTCAATTTCCTTAACTAATTTCTGGTCATTTCTGAAAATAAGTTCTGTTTCCTCGTCGCCAAAATTTTCAAAATTTCCCTCAAATGAAAAAGCATTATTCATGGTGAATTGATCAAACTGAATTGGGCCGTGCGGAGAAATAATAATAAGAGTTTCAACTTCAGCCATACTAAAAACATCGGCTAATTTTGTCATTTCTCTTATTGTGCTGGAAACCAATTTTATATCCTCCGGTTTTCCGATAGAAGGGATAATCAGAGGGGGATGAGGACAAATTGAGGCAAAAACTAGAGGCATATTAATTTAAAGTTAAATTTAAGTCCTCGCCACATTTTTGGCATTTTCCTTTTTTGTCATGGCGATGGATAATATAATTTGTTCGATTTATTGCTATTTCACCGCATTTTGGGCAGATTGTATTTTCAGAAGGCAGCCCAGAAATATTGCCGGTATAAACATATTTTAATCCAGCCGCTTTTCCGATTTTCCATCCTTTTTCCAAAGATTCAACCGGAGTTTCAGGCAAATGCTGGAGTTTCCAGGAGATTTCTCCGGAAAATTTGGAAATATGCCAGGGCGTTTCCGGTCCCAGTTCTTCTTTGATAAATTTTGCAATTCCTTTAAACATTTTTTCAGAATCGGATAAAGTCGGAATAACTAAGGTCGTAATTTCAACCCAGACTCCTGATTTTTTCATTAATTTGCAAGTGTCTAAAATCGGCTGAAGTTTGGCTCCGCAGTTTTTTTGGTAAAACTCATCGGAAAATCCTTTTATATCAATATTGTTGGCATCTAAATAGGGAATTACTAATTTCGCAGATTCCACTGACATGAAGCCGTTGGAGACAAAAATATTTTTCAGCCCGGCTTTTTTAGCCAGCTTCATAACTTCCAAAGCATATTCAAGGAAAATTGTAGGTTCTGTATAAGTATAAGAAATGCTGGGCAGCTTATTTTTAAGGGCTATTTCAATTATTTTTTCTGGAGTTATATCTTCTCCCGGAATTTCTTTTTTAGTTTTAAAACCTTGAGAAATATCCCAGTTTTGGCAGTTCAGGCATCTTAAATTACAGCCAATGCAGGCAATAGAAAGAGAATAAGAGCCTGGTAAGAAATGGAACAAAGGTTTTTTTTCAATCGGATCAATATTAACCGCAATTACTTTTCTGTAATTCAAGGCGTATAATTTCCCCTCAATATTTTCTCTAACTCCGCAAATTCCTCGTTGTTTTGGCGAAATAGTGCAAAAATGAGCGCAAGTGTGGCATTGAATCTTATTTCCAGATAATTTTTTATATAATATAACTTCTTTCATTCCTTTATTATATAACTTTTTCGATAATTTTCGCAAAATAAAAAAGGCGAGTAATATCGCCCTATGAAATAGCTTTTATTTTTTTCATGCTTCTCGTCTTTTTAATTGCATCAATCGAATCAAGCGTAGCCTGAATTTTTTTGGCTTTATCCTTTGGAATTAGCCAATGAAGAATATTAATGCCTCTTCCGTTGGCAATGCAATCTGCGCATAATGGTTTTTCTGGAGTTAGTCCTGTTGCTGAGGTCGGAGAACAAGAATTGCAAATAGCCACCGCGTCATTGCTGCAGTAAAAACATTTTTGAACTTTTCCATTCATTTCAATTTCACCTCTTTTTAAGGTGCGATACCTTATGATATTAAACTGCAAATTTATGTCAAATAAAAAAAGGCATAATATATGCCCCTACCTATCAATTTTTGTCTGTTATTTCCCATTTGAACTCCCGTTTTTTCTCCAGAAAAGGAAATATGTTCAATTCCCAAAAATCAAGCTCTCTTTCTTCATTGGTGAAACCCGGATAGATGAATTTCAGGAATTCGATAATTACTCTTTCTTTCAGTTCTTTTGAAAATGGCGGCGTTCCTTCTGACAGGATTTTAGCTGCAACTAAGCTTCCTGTTTCAACATCGTCTTTTTGGCATATCGGATTTTTTAATCTCCAAATTGTCCAAATTATGAATGCTTTTTCATTTTTTAAAACCTGGGGTATTTTTCGGATTGGATCAAATGTGAACTGAAACGGTTTAAGATGACTATATTTCTTCCAGATATTTTTTATCCGCTTAGATTCTTTAAAGTTGATATATCTTACATCTTTCCCTGTTTGGAAATCTCGTACAGTTTGGTTCATTTTTTCAACGAACTGTTTTTCTTCTTGATCAAGTGCTTTCATGGCGTACTTGATAATCTGCCATAATTCAGCGAATCCTTCTAGATGCGGTACATCTTTCAGTCGCATTTTAAACACCTGCTATTTAAAATTATCAAACCGCAAAATTTTGTCAATCGGAAATAAAAAATATGAATTTTGTCAACATTTTTAGGCTGTGCTAAAATTTAATATATGCATCGGATTTTTATTGCCATCAATTTGCCGGAAGATATAAAAAAAGAACTGATTTCTTATCAGGAGAAATGGCCGGAATTGCCAATAAGGTGGACGAAAAAAGAAAATCTCCATATTGCTTTGGTTTTTATTGGGTCTGTTAATGACGAGGAAGTTCTTGAAATTTGTAAAATCGTAAGAGAAGTGGCTGAGAAACAGAAGCCTTTTGCTCTAAATTTCAAAAGAATTTGTTATGGTCCGCCTGGAAAAACGCCTCCCAGAATGGTTTGGGTAGAAGGAGAAAAATCAAGAGAATTAGGAGAATTGCAGCAAGATTTAGAAAACTCTATTTCTAATATAAATACTGGAAAATCAGAAAAAAGAGAGTATGCTCCTCATCTTACCTTGGGTAGAATCAAGGAGTGGGAGTTTAAAAAAATTGAGCCGGAAGAAAGACCGGAAGTTGAAACTGATATTAATTTAGATTTCGATGTAAACTCAATTGAGGTTATGGAAAGCGAACTAAAAAGAGGAGGGCCGGAATACTATGTTTTAGAATCAATGTTACTCAAAGCTTAAAATAAAAAATTATGAAGGTTCACTTTATCGGTATTGGCGGAATCGGAGTTTCAGCACTAGTTCAATATTTTATTTCTATAGGCCATGAAGTCAGTGGCTCTGATTTAGTTTCTTCTGAGATTACCAAAGCTTTAGAAAAGAAAGGCGTTAAAGTTTTTATTGGCAAACATAAAAAAGAAAATATAAAAAAAGATATTTATTTAGTAATCTATACTTCAGCAGTTCAGAAAAATAATCCCGAATTAAAAGAGGCGAGAAGAAGAAAAATTTTAACCCAAAGTTACGCTGAAGCTCTGGGAGAATTAACAAAAAAATATTTTACTATTGCCGTTTCCGGAAGTCATGGAAAAAGCACGATAACTGCAATGATTTCTTTAATCCTAATTGAAGCTGGTTTAGATCCAACAGTAATTGTAGGTACAAAATTAAAAGAGTTTGGCAATACAAATTTTAGATTAGGAAAGTCGCAATACTTGATTATTGAAGCTGATGAACACTTTGCTTCATTTTTAAATTATTGGCCAAAGATGATTGTTTTAACCAATATAGAAAGGGAACACTTAGATTTTTATAAAAACCTGAATAATATTTTAAAGACGTATAAAAAATATGTTTCTCATTTGCGAGAAGATGGGACTTTAGTTTTAAATAAAGATTGTGAAAATGTTTGTGAGGTTGCTAAAAAAGTAAGAAATAAAAAATTTTATTCAATAAAACAAAAAGAGGCAACGAAGATTAAAAAAATTCTGAAGATCCCCGGTAGGTTTAATGTTTCAAACGCTCTCGCCGCTTTAGCGGTTGCCAGAGTATTAAGGATCCCCGACAATATTTCTTTCAAAGCCCTTTCAAAATATCATGGTGCCTGGCGAAGATTTGAAATAATTGATGCCCGATCTGGCAACAAAAAAATTACGATAGTTTCAGACTACGGACATCACCCGACAAAAGTCAGAGTGACATTAAAAGCAGCTCGGGAAAAATTTAAAAATAAAAAAATCTGGCTTGTTTTTCAACCGCATCAATATCAGAGAACTTATTACTTATTTAATGAATTTGTTGAAGTACTAAAAAACGCCCCTGTGGATAACTTAATTATCACTGATATATTTGATGTTGCCGGAAGAGAGGAAAAAAAGATAAAAAAATTAGTTTCTTCAGAAAAATTGGTCAGAGCCATTAATAATGAAAAAACAATCTATATCCCAACAATCAAACAAGTTTATGGTTATTTAAAGAAAAACTTAAGGGGTAGGGAAGTGGTAATAATAATGGGAGCAGGGGATATCTATAAGCTTGTGAGCTATTTTACTAAGTAGGACATAAATATTAGGACAGATAGGACAAATAAATATAATA
>Ga0315274_10012393_pt1 | contig 12161 bp, 12 predicted proteins | sample YL17G02_20_MG_FD_203700 | JGI IMG/M metagenome (GOLD analysis project Ga0315274, IMG submission 203700) | Sediment microbial communities from Yellowstone Lake, YNP, Wyoming, USA - YL17G02_20 | ecosystem: Environmental > Aquatic > Freshwater > Lake > Sediment | place: USA: Wyoming | collected... | reverse complement strand
AGCCTACATTGAATTACGTGGCAAGCGTATTGCCCGGCAGGAAGTTGTATATAACGGAATGGGGTTATTCGGCCGCCGGCAGCTTCAAGAACACTATCGGGTATGCTTTGATGAGCTGGACGATCTGGAACACGTACGGGAACGACGGCAGAATCGTCCAACTCCTCGAGCATAACGGCTTGAGCCAAAGCTATCCGGGCATGATCTTCCCCGCCCATGCAACAAGGGACTATAACCCGAACCATTATGTGAACCTCCAAAGGGTGAATTACTATTGCTATCAATTGCGGAGGGAGTTTCCAGGCGGCGATCCGTATGCCGGCAGTTTGAACACAGGGCCGGGCACACACAGGTATTGGTACGTGAACGCCAATAGCAGTCCTGTGCTTCTCCCCCAAGTGGACATGAGGAATTTCAGATTGCGCTGCCTGAGGGGCGAGTACATCTACTCGGGTTGCGGAGTCACCACATGGCAGGGGCCCGGAACGGTGGCGAACTACGAGGTGGACGGCATCAGTCAGTTTACGGACGTTCGCTTGCCAAGCATGAGTTTCGGTTGGTTTGAATATACAGTGTCCAGCTCCGCGCTCAAGAGCTGGATTCGCTATTAGCGAAAACATCTGCCCCGGCGCAGCGATTCCCCGCGCGGCTACAGCCGCCCGCCACGGTCGCGGACCGCTTGGCGAAGCCGCCACAGATTCCGCAGAAACCGCGCATTGCCGATCAGATAGCGCCGCCACAGGCGCCGGGGCTCCAGCGCCAGGCGCCAGGCCCATTCCAATCCGCAGCGGCGCATCCAAACCGGCGCGCGCCAGCGCCCCGCGCCCCAGTATTCAAACAGCGCCCCGACGCACCAAATTAGCGGGACGTTCAGGCGCTCTTTCCAGCGAGCGGCCCATTTTTCCTGGCGCGGCACGCCCATGCCCACCAGCAAGATTGCCGGCGCGGCGCGGCGAATCTCCTCGGCCACGGCCTCCTCGTCTTCCGGGCCGAAATAGCCCGAGCGCGTTCCGGCGATTCGCAGCCCCGGAGCCGAGGCTTTCCATCGCTCCGCGGCCCGCTCGGCCACCGATGGAGCGGAGCCCAGGAGGTAAAGCGAGACGCCCTCGTCGGCGGCGCGGCGGCAGAAGTCCAGAATAAAGTCGGCGGCGTTGACCCGGCACGGCAGCGTCTGACCCAGGAGGCGCCAGCCCCACACCACGCTCATGCCGTCGGCATAGACGAGCGCGGCTTTCCTCAGGATCGCGGCGTATTCCGGATCCTCGAACACCACATTGACGTTGTGCGCGTTGAGGTAGGCGACCAGCCGGGCAAACCCGGTCAGCCGCGCCCAGTCCAGCATCCGCCGGCAAAAGGCTTCCACGCAGACGGGCGCCACATAAATGCGTGCGATCTGGCAGGCGCAAAGGTCCATAGCCTTATCAAATACTGGATTTCCGGCGGCCCAACTGTCGAGGGATTTGATGGCCCCGCGATCATTGCCATGGCCCAAGCGTGGATTTCGGTGGAAATGCGCGGCGCCGTCGGGTAAGGAATCTGAACAGAACGGCGAAGGTTTCCAACGCGCCCTTGGCGGGCGGCGTTTGGGCGCCGAACGCTCCGTATTGCCGTTGTGCAACGCCGATGAACAGAACTCTTTCGGCCGCATTGGCGCTTTCTGCCGCGCTGGCTCTGGCAGGCGGGGCGTTGGCGCTCAGCTGCAAGCGGGGCCAGAAGCCAGCCCAAGCCCCGCTGGCGTCGCGCCCCACGCCGCTGGCCGTTGATCCCCTGGCCTTGGCCATCGCCCGCGACGGTCGTTACCAGCCCGACGTCAAGATGCTGGCTTACGCCCAGGGAGAGACGGTCTTCGTCCAGCTCCAGAGCGCCACGGACACCCCGATCCGGGTCGAGGCGCGGAACTTCGGGGTCATTGTGGAGGGCGAGAGGAAGGTCCATCCTTTCGACCCATCAATCCACAGCGCCCGGTTTCCGCAGGTCGGGCTGCAGCGGGGCGAATTGGCCTCGGGCGTTCTGCAATTCACGGGCCTGGGCGATCTGACGGGCCAGCGGCTCGTCTTCAATCATGCCCACACAAGGCCCTCGGTGGCCCTGATTCAAGGCGAGGGCGAGGAGCAGCCGGCCGTGCCAAGGCCGACTCCAAGGCCCGCTTCCGCCCCGGCGCCGGCTCTGGCGCCTTCGGCGCCTGCCGCCTCGCCCAAGCCGTCGGCCGGCCCTGTGGCGGGCCCGCCGCAGGCCGCCCCGCGCGCCACTGCGCTTCCGCCGGCTCTGGCGCCATCCGCCTTGGCGATTCCAACACCGTATCCCGACGTTCTGCCGCCCTCAGCCAACCAGTGAACCGATCTTGCCGCGGCGAAGCCTCCCGGGCGCTCACTGGGCAAAACGGGCCGCCGCCGGGGTCGTCGCGTAGGCAAAATCTGCCGCCGCCGCCGGACCGCAGATTCTGCAGATTCGGCCGGCTGTTCCGTCTTTAACTCACGTAAAATCAGTTAAATGCATGCAGACTCCACGCGGCGATCGGACGGCGTGGTTGGCCGCTGGAACGCCTCTTGCGCAATGGCGGGCCGCTGGATCCTAGAAGGAGCATATGGACATGCGCGATTTGTATATTGCCCTGTCCGGAGCGATGGCTCAAGAGCAGCGCTTGGCCATTGTGGCCAACAACTTGGCCAACCTGAGCACTGTGGGCTTCAAGCAAGACCAAGCCGCGTTCGAAAGCCTGCTGCCCCAGATTGACCCGGCGAAGATCGAACAGTCCGTTTCCCCCGAAGCGCAATTGCCGCCGCCGCCGAGCGATCCGCTCGGCGACAGGTATTTCGCCGTCATGAGCAGCCTGTTCACCGACTACTCGCAAGGCGAATTGCGCGAGACGATGAATCCGCTGGATTTCGCCATTCAAGGCCCGGGCTTCTTCGTGCTCGAAACCGATCAGGGAGAGCGCTACACGCGGGCCGGCGCCTTTGTGTTGACCTCCAAGGGCGAGCTGTGCGCTCCAAGCGGGGATCGGGTCTTGGGCGCGGACGGGCCGATTCGGTTGGAGACGGCGGCGGTCTCCGTGGCTGAGGATGGGACGATCTACCAGGGCGAGACGGCGAAGGGCCGGCTGCGCCTTGTGCAGTTCGACGACATGCGCGTCCTGGACAAAGTGGGCAAGAACGAGTTCGCCATCGCCTCGCCCAACGCCCAGCCTCGCGAGACGAGGCCCGAAGACGGCGCCACGGTCCGCCAGCACTTCCTGGAGTATTCCAACGTCAACATGATCAATGAGATGGTGCGGATGATCGAGACCGAGCGTTCGTACCAGATGGCCCAGAAGGCCATCCAAACGATCGACGGAGCAATGGGAGTGGCCATCGGCGGCCCGCTGCGCGGATAGCGCGGACGGGCCGGCGATTCTTTCGCGGTTTGCACAGTCTGAAAAAGGAGAACTCAAGCCATGCGCGCCCTGTTTATCGCCGCCTCCGGAATGCACGCTCAGCAAATCAACATCGACGTGATCGCCAACAACCTGGCCAACGTCAACACTTCGGGGTTCAAGAAGGGCCGGGCCGATTTCGAGGATCTGTTCTATCAGACCGTGCGCGCCGCGGGGACCAACGCCTCGACCAACACCGAGGTTCCCACGGGCATCCATCTGGGCTACGGCTCGCGCCCGGCCGCCACGCAGAAGATCTTCACGCAAGGCGATTTCAAGCCGACGAACGAAGAGTTGGACATGGTCATCGAAGGCGATGGCTTTTTCCAAATCACCCTTCCGGACGGCACAACCGGCTACACCCGCGCCGGCCATTTCCAGCGCGATTCCACCGGCCAGATCGTCACGCCCGACGGCAATCCCCTCTCGCCAGCTATCACCATCCCGGCCGACGCCACCAGCATCCAGATCGCCTCGGACGGCACGGTCTCCGTCCAGCAAGCCGGCACCACGGTGGCCCAGATCGGCGCCATTCAGCTGGCCCGCTTCATCAACCCCGCGGGGCTGAAGGCCATCGGCTCGAATCTGTTCTTGGAGACGCCGTCTTCGGGGACCCCGGTCACCGGGACGCCGGGCCAGACCGGCATTGGCACGATTCGTCAGGGAATCCTGGAGATGTCCAACGTCAACATGGTCGACGAGCTGGTCTCCATGATCATCGGCCAGCGCGCCTACGAGATCAATTCCAAGGCCATTCAAACGGCGGACCGCATGATGGAGGTCGCCGGAACGCTGAAATAGCAGGCGGCGGCGAGCGGCTGACAAGGCGCCTGAAGCCGCGGGCCTGAAAGGAAACCTATGATGACACGGAGGAGTCTCCAAATCCTGTTGGCCAGCGCCGCGTTCGGCTTGCTCTTCGGGGCGGGCGCCGGCGGCCGCAAGCTACGAGCCGCCGCGGGGCCGGGCGGGGGGGAAGCGCTGGCGAGCGCCGCGCCGGCCTTGCCGCGGGCAGATTCGGCGCCCCAAGCGTTAGAAGCCGCCATGACGGGGCTGAAAGGCGTCAAGGTTTTGCTGCGTCCGTCGGCCCGGATCGAAGGCGAAACATTCACCCTGGCCGACATCGCGGAGTTCCAAGGCGAGGACTACGAGCTGATCGGGCTATTGGCGCAGTTGAGCATGGGTACCGCGCCGATGGGCGGCGCGCCGGCGCGCCTGCCGCGCTCGCGGGTGGCATATGCCATCGAGCAGGCCGCTCCCGGGGCGGCCGACATTCAGGTCGAAGGGGCTGAGGAAGTCCGCGTCGAGCGGCAAACGATGCGGATCGACATGGCCTTGCTGCGCGAAGAGCTGAGCGAGCGGGTCAAGAGCCAACTGCCGTTCGATCCACAGCAAGTCAGCGTTTCGCAGATTCATCTGCCCGAAGACATTTCCCTGCCGAAAGGCCGCCTGAAACTGGACGTGGAGTTTCAGTTTCCCAAGCAGTTGTTGGGACAAACCAGTTTCATCACCTATTTCAACGTCGACAACCGGCTGGCCCGCCGCCTCAACGGGACAATGACCGTAGACATGGCCGCCACAGCCCTGCAGGCCGTCCGCATGGTCATGCGAGGCGAACGGCTGCGGCCCGAGGATTTCCACCAAGTGGCGTGGTCTCGCTCGCGCCTGCCTCGCAACGCCCTGAGTTCTTTGCCCTCGGCCCAGACCAACGCTGCGGCAAAGGACAATATCCAGCCGGGAGAAATCCTGACCGACGGCATGGTTGAGCGCCCGGCTCTGGTCAATCGCAACGACGCGGTGACGCTGGTCATCCGCCGCGGGCCGCTGTGCGTGACGGCCACAGCCAAGGCCAAGGAGTCCGGAGGCGCCGGAGAAGTGATCCGGGCCGTCAATCTTCAGTCGCAGAAGGAAATCTTTGCCCGTGTGATCGATTCCCAGACCGCCGAGGTGATCTATTGAGAGGCCATTCCGCGGATCAAGGAAAGGATTGAAAATGCAAGGGATAGGTGCTCTTTCGCGCTTGCGCCGGCGACGCCGATGGTTCCCGGACCGTCTTGGCGCGGTCCTTGCGCTTTGCCTGGGGACTATGACTCAGTCCGCCTGCGTTCGGCAGTTCATGCCGCCCCAAAGCTCGCCGATCGTCTCTCCGACGCCCAAGACTTTCAGCGCCGAACCGGGCTCTTTATGGGTTGAGGCCGGCGAGAAGCGCTGGTCGCTGATTCGAGACGACAAAGCCCTGGAAGTGGGCGACATCGTCATGGTCGAAGTCATGGCCAACACGGTGGCCGAGGAAGCGGCCAAGACCGAGACCAAGCGGACATCCGACATCGAGGCCAGCATTTCGAACTTGTTCGGCCAGGAGTCGAAGATCCCCTCCAGCCTCACGCCGGTCGGCGGGTCCGTTCCCCCGCTCGTCAAGTCCAAGAGCAATGCCCAGTACTCGGGCGACGGGCTGACCAAGCGCAGCGGCAAGATCACTGCCCGTGTCTCGTGCCTGGTGACCCAGGCCTATGCCAACGGCAACATGCGGATTTACGGAAGCGAGGGCCTGACGATCAACAACGAGCGGACGATCCTGACCGTCGAGGGCATCATCCGGCCTTCGGATGTGACGTGGGACAACAAGGTGCTTTCGACGCAGATCGCCGACGCGCGGATCGAATTCACCGGCCGCGGGGTGGTTTCCGACATCCAGCGGCCCGGCATCCTGATGCGCGGCTTTGCCTGCCTGTGGCCCTTCTAAGGCCCTGCCATGGAGAGCAGACCGATGGACATGCTGAGCCAAACTTGCAAGAGCCGCGGGGCGCGCCGGTTGGCTGTGGCCGCGGCCCTGGCCCTGGCCGCCTGCCCGGCGGCCTGGGCGGTGCGGATCAAAGATATCGCCTCGATCCAAGGCGTGCGCGACAACCAGCTCCAGGGCTTGGGGCTGGTGGTCGGACTGGCCGGCACGGGCGACAGCCAGACTGTGGACTTCACCGGCCAGGCCATCGTCAATTATCTGCGGCGCAACAACATCTCGATCGACGTCAGCGGGGCGGAAGTGAAGAACGCGGCGCTGGCGCTGGTCACGGCCACCCTGCCGCCGTTCGCCAAGCAAGGCTCGCGGATCAACGTCACGGTCAGCGCCATCGGCGACGCCAAGAGCCTGCAGGGCGGGACGCTGCTGCAAACGCCGCTGAAGGCGGCCAATGGAGGCATCTACGCCGTGGCCCAGGGGCCGGTTCTGATCGGGGGATTCTCCGCGGGCGCCGGCGGGGCCTCGGTCACGCAGAATCACCCCACGGTGGGCATGATTCCCCAAGGGGCCATCGTGGAGCAGGAAGTTCCCTTCTCGCTCGACGGCCAGTCGGTCTTGACCCTGGTTCTGGAGAACCCCGACCACACCACGGCGGCGCGCATGGCCGAAGTCATCAACACGCGCGTGGGGCCCGTGGCCCGCGCCGTGGATCTGTCCAGCGTCAGCGTGAAGGTTCCGCGCGACAGCGTCGGCGAGGGCCTGGTGGCCTTCATTTCCGAGATTGAGCGCCTGCCGATCAGCCCCGACGCCAAGGCGCGCGTGGTGGTCAACGAGCGCACGGGGACGATCGTCATGGGCGAGGACGTGCGCATTTCCACCGTGGCCATCGCCAAGGGCAACCTGACGATCGAAACCAGCACGCTGTATGAGGTCTCGCAGCCGCAGCCGTTCTCCGGGGGCGAAACCGTCGTGGTTCCCCAAACCGGGGTGGCGGCGGCCGAGCAGGCCTCCAATGTCGGCGTGGTTCCGGGCGGCGAAGCCGGGCACGCCCCTGCGGCGGTGGGCGTGATCGAAGAGGGAGTGAGCATCGGCGAGGTGGTCCGCGCGTTGAACGCCATCGGGGCCACGCCGCGCGACCTGATCGCCATTCTGCAAACCATCAAGGACGCGGGGGCGCTTCAGGCCGAACTGGTTGTGCAGCACTAAGAGGAATCGGAAAAGGACGAAGAAAGATGGAGCTGCATTCGCTCGAAACGTGCCCGATCCTGAAAAGTCTGGGGCCGGAGTATCTGAGCATCCTGAAGGGCTCGGACTCGCCCGTGGGGCGCGCCTTGGGCTCCGTGCTCAGCCTGCAGTCCGGCGGCGGGGGGAAGGCCTCGATCAAAGAGGCGGCCACGGCCTTCGAGCAAATCCTCATGGAAATCATGGTCAAGACCATGCGCCAGACGGTTCAAACCAACGAGGTGTTTGGCCAGAGCCTGGGCGAGGAGCACTATCGCGGCTTCCTCGACAGCCTGTATGTGGAACTGGGAGCCAAACGCGGGGGCTTTGGCCTTTGCGACGCGCTCATCGAGCAGTTGAAGGCGGCTGGGGGCGATTCGCCCTCGGCCGACGAATCTTAAGCCAAAGGAGGACGGGGCCTTCAAGGTCCGGAACGACCGCGCGAGTTAAGGCATGTCATCGGCGCCGGGGATCGGAATCCTGACTCGAAGCATGTTCAAAACCTCGTTTTCGGAGCGCAGAGCGCCACCCGGTTGTCTTTACAGGGGTTTAGAAGACGCTCCGCGGCCCGCAACGGTTCTGAAATGCCTTCTAAAGTGTGTTGACTCAACGGCCGATAGGAGAGTTAAATGCACGCGGAAGGAGCATCGGTTTCCGTGAAGATCCAAGGCCGCAAAGACCCGGCTCCCATCAATCCCCTGATGCCGATGCCTGAGCCGCCTTCTTCGGAAAAGAAGGTGGAAGAGGTCCACGCCGTTTCGGAAAACGCGGTCAGCGTTGACCTTTCGGAGTCGTCGCGCAACGTGACGCGGGCCCGCGAGGCGATCGCGGTTCTGCCCGAGATTCGCGTGGAAAAGGTGGCGGAGTTGAAAGAGGCCATCGAGGACGGCTCCTATCAGGTCGAAAGCGAGAAGGTGGCGCGCAAGATGGTCGACGAGGCCTTGCGCGAATCGGCTCGCCAGAAACGGAACGGCCGCTAGCTCCTGCCCGATGGCTCTTGCAGGAAAGTCCCCCTCCGCGGGGCGGCCAAGCCTGCCCGCCGCACTCCTGACGCTGCAATCCGGAACGCCTCCAAGGCTCCCCTCGATCCTCCGGTTTCCATCCTGCGCAGGGAAGGCGCCTTCGAGGACAGGCCATGTCGTCGCCGTTTGACAAGCTGATTTCGATTCTGCACGGCGAGTTGCAGCTGTATCGCCGCCTGCAGGGCGTGCTCGCCGAAGAGCAGGAGGCCCTTCAGGCCCTGGCGGCCGAGCGCCTCCTGGCGCTGGCCAACGAAAAGGACAGCCTGGCGCTGCAGTTGAAAGCCCTGGATGAATCGCGCCGCCTGGCCATCGAGTCCATTGCCGAGCGCTTCGGCCAGGAAGAGGCCGAAAGCCTGCGCCTGGGCGATATCGCCGCCTTGGCGCCCGAGACCGAGGCGGCCGAGCTGCGCCGGCTGGGGGCCGAACTGCGAGCGGCCGTCGAAGGCGGCCAGACCCGCAACGTCAGCAACCGCTGCCTGGCCAATCACTCGCTGCAGATAGTGCGCGAGGCCATTCGCGTTCTGGCGCAGCCCGACGAGATCCACAAGACCTACCGGCCGAAAGGGGCGCTGCGGGCCTACCGCATCGCGCCCCAAGTCGTGGCGCGCCAGGCCTAGGGCCGCCGGCATGGAGGACAAGCCATGAGCAGCATCAGCGCAATCCTCAACACGGCGCGGCAGAGCTTCCTGGCGGAGCAGACGGCGCTGCAGATCACGGCGCACAATATTGCCAACGCCAACACGGAAGGCTACTCGCGCCAGAGGCCGATGTTTGAAGCCAGCCCGTTCGGCGACGGGGTCAGCATCCAGACCATCGAGCGCCTGCACGACCAGTTCCTGGACCGCCAGATGCGCGAGGAGCTGGGCGCGCAGGGCCGGCTGACGCAAATGGCCCAGTCCCTCCGGCGCATCGAGTCGTTGGTGGACGAGACCGAGGGCCAGGGCGTCGGACTGCGGCTTCAGGAATTGTTTTCGGCCTTTCAGGACCTGGCGGCCCGGCCCAGCGGCGTGGCCGAGCGCGAAACGGTTCGGGCCAAGGCCAATGTGCTGGCTTCGGCGCTGAACGACAACCACCGCCGCCTGGTCGGCGTGCAAAGCGACGCCGACCGCCAGATCGGCGAAATGGTGGCCACCATCAACACCCTGGGCGAGCAGATCGCGCAGTTGAACCGGCAGGCCCAGTCCGGCGCAGGGCTTCTGGACGAAACCAGCGCGAACCAAATTCAGGACCAGCGAAACATGCTGGTCGAGAAGCTGTCGTCGCTGATCCAGACCGAGACCTTTGAAGACGGCAGGGGGGGCCTGACGGTGATGGTCGCGGGGGGCCTGGTTCTGGTCCAATCCGACACGGCCAACCGGCTGGAAGTGGTTCCCGGCGACTCGAACGGGGAGCTGGAAATCGACTATGTTTTCGCCGACGGGGTCCGCCAGCGGATCACCGACCGACTCCGCACGGGCGAGCTGGGCGGAATCCTGGAAATCCGCGACCACGTGGTTCCCGATCTGCGCAAGCGACTGGATCAGTTCACGGCCGCGCTGATCCACGAGATCAACCAGATTCATCGCAGCGGGGTGGACTTGACCGGGGCCGCGGGGGGCGACTTCTTCGACGGGCTCTCGGTCTACACCGCGGCGCAGGCGGGCAACAGCGGAGGCGCGGCGGTGACGGCTTCGTCCATCGTCGACCCCGACCAGCTGACCCTGAAAGAATACGAGATTCGGTTCACCGATCCATCGACCTACGACGTCGTGAACGTCACGGATGGAACGGTCGTCTCCTCGGGCAACGCCTATGTCTCGGGGACGCCGATCGTCTTCGACGGCATTTCGGTCGAGATCAGCGACGTGGGCGGCTCGCCGGCCGCCGGCGACGTCTTTGCCGTCAACACGTTTTCCTGGGCCTCGGCCGGGATCAGTGTGGCCGGCTCGATCGTCAACAGCATCGAGGCCATCGCCGCGGGCCTGAGCGCCGAGGCCGGGGACAACCGCAACGCCCTGGAGCTGGCCGCTCTGGGCTCGAGCCTCGTGGCTCCGGGGGGAAGAAGCACGCTGGGAGAATACTACTCAAGCATCCTGACCGATTTGGGCATTCAGGTCAATCAGGTCAGCGCCGGCGAAGATCGGCAGAACATGCTGGTCGATCAAACCCGCAATTTGATCCTGAACCTCAGCGGGGTGTCGATCGACGAGGAATCGGCCAACCTGATTCGCTTCCAGCGGGCGTTCGACGCCTCGGCGCGGGTCATCAGCCTCGTCGACGAAATGTACCAGACGATCCTGGACATTCTCCCATGAGGCGCCGGCCGCAGGGCGCAGCGCGCAGCGAAGCCAAGAGGCGCAACCCACAAGCCAACGGCAGGAAGGCCCACGATGCGAGTCACGAATCTCTCCACGCACTACAACATCACCAACCAGATCCGGCGCGGGGCCGAACAGCTGTTCGAGGCGCAGGAGAAGGCCGCCACCCAACGGCGGATCAACCGCATGAGCGACGACCCCATCGGGGCGGGCCAATTGTTCAGCGTCCGCGCGGCCCTGGAGCAGAATGCGCAGTTCCAGCGCAACCTGGACTATGCCACGGGGCTGGCGGAGACTTACGATTCGACGCTGGGCGAGGTCGTCGACAGCCTTTCGCGGGCCAAGGAACTCCTCCTGTCGCAAGCCAACGACATTTCGGCCTCGCCGCAAACGCGCGAGGCGGCGCGGGTCGAGATGGTTTCGCTGCTGCAGGAGGTCCTGACCGCCTCGAACACGGCGCGCCTGGGCGCGAAGTTCATCTTTGCCGGCTTCCGCGACGACGCTCCGGCCTTTCGCGGCGCCTACACGACGACCACGGCCGACCCGGGCAACGCCCCGGGCGGAGCGGCGGTGGCGGACGAAACCGTCTTTGACGCCGTCCATTTCACCGGCGACGACTACCGGATCGAGTTCACCGGGGCGGCCACGTTCGACATCTTCGACGTCACCCAGGGCCGCTACATCTCCACCGGCAACGCCTACGTCAGCGCCCAGCCCATCCGCTTCGACGGCATTGCCATCACCCTGAGCGATTCGCCCGGAGCGCCGCAAGCCGGCGATGTGTTTCACGTGGCCTCGACCGAGGCCGGGGAATACCTGGGCGACAGCGGCGAGCAGAAGCTGGAACTGGAGCAGGGCAATCGCGTGACGGTCAACATGACCGGAGAGGCGGTTTTCCAGGGCGTGGGCGTGGCCGGCGGGACCAATATCTTCGATCTGCTGAACCGGGCCGTCCGGGCCTTGAGGGAAAACGACGGCGCCGAGATCCAGTCGCTGATCGACGAAGTGGACTCCGCCGTTCAGCAGACGGCCAATTTCCAGGCCGTGGCCGGCACGCGCCAGAATCAGATCAAGGCCATTGGGACGCGTCTGACGGACCTGCAAACCTCGCTGGAGACGCTGCAATCGGACTTGCGCGACGTGGACATGGCCGAAGCCCTGACGACGCTGTCGCAACGCGAGGTGGCCTACGAAGCCTCGCTCGGCGCGGCCTCGCGCGTCATCATGCCCACGCTTCTGGACTTCCTGCGCTAACGGAGCCCCTTGCGGCTCCCCCCGCGTCGATCGATGCGTCGCCCGCCGGACCTTCCCGACCATGCCAAGGGCGTCTGGGAATTGCGTTGCCCACGATGATTCTTTTAAGAATGAGACATCACGCGGCCTTGCGCCAGTTGTCCACCCGAAGCTTCACGCGATGTCCTTCCTTGACCAGGGCCTCGGTGGCATCAAGGATTCTGCGCATACCCTCTCCGGAA
>Ga0315274_10012392_pt1 | contig 12161 bp, 19 predicted proteins | sample YL17G02_20_MG_FD_203700 | JGI IMG/M metagenome (GOLD analysis project Ga0315274, IMG submission 203700) | Sediment microbial communities from Yellowstone Lake, YNP, Wyoming, USA - YL17G02_20 | ecosystem: Environmental > Aquatic > Freshwater > Lake > Sediment | place: USA: Wyoming | collected... | reverse complement strand
CATATCGAGCGGAGAGTAAGAGATTCGAACTCTTAACCGTGTTACCGGCGGCCGCTTTCGAGGCGGTGTCCTAACCAATTCGGTTACTCTCCAAGTTTCGCTCAGCAGGTAGGGTTCGAACCTACAATGCCCTTTCGGGTCGCTGGATTAACAGTCCAGTGCGATACCATTCCGCTCACTGCTGAATATAGTAGGTAAGGATTTGAGCACCGCGTTTTCACCATTTGAGTTAACGATGTTCGTTCGACCTACATTGTGCGTCCACGTGGATTTGAACCACGACCTCACGGTTTAAGAGACCGGTGCGCTACCGTTAACGCCATGGACACATAAAAAATTGGCGGGTTGAGAGACTTACGCCCTACCTCTGTGCTCTTTTCGTAGATTATGGTTCCCTTGCGAGGAACTTTCCTACTTGCTCCGGCAGCGTTCTAGCTCGACCAGGCACAGGTGACTACTTGTTTTTTAAGGTGGTTGCAAGTTCCACTCACACGTTGCAGACGTACTCGACACTTCGTATTCTCTCTGTCTTGCGGACAGTTCATGGGCGCGAACCCATTAGATGCAACTTCATGTCAAATCACACTCACCTTGCGAGTAAATGTGACCCCAGATTAGGTTTCCCCTCCGGGATTAAATCACTTTTCGTTCTGCATCGGGTAACGTCTTTGCTGTTTGATTGTGGGATTCGCACCCACGACCTATTTCTTAGAAGGAAATTGCTCACTGCTGAGCTTAATCGTGCCCTACTAACAGTGTGCGTTACCTGTGGTGTCGTTCCCTTTTGAGGAACATCATCCCACACACTGTCTACCTTTCCCTTGCGGGTACTCGATGGTATCTCAAGATTCACGGTTCTAAGTCATGCGGCTTATTAGACCACATGACCGCCTCCGTAAACCTATCGTACTGCGTCACGGCTTCTTGGGCTGCAAACCCTCGGACTGTGACACTACTCTTTGACTCTCGTCTATCAGTCTGTTTGATGTGGAAGTTGCTCACCATCACGTGTTAGGTACACACCGTCTCTTTCGAGTGCGGTGCATTGGGCTTCCCAGACTTACTAGCATAACTCCGCCGTGGTTAGCGAACGAAGTTTACAGAGTCTCAGTTTGCATGAGTGACCATCCCTTGCGGGCGGCGGGGGTCGGTAGGCGACTTATCCCTTTCCACGCATTGCTACGTGCGTATCTTTGTCTTGACGCACCAACCTTGCGGAAGGTGAATCGCGACGGGACCTCATGCGGCCCCTTGTTACTGTTTACAAATCTCAATTTGAAAGAACAAATTTTACATATACACCTACCTTGAACACCGATGTATACGAATAGTTCCCTGTGGTTAGTGTCGTACCCACTTGAACTTGGCGGTGCGTATGGGAATTGAACCCATTTGATGTTCTGTTAGACAGACAGACGACTGACCTTTAGTCCAACGCACCACGAACAACGTATATCAATATACAACATTACCCGTCGAAAGTCAAGAGCTGGCGGAAATTTATTTTCGCATCAACTTCTTGTACCATTCTTCCCTACGGCGGGACTCGTGCGTTCCGTTGTCTTTATACACCGCTCTGTCCCACCACGACTTACCGTCCTTCGGGCCATCCCACGGATTCGTAAGGTCATTACTCTTGCGCGGAAGAACCAACTCGTCCGCAATGGACATGTCCGACAGCACCCGTTTGACTTTCTGTTTTACATTGTGTCGAACCTTGCGACTCGACATTTGCTTGAACTCTTTCTCGGACGATGCACACGAGATACCGCCACATGGTGACTTACGGTACGAACGACTCATTGTGTAATCCTATGTGATTGAACTGTGTTTGTTTCGACTTGCGGGGCGTACGGGAGTCGAACCCGCTCCATACTCCGTGACAGGGAGACATCTTAACCGTTTGACCTACACCCCATGTTGCAACTTATGTGTGACTCTCAAGAGTGAGAGTATTGTCGAATTGAATTTATCCCCGTTGGGGATTAGAGGTATGCGACAGGGCACTCCCACACTGAATCGCTGAGGCCGTGGTATCAGGCCAAAACGATTCTAAACTTGTGCGCTTATATGTGGATGCGTGTTTCATTGCGTGTACCTTGTTATTTAGAGAGATGCGTAAAACCGTTGTATAGATAAGTATATCGAATTTCCCGAAACGTTCGGAAAAAGTGAAAAAATGAAGAAAAAAGTGTTGCGGTAGGTTCTATGGTTCCCCAACCGCGGCGACCACTCACTTAATGCCTCTCGAAAAGTGAACTGCATGAGTGATTGCATGTTTACCGCAACACCTATAATATACCCAGATTCCCGTTCAAAGTCAAGAGCTATCTCAACTTTTTTTCGGTGTTACCCGATGCACGGGGGCATGCGGGTTTTTGCAATCTCCGCCTGCTCCTTCTCAAACTCCCTCTTCGCCTCCATGCGAATGTGAAACTCCATCTCTGACTCATCGTCCCATTTCTCATCTGGTCCGAACTTGTCCTCAGGGTCACCGTTCAGTCCACTGTTGTTTGATGTTGATGCCATGGTACTTCTCCTTGTTATAGTCCTAGTTCTTTGATGCACCTATCGGTGTCCCTTATTGCTACCATCTCGGCCTCTTTCTCGTATGGATTACGTAGTCCATCTCCATACTTTCCAGCGTACCGACTTGACCATGACGGGTTTTGTGTGTAGTGTATGAACTCGTGTATGACGGTGTTCACTAAGCATCTCAGTGTCCTATTCGTCCGAGTGTACACGTATATCATTACCTCGTCCTGGTCAAACTCTCCATATGTTTTCTTACTCACGTCCGACACATACTGTACTTCTAGTAGTGGGCCTCCATCTCGAAACTTACTGAATCCGTATGTGTCTATACACCATACGATAACACGAGTCGAAATGCCCTCCACCATTTTCTTTGTCATGTAACCTCCAGTGATAAAACGCCCTACTTCACGAGCAACATTTTCCGATTCAGCATGAATGATTCTGTCTGTAGTGTATATATGTATGTTCCACTTGAAAGTTTTGCACCATCTACGACTACTGAGTGTTCGCCCTTAGTTTGTCTAACATAGGGTGTCTCGTATATCACCTTACCTAACAAATCCCTAACGACTATCCTTGCATACTCGTTCCTCATGAGACGGTATGTGATTGTCGTAGTAGGATTGAATGGATTCGGGTAGTTCTGACCTAGTGCATACGTTTCTGGTTGTACTACGTTATCGGCCACTTCCGTGGTCATTATCGTGCGCGAGTCCGAGAACCATAACGTTCCGTCTAGGTCTATTTGGCGAATCCTATATGTTACCGTTCCCCTTGCTGTTACATCAGTGAATGTATAATTGTGCGCCGTCCCATCATTGTTTCCACCACGGAAACTTCCGGCTAACGTATCAAATACACCACCCACTTGTTTCTCTACCCAGAACCCATAATTGTTGATTTCACTTATTGTTTGCCAATCTATTTTGGCACCAATATTATTTGTTCCAATCGTTACCTTGAACGCATCGTTATTAAATGTAATTGGTAATGGATGTTGTTCGTACCATATCGCCGCATCAAACACTTCATTCACAAACTGCGGAGTTACCAAGTTGACCGATTTACTACTTGGGTGGTCATCTCCGGGGTCGCCGTAAGATGGGTCGCAATACCCCGTTACTGGGTCGGCGAGTTTTCTGAACACATCAAACACATAGACATTCCTCGGAAATACACCATATGAATCAAGTCCTTTCGCGAGAACATCCTTGCACCATACAGAAAATGTTGCACTCCACACGGCCCTATCTGAATTTCCATCCGTAGGTGCCGGCATGTTATTCCAAATCACGAAAAACGTGGTAGGATGTTTTTCCATCTCGCGCACAATCGTTCTGTATGAAGTTTTATACGCCGCGATATCCGATGAACTAGTCATCGTTTGTTGTGATATGTAACATGTCTTGATAATCACAATCGGATACGTCAAGTCCATACCACTATGACCACCGACAAAGAAACTTGCCCACGTACTCCACTGATTATCTCCATCTGCGGGTAGTGAAGTACTCTCGGCCATTGAGACGAGATTAACACCACTATATCCCTTCGCCGTATTGTACAACGCAATTTCCTTTGGTACGGTCTTTGTGCTCGATGGTGTCGAACTATCATAGAGTAACTGGCGGTTATAGAAGCATCCACCTACAGAATGATGGTAGAATATGGCCTTACGGAACTTTGCGGCCTGCGCGTCACCTGTGGTTACGCACATCATGAGTGCGAGTAGTATCAACGTAATTATTCGTCTCATAGTTCTCTCCTACTTAATGAGTGTTAGCACCTTTGCAGTTGTGAATTTTGTCGTGATTATTCGATAGATATATGAACCGGTTGCAAACCGACTTGCGTCAAACACGGCGGTGTAGTCACCCCTTAGCAAGTCCTTATCAACCAAGACCTTGATTTCTTGACCTAGCATACTCGTGACCACGAGTCTTACGTGCGTGTTCTCACCGACTCCGAACCGAATGACGGTCATAGGATTAAATGGGTTAGGGTAGTTCTGCTCTAGTCTGTACCCTACTGGAACAAGGTCAGGATTTCCGACTGATGTTGTAAGTGTCGGTGTGTAGTACGCGAATGTCGCATCCAAATTGACTTGCTTCAATCGGTAGACGGCCGACATTGATGATGCGTTGTCCGTGAATATGTACGTGTGTGATACGAGAGTACTGCCCGCACCTGGAACGAATCCAAGTGAGTCATACAGCGCACCATTCTGTTTCTGCACTACGAATCCGTAGTTGTTTATCTCACTCGCGGTTATCCAAGTAAGAACCGACTGTGTACCCTTATGTGCAACAACAAATGACGATAACTGAATAGACAAAGGGATTGTAGTGTTACTAAGTATGACAAGTGCAGCGAACGTAGGGAATGTCGTTACCCTAGCACCATTAGTAATGTCACCACCAATAGGCTGAACCACGGTCTTACCGGATGCACTCATTGGAATAGACACTGTACCACCACTGTATGTTCCCTCAAGAATAGACGCACCGTAGAAGTCTTGCGCGTTCTTTATCTTGAACTGTTTGCCTACACCGACAACTGTTGATAGGTCTACCGACACTGTTGTTGCGTTTGCACCGTTGTATATAGCAACGTGTCCTCGGCCGACCTCATACTTGTTCGGAATAACAATGACCTTATTCGGTACACTACTGATGTAGTTGTTATTAGGGTACTGTGTAGGTATGTTACCCGGCTGATAGTATGCAGACATGAACGTGTTACCACTCACGTTTGAGGTGGCATCAAGTTGATAAATGTATATCTCACCACCGATGATGTAGTTTCCTGTGGCCTGCGCGTTCGTTGTACCGACACCGTATGGGTAGTATCCGAGATTAAGGTTCTGCATACTCCGCGTCAAGTAAGTGTAGTTGTTCTTCAAAACCGGGTTACGAAGAACCGTCCCACCACCGAGAAGAATACAACGACCGTCACCGGGGAAGAAACTGATATTACCTTCGAAGTAGAAATCCGATAGTCCAGCTGCACTTGACCCGTAGAGTTGGACGTTATTCTCGAACGCTCCCCAGATGATGTTGTCAATATACTTTCTTTCATCTCCTGTCTGATTCTGACCGTAGATATTGTGTCCGTGTGGTCTATCGGGGGCGTTCCATCCGTTGTTGTAGATATTGCAGCCGTATGTTTCCGTATTGGCTGGTTTCCAGGCCGCAAACCCATTGAATCCATCATGAATGTTCAAGTTGATGAATTTGTTTCCGTAGGTCGGAGCGTCTTGATTCGTGTTGAAGCACTCACCGCGCTTAATGTCAGCTACTGGCGGAAATGAACCCGACGAATTTGTCCAGCGAGTTGGGTCGGACGAGAAAATGTTGAATCCCCAGTACCACGTGTAGTTACTGAGTACCATGATGATTGCGTCTTGCTGTGAGTCGCCACCGTCTATGAAGGCGTCCTCACCGATTGCTTGACGGACAATGATTGGTTTTGCGGCCGTGCCGTTCAACCTACTTACGTAGGCACCGTGGTAGGTTCCACCATGCAACCATATCGTGTCGCCTGGTTGTACTGCGGACGGATGATTGAGTGCGGTCTGTAGAGTCCACGGATTTGCAGAGGAGCCGTTGCCACTCGCGGATGCGGTAGGTGAAACGTGGAACTGTGTTGCAGCGGCCGGAGTGACTAGTAATAGTAAACTAAGGAATAGATAGAGAAGTCCTTTCATTTGTTTTCTCGTTAGTGAGTATTTGACAACTACGCATTGCGAACCTTTTTGGAAATACGCTTGATTCGTTGAACTAGAGAGTCGAATTTATCGGGCCCCCTACCCGTAATCGAAAGATACCAGCGAGTCTGTGTCTCTCCCTCTTCCACCTTCCATACCCCAAGAAAGAACGGTATACCGTACTTCACGACCTTCCCCGTTGCGGGGTCTGCGAGTCTAACGTTCTCTTCGTCATACCCACTGAACACCATGTAGTGACCGCCCCCGTCGTTCATAACAAGATGCACGATGGACGGTTGACCGTCCTGAATGTGTTTCTTCAGGCGGTTAAATGTTCCGTGGTCTGACTGAGTGTACCGAAATCCGAGTACATCAAGTGCTCGCATAAGATTATACTCGTCTGAACCACCATCGGTTGCACCCGTTAACAGAACCATGTCTTGCTCTGTCAGCTTGATACCACTGATGTACCGAATGAGAGTACGCAATGCAACAGGCCCACACGACCACTTCAGCATTTGGGCGTATGGTTTCACCTTAAGGTCTAGGCGATTCTCGTTGCGTAACTCTTCGGCTGCAATTTCCTCCGTCATTCCATGTCCCCTACGGTTAGCACTCATATATAAGTATCAAGTTATGTTCGTAAAATGTGCGGCCATACCACAACCGATATCCACACCGACCGTTGCAGGAATCACAATGTCGGTCGTTGCAAACACCGTACCCACCGTGGAACCCTTTCCAGCATGCACGTCAGGCATAACCGCAACGTGCTTGAAGATGAAGGGTAACTGAGCAAGTAATTCCAATTGTGAAGAGGCCTCCGACTCAATGTCGGAAGTCCAAATCTTCACGGGAACCTTACCGGTTGACAACACTTTCTGTATCATTTTGAAGCCTCATTGTATGATATTAATGGTGTAGGTGCCATCTTTGGAAGAATTGGCAACTCCATTTCTTTGACGTAAAAATCTCCCGCCTCTGATGGAGAAAGAAACTGGCCATTGACTACGTATAGAAATCCATTCTGAACTTTCCAGACTTCCATCATACACATTTCAATTTTGCGTTCTCCAGCGTACCGATATCCATAGAACCAATATTGGCCTTCCGTCTTAGGAAAACCTCTCGTCCATTCCATAACCATTCCTTTACGCAAGGTAAGTATGTCCGTCATTCGTGATAAAAACATTCATCGCGGCGGGTATACTACCTATCACGTCATTTCCATTTATTTCAATCGCTTGGTTTATTCCAAGGCAGATGAACCGCGTTCCGTTCTTTCGAATGTCCACGAAGCGGTGATAATGACCGAACACCCAAATATCGGGCTGGTGAATCTCAAACATCGCCTGGAGTGCCCGTTCAGTCACCGATGGGCCTCCTCCCCACTCGTCCTCAATGCGTTCACGCCCAAGAATCTTGTGCTTGATGGACGATGGGCACGTATGTGTCACTATGACGCGAGGCCTCGTTGCCTCGAAGAGTGGTAGTACCTTAGTGTTGAGGGTCTGATAGTCCAGCTCCTCGTCTCTCCACCAGTCAATACTCTCCATCCGCAAGTGCTTATCAATCGAGTCCGCACCACTGACGTAGAACAGGTCCAGCTCCTCGTTGTATCCGTACTCACCAAGATAGTTAGGGTGACTACGAGCGACAACGGGACTGTCGTGGTTCCCACGAATGAAGTAGTGATTACCTTCAATCTTGCGGGGGTAATCGTACCCAACGAACCCCAGGCCGAAATCACCCACTTGCACCGTAGGTGTGTGAGTGGTATTCTTGATAAGGTCAAGGTAGTACGAGAACCTACCGTGTATATCGCCTATGAAAATCATGCTAATCCCAAATTACTGTAATGAGTAGACCGATGTATCCGACTATCAGTGTGATTTGAAAGAATCCGAGGAAAAAGATTCCGGCTCCGTACACAACAAAATTCTGCCAGAATCCCTCGGGGTTCAGTACACTCTTCATGAAGAGCCAGAACCATGTCGGTATCAGTGCAATCGCACCGCACACGATTGTAAACAACCACTTCATGAAGAAGTCCTTCCGTCTGCGCGAGCGTGTGTTCTTCTCATCAATTGAGGGCTGACGCTCACGAAAATTCGTTGCATTGTAGTTAACACTCATGACTTGTTTCCTTTCAGTTGTTTTAGTTCCTCGTCCCAGCGGGCCTTGATTATCGGCGCACACTGCGGACAGTATCCGTGACTTACTTGCTCGGGTAAAACGGGGAACGGTGGTACTGTTACGTACACACCGTCCACCTTGTACTTGTGACACTCCATGCAGTATGATATGACTTCACCAGGGGATAGCATTCACATCTCCCTTCATCTGATTGGTAGTTTTCTTGAGACGCGCATCACGGTACTTGACGTACACACGATTGAGGGCCTCCATTTGTTTCGGTGTGAGTGCGCGGTGCCACTGCGAATACGACTCCGTGATGGACTTGACAAAATTGTACGCACTCCATGAGTTTCTTCGCATATCTTCGTTGTCCACTTCCTCAACCATGTGGAGAATACCCCGCAGTTTGTCGAGTACCTTGTCAATCTCTTGCTTCGCAGTGGCGAAATTCTTGGGGTCGTACTCTTTCCTCTTCATGATAGACGCAAGGTAGTTTTCCATCTTCTTCGACACCGCACGCTCACCACTACGCATGATTTTCTTCATGTCCACAAGGAACGAGTTTTTCACGAGAAGAAACTCGGGTACCGCATCCAACCACGCAAGCTCCTTCACGTACTTGATAGGGTACTCCACTGCACGACGGCGTTTCTTCGCCGCGTCCATGAGTGCCTTCTTCGCGTTACTCGCGTTGCGATAACCATACCACCGAATACCGAATATCTTTCCCACGCAATCGCAACCGATATGATGCACCGTTGCATCGTTGTTGCGGTCAAGTCCGACTATCACTGCAACGTAGTCGAGCTTCTGCCCGCACCACTCGCAATGGGAGTGAGAGTCCCACGAACCTGACACCTTCGGTATCATCTTGCGGACACTCTTCGCACTCTCGGTGAGGACTTCCTTCGCACCGAACGAGTTATCGTACACTGTAACCACTCCGTACACGGACGAGTTAGCGACCGCAACGGTGGACTTACTCCACTTGCTAGACACATCCTTCGGACGGGTCATTGTGGACTTATCCTTCGCGTCAAACAACAGAATCGAGTCTGACTTCGGATTGTGATTCAAGCTGGGGTGACGATAGAAACGATTATACATTTGTAACCTCTTTGACTGACATTTGCTCTTTGGTCTTGCCTACGTACCACATGATGTTGTCAAACACGTTCGACTTTCCCATGTAGTACTTTCGGTACGCACTGCACATTGCATCGTCCACGTCACGGGCACGTACAGTGTACGTCTTGTCGTTGACAGTGACTATGAATGTTCTCATGTAGCTCATTAGAGTGACTTCGGAAGGTTTCCCTTTTCTCGCGCAATCTCGGCGAGCTGTTTCCAATACTTCTTCATCTTCTTTCGCGCAATCACCATCTGCTTCTCGGAGAGTGAACCACGCGATATGTACTGCTTTGCGAACGAGGAGCATATCTCCGCGTCCACCCCACTGAATCCAATGGAGTTTAGGTCGTGCGTTGCGTCTGACGCCTTTTCGTCGGCGGTCTGACGCTCAAATATCACTACGAGCGCACGGCACACCGCAAGGTCATTCGTGTCGAGCAGTTTCTGTATCCACGCCTGAACCTGCGCGATTGTCAAGTTACCATACGGATGATTCTTCATAACCCTTTGACCCTTGTTTTTTGGTGACTTCTACCACATTATAAGATAGTCATTTTCCAGAACATAGTCAAGTGCAAACTGAAAAATAATGCGTCTGTAAGTCCTTATGCCACAGTGGGTTACGAGATTTCCTCATAACCCACCGCGTTTTTCCTATGCTAAACCCTCTCCTACGTCTACTGCCCTTCTCAACCACCCCTTGAGGAACACCGCAAGCTTCGGATTCATTGAGGCAAGGTACGTGTACCTCTCCGTCTGCATGGACACAAGGGACTTCATCATGGAGTCCGCCCAATCGGGTTGAAGTTGAAACATCACAAGTGCAGTACGAGACTTGGGGCCAAACTGACCGTCAGGCACTACACCGATTATTGACTGAACAAATTTCAGTGCCCGACCTACTCCCATGTTGACACCGATATCGAATATCTTCCACTGCACCTTGATAGCATCAGCGTAGAGTGCGGACTGGACTTGCATGTAGTAATCGTTGTAGTAAATGTCAACTACTTCATCGTCACCGATATTCTTCACGTCCGCCACAGTAAGCTCATGCTCGGCACGGTATCGGTCATACTCTTTCTGCGTGATACCCTTATTCGTTCTCCCACCTGGGTCATTAGGATTGTCTACAAACCCACCTTCCCACACTAGTGTTCGTGCAACCACCTTCTTGAAGTTTTCATCCATCTCCTTTCTCCATTAGTGGAATGTCCGGACATGTCCGGACATTTATCCGTGAATCACCTGTTTCTCTCCGCCTGCGGGATACTTCGCAACATCAACTTGTACTGTCAACTTCGCAAGTGTGTCGGATAGTTCACAAATCTTATCCTCAAGGTCGGCCTTCTTCACCGCAAGTTTCGCAATCGTGTCCGTGAGCTCGCTCGTTTTATCACTCCGGCGGGATTCCTCATACTCATACTCCGCAATCGCAAGGAAGAGTTTCTTCTTTAGTGATGCGAGTCGTTCACTTGTTTCACCTATTGTATTCATGTTATTACCTTTCGTTTGTTCATCAACATATTGACTGTATGACATGACCGGATACCTTTGGAAGGCGCAGTTCGCGCATAGTTCTACCCCAGAGTAAAACTTGGTTCCACCACATCGTTTACAAATGTAGGCCGCGGCATTGATTTCACACATAACGTTATCCCTTTCGTTTGTTATACTTCACCGTACCATATGTTCCGACTCCGCAGCCGACCGCATACGACAGCAACTGCGGTAGGAAGTCCTTACTTGGAATGAGCTCATACAGTATGAGAATCTGCACCACGGTAATGACAAACAACCAAAAGCCTGCCATCGCAGACCTTCGGTCGGTTATCGCTAGATAGTACAGTGTAATGACTACATCATACACCACACCTATCATGAAGTACAGTAGGCATGTCCACACCATATTCACAGTCCTCGTTGTAGCAGAATCCGCAGAACTCCGGGTAACAGTCCCTATCCTCGTCCTTTCGTTTCTTTGCTATGACTACGGCACTTGTCACCACTGCGATTGCACCCACTATGAGTGCGAGTACTAGTTTGTGTTTCATATTGCATAACCCCCATTTACATATAACTATCAGTGTTCTCGTAAAAGATATCCTCTTCCGCAAACATTTCCTCGTCCGCAAGAGAGTCCAAGGCGACCACCCGACCGTCCTCTTTTACCTTGCCACCCCACGTATGCAGTTCCTCCGCGCATGGTGCGTTATATCGGTTCCTCGAACGAATACGATGCACTTTGGCGGTGATTTCGTCATACGTACCCCTTACGTTGCGGACGGTTGACGTTCCATCCTCTGAATTGAAGGTGGTAAGGCGCCACATGGTGGTTCCGTTCTTCACTCGCTTGGTACGCTTACGTGTGACCTTTTTCATATCAACCTTTGAATAGCGAATTTGACTTCGGTTTCATTACACGTTTGTAGTTAACCATTGTCCACGGCAAATCATCCGCAGATACTCCACTCTGTTTGATTTCCCCCACACCCTTCGGTATCGTTGTCTCAACGGAGGGGTCAGTGAATATCCAAATTTTCCTACCACTCTTCGTTGACTTATCAAAGAATAAGTGTGTAGTCACTTTTGCGGGGTCAATCTCCACTTCGGTGTGGCCAGGGTCTTGCGTGAATGTCTCGTGTAA
>Ga0315274_10012391_pt1 | contig 12161 bp, 6 predicted proteins | sample YL17G02_20_MG_FD_203700 | JGI IMG/M metagenome (GOLD analysis project Ga0315274, IMG submission 203700) | Sediment microbial communities from Yellowstone Lake, YNP, Wyoming, USA - YL17G02_20 | ecosystem: Environmental > Aquatic > Freshwater > Lake > Sediment | place: USA: Wyoming | collected... | reverse complement strand
CCCACCACCATCTCCGCTCCTTGCGACGACCGACACCGAACAGGACCAGCTCTCGGCCCTCCTGGACGGTCACTTCACGTCGAAGAAGAAGAAGAAGAACAACAACAACAACAACAACAACAACAAGAATACGAAGTAGACCCCCCCTCTCCACCCCCCCGCAGTCGAGAGAGAAAGGATGTCTTCTTCTTCTCCAGCCGCCGCCGTCCCGCCTTCGCCCTCCCCGGCCTCGCTCGTGCGCCCCTGCCTCGAGACCATCGCCGACGTCGCTGCCACCAGAAGGGACCTCTCTGAGCTCGCCGAGAGGGCCAGGGCGCTGCTCAAGGACCTGGACAGAGTCCTGCGGAGGTGCGAGCCCGGGCAGCAAGTCCTTGCCGTTCCCGTCTCTGCTCCTGCTACTGCGGATGCTGATGCTGCTGCCGTCGTCCCGGCACCGGAGGCGGCGGCGGCAGCACCGGAAGGAGGGGGAGGAGGAGGAGGCGGAGGAGGCGGAGAAGTCGACGCGGCGGATCGACAAGACAACGCCAGAGCGGACGCGGCGGCGGCGAGCTCCGACGTCGGCTTCTTCTCCTGCGCGCCCGAGCGCGGCGCGGCCCGGCTGGTGTCGCTGCTCTCTTTCGCCGTGGAGGCGGGAGACGCGAGGCTCTCTGCCGCTTCCGCGGACGCTCTGCACAGGCTGATTGCTCACGGCGTGCTGGGCGGCGCCGTTCACAGCATCAGGGGGGTGATCGTCGATCCCCCGGAGGAGGAGGAGGAGGAGGAGGCGGAGGGAGGAGAGGGAGACGGAAGCAAGGCGAAGACGGCGAGCGAGAGCGGCGACAACGAAGCGACAACGACCTCGACCCTCGGCGCCATCTCCTCTTCGACCGCCGCCGCCGCGGCCCTCAGCGCCCGCGCGAGGGGGATGCCTGCCCTGAGGCCACACGCTGCCGCCGTCGCGATCCTCTGTCGGTGCGCCGACGGGGCGACGGGAAACGTGAACAGTAGCGGCGGCGGCAAACCCGCCTCTAATAACTCTTCCGCGGCAGCGGCGATAACGACGCCGGCCGAGGAGGAGGCCCGCGACCTGGCCACGCTCCGGGGGCTCCTGGCCGCCGCCACCTCCCCGAGGCTGCACGTGCACGGCTCGGCGCTGCTGCTGCTGCTGCGCGCGGCCTTCAGCGTGCACGGCTCGCGGCGGTGCTCGGCCGCGGCGGCGGCCGCGGCGAGGGCGACGCTTTTGCAAATCGCAACGTCCGTCTTCGCGAGGATGGAGGCCGGGTGCCGGTCCGCGGTGCTGCCTCCCGTGGCGCTGCCCCCGGATGCCGCGGTCACGGGAATGATGCTGTTCTGGGGGGCAGGCGGGGCGGACGGCGGCGGCGGCGCTCCTCAGAGCGGCGGCAGCAACGGCAGCAGCAGCAGCTCGGGCGCGTCGTTCTTGGCTGATGCTCTCGGGGCCATGCTCGGCACCGGGAACAGCAGCGCCCACCGCTCCAACCCGTCCACGGAGGCGCTGGCTCGGGCGGGGACGGAGTTCGACGCAGCCTTTGGAGGAGGAGCAGGCGGGCGCGGCACGCGATCGGCCTCGGCGGCGGCGGAGAGGCCCTCGACCGCCGGAGGAGCCCGGGGCGCCGCTGCTGCTTCTGCTTCCGCCGCGGCCGACGACCCCGCCTCTGCCTCTGCCTCTGCCTCTGCCTCTGCCGCCCTCGAGTCCGCGCGCTCCGTGGGCACGCGCGCCGGCTCGGCCTCGCTCTGCTCCTCACCGACCTACGCAGCCGCGGACGCCGCCGCAGCCGCCCGCCGAGGCTCCGTCGAAGAGGAGGAAGCGGCGGCCTCGCCCTCCTCGGCCGACGTCCCGGCGCTGCTGCGGCGGGATTCGTATTTCGTCTTCCGCGCGCTCTGCAAGCTCTCCGTCCGCGCCGACTCCGGCCTGCTCGAGGGCGGCGTTGCCGCCTCCTCCGGAAACGCCGCGGACGCCGCCACGGCCGCCGCGGCCTCCGCCGCGGCCTTCTCGCGCGGCAAGGTGCTCTCTCTCGAGCTGCTCCACGCCGTCGCGGCCAACGCGGGCCCCGTCTTCGCCGGCGACCCCAGGCTGGCGGCCGCGCTGCGGCAGCACCTGTGCCTGTGCCTGCTGAAGAACGCAAGGTCGCCGACTCCTGGAGTCGCCAGGCTCGCCGCGGCCGTGTTTACCGCGGCGCTGCTGCGGCTGCGGGAGGGGCTCAAGGCCGAGACGGGCGTGTTTTACCCGATGCTGTTGCTTGCGCCGCTCGAGGAGGCCGGCCCCGTTGCGGTGTCTGCAGCTGCAGCAGCTGGAGCTGCAGCCGCTTCTTCGACGGCTCAAGAGTCCCAGCAGCTCCTTCAGCACCCTTCAACCGACCCCGTTGCCCGCTCCGCCGCCCTGCGCTGCCTGGGGCGCGTCTGCGCCGACGGGCAGCTCCTCGTTGACCTGTTCGTCAACTTCGACTGCGACCTCGAGGGCGCTAGCCTGCTCGAGAGGACGGTCGCCGCTCTGGCGCGCGTCGCGGCGCCGCAGAGCTCGGGAACTTCTAGTTCTTCTTCTGCAAACGGCAGCGCTCCGGCGGCGGCCGCCAAAGATGCCTCCCTTCCTCCCCGCCCGCCCTCGCCTCTCACCCAGGAGGAGTCGGCGATGCGCGCCGCGGCCGCGGCCTGCCTCGCCTCGATCCCGCGCTCGCTGGCGGCGTGGGTGCGAGCGGAAGAAGGGGCCGCCGCCGCGGCGGCCGCCGCGGCGGCCGCCACCGCGGACGCCGAGGCTGCCGCGCTGGTCGAGGCCGCTGCGGCTGACGCTGCCGCCGCCGAGGCGTCGCTGGCGGCCTCTGATGGAGGAGGCGTCGCTCGGACCGCGCCTGTCACTGCTGCCTCTGCTGCGTCTGCCGCAGCAAACGCAGCGGCAGCACACACGACGGCTACCGCCGCCGTCGCGGCCAACGCCTCGGCCACCGCCGCCGCCCTCGCCCAGACCCCGGCCGCCCTCGCGGCCCGCCGCGCGTACAAGCGCGAGCTCCAGGCCGCCGTCGCGCTCTTTGGCCGCAAGCCCAAGGCAGGGCTCGCCGCGCTCGCCGCGGCCGGCGTGCTCCCTGCCGCCGACGACGCCGAGGCCGTCGCTGCGCTCCTGCTGCGTCGGCCCTCCTCCCTCGGCCTCGACAAGGCCGCGATCGGCGAGCTGCTCGGCGACAGGGACGAGCTGTCGCTGCGCGTTACCAGCCGCTACGTCGCGGGGCTCGACTTCACGGGCCTCGACTTCGACGAGGCGCTCAGGCTGTTTCTGAGCGGGTTCAGATTGCCAGGGGAGGCCCAGAAGATCGACAGGCTCGTCGAGCGGTTTGCGGAGCGGTACCTGGCCTGCAACCCGAGCTCGTTTGGGTGCGTCTTGCGGGAGAAAGAGAGAGCGAGAGAGGGAGAAAGAGAAAGTGGAGAGAAAAAGGACGAGAAAAAGAGAGAGAGCAAAAAAACCCACTTCTCGACCGCTCGGAATTTCTTTTAAAAAAAACCAAAAAAACAGCTCCTCTGACGTCGCGTACGTCCTCGCCTACTCCGTCGTCATGCTCAACACCGACGCGCACAACCCGCAGGTCAAGAAGAAGATGACGAAGAGCGACTTTGTGCGCAACAACCGCGGGATCAACGACGGCGCGGACCTCCCCGAGGCGTTCCTCGCCGCGCTCTACGACCGGATCGTCGGCCAGGAGATCCGCATGAAGGACGACGGCGACGACGTCATCTCCGGCGGGGGAGGCGCGGGAAGACACGTCGGAGGCGGTTCCGGCTCGCTGGCGGCCGCCGCGTCCTCGGCCGCGTCTTCGGCTGCTGCTGCGGCCAACGCGGCGGCTGCGGCTGCGGCCGCGGCAGCGCAGGGTCCCTCGTGGGCCGACACGATTTTGTCATTGATCCCGGGGCGCGGCGCCGCCTCGGCGAGCGCGGCGGCGGCGGCCGCGGCCGCGGGCCGCTCCGCGGCGGACGAGACCGCCGCGGCCTCCGAGGCCGCGCTGCGGGCAACGCACGAGGCCCTGCGCGCCGCTGCCGCGGGATCCACGTTCGCGGCCGCCTGCGGGCGCGAGCCCGCGCGGGCGCTGCTCGACGCCTCGTGGCCGGCGCTCGCCGCGGCGCTGGCGGCGGCGTTCGAGGGCGCGCCGCCGGAGGAGGACCTCGAGAGGACCGCCGCGCTCCTCTCTTCGTCCAACGTCAACGCCAGCGATCCGGCCACGGCCGCGCTGCTCTCGGCCTCCTCGGCCGCCGCCGTCGCGGCGGCGCGCGCGACGGCCGACGCGTGCCTCTCGGGCCTCGCCGACCTTGGCGCGCTCGCGGCCGCGCTGGGCTCCGGGAGCCCCGTCCGCGCCTCGGCGACGAGCCTGGCCTCGCTCGCGAGCCTGCACGCGCCGGCGCGCATGCGCCGAAAGAACGCCGCGGCGCTGACGAGGCTGCTGGCCGTGGCCGACGCGGGCGGGGACGCGCTGGGGGAGAGGGGGTGGTCGGAGGTGCTGCGCGCGGCGTCGAGGTGGGACCTGCTCGTGGCCGCGAGCGGCCTCGGCGGCGGCCTTGGGGGCAGCGGGGGGTTTAGAGGGGGGAGCGACGCGATGCTGGCCGCCGCCGCCGCGACCGCCGCCGCCGCCGCCGCTGCCGAGCAGGGATCGAAGCGGAAGAGCGCGGGCAGCTTCTTCGGCGGGCGAGGGAGCTCTGCGGCTCCTGCTGCTGCTCCTCCTTCCGTTCCCCTCATCGCCCGCGCCGGGGACTCGTTCGCGTCGATCATGGATGCCCCCCTGGCGTCCGCGCCCTTTGACGACGCCCCGAGCGAATCGGGTTGGGGCGCGAAGGACCGGAGTCACCCCCGCGACAGCGACGCCAGCGGCGGCAGGCCCTCGAGGGCCGCGCTTGCCGTGCTCGAGGGCTCTGCAGACGCCGTCGACCGCCTGTTCGTGCGCTCGGCAAGGCTCGGAGCAGACGGGATCGTCGCGTTCGTCGCGGCGCTGGTCGCGGTGGCGGCCGAGGAGCTCGACCCCCCGACTGCTGCGACTGCGACTGCGAGCGCGACGACGGCGACTGCGGCAGCGGCTCAGGTTTCGCCTTCCGCCCCGTGCTACGCCCGCGTCTTCTCCACCTCCAAGATCGTCGTCGTCGCCCACTTCAACATGGACCGCGTGCGCCTCGTCTGGTCCCGCGTCTGGGGCGGGCTGCTCGCCGACTTTTTTGTCTCCGCGGGCTGCCACCGGTCGCTGCCCGTGGCGCTGTACGCGATCGACGCCTTGAGGCAGCTCGCGGCCAAGTTCCTCGAGCAGAGCGAGGGAGGAGGAGGAGGAGGCGAGGGAGGCGAGGCTGCTGCTGCGACGGCGCCCTCTCCCTCTGCTTCCCGCTTCGACGAGGAGGACGAGCTCGACGAGAGCGGCAAGCCCAGGCCCAGGCCGCGCGCCGCCGCCCTCCCACAAATCTCCCGCGGCCGCTCCAGCTTCCAGAACGAGTTCCTGCGGCCGTTTGTCGGCATCGTCCGCTCCGCGAAGGCGGTCGAGGCGCGCGAGCTCGCGGTGCGCTGCGTGGGCCAGCTTGCCGCGGCCCGCCTCGGCTCGATCCGCTCCGGGTGGCGGAGCCTGTTCATGGCGCTGGCGGCGGCCGCCGGCGACGAGAGCCCCGCTGTCGTCGGCGCAGGTTTCGCGTGCGTCGAGCGCGTCGTGCGCGGCCGCGCGTTCTGCGCGATCGTTTCGGGAGACGAGGCCGACGGCGGAGCGCGCGCGTTCCCGGACGCAGTCAACTGCCTCGTGGCCTATGCTAACTCGGCAGCGGGCCCCGCGGACGTGGGGCTCAACGCGATCGCCTTCCTGAGGTTCTGCGCCGACAGGCTCGCCGACGGGGACGTGGCCGCGAGCGCGGCGTCGGGCGAGGGCGGCGGGAGCGCTCCTCTCGCGACGGCGACAAAACTCGAAGGGGAAGATAACAACGCTTCTTCTTCTTCTACTTCGCCTCCGCCGCTGCCCCATCCGGACGCCTTCAGGATCAGGCCGGCCTCCTCGCTGACCCCCGCGGCGTCGCCGATGGCAGGAGGAGGAGGGGAGGCCGGCACGCGCCTCGACGAGGGGGCCGGCGGCGACGGCGACGGCGAGCGCCTGTACCTCTGGTTCCCGCTGCTGGCCGGCCTCTGCGAGCTGACCTTCGACCCCAGGCCCGACACCCGCCACGCGGCCATCGAGGTCCTCTTCGACACGCTGCTGGCCCACGGGGGAGCCTTCGGCCCCAGGACCTGGGACAGGGTCTTCGGGTCGGCGCTGCTCCCCGTGTTCGACCACGTGAGGGCCGGTGAGCCCCGGGCGGCGACATTCTCGCGCCCCGGGGGAGACCTCGGCGACTCGTTCGAGCTCGGCGGGGCGGCCGGCGCGGTCGCTGCGGCCGCCGGGGACGGGGGCGCTCCGGCCTCCCCCTCCGCCGCCCCCTCCGCCGCCCGGGCCGCCGCGGCAGCGTGTGCCGCCGACGAGGACGCGTGGCTGTACGAGACGGCGACGAGGTGCCTCTCGAGGACGGTCGACGTCCTCGCCCGGTTCTTCTCCGTCGGAGGAGACGAAGGGGGGGACGCCGAGGCGAGCAGCGCACGCGGCGTCGGAGGCACGGCGGCGCAGCTGCCGCGCGTGCTCGACCTGCTCGCCGCGCTCGTGCGCCGGCAGCACGCGCCGCTCGCGGCCGTCGGCGTCTCCGCCTTTGGCAGGCTCTCGAGCGCGCTGGGACCTCTGCTCGGGGAGCGAGGGTGGGACGCGCTGTCGCGGTCGCTGGCCGAGGCCGCGGCCGACACGGCCCCGGACCTCGCCGCGCTCGTCGCGGCGCGCGGGCTCCCTCCCTCTTCCTCTGGCCAGCACGCTCCGGCCGGCGCTTCTTCTTCTTCTTCTTCTTCTTCGTCATTGTCGCCGGCGCCGAGGCTGCCGACGCTCGCCGCGGGCCCCGGCGCGCGCAGGCTCGCGTCCGCGCGCGCCGCCGCCGCGGTGCAGTCCCTGCTCGTCGGCGTCATCCGGGACGCGCTGCTGAGCGGCCCCGCCTCCGCGCCGCCCCGCGGCTGCGGCGCGCGGGAGCGGCTCCTCGACGCGCTCGAGGGCGTCGCGGGCCGGGCCGCGGCCGCCGACGGCGCCAGGGCGCTGCGCTCGTCGCTGGCGCGCGCGCAGGAGGCGGACGGCGTGCCACTGGCGAGGCGCCTGCCCGACCCGCCTCTGCTGGCCCTGGAGAATGACGCCGGGGCCGCCCTTCTCGCTGTGCTGTCGTCGCGTCCGGAAGCAGCAGCGGCAGCAGCAGCGGCCGAGGCTCAGCCGAGCGGCGACAGCGACGAAGCACGGCTCGGCCGGGTCGCGTCGCGCGCGCTCGAGGCCGTCGAGCTCGCCGGGGCAGAGGCCCCGTCTCCCGTCTCCTCATCCCGAAACGACGGCAACAACAGCGACGCGGCGGCAAAGGCAGAAGCCGCGGCACGCGCCCCGCTCGCCGCCGCGGCCCTCTCGGCCGTCAGGAGGTGCCGCCCTCCGGAGCGCGCCGCGAGGCTCGTGAGGGCGCTCTTTCCTCGCGTGACGGCCGTGCTCGGCTCGGCGCACGCGCCTCCGAGGCTGCTGGCGGAGGTCGCGGCGGTTTTGAACGACAACGTCGCCGGCATGATATCTTGATTTTAGGTTTCGTTTCTGTTTTCTGTTCTATTTTAGAGAGAGAGAGGGAAGATGGAGAGGAAGGGACGAAGGAGGGGCGCGAAAAAGAGAGAGAGAAAGAGAGGTTGGAAGAGAGAAAAAAAAAGTTAGAGTAAAAGCAAAAAACATAAATCAACGTTTCCTTTTTTTCTTTCTACTTTTACACACGAAATCGGGTTTTCTTTTTCTTCTCAACGGTTCATCGACCCTTGGAAGGGTCGTAGGGCTGGCTCATGAGGTAGGCCTGTCCGCCGCTGTTGGTGCCGCTGCTACTGCTCACAGCGGGAGGTGGCGGCGGCGGCGGCGAAGGACTCTGCGTCCCCGGCTGCTGAGGGGAGAAGCGCCCCTGCTGCCTTTGCTGCTGCGATGTCCCCGGGGGGTACTGCGGCGTGTTCCCGGGGCCCATCTGCCCGCCGAGCCATCCTGTTTGTTGCAGGTTAAAGAGCAGAGGACGTTGAAAAGAGGGTTTGGCAGTGAGTTTTTTCTTCCCGTTTCTCTCTCTCTCTCTCTCTCTCTCTCTCTCTCTCCTTCTCTCTCTTTTCAAGGAATAAAGGCAAAAAAAACTCTCACCGACGAACCCGGGCCTGTAGAATCCCGTCCCCGAAAACGGGTTGCAGCTCGGGCTCATCGACGACAGACAGTCGTTTGCGAAGCCGTACTGGTTCCCGACGTAGCCGTCGGAGATGGGCATCTGGTCGATGAGGAGGGCGGCGCGGGAGAGGGAGAGGGAACGCGGCGAAGAGGGAGAGGAAGAGGGAGAAGAAAAGGTCGAAGGAGGCGAGTGAGGCGGGACGACTGTCGCTGCTGCTGTCGTCGTCACTGCTGCCGCTGTCGTCGCTGCCACCACCAAATGGTCTGCTCCTTCCCCTTCTTCTGGCTGGCTCGTCGGGAGGGACCTCATGGGAACGACACGCACGTCAGCGGTCATCGTTCGGGCCTTTTCGTCGTAGCTTGGTCTGCCGAGGACGGTGAGGACAGCCGTCGCCTTTGAGGTGGAATAGTTTTTTTTGGGGGGGGCGCGGTGAGATCTTTTTCGGCCTCTTTCAGACTTCTCTCTCTCTCTCTTTTCAAAAAAACAAACTGCTCACCGTGTCCCCCCCCTCCGAAGTTCCCGTCAGAGCTACGTTGGGAACTCCCAGCCACGTTGCTGCTCGCCGAGGGGGGACTTCCTCTTCGTCGGAAGAGTGAGCGTCGATCCGTTCCTCATCGTCATCGGTGGCGACAATGTCGAGCGCCGCCGACGCGAGTGTTGCCGTCGGCAGGGCTCCGGCCCTCCTGTCCGGCCTCTCCGAAAACCACACCGCGGTCGGGGCGACGCCCTCAAGGGTCAGCTTCCCGAGGTCCGGGTCTGGGTCCCCGGCTTCTCCCAATTGGAGGAAGGCAGCGTCGGACTGCAGGGTGAAGAGGAGGGTCGGCGCCGGCTTGGTGCTCTTTGCGTCGGCGGCGGGCAGAGGCATGCCGAGGGACGCCGCCGCGGCGGTGGAGAGGCGCGCCGAGCGCAAGTTCCGCGCGTCACATGTCTTTGAAGCGACAAAAATCACCGTCAGGAGCAGCGGGCAGAGCAGTAGCAGCGCCCTTGGCCGCGAGGAGGAGGTGGAGGAGCCCGAGGAAAGTCGCATTGCGTTCAGTTACGAGCCGAGCGAGGAAACCTTGGGGGAATTGAAAAAAAACGAGCCTGCTGGCAGGCTCGTCGCTGGCGCGACAAGCCTTTTAAGGTCCCACGTGAATCAAGGAATCTATTCGACTCAAGATGGACCCCTCAGCGGGAGCAGGAAAGCACCGTCTCGGAGAGAAAGGAGAGAGCGCGAGGCGTTACGACCCGAGTAGATCTGCGTCGTCTGTCGACGCTCGGAGTTTTCAGTTTGTTTTTTTCTCTTCGATGTCTGAAGGGCACTTCAGACATCCTTTTTCTTCCCCTTTTCTTCCCCCTCTCTTCACGCCACCACCACCACCACCAACAACAACAACAACAACCATGGCCGCCAGCTTCTCCGTCGCCCTCGTCCCCTTGGCCCCGCTCGTCGCCCTCCCCCCGCGCCTCGTCGCCGCCGCCGCCTCCTGCGCCTGCCTCATCGGCGGCGCTGCCCTGGGAGTCGCCCGCGTCCGCGCCGGCGAGCCGCGCGCGGCCGAGGCCGCGACGGCGACGTTCGCCGCCGTGGGGGCCTCGCTCGCCGTCTCGGCCTGGTGGCTGCTGGCGTCCGGTGGGGTGGGGACCGTTAAAAACAGCGACGAGAGAGGAGGAGGAGGAAAGTGGGGGGGGAGGCGGAGGAAGGAGGCGCTGCGAGGGGCCGTCAACAGCGGCAGCAGCGGCGGCGACGGGGATGGCGCTCCTCCTCCTTCGTCTTCCTCTTCTTCTTCTTCTTCTTCTTCAAAGCAGCGTCAGCAGCAGCAGCGCCCGCTCGCGCTCGCAGCGAGGTTCGCGTCCGTGCCCTGGAAGGCCGCGCAGAGGGCATCTAAGGCCGGGAACGCTCTCTGCCCGTTCACAGGTGGGGGTCGAGGGACGTTGTTGTTCGAGGGGAGCTTGACGAAGAGAGTCGCGGAAAACGGCTATTTCCTCCTTTTTCTCAGAGTGCCCTTTGGCCAAAAAAAGACAAAAAAAACAAAAAAACAGGAGAGCGCGCCTCCCTGCGCTGCCCCTGCTGCAGGGCCACAGTCTCCAAGAACGCCTGGCACTCCGGGGACAGGTTCAGCGGGCTGAGTCTCGGCGGCGGGCCCCTGCTCTGGCACCCTGCCGAGGCGGCGCTGGAAAAGGTAGACATGTTTCTTTTTCTTCTTCTTCTTTTTGCCAAAACGAAAAGGCACCCTTTTTTTTCCCTTTGTCTCCCACGCTTTCTTTCCCCCTCCCTTTTTTGCGCTCCGAAAACAACAACAGGACGACTCCCCGATGGAGAGCAGAATCAAGCTCGACACTGCCCTGGACCTCAAGGGAAACTTTTTGTTCGGTTAGTTTTGGGTTTCGGCGAGAGAAGAAGAAGGCCGTTTTCTTCTTTTTGCTTATCGCAGCAAAACTGAAAAAAAAAACATGCTCTCACCTCTCATCTCTCTCTCCCCCCTCAAAACCCTTTTGCCCCCCCCAGCCGCCGTCTCCCCCTGTTGCATCGGCTGCGCCCGCGCCCTCAAGACCACCAACCTCCTCCCGCGCCTGGGAGCAGCGTCCGCTTGCGCGGCCCTGGCTCTGGCGCTCGTCCCTTGGGGCCTCGGCGCCTCGCTGCACCAGCTCGACGGCGCCGTCGAGGGCGCGTCGGCGGGCTCGCGAGCGATGGCCGCGGCGCTCTGCCTGGCGCTGTGGTGCGCTGCACAGTGCGCCGCGGCGCTGGCGCACGCCGTCGGGGCCGCGGTGACGTTCGCCGAGAGCTACGAGTGCTGCCGCTTCGCCGGCGGCAAAGAAGCAGGATTCCGGGGAGGCTCGAGGACGTTTGCTGTCAGCAGCGGCCAGCAGCAGCAGCAGCAGCAAGAAACCGCTCCTCGCTCCAAGCTTGCGTCTGCATTGCTCTCCCTGGCTGCCGGTCCCAAGTGGAGGGGCGCCGTCGGAGGAGGAAGCCCGGGCGCGGAGGCAGGAGTGAGGGAGAAGGAGAGGAAGGAAGCCGGGACGCAGACGGGAGGCGCCGAGGAGACGGCGTCGGACGCGGCGGCGTCTTCTTCTTCGACCACGAACTGAGTTCTTGTTGCCTCTGATTCTATTCGTTCTGTTTTTCGCCATATTTTGCAATACATTCTCTTCTTGTGACACGGGGTTCGAAATGGCGAAGCAGAGCCAGCAGGAGAGGAAGAAAACAAGAAAGGAAGAAGAAAGAGCCTGGAGGAGGTTCTGCGAACGACCAAGCCGGAAAAAAACACAAATTTTTGAATTCTTCTTCTCCTAGGTCGTCTCTCTCCCTCTCTCTCTCTCTCGCAGCTTTCTTTCACTATTCCGCTCTTGCAGAGAGTCCAAGGATATCCTTGATAATCGACGACCGGACATAGAACGCAATAGAAGGCATCCAAATAATGCCCCTCCCGGCGAGCACCATGAGCGTCATCGGCGGCGGCGCAGCCTCAATGCCGAAGAAGCAGATGCGCCGCTCCCTCCTCGCCGCGAGTGCTAGGACCGCTTCTGCGCATCGTCTCCCTCGCTCGCGTGTCCAAGAGCGCGGCCCGACACCTCCTGCAGGTATGGAATGGAGAGTTTCTGCTCTATGCGGGCAGGAAGGAGAGTTGCGTCAAGAGCATGGAGCCGCCGCAGCGGCCTCATCGGCAGTTTGCTTTTTTTGTTGCTTTTTCCAATGGTCATCTCCTTTCGAGCTCAAGTGATCTTGCTCCGAGACCGGTTCCGTCATGTTTGAGCCGACAGGAGCAATTTCACAAAGTATTTCTTGCGCCTCGGATTCGCAGAGAAGGAAACAAAACTCTCCCCGCGGCGCTAGCACGCACCAATGGAATCACCCCACTCGAGCGAGAGATGCTCGATGCCCCCCCCTTTCCCTCTCGCTCGCTCTCTCGCCGATCGAGCTTTTTTTTTCCTTTTTTCGAAGGCAACAACTCCAAGAG
>Ga0315274_10012390_pt1 | contig 12161 bp, 6 predicted proteins | sample YL17G02_20_MG_FD_203700 | JGI IMG/M metagenome (GOLD analysis project Ga0315274, IMG submission 203700) | Sediment microbial communities from Yellowstone Lake, YNP, Wyoming, USA - YL17G02_20 | ecosystem: Environmental > Aquatic > Freshwater > Lake > Sediment | place: USA: Wyoming | collected... | reverse complement strand
CTCGTCAACCGTGACACGCGTCCTGTGCATCTCGAAGCGGAAATCAAAGGGCGGCGGGAAGGTCCCCGGACCAATGGGACCTCGTTTCAAGGAGACCAGTTGAAATGGGGACTGGAGCGATCCGGCGAGTTGGGGATAGAAGCTCAGCAGGACAAGTTTACCGATCTCGGTGCCGGCGATGGCAGCAGTGGTCTCGTTCATGGTGCGCAATTGAGGCGTGCTATCGTAGTTTATCCCGAGCGGGCGCAGGCTGAGGTAGTTGTGGGTCCATTCGTGAGCGACGGTCTCCAGCAGCCAGGGTAGGGATGTGGTGCGCATAACCATGGTTGGGTAGGTGCCGATGCCGCCGACCGGCACGACCAGCGATGAGACGTCCAGGGCATGCTCCACGCGGTCTTCGAGGGTGACTTGCTGGTTCAGGGTCAGGTCTGAAAGGAGGGAGATGTTGGCGTCCTCCTGGATGGCGCTGCGCGGTGAGACGATCAACGCCAGCGGGAGGGGGGAAACGTGGTAGAGCACCGGCGGCAACGGCTGCCCGCCGGCCGCCAGGTGCAGGTCTGCCAGAACCGAACTGACCTGGTCTTGCAGGACCGACTCGGCCAGCGGAGCAAGCTGCCTCTGTTGTGCATACATATCATCCAGTTCTGCCAGCAAACTGGCCGAGGCTATGTACGGATCGGCGACTACCGGGTCGGTGTACACCAGGTTCAACTGGTTTTCAACCTGGATGGCCTGTTCGGTCAGGCGCAGATATTCTGCCACAACCTGCATGCGCGACTCGCGGGACAGGTAAGCGGGCATGCCCAGGACGTTCTGCTCGATCTTGACCCAGGCGGCGTTGAAGGTCCACGCCAGGTAATCGAATTCAAGGTTGCGGGTATAGGCACGCACCCGGTCGGTCTGGTCGGTGACGATCGTCCCGCCGGCGCTGAGCATGATGATCCAGATGATGGAAAAAAGGAGCCAATCTATTATGCGCTGAAGACGGTAGAGCATGGGGGTGATTATAACCAAATAGCAGGCTTGCCATTCGATTTTGCCACCCTGACCGAAGCTGCTCCCTATACCTGCGTACCTGCGGTACTGGGACAGGCACTCCGTTCGGGAAGTGCACCCGCCGGGGTGAGATGGGGACAGGCGAATTGAATATTTTTATTCGGAATTAAACTCTGACCTCTATCAGCGAGGAGGGTGAGTTGTTCTCAATGATAACTATAGATGCCAGAGACACGATTGCAGAGCTGTTTGACCTGGGGAACTGCAGCGGAATGCCATAAGCTGTTAAATTGTTAATCTGGCGTGTTCCCAGTATATGATCGTCGGGAACAGCCTGAATAGTTCCAATTCAACGTCCTGCAGGTTCCAACCCTGCGGGACATTCGCATTCCTACCCCTGCCGGTGTACTGGGTGACAGCACGCCCATTATGCTATTGATCCAATTGCTTCCATTTGGACTTACCTGGTGCGAACAAAACAACATATTGGAATTTTGTTATATGGAAGCTCCCGTTTTTGGTGCTGATAATGCCTTACAATGAGCATACAGGTTACAAAACTCACTATTGCAAGTATATAAATCAGGTATAATATTAAAACAACCTTAGAAACTGACGTGATAAGTTTTATGGTTCATTGTAAATAAAACCAATTATCCTGGTGAGATAACATTTCATAAGATGGAAGGAGAGTGAACAGGCCCACTATTCCCCACGGCTAAAACGCCGTCACTTTTAGCCCCGCGATGCGTCATAATAGAGAGAGAATGATCACGATTGATCCTCTCGAGGTGATATTGCGGATTAGCAGTTATAAGTAGGATAAAAATAAAAAAATCAATATAGGAGAATGAGATGACGAAAAAGATCGGACTTGTACTGATGGTGGCGGTTGTTGGAATAGCCATCTACGCCGGAGTATTATTCGGAGGTAAATTCTCGCCGGCAATGGCTGCAACCAATTCGGATGGGATCCCGGCGGTAGGTTTTGCCAACCCGGCAGCCATCTACTGCGAGGATCTGGGCTACTCGTACGAGATCGTAACCACGGAGAACGGTGACGTCGGCGTATGCACGCTGCCTGATAACTCCGCCTGTGACGAGTGGGATTTCCTGGCTGGAAAATGCGGTGCGCAGTATTCACTGTGCGCCAAACAGGGCTATGACCTGCAGGTGAGAAATGATGGAAAAGGTTTCGCACCTGAATATGCGGTCTGCACAGCCAAAGACGGCAAGGTCGTCGGGTCAGTCGCAGAGCTGGCAGGGTTGTTCGAAAAATCCCGCAAATCCTGCAGCCCGGGACAGGAAGAATTGAACCCCAATCCCTTTGACAGCGCCGAAACCGAGGTCTTTGAAAACATTGATGCAGCAAATCCGGCCTCGTTCGACTGGCGCACCAACGGCGGCAAGAACCGCCTGACAAATGTGCGCGACCAGGGTGGCTGCGGTTCCTGCTGGGCGTTTTCGGCGGTAGGCACGACCGAAGCCGCGCTGAACATCGCCAACAACAAGACCGGCAACAGCTATGATCTTTCTGAAGAGTACCTGGTCTCGGACTGTTACATGTACGGCGGCTACCAGACCTGCTGCGGTGGCTGGAAGGATCTTGCCCTGACTTACATCAAGAACAGCGGCATCCCGGATGAAGCCTGCATGCCTTACATGGATGGCAGCAGCTGCTCCTGCGGCGGCGGCAGCTGTGACAGCAACTGCACTTACAGCACCAGCGGCAAGTGCAGTGACCGCACCTGCGCCAACCGCTGCTCCAACTGGGCTTCGCGCCTGACCAAGATCGCCACGACCGGGGCAGTATCAAGTACCCCGGATGCCATCAAGACTGCCCTGATTGCCAAGGGTCCACTGGCTGTATCCATTAACATGAACGGCAGTTTCAGCAGCGGTATCTGGCGCTGCAGTGATGATAACTCGACCAACCACGCTGTTATTATCGTGGGTTACAACAACAGCCCGGGCTACTGGTGGGTGAAGAATAGTTGGGGCGCCACCTGGAACGGGGACGGCTACTTCAAGGTCGGCTATGGTGAATGCGCCATAGAGAAAAAAGTCTATTACGCCACAGCCGCCAAATCAAACGTCCCGACCCTGATCCAACCCATCGGCACCATCAATGACAAAACCCCGGCTTATAAGTGGAACAGTGTCGCCAGTGCCACGAAATACCAGATCCAGGTCTACCAGGGTGCAACCAATGTCTTTTCCAAGGAGTACACCTCCGCTGCCTGTACGGGCGGAACCTGCACGGCCACACCCACCAACACCCTTGCCTACAAAGCCTACAAGTGGCAGGCGAGAGCCTATATCGGTGGAGCCTGGAAGCCGTGGAGCGCCTGGATGAACTTCACCGTGGAAGCGGCAGGTGTTGGATTTAATTCCCAGTTCACCTCCGATGCGACTGGTTGGACCGCCCACAAAGGTGTGTGGAATGTGGCAGGTGGTGCGTATACGACCCTTGGTGTTGCTAATTCGTATGCTACCGCGAGCCATGCGAACAACTACACCACCCTAACCTACGAAGCCAGGCTGAAGAGAACCGGATGTGATACCTGTGCCAATTCCCTCGTTATCCGTGGCACTCCCCTTCCCCTTGACTCATCGGGACGCTGGAACAAGGAATATAAATTTCAATATTCAAATGACGGCTGGATCTCGGTCTGGAAAGTCAACGGTTCCACTGTAACAGCCTTGCTGAGCTGGACAAGCACTACCGGCATCAACAACGGTAACTGGAATACCCTGAAAGTGACCGCCACCGGCAGCCAGTTGAAGTTCTATATCAACGGCGTGCTGAAGGTATCCGGCAGTGACTCGGACTTCTCAACCGGCCGGGTTGGGATCAACATGTACCGGTCTTCGACCAGCACCGGCGACAAGCTGTATGTTGACTGGGCCAAGCTCACCACGACCGTTGCCGACCCCTTCGACCAGCTCGCCGAGTTCCTGTTCGGTGAAGAATCCTTCGGAGGCGACGATACAAGGTCACCGTAAGATCATGAAAGCGTAAACCAGCCGGGTACCTGTCTCATGGTATTCTGGATGGTGATCGTGCAAGCATAAAAGAAGCGTCCCGCAGGTTTGTATCCTGCGGGACGTTTGTATTGAGTTTTACCGCGCTCCGATAGTATCTTGGGTCTGACCTAGAGGCACAAAATTGTCATACTGAACGAAGTAATACATCCGGGTATCAATGAGGAGATTCTTCACTAAGGAAACTAATGGAAATTGTAAAAATCGAAGATTACATGGTAGTAACGGCTTTAGCCGTTCAGAAAGGCGACTGAAGTCGCTGCTGCACAAAACGAACAAGAATTTTTCAAGAGGTCTGAAAATATTCAACCGATCGTATTCTTTTTGAGTTTTACCCCGATCCGATTGTATCTTGGGTCTGACCTAGAGGTACAAAATTGTCATGCTGAAAGAAGTAATACATCCGGGTATCAATGAGTAGATTCTCCACTCAGAAAACTAATGGAAATTGTAAAAATCGAAGATTACATGGTAGTAACGGCTTTAGCCGTTCAGAAAGGCGACTGAAGTCGCTACTACACAAAACGAACAAGAATTTATTCAAGAGGTCTGAAAATATTCAACCGATCGTATTCTTTTTGAGTTTTACCGCGATATAATTATATCTTGGGTCGGTCCTAAAGATACAAAATTGTCATGCTGAACGAAGTAATACATCCGGGTATCAATGAGGAGATTCTCCGCTCAGAAAACTAATGGAAATTGTAAAAATCAAAGATTACATGGTAGTAACGGCTTTAGCCGTTCAGAAAGGCGACTGAAGTCGCTACTACATAAAGCGAACAAGAATTTATTCAAGAGGTCTGATAAATATTCAACCGATCGTATTCTTTTTCAGTTTTACCGCGATATAATTGTATCTTGGGTCGGTCCTAAAGATACAAAATTGTCATGCTGAACGAAGTGATCGCGTAGCATGCCTGTGGCAAGCATCCCAGTACTGATAAAAAGACCCCTCACCCTCAGTGTCAGGCGGTTGTCCACACGCTGCGCGGTACGCCCTGCGGGCTCGCTGCGCGGTGCTTCGCTCAAAGCAACAAAATTCTTTTAAGAGAGCCCGTGGGAGGAGGTTGACATGTTGAAGAATATTCGGATTTTATTCGCTATCGCCGTGATCGGAATAGCCATCTACGCCGGGGTATTATTCGGGGGTAAATTCTCGACGGCAGTGGCAGCCACCAATTCGGATGGGATCCCGGCTTTAGGTTTTGCCAACCCGGCAGCCGTCTACTGCGAGGACCTGGGCTACTCGTACGAGATCGTCACCACGGAAAACGGTGACATCGGTATATGCTCATTGCCGGACAATACCGGCTGTGACGAGTGGGACTTCCTGGCTGGAAAATGCGGTGCACAGTATTCGTGGTGCGCCAAACAGGGCTATGACCTGCAGGTGAGTAATGATGGAAAAGGCTTTGCACCTGAATATGCAGTCTGTGTTGCGAAAGACGGCAAGGTGATCGGGTCGGTATCCGAGCTGGCAGGGCTGTTCGAAAAATCCCGCAAATCCTGCAGCCCGGGACAGGATGAATTGAGACCCAATCCGTTTGACAGCGCCGAAACCGAGGTATTTGAAAGTACTGATACGGCAAATCCGGCCTCCTTCGACTGGCGCACCAACGGCGGCAAGAACCGCTTGACAAACGTGCGCGACCAGGGAATTTGTGGTTCCTGCTGGGCGTTCTCGGCGGTGGGTACGACCGAAGCGTCGCTGAACATTGCCAACAACAAGACCGGCAACAGCTACGACCTGTCTGAGGAGTACCTGGTCTCGGACTGCCACATGGCGTATGGCTACCAGACCTGCTGCGGGGGCTGGAAAGATCTTGCCCTGACCTACATCAAGAACAGCGGCATCCCGGACGAAGCCTGCATGCCGTATGTGGATGGCGGTTCAACAGGATGTTCCTGTGGTGGCGGCACCTGCGACAGCAACTGTACCTACAGCACCAGCGGTAAATGCAGCGACTGGACCTGCTCGCAAAGGTGCTCCAACTGGGCAACGCGCCTGACCAAGATCGCCACTACTGCCAAGGTTTCGACCGACAGGGAAGCCATCAAGACCGCCTTGATCGCCAAGGGTCCGCTGGCTGTATCTTTGAACATGACCGGCTCCTGGAGTGGTGATATCTGGCGCTGCAGCGACGATAACAACACCAACCATGCGGTGGTCATCGTTGGCTACAACAACACCCCGGGCTATTGGTGGGTGAAGAACTCGTGGGGCGCCTCCTGGAACGGGAACGGCTACTTCAAGGTCGGATATGGTGAATGCGCCATAGAAAAATATGTCTATTACGCCACGGCCGCCAAATCGGACATACCGACCCTGATCGAACCCACCGGCACCATCTCCGATAATACCCCGACCTATAAGTGGACCAGTATCGGCGGCGCCGCGAAATACGAGATCCAGCTCTACCAGGGCACGACCAAGGTGTATTCCAAGGATTACACTTCCACTGCCTGCTCGGGCGGCACCTGCTCGGGCACGCCAACCAACATCCTTGCCTACAAAGCCTACAAGTGGCAGGCGAGGGCTTATACTGGTGGATCCTGGAAGCCATGGAGCGCGTGGATGAACTTCAAGATTTCCGGTGTCCCGACCCTGCTTCAACCCACCGGCACCATTTCCGTTAAGACCCCGACCTATAAATGGACCAGTGTCGGCGGTGCCACGAAATACGAGATCCAGCTCTACCGAGGAACGACCAAGGTCGATTCCAAGACATACATCTCCACTGCCTGCTCGGGCAGCACCTGCTCGGGCAAACCCAGCAATACCCTTGAAAATAAGACCTACAAGTGGCAGGCGAGAGCCTATGTCGGCGGAGTCTGGAAGGCATGGAGCGCATGGATGAACTTCACCGTGGCGGCGCCGGCTGTTGGATTTAATTCCCAGTTCACGTCGGATGCGACAGGCTGGACCGTACACAAGGGAGCATGGAGAATTCAAAGCGGTGCCTATACAACGCTAGGTGTGGCCAATAAATTTGCTTCCATAAGCCATGTGGATAACTATACCACCCTGACTTACGTAGTTAGGCTGAAGAGGGCTGGATGTATTACCTGTGAGAACTACCTCAGCATCCGTGGTACTCCAGCACCCCTGGACCCAAAGGGACGCTGGAACAAGGAATACAAATTTGTTTATACTAACGACGGGGGGTTCTCGGTCTGGAAAGTAAACGGTTCCTCCGTAACAGACTTGCTTGGCTGGACGCACACCACATACATCAACAAAGGCGGCTGGAACACATTGAAAGTGACCGCCAGCGACAGCCAGATGTGGTTCTACATCAACGGTGGATTATTGTATGCAGGCACCAACTGGGACTTCCCAAGCGGCCGGGTTGGGATCGGAATGTTCTCGGATGGCACCAGCACCGATAAACTTTGGGTTGACTGGGCCAAGCTCGCCACGACCGTTGTCGATGAAGACCAGATCGCCGAGTTCCTGATGGGTAAAGAATTCTTCGGAGGTGACGATACAAGGTCACCGTAAGATCATGAAAACGTAAACCACACGGGTACCTGTCTCTTGGTATCCATTATGGTGATCGTGCAAGCATAAAAGCAACGTCCCGCAGGTTTGTATCCTGCGGGACGTTTGCATTCTTACCCCTGCCCATGTACTGGGTGAAAACAATCCCAATCGGCTGTTGATCTATTTGATTCGATGATCTATACCAACTCAAATTACATAAGAAAAGAGGCATGCATGTTATTATCTATCTGCTGGATTGATATTCCTGATTCGGGCTCGGCTCTGGATCATTTCGGCGACAATGCTGATGCCAATTTCTTCAGGGGTTTCAGCGGCAATAGGCACACCGATTGGGGCATGGACGCGCTGAATATCCGTTTCGGAGAAACCCAACCTGCGTAGTTCCTGAAAAATCAATTCACATTTGCGTCGACTGCCGATCATGCCAATGTAACCGGCATCTGATTTAAGCACCTGGGCTAATACTGTCAGATCATCCAGATGACCACGCGTAACGATGACGATAAAACTATCGCCATCAATTGAGATCTTTTCCAGTGCGTTCGAAAATGAGTCGAGAACAACTACCTCATCCACTGCCGGGAAACGCGTGCGATTTGCATACACCGCCCGATCATCCAGCACCACCGTCCAGAAACCCACCGCTTTGGTAAATTCCGCCAGGCTGCGAGAAACATGCCCGGCGCCAAATATATAGGCGTTGCCTTCGATGTTGATCGGTTCAAGCATCGCTTTTTGTTGATCAAGTTCAACCAGGCCCGGTTGGGGGGTATCAACCACCGTCTCAGGTGATAGGTCGGGTGGCAAGCTGCCGATCATACTTCCATCCGGCTGAACCAGGGTGTGGGTTGTGGATGTGGTACCGCAAGGCAATATAGTTACCAGCCAGATTTTACGATGTTGATTGATCACAGCATGCAAGGCCTGGATGATCCTGTCCGTCTGAGGGTCATCAGGGTCCACCCATTCCACCAACACCTCCACCTGCCCCCCGCAAATGGCATCCATGGCGGTCGCATCTTTTCCACTGAATTGAAAAGTCTGGACGGAGGCTTGACGTTTTTTGATCATCTCTCCGGCTAACTGCTGCACCTGGGCTTCGAGTTTACCGCCGCCAACAGTGCCGAAGATCGCTCCATCTTGTTTGATCAGCATCTTGGCTCCAGCAGAACGAGGTGCCGAGCCATTGCGAGTGATCACCGTCGCCAGCGCAAATGGTTCATGCCGATTTCGCAAGCGTTCCATTTCTTGAACGATATATTTCATATAGCTCCTTTCAACCGCATCACCCAGGGGTTGTATTGCAGAACCTGGGCAGTTACTTCGTTCATGCCATTCATTTGGATCGTTTGTAAAGGGCGGAGAATATTCTGTGCGGTTTTAAGCAATTCGGATCGGATCACGACCAGGGCAAGACGAAATCGAGCAGTTTTGAGCACATCCAATGCGCTCACCCAACCCACAGATAAATTGAACTCAAGGGGACCCAACTCGTCAATCACCAACAGGTCACATGGAATGCTGGATTGCAGCACCTGATTGCCCCATTCTAAGGTTTTCCGGTTAAAGTACCAGTCCCCAAATGCCAGGTCTTTTCCTGTTTGTTGGTGGGCAGCCGCCAATAAACGTTTATTGCCGGACCGGATGTCTTCAGCCCAGATGGAATCTTTGATCCCATCCTGGATTACGGCTGGTGATAAGAGGCCAGCCGCATCCCAACCGGTCGAGCGAGCTTTCTGCACCATCTCGTGGCAGAATGTGGTTTTCCCGCTTCCACGCCAGCCTGTGACGATCCAAAGATTTACATCCACAGCACCTGGTTTTTTCCTTCCACCGGAATAATCTTAACCGGGACGCGGTAGATCTTGGACAGGTTTTCAGCGCTGGCGACCTCGGTCGTTGGGCCTGAAACGAGGACACGCCCTTTCTCCATCAAGATAGCGTCATCACTTACCGCAAGAGCCAGTCCTGGTTCATGCGTGGTCATCAGGATGGTTATACCATGAGCTTGTAACCCCTTTAAGATTTGCACCAGGCGATATTTGTTGCTCAGGTCAAGGTGTGCGGTAGGTTCGTCCAAAAGCAGAAGCCTGGGTGTTTGAGCCAGGGCTCGGGCTGCCAGAACCAGTTGCCGCTCCCCGCCGCTTATTCCCAGCATGGAATGATCGAATAAGTTTGCAACACCAACTTTTTCCAGCGCATCGTAGGCGATCTGCTCATCCACTTGAGACGGCATTCCCAGGGAGGGCAGGTAAGGAGCGCGGCTCAGGAGAACGTACTCCAAGACCGTATACTCAAATGGAATGTGCTCACTTTGAGGGATCAGGGCGATTTGTTGGCCCAATGCTCGCCGGCTGTAGCTTTCTATCGATTTTCCCCAAAGGTTGATCACCCCAACCCAGGGTTTCAACCAACTTAAAGCCAGGTAGAGTAAGGTCGTTTTCCCGGCGCCATTGGGTCCAAGGACAGCAGTAATGCGACCTTCTTTCAGGTAAAGATCCAATCCGTCGAGTACCGGGGGAGTTTTACGGTCATATCCAAAACGAACCTGTTGGAAGGACAATATGGATATGGTCATCGTTCAACCTTCACCCCACGTGATACCATCAGGACAATAAAGATGGTTGCGCCAAGCAAGGAGGTTAGAATCCCCAACGGAATTTCACCCGCCAGCAAAGTGCGTGACAGATCGTCGCATAGAGTGACAAATATCCCACCCAACAACATGGATGCCGGGAGCGTAAAACGTGTGTCTGAGCCGAACAAGCGGCGGGCAATATGCGGCATGATCAGACCCACCCAGCCGATCATACCTGCCACGGATACTACTGCGGCAGTGGGTAAAACGGCTGAGGTTAATAGCAGCAACCGTTCCCGTTTTGGCGCTGCTCCCATCGAAAAAGCAGTCTCCTCGTTCAGGGCGAGTAGATTGAGCCGCCAACGGAACAGGAACAGGAGCACCAGACCGGTCAACGTGGCGGGGAGGATCGAGAGGAATTGCGCCCAGGTGATGCTGGACAGGCCGCCCAGCAGCCAGAACGTGATCTCCGGCAATTGGTGCAGTGGATCCGCCATATATTTGAGAACTCCCAACCCGGCGGAAAACAAGGCCGAAATGGCGATACCGGACAGCACCAATCTTAATACCCAACCGCCGTAGCGGATGCGCCTCGCAAGAAGGTAGGAAGCCCCCAACCCGCAAAAAGCAAAAACCACCGCTGTTCCCTGGACCATGGCTGCTGAGCCACCCAGGAAAACGATGCACAGGGCGGCTCCAAATGCCGCGCCCTGGGATACACCCAGAAAACCGGGTTCGACCAGGGGATTGCCAAATAACATCTGGAAAACTGTTCCGGAAGCCGAAAGCGAGATACCGACAAGCAGCGCTGTCAGCAAGCGCGGCAGTCGTAAATTAATGACCAATAACCTGGCCAGCTCATCTTGATTTAACTGCTGCCACGAAATTAATCCCACTGAGGGATAACGTCCCCAGAGCAGGGAAACCAGGAATAAAACAACCAACCCCAACCCCAGCCAGAGGAAAATTCTCTGTTGTATATGATTGCGAGTGATCGCTTTCTGCAAGGCAGCAGAGGTTACAGCCGAATTCAAGGTATGTCCCCTTTAAAAGTGGGGCGAATATTATTCTCAAAGAATTGAGCATCCAACCCGTATAGGGTCTGGTAAAACTGTTCTGCCTCCTGCACAATATCCGATTGGGTAAAGCGGTCCGGATGAAGGCGGGTTGCCAACCAGGAGAGGCCCAGGATCCAGCGCGCATCCGGTTGATCCCAGCTGTAGAGATCACCCGGAAAGGCATATAAATGCCCTTGCTGAACAGCGCGCAGCGCCTGCCATTGCGGATCGGTTTTTAATCCGGTCACGACTTCGGAAGGGTTTTTAACATAAGATATGATGAAAACTTGATCGGCATCCCAGGCCGCGATTTGTTCCAGGGTCACTTTGCCCCAGCCTTTGCCCGGGTTGGCGGAAGACCAGACCGGTTCTCCACCTGCCAGTTGCGCTATTTGAGTTTGCATCCAGGACATCGGCGGTACATTGAAAGCCACCACGCCGTCTTTGTCGGTGTAATAAAGCATCAAGACGCGCGGTTTATTGCTGACACCATCTAAGGCAGATTGAATTTCAGCCATTTTATCTTGGTAATAAGCGACAATCTGCCGGGCGCGAGCCTCATTCTGGAACACATTACCCAGAATTGCTAGATCCCGCTCGTATTGTTGCGGAGTTTCAAAGTCCACATATACGACAGGGATGTTCAGCGATTCGATGGATTTACCAATGGTCTCGGCAAGGTAACTTTTCAAGATCACCAGATCGGGTTGGGCGGCAGCTATCTGCTCCGCTCCGGCCTCCTGCTGCAAAATCGCTTTCGCTGTGTAATCGGGATCAATTAACGAAATAAAATTGCTGGTTCCCTGTCCTGCGTTCCCCAGTGCTGCAATCCGGTCAGATGCTTCCGGGAACATGTACACCGCATCCACCACCATGATCAATGCTTTGCCAGTGATCACAATTCGTCTGGGTGGATTGGGCAGAGTGACCTGCCGTCCCAGGGCATCGGTCAACGTGATGTGAGAGGCATTTGTAT
>Ga0315274_10012388_pt1 | contig 12163 bp, 10 predicted proteins | sample YL17G02_20_MG_FD_203700 | JGI IMG/M metagenome (GOLD analysis project Ga0315274, IMG submission 203700) | Sediment microbial communities from Yellowstone Lake, YNP, Wyoming, USA - YL17G02_20 | ecosystem: Environmental > Aquatic > Freshwater > Lake > Sediment | place: USA: Wyoming | collected... | reverse complement strand
TCAAAGGCCTGCCTGGCCAGAACGCGACCGTTTCCTGATGTCTAAGGGGCATGCGAGCCCTCTGCTGTATGCAGCGCTGGCCCGCCGTGGTTTCTTTCCTGAGGCGGAACTTCGCACTTTTCGCCAGGTGGACAGTCGCCTGCAAGGTCACCCCGACCGTCTCAAGCTACCAGGGGTCGAGCTCTCCGCGGGTCCTCTTGGGCACGGGATCGCGGTGGGCGCCGGCATGGCATTGGCTTTGCGCATGGGAGGGCAGAAACCTTCTTCGATCTCAGCCCCATCGGCGCGGGCCTCAAAGGCACGGGTGTATGTTCTTGTCGGAGACGGCGAGCTGAACGCGGGGGTAGTGTGGGAAGGTGCTCTGGTCGCTTCGAAGTACCGCCTGGGAAACCTATGCGTCGTCATCGACTGCAATGGGGTGCAGCAGACCGGGGCAACTGCCGATGTGATGCCCACCGAACCTTTGCGCGACAAGTGGGAAGCATTCGCCTGGCATGTCCAAGAGGTCAACGGGCACAATGTTCGGGAAGTGCTCGACGCGCTCGATCGAGCCGATGAGATTCATGCGCGGCCCAGCGTCATCCTGGCTCGCACTACCAAAGGCAAAGGTGTTCGCTTTATGGAATACGATCACCGTTGGCATGGGGCTCCTCCGCAACAAGAGGAGTACGAGAGGGCCATGCGAGAGCTGGAAGGTGAGCCTCTCCAATGATGGCTTCATCTTCCATGCGCAGGGCATATGGGGAGGCGCTGGTTGAGCTCGGCCGACAACGGGAGGACGTGGTCGTCCTATCGGCTGATGTCTCCAATTCGGACTACAGCTTCCTGTTTCAGGAGTCTTATCCCCAGCGCTTCATCAATGTGGGCATCGCCGAGCAAGCGTTGATCGACGTGGCGGCGGGTCTCGCCTACGAAGGGATGGTCCCATTTGCCAACACTTTCGCGTTCTTGTTGTCCACGCGGGCTTTGGAAATGGTGCGGACCACGATTTGCTATGGCGGCGCGAATGTGAAGCTCATGGGGGCTTTCGCGGGTCTCTCGGACTCGTACGACGGTCCCACCCACCACTCGATTACCGATCTGTCCATCATGCGCAGCCTCCCCGGCATGACGGTTGTGATTCCTAGCGATCCTGGGGCAGTCACTAAGCTTCTTCCTCAAGTTGCCGAATGGGGCGGTCCGGTGTTCTTTCGCCTCAATCGTAATGAGGTTCCCGTGCTCTTCGGTGATGAGTACTCCCCGCGGATCGGTCAGGCAATGACCTTGCGGGAGGGGACTGACCTGACTCTCATCGGCACGGGCATGCTTGTGGGTTCGTGCTTGGAGGCCGCGGAAACCCTGTCCCAAGAAGGGATTGACGCTAGGGTAGTTGAGCTCCACACCCTTAAGCCCCTAGATGCCGAATGCGTGCTTCGGGCGGCGAGGGAGACCGGGGCGCTCGTGACCGCGGAGGAACATAGCATCCTGGGGGGCCTGGGAGGCGCAGTCGCCGAGGTGGTTGTCGAAGATTGCCCCGTACCGGTTCGGCGCGTCGGCCTCCGGGACCGGTTCGCCGAGTCGGGCGGGTACAGCGATCTTCTGGCGCGCTACGGCATGACCGCCGAGCATGTCGTCCAGGCGGCTCGGGAAGTCTTGAAGGCCAAGTGCCGCAGGGGCCCCTAGGTTTACTGAGTCCAGGCAAAGCTGTCACCGGACACGTGGCATCTGCTCTGCGCAAAGGCGGACCCTTGTCACGCCGGGACCTCCTGCACCACAATCCAGCGTTCAAGAGCCTGCCAAGAAGCTGACTTTCACAAGTCCTAGATCGGACAATGGGAGGAGCGCCATGAAGGCTGCCGTATGGCATGGTCAGAAGGACGTTCGAATCGAAGACGTCCCCGAGCCCGGGCATCCGCCGGCGGCCCAGGTGAAAGTTGAGGTGGCCTGGTGCGGAATCTGCGGGACTGACCTCCATGAGTATTGGAGCGGCCCGGTCTACCTCCCGGCGGAGAAGCCTCATCCGCTTACGGGGGTTCAAACGCCGGTCATTCTGGGCCATGAGTTATCTGGCAGAGTCGTCGAAGTGGGGGAGGGGGTCAAGAGGGTCAATGTCGGAGACCGGGTGGCTCTCTGCCCTATTATCGGCTGCCTAGAATGCCGATGGTGCAAGGCGGGGTTTATGGGGCTGTGCGAGCGAGTCGCCTTCTTAGGATCCTCGTGGCATGGAGGCGGCTTTGCGCGCTACCTCAACGTACACGAGTACATGTGCTACCGCCTGCCGGGCTCAGTGTCGGACGAGACTGGAGCAATGGTTGAACCATGGGCGGCCTCTGTGCGGGCGATCCTGCAAGCGGAGGTCCACCCTGGCGATTCCGTAGCGATCGTGGGAGCGGGACCGATTGGCCTCATGGTGCTTCAAGCAGCAAGGATTGCGGGCGCTGGGCAGCGGATTGTCATTGAGCCATCCTTGAGGCGTCAAGGGATTGCTCAGCTGCTCGGTGCGACAGCAGTGATCAACCCTCTCGAAAGCGAGGTGGTAGAGGCAGTGGGTCGCCTCACGGACGGTGGGGGAGCAGATGTTGTCGTGGAATGCGTCGGGATCGAGTCTACTGGCCAACTGGCGGGCCGGATCACCCGACGTCGGGGCAGACTAGTGGTCATGGGGGTTTTCCCTCGCCCCAGCCCGCTGGATTTCACGGACCTGCTCTTTGGTGAGAAGACCGTTATGGGAAGCATGGGTGGATACGGGCAATTCGAGCGTGCGATTCAAATGATGGCGGACAAGGAGTTCCAAGCCGACCCCATGATCAGCGGCAAGATCGAACTCGAGGACCTTGTCGAAAAGGGGTTCGAGGAGCTCATCCAGCACCGGGAGAGGAATCTCAAGATTCTGGTCAGCCCGGAGTAACGAGGCCCTGAGCCGTCATCCCCCGACTGGTTGACGCTAGTTTCCTGATGAGCCGATGGAGCGGAGTGCGCCCCGGGGAGACGGAGGAGGGGTTGCCGCCAAATCCGCGAATCGAAACCGCACATGGTTGCTGTACCCCAACTGCCAGAGGCCGTTTGGGGTCCACACAGAATGGGACGCATTGAAGACTGAGGAGAAGGGAATGTCCGGACTGCAGGATCTTGGTGGAGGGAGTTCCATTCTTTCAGGCGAGAATGAGGCGGCACTGTTGGCGAGCGGCGACCTGCGCCTGTCGGCAAACCAGGTATGTTGGCCAGCGCAAGCGGAAATGGAGCATGCTCTGACGAAAGCGCTGGCCAATGAGGGGATCACCGTTCACCGAGCGCATGCCTACGATGAAAGGCTGGGTCACGGCTTCATTTGGTCGCAACGCATGGGAATGGATGTTTTCCAGTCGGTCCCTAAGGACTCTCGCGTCATTGTGGCCGAGGCCGTGTGGCAGTACAGCTATCACGTCCTGGCAGGTTTGGAGGATCATCGTGGGCCCATCCTCACGGTAGCCAACTGGTCCGGGGAGTGGCCCGGACTCGTTGGGTTGCTCAATCTGAATGCCTGTCTCGTGAAGAAGGACGTGAAGTTCAGCACGATTTGGAGCGAGAAGTTCTCGGACGACTACTTCGTTCACGGGATCCGGCAATGGGTTGAACGGGGGGAGATTACGCATGACACAAGTCATGTGCGCGACCTGAACCTGTCGCTACTGAGTTCGTCAGCGCGACAGCTTGGCCGAAATCTGGCAACCGACCTGAGAAGACGGAAGGCGATACTGGGTGTTTTCGACGAAGGGTGTATGGGGATGTACAACGCCATCGTTGAGGACGATCTTCTCAACGAGGTTGGTGTGTACAAGGAAAGAATGAGCCAGTCTGCTTTGATCGCCGCGATGAAGCTTGTCTCAGACGGGGAGGCCCGCAAATCGCGAGAGTGGTTGAGCGAGCGGGGGATGAAGTTCGTGACGGGGACGGATCCGATTTCGGATCTAACCGAAGACCAGATACTCGAGCAACTGAAGATGTATATCGCAGCCGTTCTCATGGCGCACGAGTTCGGGTGCGATGCAATCGGCATTCAGTACCAGCAGGGGTTGAAGGATATGGCTCCCGCATCCGATCTGGCCGAGGGTCTCTTGAACAACGTTGAGCGCCCTCCTGTGTACCTACCCGGAACCGGCGACGAGCTCTATCCCGGTCACGCCTTGCCCCATTTTAATGAGGTGGACGAATGTGCTGGATTGGACGCGCTGATCACAAACAGGGTGTGTAGTGCCATGGGTGTGGATCCCGCAACCACGCTTCATGACATTCGTTGGGGCGAGTGGTACAAGAGTGCTGGAATCGACAGCTTTGTGTGGACCTTCATGATCTCGGGAGCTGCTCCGGCTTCACACTTCGTCGGCGGGTATGCTGGCGCTTCAAGTGAGAGACAGCCTCCGATGTACTTCCCGCTTGGCGGAGGCACCATGAAAGGGGTGTGCAAACCAGGTTCGATTGTCTGGAGCCGAGTCTTCATTGAAGGCGGGGCGCTTCATGTCGACTTGGGGCGGGCGACTGTCGTTGAGCTGCCGATGGCCGAGACCCAGCGTCGGTGGAAGCTAACCACCCCACAGTGGCCGATCATGCATGCCGTGTTACACGGCGTTTCGCGGGACCAGATGATGGCAAGACACCGCGGCAATCACGTGAGTGTGGTTTATGCGCCAACAAGCGAGACAGTGGATCAATTGCTGGCGGTCAAGGCAGCGATGTTCGCCGAGCTGGGAGTCCGCGTACACCTCTGCGGAGTGATGGGAGCGGGCAGTTGATGGGTGACCTTCTGCTGGGAATTGACGTAGGAACATACAGCACAAAAGGGGTCCTCGTCCGGCCTGATGGAAGTGTGCTGAAGACCCACACCATTGACCATGGCATGGACATCCCCCGGCCAGGATGGGCTGAGCAGGATGCTGACTTGATCTGGTGGAAGGACGTGGTTGGCGTCTGCCGAGCCCTGCTCGATGGATCACCATACCGGCCGCGGGACGTCGGCGGAGTAGCCTTAAGTGCTATCGGCCCGTGTCTCGTGGCCCTAGACGAGAAGGGCCAGCCAGTGCGCCCTGGCATACTGTATGGCGTGGACACTCGGGCTACGTCAGAGATTGCGCATTTGACCGAACGTATTGGATCCGAAACTGTCTTCGCGTTCTCGGGCATGGAGTTCAGCAGTCAGGCGGTCGGCCCGAAGATCCTATGGATGATGAGGAATGAGCCCGAGCTCTGGGCAAGGGTAAGTCACGTCACATCGGCCTCAAGCTACTTGGTGTACAGACTGACTGGCGAAAAGGTGATGGACCGCCACACGGCGAGCCATTTCATGCCCCTGATCGACATTGGGACCCTGGAGTGGTCCGAACGGTACTCTTCTGAGATGCTTGACATCCGGATACTCCCTCGCCTTGCCTGGTGCGATGAAGTTGCGGGCGAGGTAGGGGAGAGAGGTGCACAGGAGACCGGGTTGGTAGCGGGGACGCCGGTGGCTGTTGGGGGAGTGGACGCTCTCACTGAGGCGATTAGTGTCGGCGTGGTGAACCCCGGTGACCTGATGATAATGTATGGCAGCACGACCTTCTTTATCCTTGTGTTGGCGGAACCCGTTCCCGATCGCCGGTTGTGGACAGTGGCCGGGGCTTTCCGCGGACAGTACAACCTGGCGGCGGGGATGGCGACCACAGGCTCGCTGACGCGATGGTTCCGCGACCAACTGGCGGCCGAGCTGCGGCCGCAGACGGCCTACGCAACGCTCTTTGCAGAGGCTGCGACTGTCAATCCCGGCGCGAACGGCCTGCTCGTCTTGCCGTACTTTAGCGGCGAGCGCACACCCATCAACGATCCATTGGCCCGAGGGGTTATTGCGGGCTTGTCGCTCTCGCATACGCGCAAGGATCTGTACCGGGCGATTCTCGAGGGCGTAGCCTACGGCATCCGCCACAACCTTGAGACATTCCAGTCGATCGGGGCACCGCCGAAGAGGATCGTGGCAGTAGGGGGTGGGACTCAGAGTTTGGATTGGCTGCAGATAGTCTCAGATGTGGCTGGGGTAAGCCAGGCTGTCCCTGCGACAACCATCGGAGCGAGTTACGGGGATGCATTCTTGGCGGGCTTGGCTTCTGGTCTCCTCAATCGCGGTGACATCAAGGGGTGGACCTCCATCGCACGTGAGCTGCATCCGCGAGAAGATGTTCATCGCTTGTATGATGACTACTACGCAGACTACCTCGGACTTTACCAGGCCACTCGCGGAATAGTGCATCGCCTGTCCACCAGGTCCCAGTGAGCACCTCTTGGCCAGTTGACCCCGTTGCAGTGGCACTTCAGCAGGTTACGCTGTGCCGCAAGGAGAGCGACCTTCTCGGTTTGTTCCTCTTGCCGGGTGCAGTTGACCTCGATCAGCCAATCCCGGGATCCTCGCATCAAAACCGATAGACAGGCAACTCGCTGCCCCGCTGGGCGATTGTGCCGAAGAGGCGGAACAGGGCACTGAGACGGGGTCGAGAATCAAGAGGCAGTCATATCAAAGGCGAAGCGTGGGGCTTCGAGCTTCCGACGATGGCATTCGGGATATCGGCCTTTGACCCAGGAGGTTGGTTCCAACGTCTGTCAATGGAGTCTGTCTGCAGACGGGTCGGCACACTTGGGTTAGGCGCGCCTGATTGGATTTTGGGCTGTCAATTGCGGGGCATGAGTAGTTGCTAGGTTTGTCGAGGCGAGAGGGCCATGGCTAGTAATGATGCCACCCCGTCAATTGAACGCTGGGATCACCTCCCCATCGAGAAATGAGGGGGTCTTCGGCTTCAGCACCTCATGGAGTTAGAAGAGCCCGGGTGGGGCGTACGGACGTAGGTATGCATGTCAAGGAAGAACCGAGGCTCAAAGAGTCTCGGTTCTTTGTTCGGGTAGCGGGGCCAGGACTCGCCTGCCCAGTCCGCAGGCCCGGGAGCCCGGGACCTCTGGGCTGAGTCTCGCTCCTGGGGCAGGTGCCTCGGAGACGACTTACATGTTCGCGAGCCCTCCCGTACATCCGCAATCACCCGATGCCCGGATGTTTTCGATGGCAGGATTGAACCGACGGGGAGGTCAACCGCGACGGAGTGTCAATACGGAAACCTGTCATGTGCCTGCTGGGCTTGTGGAATACCCAGACGTCAACGGTCGTTGGCGTCTGGGCCGACGCAGCCAGCATGGGCATCGAAAAGCCCGCGTATCTCTCGACGATCAGCGAATGGCAAGCTGGGACTGCTTGTCGAAAACGTGAATGTGGTTCATGTCGAAACTCAGCGGCATCCGATCGCCAATGTGTGCTTTGGTGCGCGGATCCACCCGCGCAATGAAGGGCCGATCACCTGCGAGAAGATGCAGGAAGACCTCGTTTCCCATGAGCTCGGTGACATCCACCGAGGATTCGACGCGGGTTTCAACAATCCCCGGCGGCAAGAAGTTCGGGTCGTGAATATTCTCCGGGCGAATGCCGAAGACGACTTCGCGCCCTGCATAGGACTGATACTTGGACGCCCGCCCGTTCGGAATCTGCACATGGAACGCGCCGCAGTCAATGATGAGCTTGCCGTCGCTGCGCTGGAGCTTCGCATCGAAGAAGTTCATCGCCGGCGAGCCAATAAACCCGGCCACGAATACGTTGGTCGGGTTGTCATACAGCGCCTGCGGCGTATCCAACTGGTGCAGCAGCCCGTCACGCATCACGGCGATGCGCGTGGCCATGGTCATGGCCTCCATCTGGTCGTGGGTCACGTAAATGAAGGTCGTCTGCAACCGCAGGTGCAGTTTGGAGATTTGGGCCCGCGTTTGAACCCGCAACTTGGCGTCGAGGTTGGAGAGGGGCTCGTCGAAGAGGAACACTGACGGTTCGCGGACGATAGCCCGACCCACGGCCACCCGCTGGCGCTGCCCGCCGGAGAGCTGGCGTGGCTTTCGGCTCAGCAACTCGCGCAGATCCAGGATGTCGGCAGCCTCTTTCACTCGTTTGTCGATCTCGGGTTTGGGGACCTTGCGAAGCTTGAGCCCGAAGGCCATGTTGTCAAACACCGACATGTGAGGATAGAGCGCGTACGATTGGAACACCATGGCGATGTTGCGGTCCTTAGGCGCGACGTCGTTGACCACGCGCTCGCCGATGCGGATGGTGCCCTCGCTGACCTCCTCCAATCCAGCTAGACAGCGGAGGGCCGTAGTCTTGCCGCATCCCGAAGGCCCCACCAACACCAGGAATTCGCGGTCCTGCACCTCAATCGACAGATCATTGAGGGCGAACACCTTATCGAAGCGCTTGGTCACATGCTCAAATGTCACGCTTGCCATGGTCTATCTCCTTTCGGGTGTGTATGGTGGGTCAATTGTACAAGGAAGGCAAGGGTTTCGCTTGTCAAGGACCAGGTGTGCTGGCTGAAAGCTTCGTCTCGACACGTTGGCGGTGGAAGGATCAATCGAGGCGCGAAGGGAACGAACTCGGTGGTCAGCCGCTGGGTGCAATGGTGCTTCCAGAACTCGAACCAGGGATCACGCGGTTACGAGCCCGCATAGGAAAAATGCGATTGCAGCACCGCAAACGCAAGGGAATCTGGCTGAAAGCGCGTGACGGGGCGAAAAGAGATCTGAGGCTCAAACCGCCTCGGTTCTTCAATTAGGTGGCGGGGGGTGGACTCGCCCGTACCCTCGGCCCGCGGGTTGTCAGGAGGGTATCGGGCGGCCGGCCCCATCTCTTGGAGCCGGCAGCCGGATTTGTGGCGCTGGGCACGATTGGTGCGTGCCCGGGTGAGATAGGCTATCTTGCTCTTGAGGAGGGACGGGATCGCGCCAAGGCATAGAACGTTTGGATGTGCCGATGAGGTTAAGCGAAAGGGCCAGAGCCTGTGCGCTGACCCTCCGAAGAAAGGATTCACTTTCGATGTTGGCCTCCTCGTCGGAGGCCCGTCGGCCTTGCTACTGGCCGTGAGAGCGGGTGACGGGATTCGAACCCGCGAATACTTGCTTGGGAATAGGGCGACTCTCAGATCACCCGAACCCCTTGCTTTTCCCTGATTCTCTGCGATGACGCCGTCGCGAATTCGACGAATAAAGCGACTCACTTCTAATCGATGCGCAGAGCGTGCATGCGCCTATCGGCCAAATCATCCCCGCATCACGCTGTCTACTGGTTAACCGCTATCTGCGGCACTCACCATTGCCTGCGAGCAACTGGGAAGACTTGAAGAGGAGTATTCGGCCAAGCGCACTTGCTCATGTTACCCCATCGCTGACCACAAGGGAAGGGGACACGGACCAGGTGTATGAGTCTCGCAGATAACCTCCATGGGCGATTGTTCCTCCGGGAGGGGACCGCGTCCCGGCAACGCCCCAACGCGGAGCTTGCTTTATCAGTCCTGCGCTATGTGGCGATTGAGGCGCAGGACGATGAACAGCAGCCCGAAAGCGGCGATGGACATGAGGAGCACCAGGGCGTTTGCGCGCCGAAGGTCGTTGGCTTGGACCGCGTCGTAGATCGCCATCGAAAGCGTCTGGGTCCGGCCAGGGATATTGCCTGCCACCATGAGCGTCGCTCCGAACTCACCGAGGGCGCGCAAGAAGCCCAGCAAACCTCCGGCGGCGATACTCCGCCAGGCGACCGGCAAGCTGATTCTCCAGAACATCTGGCGCTCTGTGCAGCCATCGACGCGCGCCGCGTCCTCGATCTCACGACTCACTTCGGCCAGCCCAGCACGGGCGGTCACCGCGACTAGCGGCAGGGCCGCTATGGCGGCCGCAACAACTGCGCCGGGCCAGGCGAAAACAAACCGAAGGCCGAGAATCCCTTCGAGCGCGGGGCCCAACCCCTGCCGGCCGAGAGCGACCAAGAGGTAGTACCCCAGAACGGTCGGAGGGATTACAAGCGGGAGGAGAATCAAACCCTCGAGGATCCACTTGAATCGGCTGCTCGACCTAACCAGCACGCGTGCCAGCGACGTGCCTAGCACAAGCGCAGCCGTGCCGGCCCACAAGGACACCCACAAGGAGATCGCGAGGGGCGACCAGCCGTGAACCATCAGGGCGACGACGGCGCCTGGGTCATAGGCGTCTCGCCCGGAAGGATGAACCCATACTGGCGCATGATGGGCCTTCCGACATCGCCGTTGATGAACGCGGCGAACTCCCTGGCGCGGTCGGGCTCCGGCGATGAGGCGACGACGGCCAAGGCCTGGTTGAGAGGATCGTGCAAGGAGCTGTCCAGGAGTGTCCAGGTAATCTCTGGTACGTTGGCGACGGACAAGGCGACGATTCCAGCTTCGGCATTGCCGGTTTGGATATACTGGAGTGCCTGGCGGACGTTCTCGCCCAGAACGAGCTTGGGCTGGATCTGTTCCCATACCCCCGCGGCCTGGAGTGCTTGCATCGCTGCCACGCCGTAGGGCGCGTGCTCGGGATTGGCGATTGCAACATGCGTGATCTCGGGCGCGAGCAGATCGGCCAGCGTCTCTGCTGTGACACCCGACTGACGACTGACGGCCAGGACGATCCGACCTTGCGCATAGAGCGCCACGCTGTCGGGTAACACCAGTCCCTTATCAGCTAGGTCCTCAACGTATTGGATATTCGCTGCTGCGAACAGGTCGTACGGGGCGCCGTTCTCGATCTGCTGCGCGAGTTGTCCAGTCGATCCGAAGACCAGCGTGATGTCCTGGCCTGTTTCCTGTTCGTACAACGCCGCAATCTCCGTGAAGGCGAACTGCAGATCTGCCGCGGCGGCGACTGTGAGCTCGTGGGGGACCTGCGCGCTGCTGAAGGGTGAGGTCGGGGAATCCGTTTGAGCAACAGTCAGCTCTGCACAGCTCGAGAGCATGAAGGCCATTAGAACCGCACTTCTGCATGCCGCGGACATGCGGCGCGGTCCTCCCCGATCACGCGCGTAGGGATCTGCGTGTCCACCAGTGCCTCTTGGGATACTCGAACGAGGACTCGCAACGGATGCCATTGTTTTGGCCTCAAGCATGTGAACGCGCTCGATTGAAGATGCGCAAGGCCGACACGATGAGGACAATCCCTAACGTAAGTTTGAGCAGGGCGGTGGGGAGGACCCCAACCAACAGCCCGCCGATGATCGCACCAAGGATCGACCCCGCGCCCATTGGAACGACAGTCGCCCGCACCGCGTGGTGGTCCGACAAGGCGCCTCGCTGTGCGAATCGAATGACCCCTACTAGAACCGCTGGCAGACTGATGAGCAAACTGGCTGTCCCCGCCGTCCGGACATCTGCGCCGAAGCCGAAGATCAATGTAGGGATAATCAGTTCGCCACCCGCTACCCCTAGCAGACTGGAAACCAGCCCGATGGCCATTCCGAAGGCTACGCCCGCCCCTACCTGCCAGGCTGTGTCACCTGGCACAAAACCAGGCGCTTGCTGCGGGAGGAAGCTCTCCACCACGAGCGCGAGGCCGATCCCCAGCAATAACGCAAGGATGACCTGTTCCAACCGCCTGTCGGTCAGACGGCTGGACCAGGCCACTCCGTAGAATGCGGCCACAATCGCCCCACAGGCCATTGCCAAAATGGCGTAGCCGAAGGGGACGAGAGGGGCCAGCGAAAGCGTACGTCCACGAATCGCCAGCGATGCAATCAAAGTGATGAGGCTGATCGTGAGATTGAGGGGAACGGCTCGGCGAGGCTCGTACCCTAATGGTCCGGCCAGCACGGGGAGCCGAAACTCCGCACCCCCGAGACCGATCAAACCACCTAGAAGGCCGATTGGCACGGCCAGGCCGAAGGCTAGGCCGTCGTGGCGATTGGGGCTGGCGTTATCCGGTTGGTCCGACATTCCTCGTGCCCCGCGCGTTGCTTTGACGTCAATGATTCAACTGGAGTGACGTTCGGAATCCATCAAGCCACTCCAGGATGGAAGCCAATTGGCGGATCCGTAGGTCCAGCCCTTGTCGGTTGAACGTCTGATCGGGCGGCAGCTGAGACAAGGTAGCTTTCAAACGCACAACTCCCTTCTGGGTCTCGGCGGTCTGGGCGTCGATGAGGGCTTTGGCAAGCGCCGGATCACGTGAAGAAGCAAAGAACAGGCGCGTGGTGAACTCGACGCGGATGGCCCGTACGCTGGCACCGGTCGGTGCCCGAAGCCACCATTCGAAGCGGCGGCGGCCGGCCGTCGTCAGCCGGTATCTCCGGCGCGACGGGAGATTCCCCTGCTTC
>Ga0315274_10012387_pt1 | contig 12164 bp, 10 predicted proteins | sample YL17G02_20_MG_FD_203700 | JGI IMG/M metagenome (GOLD analysis project Ga0315274, IMG submission 203700) | Sediment microbial communities from Yellowstone Lake, YNP, Wyoming, USA - YL17G02_20 | ecosystem: Environmental > Aquatic > Freshwater > Lake > Sediment | place: USA: Wyoming | collected... | reverse complement strand
AATCTGCGGGCACGCCCAAAACCCTCAGGATGATCAGCACCTCGACGACTCCTGTCAGCCGGGCCAGGATATGCAGTCCGAGAGCGGCGGCGGTCTTGAGGTTCGCCCGCGCGTAAAGGAGCCGAAGATTCCCATCCAGGGCCCGGAGCTGTTCCTCCCGCTTCAGGACCCATCTTCTGACCTTCGGGATGACGCTGGAGATCCTGAGGACGATCCCATAGAATCCGCGGACGGAAAAGAAGATCAGGAGGATAAGGCCGATCGTGGCGATCGCCAGGCAGACAAGCGTGGGGGCAAGAAGCCCCTCGGGGATCCGGATAAAGATGGACCCCAAGAGCAGGCCGACAGCCAGGAAGATCGCCGTCGCGACGAATTCAACAGTTTTGTCAAAGAAGACGCCGGGAATTCCCTCCTTGAGGGGAACGTTCCCTTTGATCAGGTAGGCCCGGGCTGCGTCGCCGCCCAGGCTGGCCGAGGGGAGCAGAATGTTGAGAGCGTCACTGATGATCCGGACCCGGAACAGCCGGAAAAACGGGACCTTCTGGAAGTATGTGTTCTGGATGATGCTCCAGGCGCAGGCCTGGAAGAACAACCAGCAGGCCCCCACGATGAGGATCGCCGCGAACCAGGCCCCGAAGCGCGAGACGCTCTCTAGGACGGCGCCGCTGCCGATCCGCAGGATGAGGTAGGCGAAGAGGAGAAGCCCGACGCTGCCGAGGAGCGTTTTCGTCCACGTCCGGGGGAGCTTGAACCTCATGCCCGTCCCTTGGCCGTCTCAGAGGTCCCGGCTTTCAACAAGCCTTCCGCTTTTTCCATGGCCTTCTCGTCATCGACGTCGATCCAGAATCGGCCGCCGATGTCCATGATCCTGGCTTTGCCTTTCCCCGCCAGGACCTTCATGCCCCCCGAAAGGGTGAAATCGCCTTGCTTCTGGCTCTCTTCGAGGGCGGCAAAGAGAGCCGGCGTTCCCAGGAAGAGGCCTGTGTCGAAGGCATTATAGTCCTCGATATCTTTTCCGATCGCCGAGATCCGGCCGTCCTCGACGCGGACCTTGGTCACGTCCTCCAGGTCGACATAAGCGTTGTCCCGGACGACGGCGTCTACGGCCAGGATGGTTTCGTCCGCGCCGATGGGCTGTTCGGCTAGGTCTCTGAGGATCGCCGGGTCAAAAATGTGATCGGACATGGACAGGATGAACTTGTCGCCCGCCTCATTCCTGGCTTTGAAGACCGAGAGCCCGTTCTCCTTCTCCCATTCGTCGTTGCGGACGAAGGAGACAGAGATCCCCCGCTCCGAGGCAAGGGCGCTCAGATGACCCTCGACCTTCTCGCGCGCATAGCCGGTCACAATGACGAACTCGTGAAGTCCTGCCTTGAGCCCGCCCCGTATGACCCACTCGATGAGCGGACGCCCGCCCACTTCAAGCAGGGGCTTGCTCTCCGCGCGTCCGGACAGGCGTTTTCCCATTCCGGCCGCGATGATCAGGCACTTCAAGGAACACTCTCCAGGCCGTCCCGGACGCGGGGCGTCTTCAGATTACAGTCGCGATCCCCCCGGAGGGGGGCGTACAACCGCAAGAATAAGCTAAAATTGTAATCGACCGGGGGCAAAAAGTCCACAATCCCTGAAAAATCCCAAAACTTCCGTGAGGACGTGAGTCGGAATTCCGGATATCTTAGGAGATCGGATTGACAGGCGGGGCGAAGGCCCCTATAGTCGCTCTGTGGACATCGTGTTGGCGTCGGCTTCCCCGAGGAGACGGGAACTCTTGAAGAAGATCGTGGACGATTTTCGGGTCGTGCCAAGCGGGGTCGACGAGACGAAGATCAAAGAGCGGGACCCCGTGAAGTTCGCGCTGGAAGCGGCGATCCTGAAAGCCCGGGACATCGGCGAACGTCATCCCTCGTCCCTGGTGATCGCCGCGGACACGATCGTCTGCCTGGGGGACCGGATCATCGGAAAGCCCCGTAACCGTGAAGACGCCCGGAGGACCCTCGAAGCGCTGTCCGGCACTCGGCATCGCGTCATCACGGCCGTCGCGTTGTTCAAAAAGAACGTCAATAGATGGCTCACGGGATACGAGGAGAGCTTCGTCCGTTTCAGAAAGCTGGAGAGCGGGGCCATCCGTGCCTATCTGAATACAGGCGATTCCCTCGACAAGGCCGGAAGCTATGCCATCCAGGAGGTCAACGACGCGTTCGTCGAAAGCCTCGAGGGCGATTATGACAACGTCGTCGGCCTGCCTGTCGGGCTCGTCCGCCGTCTCCTCGAGCGGTTCCCGGCGGGAGAAGCGGACGATTGACAAGGAGAGACCATATGCGCAAAATTCCGATCCTGCTCGGCGTCGTCCTGGCCTGCATGCCGGGAATCACGTCCGCAGGTTTGAGCCGGCAAGTCGTCAACTATGACATCCACGTGAGGCTCCTTCCGGAGACGAAGACCCTGGAAGGCCGGGAGACGCTCCTCTGGCTGAACGATTCGAATACGGAGGTGACGGAGCTTCCCTTCCACCTCTACCTCAACGCCTTTAAAAACAACCGGACGACGTTCATGAAGGAATCGGGGGGCTCATCCCGGGGCTTCAAGGTCGATGAAGCGAACTGGGGAAGGATCACCGTCCGGTCCATCCGGCTCCAGAACGGCCCGGACCTTACGCCGACCCTCGTCTATGCCGCGCCCGACGACGGGAATCCGGACGACCAGACCGTGATGCGGGTGACGCTCCCGGCGCCGGTCAAGCCGGGGGAAACCGCCGCCCTGGAGATCGCCTTCGAGACCAAGCTGCCCAAGGTTTTCGCCCGCTCCGGCTTCGTCGGGAACTTCTTCATGGTCGGCCAGTGGTTTCCCAAGATCGGCGTCCTCCGGGACGGCGTCTGGAACTGCCACCAATATCACGCCCAATCCGAGTTCTTTGCCGACTACGGCCTTTTCACGGTGGAGATCACCGTGCCGGAGGCCTATGTCGTAGGCGCCACCGGCCGGAGGGTCAAGGAATCGAGGAACGCGGACGGCACGAAGAGCCTCGTTTACTTCCAGGAGGACGTCCACGACTTCGCCTGGACGACCTGCCCGGACTTCGTCGAATCCCGCGAACGGTTCACGATGGACGAGCCCAAAGTGGACACGGAGATGATTTTTCTTGTCCACCGCGCCCATCTGGGTCAAAGGGACCGCTACGTCCGTGCCCTGAAACAGGGCCTGGGGTTTTACAGCAAGAACTACGGCGCCTATCCCTACGGGACGATCACGCTTGTCGACCCGGCACCTGGAGGGATGGGGGCCGGCGGTATGGAATATCCGACGCTTTTTACAGCCGGTACGACAAGCTTCATTCCGCGCGGGCTGAGGGTGCCCGAGATGGTGACCATCCACGAGTTCGGGCACGGTTATTGGTACGGGATCGTCGGCTCGAACGAGTTCGAGGAAGCCTGGCTCGACGAGGGGATCAACACCTACTCCGAGATCAAGGCCATGGACAGTCTCTATGGGTCCGACCGGGCGATGATCGACTTTCCCGGCCTCAAGATCGGCGATTTTTCGTATCAGAGATTGGCGACGATCGGCTCGGGTCGCTTCGACCCGATCGTCCGGAAATCCTGGGATTACATCAGCGGTTCGAGCTACAGCCTGAATGTCTACAGCAAAGCCGGGATCATGTTGTTGACGCTCGAAAGGGTCCTGGGCGAGGAGGTCATGGCCAAGGTCATGAAGACGTACTTTGAAACCTGGAAGTTCCGCCATCCCCGAACCGAGGACTTTGTCCGGACCGCCGAGGAAACGAGCGGCCGGGACCTCGGCTGGTTCTTCGACCAGGTCCTCCATAGCCCCGACAAGCTGGATTATGCGATCACCGACTTACGGTCGGAGGAGGTCCAGGAACCGAAGGGACTGTTTGACCGTAAAGACTCCAGGACAGGCGCTGCGAATGCTGTCGATAAAGGCACAGCACAGAAGCCCGCGTTCCAAAACACCGTCGTCGTCGCCCGCCTGGGAGAATGGATCTTCCCCCAGGAGATCAAGGTGACCTTCGCGGACGGGAAGGAGGTCCGCGAGACATGGGACGGCCGGGACCGATGGAAGAAATTCGTCTACACTCTGCCGGTCAAGCTCACTTCCGCCCAGGTTGACCCGGACAACCGTTATCTCCTGGACGTCAATTTCGCCAATAATTCGAGGACCCTCGCGCCGACGCCATGGGCCACACGGAAATACGCCTTGGGATTCATGGGCTGGGTCCAGCACCTGCTGTCGTTCGTTACGCTGTGAGGAGAAGAACCATGACGATCACAACTTGCTTAAAAAAAGGCGTCACCGAGGCGACGGCAAGACCGAACCTTATGGGCGTGCTATGGTTGTTCAATATCTTGTTCGCCTCCATCCTATATTTCATTTTCTTCGGGGCTTTTGATGCCGCCGTGGGCCCGAGCCTGGCCCTGAAAGACCTGCTCAAGACGGGCGATATGAATATCATCCTGGAGACGCTAACGAAACCGGCCGGCCCGTTCACGGCGTCCTTGCGGATGGCCCCCTACATCATCCTGCTCTATTTCCTGGCTAACATCTTCCTCCAGGGGGGCGTCCTCAATGTGCTCATCGCCCCGCGTGGCCGGGATAAGTTTGCGGCTTGTTTTTTCGGCGGCGGCGGGCGGTTTTACGGCCGGTTTCTTCGTCTCCTGATCTATTCAGCGGTCGTTTGGGTTCCTGCCGGTATTTTGTTCGTTGCTGTAAATGCGTTTCTCAGAGTTTTAGGCGATTCCTCCCGGGAGAGGCAGATGGTCCTCTTCGTCATCATCCGCGTCGCGCTCGTTCTGTTCCTGCTTCACCTCGTCAAGATGGTCCTGGATTATGCCCGGATCATGATCGCGACCCGGGATTCCCGATCCGTTTTTCGCGCTCTCATGGATGCCGTGCGATTCGTGCTCCGAAGGTTAGGCGGGACTCTCGGTTTGTACTATCTCCTCGGGTTGACGGGGCTGGCGATGGCGCTGGTCTATCTGAGCGTGAAGTCCATTATCGGGACAACGACCGCAGCCGGCATCCTTGCCGTTTTCCTAATCACCCAGGTTTATATCGCGGGGAGGGGCTGGCTGCGCGCGGCCTACCAGACGGGACAGCTGGAGATGTTTACCATTTCAGGCCTGACACGAGAAGCAAAACAAGGGAACAACGGGGTCAAGGAAGAAGCGGCGGCCGTTTGAAATCCGGGACAGGATATCCGATTCCGAATTGATTCGCGTACCCAGGCTATTCGGAAATTGGTATTGTGTCCCCGAATTATGGGATCTGCATCAGGGTGACGTTGAGGAAGCCCGTGGCCGGCGTCCGGAAGATGCCGACGCCGATGATCAGGCTGACGACGATCATCGTCGCGTCGAAGGTGTTCAGTTTCGCTTTGATCGCCATGCAGCTTTTCGCTCTTTGGAATAATTCTATTTTTCATCGAAGCCGAGCCGGCCCTGGCCATTCTTCGAATCGAGAACCTCGGCTAGAACCTCAACGAATTGTCTAGCTATTTCCAGGGCCTTTTTAGCTTCCGTATGTGAGCAGGGGAGATCCGGCTCGTAAATGAATTTGTTTCTCTTGTTTCTCAATAGGTCGAAAGCGCTGAATATATGTTCATCCTTTGGGCCCAGCGATACCGATACGAATTGGACGATCGTCTGGTGTTTGTTGGCAGCGACCGGCCTGTATCCCCGACTGAACATAAGGGCAAGTCCCGAGCGCATCATGGCCGTATAGGAATAGGTGAACGCACACTCAGGATCAACATCGAGATTTCTCTCAGCCGTTCGCAAATCTGTCGATGCTCGATGGATCAGGTTGGCAGCTGCCCGATGATCAGCTGGGCACGGCCTGATGGAGCCGCGTTTCATCAGTTCCCTGAGGCCCCGTTCAGAGGTCATCCATGGTACCTATAAGCATGATCTTGGGTTTTGTGAGGATTTCTTTGATAAACCCTCCCTCCTCTGCTTTTCTCTTGAGATATTCATCACGAACATAAAGTGTCGGATTGATTTCGCGCATGAGCCTTTTCTGGACACCTCGGAGGACCTTGGATAGCTCCATCAAACTCGCATCTCCAATAATAAAGACGTCGATGTCGCTTGTAGGATTCTCACGATTGGAGGCAAATGAACCATAAATAAAAGCCACCTGAACGCAAGGCACCGATTTGAGGGCCTGTTTTAGGCTGCCGACAACCCCGACCGTCTTGGCGACGATGCTCTTCATCTCCCCATAGAGGGGGTGGCTAGTGTTGAGAGAATAAAAGACGAGGTTTCCTCTCCTCTCGGTCAGGAATAGCCCATCCTCTTGAAATTTAAGCAACTCCCTCCGCAAACTCCCGACCGAGCAATCGAGAAGACGGCTCAGCTCCCGAAGATAGTACTTTTGGCCGGGATTCGTGTAGAAAAGCGCGAGCAATTCCCGCCTGATACGAGACTTTGAGATGTAGAGACTTTCAATCATAGTTGTTCTTTATTCTGAGTACAATTGTACTCAATACGGAGGACAACTGCAACGCCCTTAAGATCGATAATTTTATCTCGACTCGAGCGGAATGCCAGTCTATGTAGACGATATTTGCGCCTTACGGGGGGATTGAAAACAGGTAAACGAGAAAAAGCGTCCTGAAATCCTTTCTGGCACGGCAGTAGTATTTTGCTAACAAATGGTTGGTGTGAGATACTTTAGCCGGCTGAATCTGGTCGATGAAAGAGATGGATAGGATGACCCCGGTGCGCTTAGGAATTCACGAGGTTGACTTCTGCAGCCAAATTGCCTCTCAAGTTGGCCTTCTCGTCCAGTCCGGAGAAAAAGTCTCTCCAATCTTTGAAGCAAGGGTGGAAGGATTCGGAGCGGGCGCGGCAGGACGAAAACGTAAAGACTTGCGGTTCTTCGACGCCAATAACAGCCTTCTTTTGTGCGGCGAAGTCAAGCTCCCGGGAACTTCGGAAGGCCGTTCACCCTACGATGCGAAGTTGTGCCGCGACGCCGAGGAGAAAGCGGAAAACGCGAACATCCGGTTCTTTTTCACCTGGAATGTCAATCGCTTTGTCCTCTGGGACCGTAGTCTTTGGGACCGTCCTTTCCTCGAACGGAGAGTCCGCGAATGGCAGCTTGAGAGATCGCTCCGAAGTCCGGCTGACGTCGCGATAGAAGATAATCTCAAGTTTATCAAAACCCGTTTCCTTCCCGAATTACTCCGTGAAGTTGCGGACATCATCTCGGACAGAAAACGGGATTGGTTTTTCCCGCCAGACGACATCTTCATCCGATCCTTGGAAAGTCACCTGGAATGGCCTGTCCAGTTGTTGAGCTCATATATTCTTGAGCAAGCTGACAACAGTAAGAGCTTTGGGACACGCGTTGAGCAATGGATGGTCGACCACGATTGGGCCTTCGCCCGAAATCATCCCGAGAGCTGGATCAACGCCGTCGAGAATATGTCGAAGACACTGGCCTATGTCTGGTCCAATCGACTTATCTTTTATAAAGCCCTAATCGCCAGGTTTCCTGAATTGCCTCGGCTCGAACTCAGGCCGTCTGTTAAGAGCCCCGGGGACGCCGTCTCGGCGCTGAATCGGCTTTTTCAGCGAGCCGTCGAGAGGAGCGGCGATTATGAACCGCTCTTGATGCCCGATGCGAAAGATTGGGCTACGACGCTCATCTTTCAGCCGCCTAATTCTCTGGATGCCTGGCGGGGCCTGCTCTCCAACGTTGCAACCATCGATTTTACGGAAGTTTCTTCGGATGTCGTTGGGCGCATCTTTCAAAAACTGATCGGGCCGGAAGAACGTCACCGCTACGGCCAGCATTTCACGGGCGATGATGTCGTCGACCTTATCAATGGCTTCTGCATACACAATGCCCAGGATACTGTTCTCGACCCGGCTTGCGGGTCCGGCAGTTTTCTTGTCCGTGCATACTATCGAAAGCACAATTTGGATCCGTCGCGCGCGCACCTGAAACTGATTTCCGAGCTATTCGGCTGCGATATCGCCCTCTATCCGGCTCATCTGGCTACCCTTAACCTCGCCGCCCGGGAAATCAATGAGGAAGCGAACTATCCCCGAATCGTAAGGCAGGATTTTTTCGAAGTCGCACCGAACCGGGCTTTTTGCAGGATTCCAGACGGTTCCGGTCATAAGAATGTCATGCTCCCCCTGCTCGATGCGGTTGTCGGGAACCCGCCTTATGTTCGGCAGGAGAAAATCGAGAAAGAGCACAAAGAACATTATGCCGCGATCGCTACTTCCTCCTGGCCCGGGTTGAAGCTCAGCGGTCGGAGCGATCTCTATTGCTATTTCTGGCCGGGCGCGGCACGACTTCTAAAGCCTGACGGCTTCTTCGGATTCTTGACGAGCTCCTCCTGGCTTGACGTCGAATACGGATTCGAACTGCAGGCATGGATTTTACGAAATTTCCGAATTTTTGCCGTCATGGAAAGCGCGGTCGAGCCCTGGTTTGAAGATGCGCGCGTAAAAACATGTGCCACAATCCTCCAGCGGTGTGGAGATGAGACGGCGCGAATGGCCAATTGGGTTCGGTTCGTGCGGTTTAATCGAGAATTAGCGAACATTATTGGTCAACCGCCGGGGCACAACGAAACTCTGCGGCAGGCAGCTATCGATGAGCTCTGTGAGCGCATCCTCGGAGTTACTAAAAACTATCAAGATCAAGACCTCCGCATAATCGTCAAAAAGCAAAAGGAGCTTTGGGCTGATGGAATCGGGGCATCATCAATATTCTCGCGTGGCCGATCAATTGGATTTTCTGATGAAGGGGATGAGATTGAGATTTCTAGTAAGAAGTCGGGGAAAAGAACAAAGATAGAAAGGTCCGCTGCTATTTCTGAAAAGTCCCCGGGAAAATACTGTGCCGGAAAGTGGGGAAGATACTTGCGGGCGCCGGATTTGTATTTCGAGGTCATGCGCAAGTTTGGCGGCCGCTTCGTCAAGCTCGGAGAGATTGTTGAAATTCGCCGCGGAATTACCAGCGGATGTGACGCTTTCTTTATGCCCAAAGATGTCACCGCCAGGATACTAAAGGAATACCCAGGAGATCGGGATTTTCGACGTTACTCAGGCGGGGCGACTCGGGAAGACGTTGAAACTGGCAGTCTGAAGATCGTGGAGACAGGGGATGGAAGTATACATCCGGTTGAATCCAGATTTTTGGCGCCGGAAGTGCACAGCCTGATGAAGGTCGACCGGCCGATAGTTCGCGCTTCCGACCTGGACCGGGTTGTGCTCTTGGTCGGCGAATCTATGGATAAGCTGAAGAAAAAGTCGTCCTGGGTCTGGCGATATCTCCAATACGGGAGCCAGGCGACGTTCGAGTCATCGAAATCACGCCCGATCCCTTTGCCGAAGCGTTCGACGTGTGCGGCCAGAAATCTCTGGTATGACCTGACTGGGCTTTTCAGGCCGGGAATCGTATTTTGGCCGATGGCCCAACAGTATCGCCATATTATCGCCGCTAATCCCGAAAAACTCATCTGTAATCATAATTTATTCGATATCGACGCACCGAAATTTGTAAATTCTGAGAAAGTGGCCTTGATAGCCATCATGAACTCGACATTGGTGGGCCTGTTCAAAACATTTTACGGCCGATTTGCAGGAACCGAGGGCAATCTTAAAACCGAAGTCGTTGACGTCAACCTTATGGAAATTCCTGATCCGAGGGACATCGTTCCAACCTTGGCAAAGAAGTTCGAGAATGCCCTGGCGCGGATGAGCAAACGGGAGGTAGGCCGGCTTATCGAAGAGCAACTCATGGATTGTCACGACCCGGAAAAGGCCCGGCTTATTGGCAATGGGCCGATTAACCTGTCGAATGAATTGTGCGAGACAGATCGGAGAGAGTTGGATGATGCGGTCTTCGAACTTTTAGGAGTCAAGAATTCTGAGGAGCGGGCGGATCTTGTCGATAGACTTCACGAGGCCACGGCACGACACTTCAGAGATATTAGGATCGTTGAGATTGAGAAAATGGAGCAGCGCTCCAAATCTGGAAACCGTAAAATCACGGCGGATGAAATCGTTGCGGATATCTGGGATGCCCTTGCGTTCGAGGATTGCCTGCCGCTTCAGGAATGGCTCGAAAGACAGCCCGAATCAGATAAAGCGCTGACGATTCCGGTGGAACGGCCCGTTTTCTTTCCGGAAAATCCGCTTTTTGAGCTAAGAACCATCGGCTTCGGCAAAGACGGGAAAATACGGATGGATTATGATTCGCAGGAACAAGCCAGCCTTGTTTTCCGCTTGGCGGAACTGGGCTTGACCGGAAACGCAAAGTTGCCTTCAACTCGCCGAGGCTGTGAGGATGTTTTGGCAAGGATTAAAGAAAGAATCGAGAAAGCCCAAGCCCAGATCAGAGAGCTCACCGAGAGCCGGACATCAGATAAACGCCTCCAGGCTCAAATCTTGGAAGCATTGGAGCGATGGTTTGTCCTAGGCCACGGGCGCTCGGGGAATGGTTCGGCGAAGACTGCTTGACCCCGCTTGATGATGCCGGAGGAATCATCGCCGGGCTTTTTTCCTTCTGTCGGTCTTTAGAAAACCGTAATATTCGCTCCAATCGATTCGCTCGATTTCCCCATCTGGATAAATGACTTCGCACTCGAAGTACTTCGTAACATCCTGAAAAAACCTGCCAATTCTCGTTATGAACCGTTTGATATCCTTCTCAAGAGTGCCGGAAGCTCTCATTTCATCGATAGCCTCCCGATACAATATCAACCTGATAACTATCGCTTTTCCATGTTCAGTTTCTATGACTTCCCCTACGACGGGAATGCGGTAACTGAAGCGAAAAGCCATGATTTGTTAAACAAGCAGATGAATTGTCCTTCGTCTCTATAGACGCAGGAAAACCAAGAAATTCTCAGATTGTGCCGAAATGGACGGGCTAACGTTGGGCGGTATGGGGTCCAGCATCCCGACACTATTGGTGATTTTCAATCGGCAAGACTTTTATGACGCGTTTCATCCCGTAGCCGTAGGTTGCTATCTGCATACTGAACCAGAGAATGGCAAGACGAGATATGTCGATAACGACGACGCCGTGGATCTTGAGCTTCGGGACGGTCACGTTCAGAAGGCCGTTGGACCAGGACCAATCGAGCGTTCCGTGGTTGGGGACCCAGGTCACGGATTTTGGTAATGCGGGCGTTTTGACGGTCAGCCGGATCTTCTCAAACGGCGGGAGGAAGTCCGTGAAGCCGTAGCGGGCGGGTAGGGGCATCCCGGCGGTGTTGAGCAGAGGGACCGTGAGCTTCCCGTCTCGGGTCGTCCGGAGAGAGACATCCAGGCAGTAAGGGCCTTCGACCCGGACAGCCGGGTCGGGGAAGAGCATGGCGGTGAGCTCACCGATGAATTCCCTGAACCAGGGGTGGTGGGAGCGGAAATAGATCGAGGCGACCGGGCCGACCATGCCCTTGCCGAAGGAGCTGATGGTCGCCGCGATCTGGCCATCCTTGCGCGTATCGCGGGTTGGATAAACATATCCGGCCGGATGAGCCGTTGTCAGCTTGACTTTCTGCCAGAGGCTGCCGGAGCTCGTTGCACCGGAGGGTGAGGCCAGTTCTACGGCCCTTTCCGCCGGCTTGCCTTCGAGCTCGCCCCCCCAGGATGGGCTCGAACAACCGGGCGCATTTCTCGCCGAGAAGGAGGAGGTTGCCACTCTGTTCGACGTAATCGGCCAGGGCTCGCCGGAATTCTTCGGTCAGCCTATGCGAGTCGGGAATGACCACGAGCGGGAATTCCCTCAGGCGAGGCTGGAGCTGGTGTTCCGCTAGGATATCGACGGAGTAATGGGAATTAAGTGGTAGCCGTAAATAAATCAGCGCTTTTTTTCATGAAAAATACGGATTATCAGCGAACTCCCTACTGCCAATATCCATGGGGGCAGAAAACCCTTTGTACTCGAATAACCAAAACGAAACAAGAGTCAATAACCGGACTGTTAGCCTTAGAATCATCCCCACGATTATATCGCGGGGAGGGGCTGGCTGCGCGCGGCCTACCAGACGGGACAGCTGGAGATGTTTACCATTTCAGGCCTGACACGAGAAGCAAAACAAGGGAACAACGGGGTCAAGGAAGAAGCGGCGGCCGTTTGAAATCCGGGACAGGATATCCGATTCCGAATTGATTCGC
>Ga0315274_10012386_pt1 | contig 12165 bp, 8 predicted proteins | sample YL17G02_20_MG_FD_203700 | JGI IMG/M metagenome (GOLD analysis project Ga0315274, IMG submission 203700) | Sediment microbial communities from Yellowstone Lake, YNP, Wyoming, USA - YL17G02_20 | ecosystem: Environmental > Aquatic > Freshwater > Lake > Sediment | place: USA: Wyoming | collected... | reverse complement strand
CTACCAAGAAGCCCGCCAACAGAGCCAAGAACGCCGCTTCGGCCACAAAGAAGGCCGCGCCCAAAGCCAAGAAGGCCAAGGCAGCAAAGCCGGGCAAAGCCCAAGCACGCACCACCAGCGCGACAAAAACCAGGGCCGATTCGCATTAGCCCGGACAGGGGGCACCCATGGACCTCAAGACGCTGCTGAAAAAGGGCAGGGGACAACAGCTCGAGTTCATGCCACAGCCAGACCCAGACGCGCTGGCCGAGACCCTGGCGGCGTTCGCCAATGCCGACGGGGGCACCATCGTCGTGGGATTGAGCTCCACCGGCGGCCCGCTGGAGGAGATCGAGCCTGAGCATCTGGAGCCTCTGCTGCTGCGCGCGCAGGCCACCTGCCGTCCACCTGTGCAGACCGACTGGCAACCGCTGGAGACCGCGCAGGGTACTGCCATTGCCATTGTCGTCCCGCGCAGCCCGGAGCTGCACAGCCTGCTCGATGGCCGCGTGCTGCTGCGCTCTGGCGTTAAGAACCGCCCGTTGAGCGGCGAGGAGATCCGCCATCTGGCCTCTGCCAAGGGCACTGGCGACTATGAGCAGACGGCTCTGGCGGGCGTGACGCTGAGCGAGCTGGACGACGGCGTCATCGCCGAGTTCAGCGAGAAGCGTCACCTGCGCAGCCCGCGCGGCGAGAAGCTCGGTGCGCGCGACCTACTCGTGGACAGCGGGGCGCTGGACGCAGCAGGCAACGTGACGGTAGCCGGCATGTTGCTCTTTGGGCGCAACCCGCAGCGCTCACTGCCCCAGAGCGGGGCGGTCTGGGTACGCTTTGCGGGCACCGAGCCTCACGGGCAAGGCAATACCCCCAGCTACATGCGGCGCGAGGAGATCGACGGCTCGTTGAGCCAGATCATCGAGCGCCTGTGGAACACGATTGGGGAAGAGATGCGCCACGAGTCGGTCATCTCCGGCCTGCAGCGCCAGGAGATCCCCGAATATCCTCCAGCGGCCGTGCGCGAGGCCGTTGTCAATGCCGTGGCGCACCGCGACTACCGCCTTTCGGGCCGCCGCATCGAAGTGCGCATGTACGACGACCGCATGGAGGTCATCAGCCCTGGGGGGTTGCCTGGCCACATCACGCTTGACAACATCGTGGAAGAGCACTTTTCGCGCAACCCGCGCCTGGTCAAGGGTCTCTACTACTGGGGTTTTATTGAGGAGCTGGGCCTGGGCGTCGACCGCATGATCGACGAGATGATCCGTGCGGGCCATCCGGCCCCGCAGTTCGAGGCGCAGCCCTTTACCTTCAAGGCCATTCTGCGCAACGTGCGCGAGCGCCCTGTCAGCCAGTGGGCGCAAAAGCTGAACGAGCGCCAGATCAAGGCCCTCACCTTCCTGCAGGAGCAGGGCCGCATCACCAACCGCGACTATCACGAGCTGTGCCCTGACGTCAGCGCCGAGACCCTGCGCCTGGATCTAGCCGACATGGTGGACAAGGGCGTCTTGCTACGCATCGGCGACAAGAAGGGCACCTACTACATCCTCAAATGATGTTGCAGGATATCCCAAAGGATATCCCAAATATCCCAAACAGGGCTGCCAGAAACCGGGTTCCTGGGCATGCTGGTCATCGGCCAGTCAGCACCAGGCGGCCGTGCTACACGGCGTCAGAAACCCGGTTTCTTGAGTGACAGAGCCCGCGTTTCGGTCCCTGGCCAAGTTTGGCTTTCCGGGAATTGGTGCTACAATAAGGCTTTAGACAGGCGCGCATAGGATCGCACACGGGTCCCAAAGTCACGGCAACACTACCGACCTGGAGGGTGCAATGAAGCTACTTCTCGTTTCCGTGTTGACAGGCGCTATTTCGATTGCCGCCGCAGTTGTCCTCCTGTCCAAGCTGCGCAAGGCCAAGATACGCTCCCAGAGAATGGCCGACGTGGCCGCGGCCATTGCCATAGGCGTCAAGACCTACCTATCGAGGCAGTTGCGCACCATCCTGCTAATCACGCCGTTCCTGGCCCTTTTGATCTGGCGTGGGTTAGGTCTGGCTGTGGCCCTCACCTTCGTGCTGGGCGTCCTCACCTCCCTGACCACCGCCTTTTTGGGCATGAACGCCGCCGTGCGCGCCAATGTCAAGGCTGCCGACGACGCCATGGATTCTCCTCTGGCCGCCTTCCACACCGCGGTCTTTGGCGGAGCGGTCATGGGCTTTTCCATCACGGGCTTCAGCTTGGTCGTCCTGTCGGCGCTGTACTTCTTTTTCAAGGATACCAACCCGCTGGTCGGTTTCGGCTTTGGCGCCAGCCTGGCGGCGCTATTCGCTCAGATCGGCGGCGGCATCTACACCAAGTCAGCCGACGTCGGCGCAGACCTGGTGGGCAAGATTGAGAAGAACATCCCCGAGGACGACCCGCGCAACCCTGCCGTCATCGCCGACCTGGTAGGCGACAACGTGGGCGACTGCGCCGGCCGTGGATCGGACCTGTTCCAGACTTTTTCTGACGACATCGTGACCGGCATGCTGGTGGCCCTGGTCTACGCGCCCAAGTATGGGCCGCTGGTGCTCTTCTTCCCCTTGCTGCTCCAGTCGGTCGGCATTCTGTCCTCACTGGTGGGCGTCTTCTCCATCAAGAGCTTCAAGAAGATGAAACCAGAGGCGGCCTTCAACATGGGCATGCTGGTCAGCACAGTGCTGTCCACCGTGGGATGCTTTGGCCTGTCCTACGTGCTCTTGCACGACCTGGCAATTGGATTGGCTGGTTTCCTGGGCCTCCTGACTACGCTGGTCTCCTCATTCACCACCCGCTACTATGCAGGCTCGGACGGACGCCCGGTGCGCGAGATTTCTGATGCGTCGCAGCGAGGCGTGGCATTGAACGTGATCACCGGCCTCGCCTATGGCCTGCGCAGCCCGATCGCCTCCGTCATCATGATTGTCGTGGCCGTGTGCGCCGCTTACTTCACCTCAGGCGGAATCCTGCTGGCCGTAGTGGCGGTCAACATCGGCACGGACTTGCTGATCGGCTACATCATGACTGCCGACGCCTTTGGCCCCATCACCGACAATGCCTCGGGGATTGCCGAGATGTCTGGCGCCAGCAAGGAGGTCGTGCATGGCCTGTCTGCCCTCGACGCCGTGGGCAACACCATGAAGGCCACCACCAAAGCCTACGCCATGTCCTCCGGCACGGTGACGTCTTTTGTGCTGTTCGCCACCTTCTTCCGGCTGGTCAAGCTGGAGACGATCGGGGTTGTGGCGCCTTACGGCATGGCGTTCCTTTTCCTCGGCGTCGCTCTGCCCTATCTGATCTCCTCCATGACCATCGGCTCGGTGGCCAAGACCGCCATGCTGATGGTCGATGAGGTTAGACGGCAGTTTGCGACGATCAAGGGCATCATGGAGGGGACGGCCAAGCCGGACTATGCGGCATGCGTAGACATCGCCACCAAACACGCGCTACAGGAAATGCTCCTGCCGGGGTTGCTCAGCATCGCCATCCCTATCCTCGTGGGACTCGCATTTGGCGCTTCGGCGCTGGGCCCGCTCCTGATCGGCGCCGTGTTCAGCGCCGCGCTGCTGGGCCCGTTCTTCAACAATGTGGGGACTGCCTTTGACAACGCCAAGAAGCTGATCGAGAACCGTGGGGAAAAGGGCACGCCGGGGCACCAAGCGGCCGTGGCTGCCGACGCCGTCGGAGACCCCCTGAAGGACGTGGCCGGCCCGTCGCTGCTGATCTTCATGAAGCTGATCGGGATGGCGGCGCTCTTGATTGCCGGCATGATCCACTAGCGCACTCCAAAACCCCGGTTTCTTCTGTTCGAAACCAGGGTCCTGCTTGCACTGAGGGGATCAACTCGCCGCCGCGACGAAGCTCTGGAATAGGCGCAACATGCGTGGGTCGTCCTGGATCAAGTCCTCCGGATGCCACTGTACACCCAGCACGAAACGCTCGCCCGGGGCCTCGAGCGCCTCGATCACGCCATCTGGCGCGGTTGCGGAGACGCGCAACGCCGACGCGACGCCTTTGACCGCCTGGTGATGAAAGCTGTTCACCGGCAGTGCCCCCGTGCCCGCAATCCCCGCCAGGCGTGTGCCGGCCTGTACCAGCACCTCGTGGCCGATGTGGTTGCGCGCAAAGCCAGGGTAAAAGCAGTGCCGCAGCACGGCAGTGACCTGCGAGTCGATGTGTTGATACAGCGTTCCACCCAACGCTACGTTCAGCATCTGAACTCCGCGACAAATCGCCAGGATGGGCAAGCCGTCCTGCGCTGCGCGGCGGGTCACAAGCAGCTCGACGCGGTCGCGTGCCCGACTCACCTCGATCAGCCGGGTCAGTCGCCTCTCGCCAAAATGCCTGGGCGCGATGTCCCCGCCTCCACTCAAGAGCAGGCCGTCCAGCCGCCCATAGAGGTCCAGCAAGGCCTGGTCGTCATCGAGCAAAGGAATCAGGATCGGCACTGCGCCTGCAGCCTGCAGTGCCTGACAATAGGCTGCCTTGACGCCAAAGAGCGCAGTCCGCTTGCGGATGCTGCGATAGCAGGGGATGCCAATGAGTGGGCGCATGGCTCAACTCCGGTTGTGTCGGGTGGATTTGGCAAGCAGGCCACCCGGAGGATGATCCTCCAGGCGGCCTGCGGGCTGCGACTTTAGCGGCCGGTGAGCAGGTGCAGGAGGGGGAGCAGGCAGCCGCCGGGTTGGAACGGCGGCTTGGGTGGCTCCACGTCGGTGCCCTGATAGGCACGATAGGCGTCGGCGCGACCCTTGCCCTGCGCATAGGGCTCCAGGCCCAGACTGATGGCCGTGTTCATGAAGCGGTCCTTGAGATGGGCGGGCGTCAGGTTGGGGAAGGCTTCCAGCAGCAGTGCAGAAAAGCCCGTCGCGTGCGGTGTGGCCATGCTGGTGCCCGAGGCGCTGGTGTAGAGCGCGTCGACGGGCGTGCCCATGCTGGTGCCTTGCGCGCGGCAAGAGACGATGCCCACCCCCGGCAACAAGACATCCGGCTTAACCCGGCCATCCGCCGTGGGACCGTGCGCGGAAAAGTTGGCCAGCGTGTCCTGGTCGGTGCTGGCCCCCACGGTCAGCACCTTGCGCGCGCAGCCGGGCGGCCCGACGGTGGAAGCACCAGGGCCATAGTTGCCCGCCGCCACACACACCATCACGCCCTGGTCCACGGCCGCATCGCAGGTCGCAGAGAGCGCATCGGTGCCGTCGCACGGACCCACGCCGCCCAGCGACAGGTTAATGACCCTGACGTGCTGTTGCACCGCCCACTCCAGGCCGGCCATGACCTCGCTCATGTAACCCGAGCCATCGTCATGCAGCACCTTGGCCACGTACAGCAGGGCCTCGGGCGCCACGCCCTTGTACTTGTTGCCCGCGCCAGCCGCAATCCCGGCCACATGCGTGCCGTGACCATTGTTGTCGTGGTTGGCTTCGTTAGTAAAGTCTTGCATGGCCGCGATGCGCCCGGCAAAGTCCGGGTGGCTGGGGTCAATGCCCGTGTCCACAATCGCGATCGGCACCTTGCGCCCGGTAAAGCCCGCCGCCCAAACCTGTGGCGCGTGGATGAGGGGCACGGACACGTCCAGGCAAGTGTGCACTGGCAGGTCCGGCCAGACGCGCTCCACTGATGGATCCGTGGCCAGCGCCCGGACCTCCTCGGCAGAAGCCAGCATGGCAGCAGCAGGGATGAGGGTGAGATGTTGCGCGCTGATGGCGCTCGCAGCCAGAGGGCGGCCGGCAATGGACAGGTCTCTACGATACTTGACGATGACGCGGTGCTTCTCGGGCCCGCCCGGAGCCGCCATCATTTCCATCAGAGCAGACGTAATCTTGATCTCGCTCACGTTCGCCTCCCTTGCTGCGTAGAGTGCGTGAAGTGACTTTCCCGAAAGGTATCCCGGCAAGCGCTAGTGAGCGGCGTGGCACCACCTTTCGGGAAGGTTTCTTGACACCCTCACTGCGTAACGACTTGGCGGTCCTCCTCAATAGACAGCACCCACGGCTCCTTCAAGAGCGACAAGGCGGTCTCCGCGGGACACGAAATGGAAACCGCCTTGGTCAGATTGAAGGAATGGTGAGTGGTCACCCCAGCCTCGGCCAGCCGTGCGTTGGCCTGCGATAGGTCGCCTGCCACGCGCACGATCAGGCGCACCGTCTCTTTGGGCTGGCTACTCAATCTGGACTCGAAAGCCTGTGGCATCTTGCCCATGCCCACCCCCACCACAAAGGCCACCGCGTACTGCTGGGAATGTGAGAGGCTGATGGCCCACTCGGTCAGATCCAGGCTGGCTGCGCGCGCCCCGGCACGCGCGTGCAGGTAGACGAGCGGTTTGCCGCGTGCATCTGCCAGCACCTCCATCTCGCGCCAGGAGACACCTACCAGACCGGTCCCCAGGGCCTTGGAGATGGCCTCCTTGCCGGCAAAGCGCACGGCCAGTTCGGGCACGCGGCCCTGGCAGAGCGACAGCTCGGCCTCAGTGTAGACGTGCCTCAGAAAGCGTCCGCCCCAACGCGAGATGGCGCGCGCAATGCGCTTGATCTCGATGATGTCCACGCCCACGCCGAGCATCGCGCCGCCTCACCCGGGCTGGCCGTTGCCGTTGTAGCCCCTGCCGATGCCGCGATAGGTAAAGCCCAGCGCCCGCATTTTGGCCGGGTCGTAGATGTTGCGCGCATCGAAGAGCACCGGCTGGCGCATCGACCTGGCGATGCGCTGCATGTCGAGCTGCTTGAACTCGTTCCACTCGGTGACCAGGACCAAGGCGTCGGCGCCCTCGGCCACGGCGTAGGGCGTCTCGCAGAACGTCACGCTCTTCAGAATCTTCCTGGCATTGCCCGTTGCCACGGGATCGTAGGCCTGGACGTGGGCGCCCTCGTTTTCGAGCATGTGCGCCAGCTCGATGGAGGGCGCGTCGCGCATGTCGTCGGTGTTGGGCTTGAAGGACAGCCCCAGCAGTCCCACAGTCTTCCCACGGAACGTGCCCAGGAGCTCGCGCAGCTTGCTGAGCACGCGCTTGCGCTGGTCATAGTTGATCTCCATCACCGCGCGCAGCATCTGCGGGTGGGCGCCATGCGTAGCGGCGATGTGCGCCAGGGCCTTGACGTCCTTGGGAAAGCACGAGCCTCCCCAGCCCAGGCCAGCGGACAGAAAGGCTGGGCCGATGCGCTTGTCGCTGCCCATGCCGCGCGCCACCTCCAGCACGTCCGCGCCCACCGCCTCGCACACGTTGGCCATTTCGTTGATGAACGAGATCTTGGTCGCCAGGAAGCAGTTCGAGGCATACTTGATCATCTCGGCGGTGCGCAGGTCGGTGATGATGGTGGTGGCCTGCAGCGGGGTGTAGAGCTCGGCCACCTTTTCCGCCGCAGCGCGGCTGGTGGATCCCAATACGATGCGGTCGGGGTTCATAAAGTCGTGGACTCCCGAGCCCTCGCGCAGGAACTCGGGGTTGGAGACCACCGCAAACTCGACGCCCTTGACCTTGTGGGTTGTGATGATGTCGGCCACCCAGTCGCCGGTGCCAATGGGCACGGTGCTCTTGTTGACGATGATCAGCGGGTGGGCCAGGTGCTGCGCCACCTCGGTAGCGGCAGCGGTCACGTGCGAGAGGTCCGCCTCACCCTCGCTGCCCGAGGGCGTGCCCACGGCGACAAAGACGAACTCGGCGTCCTTCAAGCCCTCATCGTAGAAGGTGGTGAAATCCAGGCGCCCCGCCTCATAGTTGCGGCGCACAATCTCTTCCAGCCCGGGCTCAAAGATGGGCAGGATGCCCTTCTTGAGGTTGGCGGCTTTTTCCTTGTTCTGGTTGACGCACACCACCCGGTTGCCCAGGTCGGCCAGGCAGGCCCCCGTGACCAATCCCACGTACCCCACGCCAATGACGCAGATGTTCTTCATCGCTCAGCCTCTCCTCCGCGTTGAAAGAGTCAAACCTATTGGGAAGTATAGCACTGGAGCAGTGGCTTGTCAAAAGAAAGACCCATCACACGAGCCGAGGGTCAGTGAGTCTGTCCGTTGTGGCCGTAGCCGCGTCCGATCCCGCGATAGATGAACCCGAGCGCCTTCATCTTGCCCGGGTCGTAGACGTTGCGCGTGTCAAAGAGCACCGGCTGGCGCATCGACCTGACGATGCGCTGCATGTCGAGCTGCTTGAACTCGTTCCACTCGGTGACCAGGATCAAGGCGTCGGCACCTTCAGCCACGGCGTAAGGCGTCTCGCTGTAGACCACGTTTTTGAGTATCTTTTGTGCGCTTGCGACGGCCACGGGGTCGTAGGCCCGCACCTGCGCGCCCTCGTTCTGCAGGTAGTGGATGATCTCCACTGCCGGCGCGTCGCGCATGTCGTCGGTGTTGGGCTTGAAGGACAGCCCTAACACGCCCACGGTCTTGCCGCGCAGGCTGCCCAGCACGTCGCGCAGCTTGATGATGACGCGCTTGCGTTGGTCATAATTGATCTCGGTGACGGCGCGCAGCATCTGCGGGTGGCAGCCATGCATGGCGGCGATGTGCGCCAGGGCCTTGACGTCCTTGGGGAAGCACGAGCCGCCCCAGCCCAGGCCTGCGGAGAGAAAGGCCGGGCCGATGCGCTTATCGCTGCCCATGCCGCGCGCCACCTCGAGCACGTCGGCGCCCACGGCTTCGCAGATGTTGGCCATCTCGTTGATGAACGAGATCTTGGTGGCGAGAAAGGTGTTAGACGCGTACTTGATCATTTCAGCCGTGCGCAGGTCGGTGATGATGCTCCTGGTTTGCAGGGGCGCGTACAGCTCGGCCACACGCTCAGCGGCTTGGCGATTCGTGGAGCCCAGCACAATGCGGTCGGGGTTGGTAAAGTCGTACACGGCCGAGCCCTCGCGCAGGAACTCGGGGTTGGACACGACGGCGAACTCGACGTCATCGGCTCTGTGCTCGTGCACGATGTCGGCCACCCAGTCGCCGGTGCCGATAGGCACGGTGCTCTTGTTCACAAGGATGAGCGGCTGCGCCAGGCGTCGGGCCACCTGCTCGGCCGCGGCGGCCACGTAGGAGAGGTCGGCCTCACCCTCGTTGCCCGAGGGCGTGCCCACGGCGATGTAGACGAACTCGGCCTCGCGCAGGCCTTCGTCGTAGGAAGTGGTGAACTCTAGTCGACCGGCCTCGGCGTTGCGGCGCACGATCTCCTCCAGCCCGGGCTCAAAGATAGGCAGGACGCCTTTCTTCAGTTTTTCGATTTTCTCCTGGACCACGTCCAGGCACACCACCCGGTTGCCCAGGTCGGCCAGGCAGGCGCCCGTCACCAAACCCACGTAGCCCACGCCAATCACGCAGATGTTGCTCATGCCTCACAACCCTAGTTCAACAGTACAGCCCTGACCCTCTCAAACAGGCCAGAGCTGTCCATGCCACAGTCGACCAAGCCAATGCAGCAGATGCCAGTATAGCGGCAGATCAATTGGTTGTCAAACCTCGTCCTGACGTCCTGGCCAACCCGTGTCATCGGAAAGGGCAATACCCGAAAGTAGAGAGTGCCCATCACTGGCGAGGGCAATGCATGTCATGTGCGTGCCCCCTGTTCCTTCCGCGCCTATGGGGCACTCTGGGGCAGCATCTCCGCTCGCACGAATTGGCTCATGTACAGGTGGTGGTAAAAGCCCTTCTGCGCCATGAGTGACTCGTGGGTGCCGCGCTCGATGATCCTTCCCTCGTCGATCACCAGCACCAGGTCGGCATGGCGGATAGTGCTCAGCCGATGCGCGATCACAAAGCTCGTGCGGCCCGTCATCAGGGTGCGCAGCGCCTGCTGCAGTTGCACCTCGGTGCGTGTGTCAACGTTGCTGGTGGCCTCGTCCAGGATCAGGATGCGCGGGTCGGCCAGGATGGCGCGGGCGATGGCCAAGAGTTGCCGTTGCCCCTGGCTCAGGTTGCTGGCGCGTTCGGAGAGATGGGTCTGGTATCCTTCGGGCAAACGCCGGATGAACTGGTCGGCGTTGGCCAGACGCGCCGCCGCCACACACTCTTCATCCGTGGCATCCAGGCGGCCGTAACGGATGTTCTCCAATGCCGTGGCAGAGAACAAAAAGTTGTCCTGCAGCACAATGCCGAGTTGCCGACGCAGCGAGTCCTGTTGGACATCGCGGATCTCATGCCCGTCTATCCGGACGCTGCCCTCGTGGATGTCGTAGAAACGGGTGAGCAGGTTCACGATGGTCGTCTTGCCTGCACCCGTGGGCCCCACCAGGGCCACGACCTGCCCGGGCTGTAGCGTCAGGCTGACGTCTTTGAGCACCGGCACGTTCGGCTCGTACCCGAAACTAACGTGGTCGAACTCGACACGGCCTTGGATGGCATGCAGGGCCACGGCGTCGGGTTTGTCGCGCACCTGCGGTTGTTGGTCCAAAACGTCAAAGACGCGCTCGGCGCCGGCCAGCGCCGATTGAATTGAGTTGTACAGGTCGGCCAGAGTGAAGAGCGGCTCGAAGAAACGGCGCGCATAGAGCACAAAGGTGGCAATGACGCCCACACTCACCATGCCCCGCAGGGCCAGCCAACCTCCCAGGCCCGCGATGACCGCGATGTCCAGGTTGCTGAGCACCATCAACAGAGGACGCACGATCATCATCACGGATTGCGCGCCGATGGTGGCGTCGCGCGTGGCCGTGTTGGCCTGGTCGAACTCTGCCACGACCGCCGCCTGGCGTCGGAAGGCCTGCACGACGCGCGCCCCGCTGATGTTCTCCTCCATGACCGCATTCAGCTTGCCCAGGTTGACCTGTACCTGTTGAAAACCCCGGCGCGTGCCCTGGCCCAGGCGCGCGGTCAGCCAGAGCATGATAGGCAGGATGGCCAGCGCACCCAAACCCAGCCGCACGTTGAGGAGCAGCATGACCATGGCGATGCCAAACAGGGTCAGCAGGCTGGCAACCAGATCGACGATGCTCTGCGAGAGCACGCGGTTGATCGCGTCGATGTCGTTGGTCAGTCGGCTCATCAGTTCGCCAGACGGATGCCGGTCAAAGAAAGGCAGCGACAGCGTCTGCAGATGCTCGAACAGATCCCGTCGCAGGCTGCGCAGCACGTCCTGCGTAACCGCCGCCACCGTGTAGCTCTGGCCGAACTGCGCCAGCCAGCCCAGCGCAAAGGCGGCCAGCATGATCAGCGTGTTGCGCGCCAGGCCGGCCAGATCGCGCTGCGAGATGTAGCGGTCGATGGCCACGCCCAGCAAATAGGGTCCCAAGAGATCCAACCCGGTGTTCAGCACCACCAGGGAAATGACCACACCCAGGTTTAGGCCTTCAGGGCGCAGGTAGTCTGCCAGCCGGCGCAGGACTGCCTTCGGGTTGCGCGCCTTTTCCACGCGCCTGCCGGCCGATCGCATCATGGCCGGCCCCGGACTCATGCCGGGGGCTTGTGGCACGCCGGGCTGGCCGTCACCCGGCCGCCCCGTCTCCGCGCCGTTCGTCGCGAGCGCCGAAGGTGCTACGCGAGGGCGGTGCGGCCCCGTCGCGGACCCCGTGCTTGCCCCGCCCTGGCCAGCTTGGTTACGCGGACTTGCGGTCATTAGCTAACCCTCCTGCTTCATCGTTGGCGCCGTTGCCCAACTGCGACCGATAGATGTCCTGGTAGATCGGACTGGAAGCCATCAACTCGCGATGCGTGCCGCTGGCCACGATTCTGCCACGGTCGAGCACGACAATGCGATCAGCGTTCAGGATGCCACTGATGCGTTGCGCCACCACGAGCCTCGTGGTGCCGTCCATCAGGCGATCCAGCGCGCTGAGGATCCTGCCCTCCGTCTCCACGTCCACCGAACTGGTGCTGTCGTCCATGATGAGCACGGCTGGCCGCAGCAGCAACGCGCGCGCGATGGCGATGCGCTGCTTCTGCCCACCGGAGAGACTCGCCCCGCGTTGGCCCACCCATGTGTCATAGCCATCCGGGAAACCCATGACAAAGTCGTGCGCCTGGGCCGCCTGGGCCGCGGCCAGCACCTCCTCATCCGAAGCATCGGGGCGCCCATAGCGAATGTTGTCGCGAATCGTCCCGGAGAAGAGCACCGTCTCCTGAGGAACCACTCCCAGCCATGAGCGCAGGGTGTCCAGGGGCAGGTCGCGCACATCGACGCCGTCCAAGGTCACCCGACCTTCCGTCACGTCGTAGAAGCGCGGCACGAGGTTGATCAGAGTGCTCTTGCCCGAACCTGT
>Ga0315274_10012384_pt1 | contig 12167 bp, 8 predicted proteins | sample YL17G02_20_MG_FD_203700 | JGI IMG/M metagenome (GOLD analysis project Ga0315274, IMG submission 203700) | Sediment microbial communities from Yellowstone Lake, YNP, Wyoming, USA - YL17G02_20 | ecosystem: Environmental > Aquatic > Freshwater > Lake > Sediment | place: USA: Wyoming | collected... | reverse complement strand
TAACCGCGGCACATTGTTTTGACCCCAGGTCCATTCCGACGTAAACTTGTCTCATGACGGAGGCTCCTTTCACTCGGGTATTGGACAACCCAAGTTTAATGGAGCGTCCGTCTTCTTAATAATCCAGATCTTAAAAATTTGAATTACCTGAGTGATTACGAATCACCTTATCTAAAAATTCAAATTTTGGGATCTGACCCCACTTTTTGCCACAATTCAAATCTGGTGCCTGACCCCAGAGTTGCGTTGACCTGTGACTACCTGAGCGAAGGGGCTAATCGTTATACTTTATTCAAGGTCACAGTCACCTTGAATTGCTTCAATTATTAACAAATATAGACTATAGTTAACAAAATCAACGATTCGAGGTGTAATGAGACTGAAGAGAAGCTTTAAAGCGTTCGCGACAGTGGCGGTGATCATGGCCGTCACCTTTGCCCTCGGCCTGGCAGGAGCGGGGCAGCTGACAGGCCAGCCGGGTGCCGCTGGAGACCCCCTGTACGTGTTCGTGGGCAGGGGCCGCGCCCACGGTGTCGGCATGTGCATGGACGGCGTGCTTTATCGCGCGCAGGAGGGGCAGTCGTATCATGAAATAATGAACTACTACTACACCGGCATCTCCTACGGCAGCACCGACGACAACCGGCCGATAAGGGTCAAGTGCCGGGACGGACAGATAAGGACCTACCCCATGCACCAGTATCTGTACAGGCTCCAGGAGGAGCCGGAGGACCGGCCGATGGAGGAGCTCAAAGTGCTCTACGTCGCGGCGCGCACTTACACGCTCTCGTGCATAGCCCGCGGCAAGCACACGGCGGAAGGTTTCGACATCTGCTCCAGCGGAGGCTGCTGCCAGGCGTTCGACGAGAACAAGGACCTCTCGAAGTATCCGAAGAACTGCGCCGCGGTGGACGCGACGACGGGTGAGATAATAACGTACGGCGGACAGCCGATCACAGCCGCGTACTGCGGCTCGTGCGGTGGCCACACCGAGAACAACGAGGACGTGTGGGGCAGCACCCCGATACCTTACCTGCGCGGCAAGCCCGATACCTACTGCCAGAACTCCTCCCGCTATTCCTGGACCGTGAACATGTTGAGGTCGGAGGTCGAGGCCCGCCTGAACGCTTCCGCCGATACCCAGGTCGGTTCACTCTCCGCGATGGAGATCTTGAGCCGTACTCCCGGCGGGAGGATTCGGCAGGCGAGGCTTACCGGTTCGCTCGGCGCGAAGACGGTATCGGGCGGAACGCTCTCGGCGCGGCTGGGCCTGCAGAGTTCGCTGTTTGAAGTGGCGAGAGGCAGCATAGCAAGCAATTTTGACGAATACATCCTGGTCCTGAACCCGAATAAGGAATCCACCCTGCTGACCTTCACCTTCATGGAGCCTGACGGTGCCACCAGCGATGAGATCATCGAGGTTGCCGGCGATTCCCGCTACACCCTGAAGGTCAATGACTACGTCCAGTTGCGCGAGGTGTCCACCAGGGTCATATCGGAGCTGCCGGTAGTCGCCGAGCGCACCATGTACTTCAACTACCAGGGCAAGTTCGGCGGCAGCGCGAGCACGGGTGTCACGAAGCCTGCTTCCAGGTGGTACTTCGCGGAGGGGTACACTGGAGACACTTTTGACACCTACATGCTGGTCGAGAACCCACAACCGGCCAACGCCGATATCAAGTTCACTTTCATGGTGCCCGGCGGGGGGAACGTGGAGAAGACGGCACAGATGCCGCCCTGTTCGAGGATGACCTTGCATGTCGACGACGTGCCCGGCCTTGCTGACACCGACGTCTCCACCATGGTCGAGTGCACCAACGGTGAGGAGGTAGTCGCCGAGCGCTCGATGTACTTCGATTACCTCGGCGAGGACGGCGGCAACTCGGAGTCGGGGGTCAACGCGCCCGCTACCAGTTGGTACCTGGCTGAAGGTTACACGGGCGGGAAATTCGATGCCTACGTGCTCCTGCAGAACCCCGGTGACCGGAAAGCCGCGGTCAAGGCCACATTCATGAGGGAGGACGGGAAGAACATAGTGAGGTCTTACCAGATGCCGCCGCGCTCCCGGCATACCATCACCGCGGAAGAGATAGAAGGACTCGAGGACGCGGGGTTCTCGACCCGGGTCGTCTCGACGAACGGCGTGGGGATCATCGCGGAGCGTTCCATGTACTTCGATTACAACGGCCTTGCCGGTGGGCACGACGGGAAAGGCGTAAAGGCGCCCGCTGGCAACTGGTACTTCGCTGAAGGTTATACCGGCGGGGGTTTTGACACTTACGTGCTGATCCAGAACCCGAGCGCGGCCGAGGCCCGTGTGCGGGTGACGTTCACGAAGCCCGGCGGGACCGCCGTGGAGCGGGATTACTCCATAAAGGCCAACTCCCGGTTCACAATCCCTGTGGATGGGATCGAGGGCCTCGGCGACGACGAGGTCTCCACCACCGTCAGGTCTCAGAACGGGGTGAAGGTGATTGCCGAGAGGGCCATGTACTTCAACTACCAGAACGGCCGCGACAGCCGCGGGGGAGGCCACGACGCTGTCGGGGTCACCACCCCTTCTACACAGTGGTACTTCGCGGAAGGATACACCGGCTACTAGCTCTTTGCCCCGAAAGGCCGGTCAGGATGTAAGCGGATGGAACATCCGAAGATTAGCCACCCGGATGTGATCGAGAAGGCGCTGGCTCTGCTGGTGATGTTCGTGCTGGCGGTGCTTACATTTTTCCTTGCAGCGGGCCTGCCCGACCGCACCAGGGTTCCCGATAACCGGACTTTCAACGTCCTGGGTGCCGGGGGTGGGCGTTTCTACTCTTTCCTGCCGGGCGACGACGGCCCCGTCGTGGCGCTGGGGCTCGATTACCTGGCACCGCGCGGATGGCCCGAGAACAACGCCTCGCGGGTATCGCTGGAGTCGATTCGTGACAAAGGCATGCTGAAAGCGTACGCCCTTCCACCCGTCAAACTGGCGTTCACGCCGGACGGGCGCCCGGTGGTCCTCCCTGAGCCCCTGGTTGCCACCGGCCCCCGCGGGCCCGAGGCTATCGAGCACGGTAACCGGGCAAGACCGCGCGTGGCGCTCACCTTCGACACCAGCGACGTCAGGGAGTCTTGCGCCAGCGTGATCATCGATATAATGACCCAGCTCAAGGCGCCGGCCACCTTCTTCGTCTGCGGAGGCTGGTGCTACGCCAACCCCGGCCTGCTCCGCGAGGCGGTCGGCCGCGGCTTCGAGATAGCGAACCACTCTTTCAGCCACCCGTGGTTCACCCGCCTTCCCCCCGGGCAGATCGTCTCCGAGATACGGCGCACAGAGGCAGCGGTCCAGGAAGTCGGTGGAACAAGGATCGCCGCCTATTTCCGGCCGCCTTTCGGCGACGTGGACGCCCGGGTCTTACAGGTCACCGGTCAACTGGGCTACCTGACGGTCATGTGGAGCAGCGACACACTCGACTGGCATCGCGCGACAACCCCCGAACAGCTCGTGGAGAGGGCGGCCGTATCGGTCCGCAACGGCGATATCGTCCTTATGCATACGCACGGCCGCGACACGGCGTTGATGCTGCCGGAGATCGTGAGGAGGTTGAGAGCGCGTGGGTTCGAACTCACAACCGTCTCCGGCGTGCTTCAACCCTAGTACTCCTGGGCCCCGCCCTCCCTACCGGTGTGCCCTCAGGGCGTAAAGGTAAGAAAGCCCTCTCAATAGTAGTATCATCCGTGGCGCGCAAGTACGGAATAAAGTGGTGGCAGATGGAACGGGAAGGCCAGGAGGAATCACAGGTCGGTGTGCCCGAGCGGCCCGGCGGGAGGAGAAGGATCCCCCTCGCGCCTGTCGTGTTCGCGGCCTGTCTCTTGATCTATCTGATACTGTTCCTTGCCGTCCCCGTGGGCAAGGGCCTCAAGACACGGACCATGGGGGACGAACCACATTACCTGGTGGTGACCGAGAGCATACTCAAAGACGGAGACCTGTCCCTTCTGAACAACTATGAGGCGAGGGACTACCAGAAGAGCGGCTACTACGAGAAGTACGTCCTGACCCCGCACGTGGTGTTCGGGCGAAACAATCGAGTAGTCCCGGTGGGCCAGGTTCTCCTCTCCCTGGTGATCCTTCCGGGTTTTGCCCTGGCCGGCTGGCGTGGGGCGGGCATAACCATGATCCTGTTCATGTCGGCCAGTGCAGTTTTTGTGTTCCTCATCCTTTCGAGGTTCGTGAGCGCGAGGATGTCCGCCCTGGTAACCCTGTTTTTCTTTCTGACCTATCCCCTGCTCCTGTACTCACACCTTATCTATCCGGAGGTACCCGCGCTCCTGCTGGTAAGCGCCGGCACCTGGTCGGCCTTGAAGGCGATGGATGGGAAGGGGGATTCCTACCTGCTGCTGGCCGGCTTCTGCGCGGCGCTGCTCCCGCAACTGCATGTCAAATTCCTGACCCTGACCCTGGGCCTGACCCTGCTTGCCGTTCTCGCGGCCTGGCGGCGCCCGCGCGGGCTCGCATTGTATTTCCTGCCCCTGGCCGCTTCCGTGGTCGTGCTTGTGCTGTTGACCCGCCACATGTACGGGCCCAATCTGATCCGGGGGCTGACCGTTGTTGGTGGAAAAAAGGGTTTCTGGGGAAAGGATTCTCCGTGGGGCGTGTTCGGGTTGTACCTGGACAGGTCATGGGGCCTTCTGCCTTTTGCGCCGCTGTACCTTGCGCTCTTCTCCGGGCTGCCGCTTCCCGGGAAGAGGCCCGAATTGAGAGCCTGGTGGGTTTTCATCCCTGTTACCATCCTGGTCCAGACCGTGGTCTCGGGATGTTTCAGGGAGTGGCACGGCGGCGCCGCGCCGGTGCCTAGGTACCTGGTGACCCTTATCCCGCTGTTCATAATCTGCGCGGCGGTGACGATCTCGGGAGCAAGGCACCTGTACACCCGGGTTGTGATAGGCGCGCTCGCTGTTTTCCAGCTTGTTCTCACAGTCCTGGCGAGGATAACTCCCGCAGCCACCCTGGGCCTGCCTACCGAGAAGAACGAGCTGTATCATTATTTCCTGGGTGACTGGCTCGCCTCGAGGCTCGAGCGGGTGTTCCCGCTGCTGCACCCGGTGTCGCCAAGGTCGATCGTGCTGGTATTCCTGTGGGTCGCGTTCATAGCGGCGATCATCTACTGCCGCCGGTTGTATCTTGACTCTCTCCCTGGAGAAGCCCTTTCCGGAAGGCGGGCATCATTCTCTTAATAAACATAGAAGCGAGGGAGAAAAACGCGCCGCGGGGCGAACTTGTGAAACGCAGGGTCCGGTGATAACATTCTTGAGTCGTGCGAGGCTCCAGGAGGACGTACTCTGATGAAAGCACTCGTCCTGTGCGGCGGGTCCGGAACCCGCCTGAGGCCGATTACCCATACCATGGCCAAGCAGCTGGTCCCGATAGCGAACAAGCCGGTGCTGTTCTACGGCCTGGAAGCCATCAGGGATGCCGGCATCACCGACGTCGGCATCGTGGTCGGGGAGACCCGCGGGGAGATAATCCAGGCGGTGGGGGACGGCTCCAGGTGGAGCCTCAACGTGACTTACATCCACCAGGAGGAGCCGCTGGGCCTTGCCCACGCGGTACTTATCTCGGCGGATTACCTGAACGACGACACCTTCGTGATGTACCTGGGCGACAACCTCATCAAGGACGGCATCACCGGGCTGGTCAACGAGTTCAGGGATAACCGCCCCAACAGCCAGATATTGCTGGCCAGGGTGAACGAGCCGCAGCGCTTCGGCGTGGCCGAGCTCGAGAACGGCAGGGTGACCCGCCTGGTGGAGAAGCCGGAGGTGCCGGCGAGCGACCTCGCGCTGGTGGGGGTCTACATGTTCGACCCCAACATCATGGAGGCGGTCAGGGCTATAAAGCCGTCCTCGAGGAACGAGCTGGAGATCACAGACGCCATACAGTGGCTTATCGACAAGGGGCTCACGGTGGACCCCCATGTCATCGACGGCTGGTGGAAAGACACCGGGCGGCTGGAGGACATGCTCGAGGCAAACCGCATAATGCTCGAGACTATCGAGGAAAGGGTAGCCGGCCACGTCGACGGGGAGTCCCGCGTGCTGGGCAAGGTGGTGGTGGAGGAGGGGGCTGAGATAATCAACAGCACCGTCAGGGGGCCGGCCATCATCGGAGAGAGGGCCAGGATCGTCGACTCCTTCATAGGGCCGTTCACCTCGATCTACTTCGATGTGAGCATAATAGCCTCGGAGATAGAGCACAGCATCGTGCTGGAGAAAAGCACCATCAGGGACATGCCGGGCCGCATCGAGGACAGCCTGATAGGACAGAACGTCGAGGTCGGGCGCTCGCCGCTCAAGCCCGCCGCTTTCCGGTTCATGCTCGGCGACAACAGCAGGGTAGGGATAATATAGGAGACACAATGGAGACGATCCAAGGCGTGGTTATAAGGAACCTGAGGGTCATTCCCGACGAGCGGGGGCACCTCATGGAGATGCTCCGCAGCGACGACGAGGTTTTCGAAAGGTTCGGGCAGGCTTACCTGACAACCACCTATCCCGGTGTGGTGAAGGCGTGGCACCTGCACCGCAAGCAGGACGACAACGTCGTCTGCGTCCGGGGCATGATCAAGCTCGCCCTTTACGACGGCCGAGAGGACAGCGGCACCACGGGGAAGGTGATGGAGGTCTTCCTGGGCGAGCACCGCCCGGTCCTCGTGCACATACCCAGAGAGGTCTATCACGGCTGGAAGTGCGTGAGCGAGGTTGAGGCGTACATAGTGAACACGCCTACGGAGCTATACGACTATAAAGAGCCGGACGAGTACCGCCTGCCCCACGATACTGACGAGATCCCGTACGACTGGGACATAAAGATGGGCTGAGGGTGGAGTCCCCGTGAGAATCCTGGTAACCGGTGGCTGCGGTTTCATCGGGTCGAACTTCATCCGCTACATGTTCCAGGCCCGCCCGGGCACGGCCATAGTCAACCTTGATAAACTGACCTACGCCGGCAACCCCGAGAACCTGCGCGACGTGGAGGGCAAGTACGACTACACATTCGTCAGGGGCGACATCTGCGACGAGAACCTCGTCGACCACCTGATAGGGGAGGGCTTCGACGCGGTTGTGAATTTCGCGGCGGAGAGCCACGTCGACAGGTCGATCGCCAGCCCCAGGGAGTTCATCCATACAGACGTGCTCGGGACCTTCAACCTGCTCGAGGCCTGCCGCAGGCATGGGACGGAGAAGTTCCTGCAGGTGTCGACAGACGAGGTATACGGTAGCATCGAGGACGGCTCTTTCACAGAGGAGTCCCCGATCGAGCCGAACAGCCCGTATTCGGCCAGCAAGGCGGCGGCGGACCTGCTTGTCCGCTCTTACTACGCCACTTACGAGACGCCTGTCATCATAACCCGGTCGAGCAACAACTTCGGCCCTTACCAGTACCCCGAGAAGTTCATGCCGCTGTTCATCACGAACGCGGTGGACGATATCAAGCTCCCCCTGTACGGAGACGGCCTGAACGTCAGAGACTGGCTATACGTGACCGACAACTGCGCGGCCATAAGCCTGGTTCTGAAGGAAGGCGAGCCCGGCGAGGTCTACAACGTGGGCGGCGGCCAGGAGAAGGCTAACATCGACAACGCGCGGGCGATACTGAGGATCCTGGGCAAGCCCGAGTCGCTCATCGAGTTCGTCGCGGACCGGCCGGGCCACGACCGCAGGTACTCGCTGGACTTCGAAAAGGCCGCGGCGCTGGGCTACTCGCCCCGCGACGACTTCGACGCGATGCTCGAGGAAACGGTTCGCTGGTACGTGGAGAACCGGTCATGGTGGGAACCGTTAAAGCGCTGATCTCCACGACCTGAAAAAGATTCAATGCCGAAATGCAGAATTCGATCAGCCCCTTCACTCAGTATGCCCGCCATAACGCAACACCCGGGGTCAGGTCTTGAATCGTGAATTAAGGCCACTTTCACACCCGGGGTCAGATCCCAAAATTTGAATTACCTGATCGATTACGAATCACCGCATCTAAAGATTCAAATTTTTAAGATCTGACCCCACTTTTTGAACACAATGCCATTCAAATCTGGTGCCTGACCCCGGATTTGCGTTGACCTGTGAGTACCTGAGCGAAGGGGCTGATCGTTATGCACAATCGGGATCTGGCCCATAAGGGCACATTGGTGCGTTTCCTCCGTGCTGCTTACTTTTTCCAGCCTACGAAAAGGTGGTTGAAGCCCCACTGGGTCAGGAAGTATTTCCGGGTCATGCTCTTGAATCCCGCGCGGGCGAGCCTCCCGGTTATTTCCCTGTTTCTCAGGTAGTAGTCCTCCTCTTCTTCCATCCCCCTCTCGGAGTCGACATCTACCCTTGTCCCGAAGATCCTGTCATACAGACTGACCAGACGGTGCACCAGCATCTCCGAGAGAGGGTTGCCCATGGTCACTATGATGTTACCGCCAGGCCTCAGGCACCTGTACGCTTCCGCGAGCTCGAGGTCTCTCTTGGGCTTCGGAACATGGTTGAGGTTCGCGATGAAGGTCACGGAGTCGAAGGAGACGTCCGCGAAGGGGAAACGAGTGATGTCCTCCACGTAGTTCTCTTCGCTGAGTCCCTCGTAGGGGAAGACGTCTATCCCCTTCCCGTTGCCGTTCATGTGGTGGTTTATGAAACGGTTGTGCCTGCCGCAGCCGACGTCCAGGCAGTGCCCGGCCACCTCTCTCGCGACGTAGTCGTACCTCTCGGAAGCGAGCGAGGAAAGTCCAAAGCGGTCGTTCTCAAAGAGGGTCAGAGCCCGCAGGGGGAATGTGATGAAATCTTTGAGCCACTGTATTCTGCTGCGCATTACACTCCTGGTGACTAAAAAACCGCTATGGCAGCCACACCGGGCCTGCCTGCGTGCTCATTGATTATACAGTTCCTTGCGGGCACCTGTGCGCAAAAACGGGGCCTCCAGCACCCCGACCCGACCGACCCGCTGCCTGCTGGATCCGGAACTCCGCGACCGCCCTGCTCCGGACGAAAAAACCGTGTTCCGGGTGCGTACGCCGGTTGGCCGGCGCAAAATAGCCCGTGTGGCTTATAAGGAATAACCTCCGAACACCCGATTCATTGAATAGAAGGTTTTTTTAGTGGAATAGATCTGAAAGGATCGTGAATTAAGGTTAAAAAAGCATGAGCCGCGTGATGTTTTCTCATTCTAATGGGAGGAAGCGCGGACCACCGTTTATTACGGTTGTTGCCATCATCTCCGTTATCATGGCTTCGTTCTTCCTTCTTTGCATTAACGAGCCCGCACGGTCGGGAAACCCTGATGGCACAATAGACCAGCCGGTAAGAGCGACCTACGAGGCCAAGTCGAGCTTCTACCAGGCTCACCTCACCGCGTCTGATATCGACGGCGACGGAAAAGAGGAGATACTGGTGGGCAACCTCAACGGCCAGCTTTACTGCTTCGACGCCCGGGCTCAGCTCAAGTGGAACTACAACGTGGCGGCAGGGATCCAGGGGGCGCCAGCCTGTTACGACGTCGACGGCGACAAGAAGAAAGAGGTCTGGGTCGGTGACCTGAACGGCGTGATGTGGGGCTTCGACTGCAAGGGGCAGGTCCTTTCGAAATGGGGCTGGCCGAAGCAGACCCGCCAGGTCGCGGAGTTCAGAGGGATATTCTCCTCCCCCGCCGTCGGTGACATCAACGGCGACGGCCTGGCGGAGATAGTGGTGGGCACCTACGGGCACGACATCTACGCGTGGAACTACGCCGGAGCCCTGTTGCCGGGGTGGCCGTATGACAATCAGGATTCTATCTGGTCTTCTCCCGCCCTGGCGGACATCGACAGGGACGGGCTGAAGGAGATAATAATAGGCGCTGACTCCACGGGGGGGAACGGTTGGCCTTATCCCCCCGGGGGCCTGCTCTACGTCTTCAACCATGACCGGTCGTTCGTTCCCGGCTTCCCGAAGATAACCCCCGAGGTCACGTGGTCCTCGCCCGCCGTGGCGGACATAGACGGTGACGGATACTACGAGATCGTGGTGGGGACCGGCCACTACTACAAGGCGGTCGGCCGCCTGACCACCGAAGGGCACAGGGTCTATGCTTACAACCACGATGGTAGCGACGTGGCCGGCTGGCCCGTGGTGACTGCTGGAGGCACATTCTCATCCCCGTCGCTCGGAGACATAGATGGGGACGGCAAGCGCGAGATCGCTATCGGCTGTACCGGCGCGGGGGGGACGGGCGAGGACCACGTCATGACGATAAGGCCGGGGGGCCAGGTCGTCTGGGACATAAAGGGTTACGGCGGCCCCATGATGGCGTCGCCCGCTTTGGGTGACATCACTGGAGACGGCAAGCCCGACGTGATAATAGGGTCCGGCTGGCAGATATGCGCCTACGATTACACCGGCAGGACACTGTGGAGCCAGGACCTGGACAACTTCATAGTTACCAGCCCGGTGGTCGGTGATTTCGATAAAGACGGCCGCGTCGAGGTCTGCGTGGCCACGGGAGATATGCCCGGAGGCCAGTACCCGGGCGGCACGTTCTACGTTTTTGATCTCGGAGGAAAGAAACGCGGCGTGCGCGGCGGGGACGAGACGCTGTTCCCCTGGAACATGTTCCGGTTGGACGGCCACCACAACGCTACTATCCCGACGGGGAATGATCCGAAACCGCCGCCTCCACCGCCTCCACAGCCGCAACCCATGAATGCGAACTTCCACGAGTACATCCTGCTTATGAACCCCGGCAACGAGACGGCAAACGCCACCCTTGAGTTCATGAACGAGAAGTCCCAGCGGGCCGGGACCCGGCTGAAGGTAAAGCCCAGGTCCCGTTTAACGGTTCTTGTGAACAATTTCATGTCGGGCTGCGGGGTGAGCGCGAAGGTCACCTCCGATGTGCCCATAATCTCCGAGCGCGCGATGTACTTCAACTTCCAGGGCAAATGGCAGGGTGGCTCAGACTCGGTGGGGGCGCAGGCCCCCTCGAAGAACTGGTACCTGGCCGAGGGCTATACGGCAGATAACTTCGACGAGTACGTGCTTGTGCAGAACCCGCAGGAGAAGTCTGTCCGCGTGAAGATGACGTTCATGAGGGAAGGAGCCGGGCCCCTCTCCCGGGAGTTCGACCTGGCGCCGTTGAGCAGGTTCACTCTGAACCTGAAGAGCGTGCCGGGCCTGGAGAACACGCCAGTATCCACCAGGGCCGAGTCGAGCGACGAGGTCATCTGCGAGAGGTCGATGTATTTCAACTACAACGGGAACATCGGCGGACACGACTCCATCGGGGTGACCGAACCCTCCGATCACTGGTTCCTTGCCGAGGGCTACACCGCGGAGAGTTACGACACTTATGCGCTTGTCATGAATCCGGGCAACAAGCCCGCCAATGTAAAACTTTCTTTCCTCCGCACGGATGGTTACCAGTCGAGCGTATCCTTCAACCTGCCGCCACTGAGCCGTAAGACGGTGATGGTTGACTCTGTGCCCGGGTTCGAGGCCGCCGAGGTCTCGACGGAGGTCAGCTCGGACCGGGGCGTGATCGCGGAGCGGGCGGTTTACTTTAACGCCAACGGGCGCGACGGGGGGCACGATTCGATAGGCGTTAGCGCACCGGCCGCCAGGTGGTACCTGGCGGAGGGCTACACGGGCGGCACGTTCGACACTTATGTGCTCATAATGAACCCCGCCGGGACCCCGGTCACGGTCAAGACGACTTTCATGAGAGGCGACGGCTATAACTGGTCCCGCACAGACCGGCTGCTGCCCCGCTCGCGCTTCACTATCCACGCAGACGAGATGCCGGGCTTCCAGGACGCAGAGTTGTCGACCCTGGTCGAGGCCCAGGGCGCCGGCAAGGTGATCGCCGAGCGCGCGATGTATTTTGTCTACAACGGCCAGTACCCCGGTGGGCACGACTCCGTGGGAGTAAACGCGCCGGCCAATACCTGGTACTTCGCCGAGGGCTACACCGGGATGTAAGCTGAATTTCAATTAGTGGGGTCAGGTCTTGAATCGTGAATTACGGCCACTTTTTGGCGTCAGGTCCCTGAACTTGCGAAAAGGCCTAACAACCCCCGCCAGTTAACACTCTGGCCTGACACCCATGGTGGTTGAACGCTCCATGTACTGGAGCGTGCAGAGACCGGAGCGGCGAAAAAGGCCTAACAACCCCCGCC
>Ga0315274_10012383_pt1 | contig 12167 bp, 8 predicted proteins | sample YL17G02_20_MG_FD_203700 | JGI IMG/M metagenome (GOLD analysis project Ga0315274, IMG submission 203700) | Sediment microbial communities from Yellowstone Lake, YNP, Wyoming, USA - YL17G02_20 | ecosystem: Environmental > Aquatic > Freshwater > Lake > Sediment | place: USA: Wyoming | collected... | reverse complement strand
CCTCCACAGCTGTCGCGATGCAGGTGCTGCAAGACCGGGGCGAGTCTGGCTCCCGCCACGGCCGGGCCACCTTTGCCGTCCTCCTCCTCCAGGACCTGGCCGTCGTCGTCCTGCTGATGCTGATCCCACTCCTCGCCCCCTCCCCGACGGGTGAGGCCGCGGGGGCGGCCGCCATCGGCCGGGCGCTGGGCCTGGCCGCCGTGAAGGCGGTCGCCACAATCGTCGCCATCATCGCGGGTGGCCGCGTCATCCTCCGCCCCATCTACCGCCGGGTCGCCGACCTGGGCAACGCGGACGTCTTCGCCGCGACGACGCTCCTGGTCGTCCTGGGCACGTCCGTCCTGACCCAGATCGCGGGCCTGTCTTTGGCCCTGGGCGCCTTCCTGGCCGGCCTGTTGCTGGCCGAGACGGAGTTTGCGCTCCAGGTCGAATCGGACATCGCGCCCTACAAGGGCCTCCTGATGGGGCTCTTCTTCATGACGGTCGGCATGGAGATCAGCGTGGGGCTCCTCCTGAACCGGGCCCAAGTGATCGCAGCGGGCATCGCGGTCCTGCTGGCGGGCAAGGCCGCCATCATGGCCGCCCTCGGTCCGGCCTTTGGCCTGTCCCGCCTGGTGGCCGCGCGCGCGGGCTTGTTGCTCGCATCGGGCGGCGAGTTTGCGTTTGTCGCCTTTGGGGAGGCCCAGGCCGTGGGGCTGCTGACCCCGCCCGTCGTGCGGGAGCTCTTCCTCGTCGTCGCCCTCTCCATGGCCCTGGTCCCCCTGCTGGCGGAGGTGGGCGCCCGGGCGGGGCGGGCCTTCGACACGACCGACATGCGCGCGCTGGCCCCCTCGGAGGACGAGTCGGGCTCCCTGCGCGGCCACGTCATCATTGCGGGCTTCGGGCGGGTCGGCCAAATCATCGCCCAGCTGCTGGCCGAACGGCTGATCCCCTTTGTCGCGGTGGACGTGCGCGTGGACCGGGTGGCCGCGGGGAAGGCCCTCGACCTACCCGTCTACTTTGGCGACGCCGGGTCGCCCGCCGTCCTGCACTCCCTGGGCGCGGGCGCCGCCGCCTGCGCGGTCATCACTCTGGACACGCCCGGCGCCAATTACCGGTCCGTCTGGGCCCTCAACAAGCATTACCCCAACGTCAAGACGTACGTGCGCGCCCACGACGTCGACCATGGCCTCAACCTGGAGAAGGCAGGCGCGACGGCGGTCGTGCCCGAGACGCTGGAGCCCTCGCTCCAGCTGGCGTCCGCGGTGCTGTCCCAGCTGAAGCTGCCGCCCGAGGAAGTGCAGGCCGCCATCTCCAACTTCCGGCGGACGCACCTGTCCGAGTTGCAGGCTCTGGCGGCGGCGGGCGCGGACGGGGAGCGACTGGGTGGCGGGGGCGGGCCGGGCGCGCCCCGGGTCAGCCTCGGCTACGGGTACACGATGGATGAGGAGTCCGGCTCGGATTCCGAGGCAGAGGGCGCCGGGGAGGGGGGGGTGGGGGTGGGGGCGCCGATGCCGGCGTGAGAGAGAAGAGGTGTGTGTGTGCGTGTGTGTGTGTGTGTTCGACCGTTCAGGCGGAGTGGGTGCGGGGAGGGTTGAGGGGGATGGGACTGGATGGGGGAGAAGGAATGGGGAATTGGTGCGTGTATGAATGAAGCCCGCAGCTTACTTTATGCTCCACACTCCCCACTTGTCACGGTCGCAAAGGGCAAGGCAGCGACACAGCAGAGGCCCCAATTTTAAACAAAATCACGCTCACAAAATCATTCGTTGTGGGTGACCGCAGCAGCCCCACTCTTCCTCTCCCTCAGGTCTCCTTGTTTTGATTGTCACTCGCTCACACCGTCCCGATCCCCGTCCCGGACAGGACGGCGTTGATGGCTTCCGACCCGACCAACGGCGCGGCGCCAGAGTCCTTGAGGGCCAGGGACCCCGTCGCGGGCGCGGGCGGCGCCTTGGGCGTGGGCGCGGGGGTGGGGGCTTTCGGCGCGGGCGCGGGCTTGTCCGCCGCCTTGGCGGCCGCCGCCGCCTTGGCCGCGTCCGCGATCACCTTGTCTTCCGCCTTCTTGTTCGCGTCGGCCTCTGCCTTCTTGGCGGCTTCAGCCTCCTTCTTGGCCGCCTCCGCCTCCTTTTTCGCGGCCGCCGCCTCTTTTTTGGCGGCCTCGGCTTCCTTCTTGGCCGCCTCCGCCTCCTTCTTCGGGTCCTCCGTGGGGGCCGGGGCTGCCGGCGTGGCCTCGGGCGCGGGAGTAGCAGCAGGGGCAGCGGGGGCGGGCGCGGGCGTCGCAGCAGGCGTCGCAGCAGGCGTCGCAGCGGGCGTCGCAGCGGGCATCGCAGCGGGCGCCGGAGCGGGCGCGGTCTCACCCTGGTTGACCTGGAAACCCGTGCCAAACGTCTTTTTGGCCAGGGACCCGACGGCGCCCTGGGCCTCCACCGCGCGGCTGCCGGGCGCGCCGACCACGCGCACGTCCAGCGGCCCGGACTCGCCGAACTTGTTGAACTCCCAGGAGACGCCATAGTTGTTCTTGCCGGACACCCAGTCATTGGTGCCCGTGGGCCGGACCTGGATGGAAGAGACCGTCCCATCGCCCGCCACCGCCATGGGGACCAGGCGGATGTAGCCGCCCGCGCTGGACCGGACGTCCGTGACGCGCACCGACATGTTGGCGGAGGGGGAGCAGGGCACGGGCGCGTACCTGATGGCGACCCGCCCGTCCCCGGGCGCGGCCAGGTAATCCGAAAAGACGGACACGTGCATGTTGATCTGGTCCGGGCCGCACGTGGGGCACTCATCCACGACCGTCAGGATGACGGGCTGGGCGCCCGCCTTGCACTTGGCGTCCGCGCAGGTGACGCGCAGGCACATGCCGCACCCGCCCTTGTTGCCGTTGGCCGCGCCTTTGAAGTCGGACGAAATGGAGGCCGTGTTCCAAAAGGGCCACACGGAACCGTTGCCGTCCTTGGAGAGGGGGCCGTACCCACAGGCGCCGTCGACCAGGCCAAAGGAGGCTTTGGCGGGATCCATTTTGTCCTAAAAGTGAAAGGGAGAGAGAGAGAGGAGAGAGGTCGGATGGGAGGGGGTCGGGGACGGGCGACGACGCTGGCAACCCCGTTGTGTCGGGCACGCTCTTTTTTCTCCTTCCGCGAGCCGCGGGCACTCTCTGCATGAGGCTACAATACTCTCAACCTGCCCTCGCTAGCAAATCATATCTCCCAGATAGTGTTCTGAGTGGAAAGAAAGGGGCAGAAAGGCTGCGCCCGTCGGCCCCGGGCGCAACAACAAGCGGCGCATTCCTGGCGGCTCACCCGCCGGTGAACAAACGCACCGGGGCCCCGCCATAATAGGTGCCAATGCCATCCAGCTCGCCGGCGGCACTGCTAACCGCCAGGACGGCCAGTAGGAGGGTCGCGGCCGGGCGCCACATCGGTACGTGAGGCGTGTCGGAGAGAAAGAAAGACAGAAAAACAGAAACGCCGAAGTGTGGGGCCTCTCTCGCTTCTCTCCGTCTGTTTCCGTGCAGTAGGTCTTATTTTTCTCTTTTGCTACACATAGTCCCGCCACCGGTGCCCACACCCCGTGCACGTGAAGTACAGGGTCATCCCCTCCTCCGACGGCGCGGAAAAGAAGACCGCCTCCTCATGCCCGCACGCCGGGCAGGCCGCGTCGCGCGTGCACGGCAGCGTAGGGTCCGCCCGCACGTCCTGGATGAAGACTGTGCGCTCCCGGGCGGAGTGTGTGATCTCGTTGCGGTACACGCACCAGGCGGAGGGTGGGGCGTCCTCCCGGTACCCGCAGTTGCGGCAAACAAAGGTGAGGACCTAGAGGGGAGGAAAGGGGGAGTCGGGAGGTTGGAGAGAGGGCGTGAGGGTTGATGCGGGGCAGGTCGGTTTTAGGGGTCTGGCCTCCGATTTCGGAGTCTGGCCTCCGATCTGCGCCCTCCTCTGCTTTCTCCACCATCCCGGTCTCTCTCACCTTGCGCTCCTTGTCCTCCTGAGGGTACAGCAAGTCATTGGACTCCGGACAGAAGCGGAGGCGGGGCCCAGCGGGGGCGGCAGTCGAGGCGGCAGGGGGGGCGGCGGCAGCCATGATTTTTTTTTGCCCTTTCTTTTCTCTTCTCACACGCCTCACTGCCTCTGCCGCGCGAGCGAGGCAAGGTGCGCGTGTGTATTGAGGGTGTGTGCGTCGATCGCTGCAGGTGGTGGTGACCGTTTGATGTCGACTCTCAAGAAAAGAGAAGTGTGATAGAACTATTGCCAACGCCTCTTCATTTTTTCGTTCGCCAATTGTCTCACCCTCTCTCTCTCTCTCTCATGGGCAGCGACGGTCGCCGGTCGCGCTCCCCGGGCAGCAATGGCGGCGATGGCGGGCGTGCCCCTCTGCCGCGCTCCCCGGGCAGCGGTGGCGGTGACGGCGGGCGCGCCCCTCTGCCGCCCGTGGAGGGCGCGGACGCAGGCGGGCTCTCAGTGCTTCTGCGCAACCTTCCCCACGGCGGCCTGGAGGGGCCGACCCGGGCCGAACACGTCCGCGCGCACGCCGCCGGCCTGGGCGCGCCCGCCCCAAGCGACGTGTACCTGCCCATGGACCACCACACCCGGCGCCCGAAAGGGTTCGGCTTCCTCAAGTTTGAGAGCGAGGGCGACGCCCGGGCGGCCGTGGGCGTGCTCCACGGCTCCACCCTGGGTGGGCGCCTATTGACTTGTGCATTTGCCAAGTCGGGTCGCAAGAAGCCGGAGGAGATGCGAGCCGCGGATACGGGGCGCGGCGGTGGCGGCGGGCGGTGGGGCGGCGGGGGTGGGGGGGGCGGCTGGTCGAGGCAGCGCTCGCGCTCCCGCTCCCGTTCCCCCTACCGCCGCCGCCGCCGCTCGCACTCGCCCGACCGGCGCCGCCACCGGTCGCGGTCCCACTCACCCGACCGGCGGCACCGGCGGCGTCGGTCGCCGTCACGCTCACGCTCCAGGTCGAGGGAGGACCGGCGGGGCGGCGGTGGCTCCCGGCGGCGGGCGGGGTCGCGCTCGCGCTCGCGCGACCGCCGGCGGAGCCGCACCCCGCCCCGGCAGGCGACCAGGGCGCCCGCCGACCCGGCGCCCGCGGCGGAGGCTCGCCCGCAGGCGTCCGGGTCGCCGACTGGGATGGGAGAGTGAGGGAGAGAGAGAGAGAGAGACACCACACCTTGTCCTTTTGCAAAACTCTCAACCTGCTGCTTCTCCAGCCTCTCTACCATCCACATTTTTCACATCACACTCCCTCAACGCCCGCCGCCCTCCCCGCCCTCCATTGCAAAGGTGGCCAGCCGGGCCGCCGCCGTCAGGGCGGACGACCCGCCCCGCCCCGCCCGGACGGCGCCGCCCCCCGCGCCGGCGCCGGACGCGACCGCGCCGTCCATGGAGGGCGAGGCGGGGCGGGCGCGGGGGGGGAAGGCCACCGCCGTCGCGGCCAGGGACACCACCCCACCCCCAGCCCGGCCGGCTTTGGAGGCAGGCGCGAGCGCGGGCGCGGACGCGGGCTGCGCGGCCGGGCGGGGCTTGTTGGGGCCGGCGGGCCAGGCCGCGCCGCCCGCGGGCGCGAGCGCGCCGCCGCCGCCGCCTTGCCCACCCACCCCCGCGGCCGCGTCCAGCGCCGCGGGGAGGCCGTCCAGCGCGGCCAGCGCGGCCCGCACCGCCCCGAGCGCCCGGGCCGCCCGCGCCCGCGCTCCCGCCACACCCGGCGCCTCCGCTGTGAGGGCCTCCACTGCTTCCTCCCTGTACAGCGACCGCACCAGGTGGGCGTGCAAGCCCCTGGCCGCGCCCGCAACCAGGAAGTGCATGACTGCCTTGGGGACGGCGTCCGCCAGGTGGGTCACCACGATGGCCAGGTACTCCCGCACCAGCGTGCGTGTGACCTCCACCTGCACCGCCTCCGCGTCGGAGGGCGGGGCGGACGGCACGGTGAGCGTGGCGGGCAGGGGAGGCAAAAAGGACGCGGAGGGCTCAGCATGCTCGCCGTCTGCCCCGGCCACGTCCCAGGAGGACAACGGACCGGCCGCCTGTGGCTCCTCCGGCGCGCCGGCTGCTGCCGCCCGCCCGCCACTACGCCAGGCATTGGTCCACCAGGGCCCCGGACCGGGGTTGGTGGATGACGGGTCGTCGGCGGCGCCGGCCATCGTCGCAGCACCCGCAGAAGAGACACGGCGGTTGCGGCCGCCCCCGCCGCCGCCGCCGCCGCCGCGGTTGATCCCCACCGGCGGGCTCGGCCGGAGGGCGCCCTTCAAGCCCGGCGCGGGGGAGGGGAAGGCAGGAGCCTGGTGTAGGGCGGCCACAGCAGCAGGCGCAGCAGGCGGGGCGGCGCCGCTGCTGCTGCCCGGCCCCGGCGTCACCGCCCCACCCCCACCCCCACCCCCACCCCCACCCCCGCGGGCCGCGTCCTTCTCGCGCGCCCTCCGCTCCATCACCGCGGCCACCGCCGCCCCGCCCCCGCAAAAGGCCGGGTGGTCCGTGTTGATGTAGGCCAGCTCGCAGGCGACCAGGTCCCGGATCATGCGCTCTGCAGGCCCAGCGCCCGCGTCGATGAGGGCCGCCACCTCGCGGCGCAGCGCGGCCGACAGCGCGGGGAAGCGGCGCAGGTCGGGCGAGGAGGCCGCGAGCGCCCCGAGGCGGGCCAACTCCGACCGGACGGCCGCCAGGCAGGCCAGGGAGGGCGGTAGCAAGCGGGCGGTCGCCCGCCTGACCAGGGCCTCAAAGGGCGCGTCCGGGATCAGCAGGCTGCCCCGCACGCCGCCCGCGTTGCGGATGGCGGTGCGGACGGCCGCGTCGGAGAGGAGGTCGGCGCCCGCCGCGCCCGCCGTGTGGAGCGCCGGCAGGAAGGATTCCCGGAACACGTGCCGCACGCGGGCCCCGCCCGCCAGCTCGGTCAGGGGCAGCATGTCCCCGCCCTCGTGGCCGCCCCCGCCCTGCAGGGCGGCGGTGAAGCGGGACGCGTAGGCGTCGATGAGGCGGAGGAGGGACGCGCCGCGGGAGGGGCCGCCGGGCGCGCCTGGCGGGGCGTCGCCCAGGGCGGCCAGCTCGGCCGCCCGGGCGGCCGCCGCGGCCTCCAGGCCGCCCCGCAGGTGGGGCACGGCCCCCCGCACCGCGTCCGCCAGGACGGCGTTCAGGCGGGCCGCCAGGGACCCCGCCCCGCACCGGTCGCCCAAGCCCGCGTAGGCCGGGTGGGCCGCGAAAAAGGAGGCCTCGGCCGCGCGCGCGGGGCGCAGCGAGGGCGAGGATGCCGATGACGCCGCGCCGGCCTTGAAGGCCGCCCCCCGGTTGGCGACGGCCACGTACCCCAGCGCCAGGGGCACCGGCCCGCCCACCCCGGCCAGCAGGCCCGCCACGTCCGTGCCCGCCTCCATGACGTCCGCCTTCGTGAGCACGCCCAGGGTGCGGCACCCACTGGGGTCCGCGTCCCGGGCCAGGCGGAGCGCGTCCGAGGTGACCAGGTCGCAGTGGGCGGGCGTGACGGCCAGGATGACGGTGGAGGCGGGCGCGATGTAGGCCCGGCACAGGGCCGCCGTGCGGGCTTCGACGTCGGGGGGCTGGTCGCCGACGGGCAGGCGGGCGATGCCGGGCAGGTCGACGAGCGTCATCGTACTGTGCAGGGTGGTTTTTTTTCAAAAGGAAAGATAAAAATGAGAGCGCGTGTGTTGAGGATGGAAAAGGGGGGCAAACGCTCTCTCCTCACTCCTGGTGGCTCTCCCCAAAAAGCTCTCGACTCACAGCACGTGCGGCGACACGATCTTCAGCCGGATGGGCGCGTCCGAGATGCCCTTGTTTGAGCCCGCCCCGCGCGCTGTCTCCGCCTCTATTTCTGTTTTCACGGCCCCAAAATCCGTAAAGCGGTGGCCCGGGCGGTGCAAAAACTCGGCCCACTCTTCGTGTTCGCTGCCGCCCTCACCACTCCCACCACCCCCGTCCGCGGCGCTGCCAGACCGGACGAGCTGGAGGATGAGCGGGCGGCGGGTACAGATGTCCGGGCCGCGGGGGAGGAAGTCGCGGCCGACCTAGGCGGAAAGACAGGAGAGTGTGAGTGGAGGAGTGGAGGGTTGTTGTGGCGGTCGGCCAGCGCGGCGACGGCGCGCTCCTCCTCTCTCGTCTCTCCTCTTTCACTCACCAGCGATTCCAGCACGCTCGACTTGCCCGCGCTCTGGGAGCCGACGACCGCGACCTGGGGCAGGTCGACCCGGAGGTCGAGGTCGACCTGGTTGTGTGTTGTGACGAAGGAGAGGAGTGAAGGAGCGCGGCGCGGCGCGAGCAGACGGCCTCCCGTTTAGCGCGTCCGCCCCAGTAACCAGCACCTCGCCTCGCGCCAATTTATACCACACTGCATAGCCACGGTGGTGTTATACCGTCCAAGGGACGTTGGCGGAAAGGAGCAGGCTCGCTGTAGGCACTCTGCGAGAGCGCCCCATTCATCAACTCTTGTTGCACGCATGCAGCGCTTTCTCGGCTGCGCGCTTTCTCTCTCTCTCTCTCTCTCTCTCACCGTGCTGAAGATGTCGTGCAGGCGGTTGATCGTGGGAATCAGAGCCTCGCCCAAGGCACCAGACGCCGAGGAGGAGGCGAGCGCGGCATTGGGAGGCGGGGCCGGCATGATAGCGGACACCGAAGAGATAGAAGAAGAGTGCGCCTGGGTTTTTTTTTTTTGCCCTCTCTTCATCCATCCATCCTCTCCTCTGCGCACGCAGCATCACCTCCCTCCACCACCCCTCTCACTCTCTCGCACACACACACACATTCAGATCCGGTACAGCGGCGTAATGCCCAGCAACCCCATCACCGTGCGCATGACCACAGCCGTCGCCTCCGCCAGCTGCAGGCGGGACGCTTCCGCCGGGTCGCCGACCACCTTGCACTCCGTGTAGAAGCCGTTGAAGGCCTCTGTCAGGCCGTACAGGTACTCGGTCAGCCGGTTGGGCGCCAGGTCGGCGGCCATGTCCTCGATGGCCTCCGGCAGGCGGGTCAGGTGCAGGGCGAGGGCGGCCTCGGCGTCGGTGCCCAGGTCGATGGGGATGGACGGGTCCCGCGCGAGCCCGCCGACGTCCTTGCCCGCCTTGCGCGCGATCGCGGCGATCCGGGCGTGCGCGTACAGCAGGTAGACCGCCGTGTCGCCCTGGAGGGCCAGCATGTCATCGAAATTGAACTTGTAGTTGGTGGACCGGTTGTTCTTCAGGTCGGCGTACTTGACGGCCGCAAACCCCATCGCCTTGGCAGCCGCCTCGACGCGGTCGGGGGCCGCGCCTGGGTCGCGCTCCCTGATGGCCGCCCCCGCCCGGCTGACCGCCTCGTCCAGCAGCTCCACCAGGCGCACGGCCGCGCCTTCATCCCGGGTCCGGATGCGCTTGCCGTCGGCGCCCAGCACCAGGCCAAAGCCGACGTGGTCGATGCGGGTGGAGGGCGGCGGCGCGCCGGCCCCGCCCTTCTGGCTGGGCACAAACCCAGCCCGCTCAGCGGCTGCAAAGACCATCTTGAAGTGGCTGGCCTGGCCCGCGTCCGTGACGTAGATGACCCAGTCCGCCTTCTCGTCGGCCACGCGCTGGCGCAGGGCCGCCAGGTCGGTCGTCGCGTACCCGAAGCCCCCGTCCGACTTCTGGATGATCAGCGGGTGTTCGTGGCCGTCGACCCACACCACCTTGGCGCCCGCGTCCTCGACCGCCACGCCCGCGCCCTCCATGTCCTTCACCAGGTCCGCCAGCAGCGGGTTGTAAAAGGACTCGCCCCGCTCCGTCAGGGTCACGCCCAGGCGGTCGTAGATCGCCTCAAACTCCTTGCGGGAGGCTGCGCAGATGGTGCGCCAGGCCGCGGTCGCGCCCGGGTCGCCGCCCTGGAGGCGTGTGACCGCCTCACGCGCGCGCGCCTTGAAGTCCTCCTCCGCGTCGAACCGTTTTTTGGACGCCTTGTACAGGGCCTGTAGGTCGGCCACGTCCGCATCGCCCACGGCTTCCAGGCCCCCCGCGTGCGTCTCCGCCATGTGCTGGATGAGCATGCCGAACTGCGTGCCCCAATCGCCGACGTGGTTGAGCCTCAACACGTCCACCCCGCAGAATTCGAGGGTGCGGGCAATGGTGTCGCCGATGATGGTGGACCGCAGGTGGCCGACGTGCATCTCCTTGGCCACGTTGGGCGAGGAAAAGTCGACGACCGCCCGGGTGGCCGGCAGGGACGGGGCCCAGGTGGCCGGGCCGTGCACCAGCATGGCCTTGACGCGCGCGGCCAGCACGCGCCGGTCGATGACGCAGTTGATGAACCCGGGGCCCGCCAGGCCGGGGGTGCCGGCCAGGAGGGGCGTGGGCGGCAGGGCGCCCACGATGGCGGTCGCGACCTCCCGCGGAGACTTGCAGGGGAAGCTGGGCGTGGCCTTGCCCCGGCCAAAGAGGCCCATTGCCGCGTTGCACTGGTAATCCCCGTGCTTTGCCTCCCTGGTCGCCTCCAGGGCCGCGTGGGCGGGGGCGCCCGCCACCAGGTCGGGGAAGGCAGCCGCGATGGCGGTAGAGAAGGCGGTGCGGAGCTCGGAGCGGATGGAAGGGACGCGCGGGCCGCCGGTGGCCTGGCGCTCCAGGTCTGAATGAGGAGGAGGGGAGGGGAGAGAGGGGGGGAGAGGGTTAGGCGATCGAGAGAGCGAGAAAGGTTGCGAATGCCGCCTGTTCCTTCCATTCTCTCTCGCTCACTCGCTCTCCCTATCTCACCATTCAAGCCCAGGTCTTCCGCCATGTATCCAGTCGACGAGGAGGAGGAGGCGGGAGCAGATGAGGAGGATGCGGCGCGGGCAGACCAAGCGCGGCTCGGCGACGACGAAACTGACGGAACCAATGGCAGGGAAGAAGACCGAGCTGAAGCGCCCGCTGTCACCGCCCACCGGCGGACGAGGGACGACAGAGAGGAGGGCAGGCGGGCGGGCGCCGTGGCCGCCGTGGAGCAGCGGGTGGTGGAGGGAGGAGGAGGGCGCGTCACTGAGATAAAGAGAGAAAAAGAAGTGAGACGGAGTCGAGCGCGAGCGGAGACGGCTGGCCAGGGGGCCGCGGCCGTCGCTCGCAATTCTCTCTGCGAACCGTGCACACACTCACCGCGGTGCGGCCGGGCCAGGCCGTGCACCAGCATGCGATGGTGGAGGAGATACACACACACGCACGCAGGGAGAGGAGTGCACGCGTGGGAGTGGGCGTGCGTGTGCGTGGGCGGCGAGAGAGGAAAAAGAGCAGAGTGCGGCCGTTAGTGGTAAACATCCATCTCACAACCACCCCAACGCCCGGCCCACCACCGCCACGACCAACACCACCACAGCCCACAACACCCACGCGGGCGCCGACGCCACCCGCGCCCGCGCCGCTCGCGCCGCGCCCGCCACCGCCTGCACCTTCTGCGCCGCCCCGATCATTTTGGCGAGCGCCTCCTCGCTCATGCCGCCCAGCTTCTCCTTCATTGCCGCCGCCGTCGCCTCGCTCACCGCCCCGCCGCTCATCGCGGCCAGGGTGGCCGGGTCCATGCCTTTCAAGAAGGCGGCCGCCTGCTTGACCATGGCCGGGTCTTTCATGAGGTGCGACAGGTCGGGCGGCGGAGGAGGAGGAGGGGCGCCGCTCGGAGCGGAGGTCGTGGCGGCCGCCATCGCCGTCGTCGCACCCCCACGCCTGCCCATCCCGTCCAACGCGTCCGCCATCGCTTCCAACTGTTCTGGAGACATAGAACTCATGGCGTCCGCGGCGGCCGCCATCGCGCCCGGCGTCAGGGCTTCCGGTGGCGGCGCCACCCCGCCCGCAGAAACGGCGGCCGCGGCCAGGTCTGCCGGGCTCATCCCCTTGGCGGCCGCCTGCATCTTCTCTTTCAGGCTCGGGTCGGCCCGCAGGGCGGTCGCAAAGGCCCGCATCTGGGCGGCCTGGGCCGCATTGCCCGACCCAACCCCGCCGCCCAGGCCGCCGGGAGGGAAGGCAAACGGAGCGGCGGCGGGAGCAGCGGGCGGGGCGGGCACCACCTCCTCCACCACCACCTCCTCATCGGACGAGGAATGCCCGGCCGGGGCTCCTCCGCCCTGCCCGCCCGCCTCCCTGGCCTTGGCTTCCGCCTCCCCCAGCTTGGCCGACACGGTCTCCTTGTCGCCCGGGGACGCGCACTCCAGCGCCAGCCTCAAGTCCGCGACCGCCCGTTTGAGGGCGGGGCCGCGCGCCGGCGCGCCCCCCCCCCCCCCCGGCC
>Ga0315274_10012382_pt1 | contig 12168 bp, 15 predicted proteins | sample YL17G02_20_MG_FD_203700 | JGI IMG/M metagenome (GOLD analysis project Ga0315274, IMG submission 203700) | Sediment microbial communities from Yellowstone Lake, YNP, Wyoming, USA - YL17G02_20 | ecosystem: Environmental > Aquatic > Freshwater > Lake > Sediment | place: USA: Wyoming | collected... | reverse complement strand
CGCTTTCCTCTATCCGAAGCGAACCAGTCTGAAGCAAACGGAACTGGCCAGGACTGTCCGCGATTGGAAAGCCCTGCTCATGATGCGGCGGGTTCGTACGGGCCACAGGTGGGGGTGTGGGCAAAACAGCATTTAGATATTGATTTGATGCCGTGGCAGTTGCATTGTTTGAATGGCCAGTTGGCTTATGACGACAATGGTGATTTATTAAACCGTGTTTCGCTTGTAAGTACGGCTAGACAGAACGGAAAGACGACAGCCCTTGCCGCGTTGGTTGGTTGGTGGCTAACTGAGATGCCAAAAATACGGGGGCAAAAACAAACGGTTTTATCAACCGCAAACCGTCTTGACTTGGCCGTTACTTTGTTTGATTTGTTGGCTGATGTGCTGGAGGTTCGTTTTGGGGCAAAACTTACTAAGGCGTATGGGCGCAATGCGGTGCAAATGCCTGACGGTTCACGGTGGATAGTGCGAGCCGCAAAACCATCGGTTGGCCATGGCACTAGTAATGACCTAATCCTGGCGGATGAAATCTGGGACATAGGTGATGCAATTGACGGCGGTTTGATTCCTTCACAACGCGCTAGGCGTTCCCCTTTGCTTTCCATGTGGAGTACAGCGGGAACAGAATCCAGCACTGTTTTTAAAAGATGGCGAGAACAGGGTTTGCGTGCTATTGACAAAGGCGAAACCTCAACCTTTTACCTAGCCGAATGGTCACCTGACCCATCTTTGGATGTGAACATAGAAAGCACTTGGAAACACGGCAACCCCAGTCTTGGATACACAATTTCAATGGACACTTTGCGAAGCGAATCCACAAACCCCAACCGCGCCGAATTCTTACGCGCATCATGCAACCTGTGGGTTGCCAGTGACCAAGGATGGATTCCTCCAGGTATGTGGCCGCAACTGGAATACAAAGAAACCATTCCTGACGGCGGGTATTTAGGCATTGAAGTTTCGCTAGATGATTCACGCTATTTCGGGGTGCGTGCTGTGCAGCTAGTGGACAGGCGTGTTGCAATTACCGTTGGTTTTGTTGCCGATTCTTACAATGAGATGCTCGCCGAAGTTGCAAAGGTTGCGGGAACTTCGGTCAAGTTTCTTATTTCGCCGAGCATTGAAATCCATTGGCCAACCCAATATGACGGTAGAACTCAAACAGTTGGTTACGGCGAAATTGTGCGTTATACCGCTGGCGTGAAAAACATGATTTTTGAAGGAATGTTGGTTCACGATGGGTCAAAACAATTAAGTGAACATGTGCAACGCGCGGTTGCCGTCAAAGCGGAATCGTCCATTGCTTTATCTTCGGCTAGGAGTCCAGGGGAAATTTCATTGGCCCGTTGCATGGTGTGGACTGCCGCAATGGCCAGCCGCCCAACCGTTGTTGGTAAACCCATCATTGCTTTCGCAACTCGCTAATGTGCTTAGTGGCGTTGGGTCGTTTCTTACCTTTTGTCGGGATTGGATAGTCCTCGGCCCAATGCCACCAAAAAACCGATAACTATGGGACACTAAAACATGGCGATTTTTAAAACAAAGGTAACTAAGGCGGCAATTTCACCGCAAGACACCGCGCCAATTGCGGCGGCCGCGGGTGGCACTTATTACCAAGGCAACGGCTCAGGTGAGCAATCAATTGGTGAATATTATTCATACATCCAAGGCGATATGCGCAACCGCGCAATGCGCGTACCAACAATTAACCGTGCGCGTGACCTTATTGCGTCAGTTGTTGGCAACACAGCAATGAAAATGTATCGCAAACGCTGGGATGAACTTGAAGGCGAAATGACGGAAACAGAAATTGCGCCGCGTTCATGGATTTCACAACCTGACCCGCAACTTACATACACAACTTTTTGGTCATGGGTTTTTGACGATTTATTCTTTTTTGGTAGATGTTTTTTGTGGGTTAGTAGCAGGACACAAGATGGCATGCCTGCATCGTTCACGCGTTTGCCTGCCGCAATGGTAAACACACTTGACATACAGCCACCCGTTGTGGCATTCGGTAAATCTGACCAAATCTATTTCCAAGGCGCACAAATCCCTACCGAAGATGTAGTGCAAATCATTGGTGCAAACCAAGGAATCATTTATCAATCGCCACAAGTAATTGCAACATCACTTGCCCTGGAAGATGCGCGTTTACGCAATAGCAGTTCTGCCCTACCCGCTGGCGTATTGCGACAGACTTCAGGCGAACCCCTATCAGGCCAAGAACTTTCTGAACTTGCACAATCATTTGAGCAAGCAAGAAAATCTAATCAAATTGCCGCAATCAACCAATTCGTTGAATGGCAACCAACCGATGTTGACGCATCAAAAATGTTGTTATCCGAAGCCGCCGAATTTCAATCCAAGGAAGCGGCCCGCATGTGCAATATTCCGTTTTTCTTGAATGGAAACTCAGTCGGGTCATATTCATATTCTACGAATCAAGGCGCAAGGCAAGATTTATATGTTTTTGCGGCCCGTTCATACATGTCAGTTATTGAGCAGACAATGAGCATGAACTCAGTGCTTCCTCATGGAACTTGCGTCAAATTTGATGTAGATGAATATCTTTCCGAAATTGTTGACGGCGTAGATGAAAGCGACTATATGGAAACACCTGAAACAATGCCAACAATGAACCCAAATATGGAGTAAAACAGAATCATGCTAAAACTTATTTCAAGCGATTTAACACTGGATGCAAGCGCAATTGAAGGCGTGCCAAGTCGCACCGTTTCGGGTGTTGCTGTTCCTTACAATGTCGCCGCAACTGTTTCCGATGGAACAAAAGTCATTTTTGAGGAAGGCAGTTTGCCAACCGATGGCAAAGCACCAAAACTGTATTTGAACCATTCAAGCGAACAGGCCGTTGGCTTAGTTTTTGAACGAACTAATATTGCAGGTGAAGGTATGATGTTTTCCGCCCGCATCAGTAAAACGGCATTGGGGGACGAAGCCCTTACCTTGGCACTTGACGGCGTAATTGACTCAGTATCCGTAGGGGTAAACCCAACCAAATTCAAGATGCAAAAGGATGGCACAATGCTTGTGCAGGCCGCCGATTGGATTGAATTATCACTAGTCACTGGCCGCCCAGCATTCTCGGGTGCAGTGATAACCGAAGTTGCGGCCACCGAACCCGAAACAGAAACCGAAACCATCCCACACGATGACGAAGAAAAAGATATTATTCAAGAAGAAGTTACTCAACAGGAGACAGAAACCATGAACGAAGCAACCCCAATTGAAGCCGCAATCCCAACTTCACCAGTTGTTTTTGCTGAACCAAAACGCGAATTCCGTATGCCATCAGCAAGCGAATATCTTGCCGCAATGCATATCGGTGGAGACACATTCCGCAAAGTAAACGCTTCATACCATGAAGCCGCACGCCGTGGACAGTCAAGCATTGAAGCCGCACTTGAACAGGATTTGACAACTGATGTTCCAGGTTTGCTACCTGTGCCAGTACTTGGGCCTGTATTTCAAAACTACAACTTCATGCGCCCAATTGTTTCCGCATTCGGAACACGCGCAATGCCAAACGGTTCAGGCATCAGTTTTACCCGCCCTGTAATCCAGACTTCAACATTGGCAGGGGTGCAAAATACGCAAGGCGCACTAGTTGCATCACAGACAATGGTTTTGGATGCGAATTCGGTCAGCCGAAGCACGGTCGCTGGAACAATCCAAATCAGCCAACAAACGACTGACTTCAGTAGCCCCGCCGCAATGAATGTAATCCTCAATGACCTTGCAGGCCAGTACATGAAAGAAACCGACAACATTGCGGCCGACTTTCTTGTTGCTAAAAAGCAAGCATCAGGTTACACCTGGACAGTTACGGCAGGAGATGTTTCAACACTCATCGCAGGTATCTACGGTGCGGCAGAAAACATTTCAGCAACAACCAACTTGTTCCCAACCCATCTTGTTTGCGCAGTTGATGTTTGGAAAAAATTGGGCAGTCAAGTGGACGATGTAAATCGTCCAGTATTTCCAGCCATTGGCGCACCTGGCCTTATCGGTCAGAACACGCTTGGTGCAGGCTCGGCCGCTTCATGGTCGGGAATGAATCCACTCGGGTTGGAAATCGTGGTTGACGGCAACTTGGCCAGCGGAACACTCTTAGTAGTTCATGCACCAGCCGTAGAATTTTACGAAGCCCAGCAAGGAATGCGTAGTGTGGAAAATCCAGATATTTTGGCCCGCACATTCTCTTACTACGGTTACTTTGCATCTTTCGCTCAGTACGCACAAGGCGGCTCAGCAGCAAACAGCCAGTTCATCCAGTCCATCACTGTTGCTTAGTCGGAAGGCGGCTTAACCGCCATGAGTACTTACAACATCACCAGCAAACTATTGATTGACAATTACGCCGTATTACAAACACTGGAAAACAGTGAAATTGTTGTTGGTAGTTCAATCACGGTTGCTGGATTGGGCGCACCATTCAATGACACATTTACGGTGCTGGATTTGCCTGAGCATGAATTCATTGGAATTGATTCAACAACGGGTTTCCCGATGTTCAATGAATTTGTGCAAAGGCAGAACCAAGTATTGTTTGCGTGCACTGGAACGAATGTCAATTACACATTCACCACAGTTGGAACCATTTCGTACACCCCTGTATGTACTTGGATTACTGCCAACGACATTTCAGATTGGCTTTATGTTGCTACCGCTACGGCGGCCGACCAAGCCTTTTTGACTATTTGCGCGGCCGCGGCAAACCAATTTGCATTTAGGCGCAGACAGGAAAGCGGATATTTTGATTCGCTAAGCACCGTGCCATCGCAAGACTGCAAATTAGGCGTAATTATGTATGGTGGCGCATTGTATAGACAACGCGGCTCGGTTGACCAATTTTCCTCATTCAATGAGATGGGAAGCCAACCGCCAGTGGCATTGTCGGCAATGGTGCAACAGTTGCTAGGTATTCAACGCCCACAGGTTGCATAAATGCCAACCGCATACACCGACCTACTGAACAAAGCGTTAGACAACCTTGCCACGGCGCTAACCGCCATCAGCCCTGCAATCCCTATTGTGACCGACCCTAGAAACATTCAGGGTGCTTGCGCGTTTATCAATGCCCCAACATTTAGCACCCCGCTAATGAAAAACAAACGAATCCAATTGAGTTTTCCAATTCAACTCATTGTTCCTGGCCCATTTAACCTGGATGCCCAACGCAAGTTGCTAAACATGACCGCCCAACTGTTGGCGGCAAATGTGGCCATTACTGAAGGCCGCCCTACATCCATTGAGATTGGCGGGGCGTTGTATCCTTGCTATGAAGTCATTGTCAACATGGAAGCGAGCAGTTTATGAAATATGTGATTCAGTCAACAAAACTAGGGGTAATTGGCGAAGAATTTGAGCCGAGCCCTGGCATCAATGTTGCAGCTCTTTTGGATGGTGGTTTTATTGCTATCCAAGAATCCACCGACAGCACCAAAAAAGCACCTACTATAAAGAAAACACCTAAGGAGTAAACCATATGGCAACAACAACTTTTCTTTCCAATATCACAACCCTTACCGTAAACGCGGTGGATTTGAGTGACCAGGCGACAGCCATAGTTTTCACCAACATGCGTGAACAACTTGACAAAAGTACACTGAAAGATACATCCAGGCTTTTCACGGGCGGGTTGTTCAATAATGAATGTACGATGACCTTGTTCCAGTCGTATGCCGCAAGCGAAACATATGCAACCCTTGCCGCACTTGTAGGAACAGCAACCACGGTTGTTGCAACAGTTACCGAAGGTGCAGTTACCAAGACTTTCACCCTCGCCAATTGCTACTTGGAATCAATGCCAGTAGTAAACGGTGCGTTGGGTGAGTTGTCAACGGTTGATTTGACATTCACGGGCGGCACTTTTACCGCTAGTTAATCACGGCCTAACGGCCCGACACGAAAGGCAAGTTAATGAAATTACAGATGAAAGTCACGCCATCACCTGGCGATGAATCAATTACGGTTACAACCAATTTGTTGTGCATCGCTGAATGGGAAAAGCAAGAAAACCGCAAAGTTTCAGACGGCCGAGGAATTGGAATTATGGACATTGTTTTTTGGGCTCATTTTATGCTGAAGCGCACAAGTTACAAATTGGAAGCAACACCGCAGTTATGGCTAAATGCACACCCTGATATGGAAATTGAAACGGTGGACATGACAAACCCAAACCCTACGGGCGCGGTACTTACCGAAAGCAACTAGCCGAACTACTAGTTTCAATCGGTTGGTGGCCGCCGCACATAGAATTTGACACCCGTGACCTGCAAACTGTTATTAGTGTTTTGAATGAGCAGGCGAAAGAAAGGCGGCGCGGGTGATAACGAATTCGGTTCAGGTGTACGGCGTCAAATCCGCGTTAAAAGAACTGAACAAAATTAACCCTAAGTTGCGCCGTGAATATACAAAACGGTACAAAGACATTGTAAAGCCTGTAGTGCAGGCCGCCAAAGTGGCCTTTCCGAAGTCCGCGCCCCTTTCACACATGGCACGCCCTCACGCGCGTCTAGGGGGCTGGGACGGCGGTCTCGTGGCAAAGGGAGTTGTTGCCAAGATTGACACCCGCAAGGCTCGCGCAGGAACAGAAACAGTAGGCGCATTTTTTATTGTGCAAAAAACAGGTTGGGGTTCTATTTACGACATTGCAGGCCGAACCAACAGCGGTTCACAGTTTGTGCAAAACCTGATTAACAACGGACACGGAAACGCATCTCGCGCTATGTGGCCAGCCTACGAAGGCAATGCAGCCCAAATCCAACTTGCTGTGCTTGACTTAGTAAACGATGTCATGGGCGATGTAAACAGAAATTTGGTGGTAAATAGTGGCAATTAGAATTCCAATAATTTCGGAATTTAATCCGAAGGGCGTAGCCGCCGCCAAGGCCGAATTTGCGTCTTTGTCGGGCACAGGTTCAAAAGCCATGTTCCTGTTGCAAAAAGCCGTATTGCCAGCCGCGGCCGCAATTGGCACATTCACATCCGTCATTGCGCCAGCCATTAAAGCGGCATCAGATTTTCAGGAAGCAACCTCAAAAGTCAATGTTGTTTTTGGGCGCGCGTCTAAAAGCGTCAAAGACTTTGCCAATAATGCGGCCCGCAACCTAGGCCAATCAAAGCAATCCGTTTTGGATGCCGCGGGAACTTTCGGCACATTTGGTAAAGCGGCAGGTTTAGCAGGCGAAGATTTATCAGGGTTCACAACCGATTTTGTAACCCTCTCAACTGACCTTGCATCGTTTAATAACACAAGCCCTGAGGAAGCCGTCATGGCTATCGGTGCGGCGTTGCGCGGAGAATCTGAACCGTTGCGCCGTTACGGCGTTTTGCTGAATGACGCGGTTCTCAAACAGGAAGCAATGACGCTAGGCATTTATGACGGCAAAGGCGCGCTGACTTCACAGCAAAAGGTTTTGGCAGCACAGGCCGCAATTTACAAACAAACCAATGACGCCCAGGGCGACTTTATGCGCACTAGCGATGGGCTGGCGAACAGTACGCGGACACTAAAAGCGGTTATGGATGACGCAAAAGTTGCTATCGGTCAAGCGTTTCTAAAACAAGCGGAAACAGCAACTAAAAACATTTTGTTTCTTTCACAGGCACTTGACGCAATTCCAACACCAACAGGTCAAGCAAATACAAAACTTAAAGAAACAACAAACTTTTTAAAAAATATGCAAAACCCGCTTTCACAAGTGTGGTATTTGTTAGGAAAAACACGCGAAGCCTTTGAAGGAACAGCGGGTGCTACAGGGGCTTACAACCAAGATTTACGCAGAAGCGCACAACAAACAATGCGCATGGCAGACGAAGCGGGAATCTTTAACAAGAAATTCCAGGACACTGAAACCGCGGTTGGCGGTGCAAAAAAAGAGGTTGAATCCTACGCCAAAGCTTTAAAGGAAGGTTTAGGCGATGCACTGGACAATGCGAAAGATGCGTTAGATGATGCCAAAACAGCGTTTAATGATTTCGCCACAAGTGTTTCCGATGGTATTAAATCGGCGTTTAGTTTTTCTGATGCACAAGCGGCAGGCGAGGAAACAGGTGCAGGATTTCTAGACGGTTTGCGTACACAGGTTGCTGGTGTTGTTGAATATGCGCGCAAAATTCAAGGATTACTAGACAAGAATTTGAGCAAGGACGCACTGGCAAAAGTGCTTGAATCAGGTGCGGTAGCGGGTGCGGCGATTGCTGACCAACTCATTGCAGGCGGTCAAACCGCCATTGATGAAACAAACGCACTAGTTGATTCGGCAAATGCGGCGGCTGAAAAAGTTGGTATCAACGCGGCCGCTAAGTGGTATCAGGGCGGCATTGATACAGCACAAAAAATGGTTGACGGCATTCAAGCCCAACTGGATTTGATGACACCAAAATTGATGGCCAAAATGGATGCAATAGCCGCCAAGATGAAGCGCACCGTTGATATTGATGTCAGGGTTACCGAAACGGTAAACAAAATTGTTGCAACTATTGCTGGCGGTGGGATACCAAAAATGGCGGAAGGCGGCATAGTCTCGCGTCCAACATTGGCTCTTATTGGTGAGGCTGGCCCTGAAGCGGTAGTGCCATTATCCAAGATGGGAAGCGGCGGCGGAGATGTCAACATCAATGTCACTGGCGGGCTTTCCACAAGTGCGGAAATTGGGCAGTCAGTAGTTAACGCTTTGCGCGCCTATTCGCGGAGTGCAGGGCCGCTTGCCCTGAACATTGCCTGATGGCTGGGTTTCCAGTTGTCAACGCAGGCAATTATGACCTGCAAATTGACGCAGGTTTCGTTGTTGACGGGTTCACTTTAGATAGCGCAATAAAAGGAGTTTTGAATAACCCTGAATATGTGCTTACGGGAACAACCCAATTCGCTTCAGTAATTGAATCCACTCAACAAATTGCAGTCAAGCGCGGCCGCCGCGACATTGGTGACACATTTAGTGCGGGCACAATGTCTTTTACAATTTTGGATGTCAGTGGAATTTTTAATCCGTTTGATGAAAACTCGCCATTTTACGATGTCAACCAAAATGTTCCAGGACTTGCACCAATGCGCGAAGTCAAACTAATTCGCTACGACAACGCCGATAACCCTGAACTACTTTTCCGCGGATATGTCGTTAATTATGATTACAACTTTGCGCTAGGTGGATTAGATACCGTCACCGTTTTTTGTTCCGACCAATTCTATTTGCTGTCGCAAACATACTTGGATGCATTTAACCCAACGGCTGAATTGTCAGGTGCGCGACTGAACACCGTTTTAAGCCTTCCTGAAGTTGATTTCCCTACTGGCGCGAGCCGTGACATTGCAACAGGAACAGTGAACTTGGGGCATGACGCTTCATACAATGTTTCGGCGGGAACGAATGTTTTGACCTATGTTTCACAAATAAATGACACGGCAGAATTTGGCCGCCTTTTCATGTCTCGGGATGGTGTGTTTACATTTCAAAACCGTCTTGGCAACACCATTTCATCATCGGTAGCCGACTTCCATGATGACGGAACAAAAATTCCTTATTTTGGTTTAGGCATTTCATTTGAAGCAGATGCGGTAATCAACCGAAGTGTGGTAACTGGATTAAATGGCAACACTGCGACAGTGGAAGAAACAGCATCAATAACGACCTATTTCATACAGACTTCAAGCATCACGAATAGTTTGCTACATGAACAGGGAAGCATTGACACGGCGGCTAGTTATCTTTTAAACCCTGACCCTGAACCCCGATTCACTTCAGTGGAAACCGCTTTCATGGCATTAACTACCGCACAACGCGACACAGTTGCGGTCATTGACATTGGCGACACCGTGACAATTGAAAAGACTTTTCCTAGCGGGGTTGGCACAACTCAACTTGCCCAGGAATTGTCTGTGGAAGGAATAGAACACTATTTGGACATCAGTTCGGGCCACAGGGTTTTAATTAGTACAGCCCCAACAACCATTGTTTATGAACTAATTTTGGATAACCCAACATATGGCACACTAGATGCCCTCAATGTCTTAGGATAAGGAACACTATGGGAGCAAACGCACAAACCGCAGTGCCAGCATTCGTTGCTGGCGAAATATTAACAGCCGTTGAAATGACGCAGGTAAACACGGGTGTTCCCGTTTTTGCTACTACTACGACCCGTGATAACGCTTTTTCGGGTACGGGGGAAAAAGTTTTGGCACAAGGCCAATTTGCATTTATTGAAGCAACAAATACTACCCAGTACTACAACGGTTCAGCCTGGGTAACTGTGGGCGCATCAGGCCTAACGCTTATTACCTCACAGGTAATTGGAAGCGCGGTTGCATCAGTACAAGTGACAGGTGCGTTTTCAACAACTTACGATGCCTACAAAATCATTGTGGCAGGCGGTGCAGGTTCAAGCGCAAACGCGGGAATACGCATGACATTGGGTGCAACTGCCGCGAATTATTATTACGGCATCCCGCTAGCAATTTATAGCGGCGGCGGTGCGGCTTCACTTGCTGGAACAAACACCACCAGTTGGGAAGTTGGAAGCGTCAACGCAGCCTCGTTAAATGTCAATGTTGAATTAGTAGACCCATTTAATACCAAAACAACCAAAATGTTTGCCCAAGTTGCAAAAGATACAAGCGGTGGAAGCGGCGGCGGTTTCTTGGACAACACGACAAGTTATACAGCGTTTACATTTACGCCATCGGCGGGAACATTTACGGGCGGCACAATATATGTTTACGGATACGCAAAGGCCTGACCATGACCGAAATTCAAATTGATGACACGGTACGCCCAGCGACACCAAAAGAACAGGCACAAATTACCGAAATTCAGTCAGACGAAAACCGCACCAATACAGGCGCGTAATGGGATGGCTGTTGAACTTGTGGTGGCTATTGTCGGTGGTGGCTTCGCTGTACTCGTGGCACTCATTAGCAAAATTAACAACGACAACAAAAAAGACCACGGACAAGTGCACAACACTCTAGGCCGAATAGAACAAAAAATAGACGGACATATAGAGGGGCACAAATGAGAGAACAAGACAAAGCAATGCTGGCAAGTTACGCGCGCTCACTAGTGGGCGCATTTGTAGCCGTTTATTCAACAGGAACAGTTGACCCGCGCGACTACGCAAAAGGCGCAATAGCCGCAATTATTCCACCCGTCATGCGATGGGTAAACAAAAACGATAAAGGTTTCGGGCGTGACAGTACCCCACAAGCATAAAGTTGTTTTTCCAACAATTGTTGCGCATTGTCGTCCTGGCGAAATCCCAGCAAACATGTTGGTTGATACAAAACCCTATGGAAAACTGTTGTTTCCAGCAGCCGATGCTTGGCAAGCTTTAAAAGAGCGCGCACACAAAGAAGGAATAACAATCTTCAAACCGACATCACAAAACGATACATATAGGTCAATTACTTTGCAGTTGCAAGCATGGAACGCACGGATGACAACAGTTCCATTGGAAGGCGTCAAGCCTCGTTTGTTTGATGGCAAAAATTGGTATCTGAAACCTGGGAACGCACCAATTGCACAACCTGGAAAGTCACATCACAACTGGGGCATTTCCGTAGATGTGCACACAGCGTCAGGTGAACGATTTGAATTTATGAAAACACATTGCCTGGAATATGGATTCAGTTGGGAACTGGATTCCGAACCGTGGCACATTAACTATTTTGTAGGCGACAAAATCCCTGATGCAGTCAGGGCATGGAAAACCGCCAAATCCTTGCAATAGCACTACCCGTGCCTTAGGGTGGAATTCACCCGATGAAAGGAATTCTATTTATGACCTTTACAGCACCTAAATTACTTGCAGGGCTGATTTCTGCCCTACTAGGGTTTACGGCCTTCCTAGGCCTTAACAATGCCCAATCCAGCCCTTCTAGGGCCACATTGGATGTTGCACCTTTTCTGATTGAACCCTCAACCACCACTTCCAGCACCCTGTTTATTGACCCTTACGCAACGGCGGCCGAACAGTTTGCCGCGCTGGCCGTCAACCTGGGCTGGCCTGTTGAGGAATACAACACGCTAGTGAAAGTCATAACCCGCGAAAGTAATGGCATTGCAATTGCACACAACAGCAAAGACCCAATGACAGGCAGTTACGGGCTCATGCAATTGAACGACTTTTGGTGTCGCGGTG
>Ga0315274_10012381_pt1 | contig 12168 bp, 26 predicted proteins | sample YL17G02_20_MG_FD_203700 | JGI IMG/M metagenome (GOLD analysis project Ga0315274, IMG submission 203700) | Sediment microbial communities from Yellowstone Lake, YNP, Wyoming, USA - YL17G02_20 | ecosystem: Environmental > Aquatic > Freshwater > Lake > Sediment | place: USA: Wyoming | collected... | reverse complement strand
TTTAAAATTGATTTTTCGGAGAATCGACTAATCCTCCGTTAAACTTACTTTTTCTCCCGCCTCTATTCTTGCATTAAATGCCCTGACTTTTTCCGGTGTGGATAAATCAGGCATTTTACCGGTTGAAACAGGACGAGAAGTGCTACCCCTTAAGGGCGGCTTTTTCTTTGTCTCTTCCGGTTTTGGCTTTGATGAGAGCAAATCATCGTGAGCCAATGCTTTGAAGATTTTGGAAATCGGAGTATTGGGATACGCTTTTGCGTCTTTTCTCGCCAGCTTCTCATATTTCCTATGGTCCGGATGACCAATGAGATAATTGGCGATTTCCGTTTCGTCCGCTGAAGAACGCAATCCCTCAATCACAGGAGTAAGGATATTTCGGGTTTCTTCCCTAATAATATCCTCGTTAGATTTTTCAACTCCCTCCTCCTCTTCCTCAACTTTGCCAGCTTTCTTTTCTTTAAAAAAAGTGGCTCGCTCGTCCTTGGTTTTCCAAGGTTGCCTTTTTTCAGGCTCGTATTTGGAGTCGTCCAATACCTCATCTTTAGATTCAATATCTTCCTCCTCCTCACCTTTTTCTTCCTCGGCGCCGGTGTCCTCGCCGTCTTTTTTTTCGTCTGCCATACTCAATACTTAAGCGATTGGAAGCCTCAACATAGCTTTAAGAAAAAATGGCAAAACTTTTTCTTATGTTGGTCGCCTCACCACTAAAGCAGGTGGTTTGCCTCTGCTTCGACTCGAGCAGGTGGCTTCAAAATAAAAGCCCACAACTTTATCGCCTTCAAGCGACAAGGTTGTGGGCTTCCGATATTTTCGGTCAGTCCTGTTTGCGGGTTCGCCCCGCCAATTAAATTGTTTTATCCATTATAACATAAATAAAAAACAAAATCAATAGCCTTACTTTTTCACCAATATCCTTTCCTTTTTTTCACAAGTGATGAAAATCAATTTATCATTCATCTTCTCAATTTTAATAGTCGCAAACTTGCCCGCCTCTCTTATTCTTTGAATTACAAACCATTCGTCAATCGTCAATTCTTTCGTTAATTCCTTATTCATAAGGGTCATAATTTGTATTCTTCGTTTCTATTTTCCCTCCGCTTTCAGATATTTTCTCCGGCAATTCCAAAAACCATTTTGTCCGTTTCCAATCAAGCCGCGTTAAATCCCTTTCGGTTATTTCGCATTTCTCTTTTAATCCGTCATTTTCTAAAATATCTTTCTGAAGTATATCAACCATATTGCCAACCGCTTTTTTCAATATCTTCCAAAAAGGCTGATTGAGACCGGACTTGATTATTTTTATTTCGCTGTCTGAAAATTCTATAATCATTGTTTTGGTTCTTCCGGTCTTACGGGCGGGAGTTCAAACGGCTTTTCTATTTTGAATTTCGGCATTGACTTTAATTGTAAAATACATTCTTCCAAATCGCAAATCAAAGCGTCAACCGGATGGACATTCATTTCGTTTCGCCAAGTCATCTCGCAAATCCAATCATATCCGCCCTTTGTAAATTTATAGGCTTGCGGTCTCGGAATAATTTGAACCTCTTTAATCATAGTATTTGTTTTTTTTCTTTAATATGACAATTTCTACAAAGTGTCCGACCATTATTTACACTCCATAATTCTTCGCAATTTAATGCTTCTTCTAATGATTTAATTTTGTATTCATTTATAATTTCAGAAAATTTTTTAGGATAATGGTCGGTCTCTAATTCACTTTTTATCCCACATTTTTGGCAAATGAAATTATCTTTTAAAAAAATATCGGAACGCCATTGGCGGTATTCAAAACACTGTCTTATAGCCTTAACAAGTGGCGTTATTCCCCCCTTCCAACTCCAATGCTTTTCACCAGCCCTAAACATCGGATTTTTTTGCTTTTTTTTGAAACCCAATTCAGGATGCCAGTTTTTAGGTAATTTACCTTTCTTTTTTTCACTCATTTTTACTTTCGTTGCTTCTGAAAATCTCTTTCCTAAATGACTTTTTCTTAAATTTTCTATATGTTCTTCTGAAAATTTACGTCCTTTTGGATGTCCTCTTGGAATAGTCATATTTTAATTATACCTGTTTTTCTGTCTATCTTTAAGAGAAAAACAATTAAAAAGGTCAATATTGTGTTGAATTAAAGAACTTCGGTAATGATAAAATTTTCTTTTTCTTTTGCCAAAAAATGTTTGGTATTTAACTTCAATGATTTCCCAGCGTCTGATATTCAAAGGCGGTCTCTCGTCTCCCACATCCGCCTCAATGCTTTTTATTTTATCCTCGCCATGCCAGATTATTTCGGGATTGATTATAGTTCTCGGCCAAGGGAAACCGAAAAATCTTTTTAACTTATACGGCTTGCCCGCCGCCAAGTGCCAAGCTCTTCCTAACACAAAAAATCTTAATGGATTAGTCGCTTCAATCTGACAATGCGCAATACTTGAAGCCACTGGATACCGACCGTCAAATGGGTTCATCATCGCCCATTTTATCCGTAGACTGTCAATTAAAACTTTAATAATATCTTTAAATCTGACTGGTTCTGATTTCTTTGTCGGTTGAATTATTTTAAGCATACGGGTCGGTTCTTATTTCTTTTTGCGGAAATTGAAAATCGTCATCTTCATTTATCAATTTTTCCTCAACCATTGATAAATATCTGACTGCGTCAGCCGCGTGATTAGTCCAATCTTTCAATGGTTCATCTTTATATTTTAACAAATTCTCATCCCAAACTTTACGATAATTTCGCAAAGCGTCAATCAATTGCTGACAATATAATTCGTTAATATACAATTTCGGAAACATCAAACGAACTTTCTGGATGCCGTCTCCGATGTCTATTCTCGGCAAAGGCGCTTCCCATTTGATGCCGACCTTTCTGCCCATTTCCCAGATTGTCTGACCCGTGCCTATTTCCTGTTTCGCCGCATCGTGAGGGACAAAATGTTTGCCGTAAGAATATCTTTCCTGCCTCGCTCTTTCGGTTAAATAAGATTGATAATGGTCTAATCCATATCCCTCGTTTTGATAATAATTGATTATTCTCGTTTCAAATTTCGTTCTTTGAACGAATAAAATCACCATCGCCTCTCCTTGCGCCTTGCCAATTCCTAAATCCCAAATTGTGTGGACTTTTAACTGCGGGTCAAAAGGAACTAATCTAATTCTGCCCTCCCGTTTCATTTGAGCCAACTCCTGCGCGTAATAAGCTCCTTTGATTATCGGTTCGTCCCAACTTCCCAAAAGCCACGCTTCCCTCAATCCATCGGGCAAGCCGGCCAATGACTTTTTATATTGGTCATCAATCGCCAAAAATGGATTATCGTCTAATCTGGCGGGAATAAAGACCCTTTTTAATCCAGTCATCTTATCAATGCTTATAATCGGCTTTGTTGGTATCCCGCCCGGTATCTCCCATCTTTTTTTAATCCAAGAAAACCCTTCATCGCTGGGATTACAGGTGGCGAATACTTTCGGTCTCAAATCCTTGTGGACTGAACGGCAGGAACTGATAAGTTTTAAATAGTTATCTTCGGCTGGGATTAAATTCAATTCTTCAATTATCATCAAATCGTATTCGTGTCCGACATATTTCGTGTAAGCATTTTCGGTTTTTAAATGTCCTGTCCTTAATATCGCTCCTGACGGCCAGTAGAAATCGCCGGGCATTCCTTTTAATTCTGCTCCGAATGGCCGATAAAACATATTAGCTCTATCCACCCAATCTTTTAAATCCTCCGCTTGTTTGCGGATTACCAATGCTCTGTGCCTTGAATTATCCTTGCGATACAACTCAACTGCTATACCGGCTGTGGTTTTCCCCCCACCCCGGGCCCCGCCGTACAATATCTCAAAAACATCGTCTTCCTGAAAAAGTAAAAGGGCTTCTTCTTGTTTTGTCGTTGGTCGCCAGTCCATTTATTTCTTGGGCAAATAAACATTAACTTGTCCGCCTATTTTTTCGGTATCTTTCCCGCCTATAAGCTGAATATCGTGATTTATCTTTGCCAATGAATCGGTTAAATCTTTAAACCTTTCTTTCGGCAATTTCTTCTTTTCCAAAGCGTCTAAAATCCGTTGCCTTAATTTTTCTAATTGAGACAAAATTGGTTTAATGACAACTTGATAACTCTTAGTTTTGGTAACTCTGGATGGTCTTTTTGAAACTGACTCTGAATAACCTCGTTTTCTAATAATTTTACCTAACACAATTTTCTGACTCTTTCGGACTTTTTCAAGTACATCTCTGGCGACTTGTTTTGCGTTTTCACTTGCCATATTCAATTATTTGATATAGTTAATGCCATATTTCACCTCTACCAATTTTAAAATCGCCTCACTGATGTTTAAAATCTTTAAACCAAATAGAATAGCTAAAATTAAAGCGCCAACCGCTAAAATTATTTTAATCCATTGATAAAAATCTTGTTTATCCATATTTTTAATTATACATCTTCTTTATTCGGAAATCAACTCTTTTTTCTCTTCGCTTTTCGCCAAAAACTCCTGCCTTGCGGTATCTATTTCCCTTACAACCTTTAACTTATCTTTCAAGTCAACAGACAAAGAGAAAATCTCTTTTAATAGTTTCTGGGCTTCATCAAGTTCACCATTATTCATCATCGTTCCCTCAACTATATTTTTCATTAGTTCTCTTGTGCCGGTTTCTAAATTCTCTTTTGCAAAAGAGAAACACTGGTTTGCTAAAAATTTGGTGTTCATAACGATTTTTTAGGGGGTTAGATAATTCTCTGCCATTTATGTCCGCCATATTCTAAAACTTCTGCTGGTTCTTTTTTTCATTATCTTGTTTATATCTCATTGTACTTTTTTATTACTCCTTATCTTGCGGCACGAAAAGCAAATCTGCGTCAGGGCATCGTGAAAAGTGGAAAACGATACAGTTTGAGAATGTTTTCCCTCGCATTTTATAATCTGTTTATGAACATCTTCTATCGTAGAAAAATACTCGTAAATGAAATTTATTTTGTCATTCATAATTTTTTACCAAAATGATTAACTTCGTAAAGAACTTTTCCAGTTCTAAATCCGACCTTGTGGGGATATTTAGGGTTTTTGTCCCACACATATAAATCTTTTTTGTCTATTTCTATCGCAATATACCTATCGCCCTTTTCATTTCTAAATTCATCGCAAAAAAAGGGTTTTGAGCAGGCGTGAAATTTACCTTCTCCGCATTCATCTTCTTTGGGCTTCCATTCTTTAATTTTAACCACAGAACCAATTTCCCATTTTGTTTCATTTTTAGTTCTCTCCTGTGTCAGAAAATCTTTTGAAACTTTCTTATAAAGAATTAATTTTTTAATTTTTTTGTCTATTCCATTATTTTCAAACCAATCAAGTTTTTCCAAGATAACTTCAGTTGTCCTTTTTGAAAGTTCCAATTTAATGCTTTTTTCCTCTTTGAAATGACTAACTATATTCTGTCCAAAAGTTTTAACCGATGCCTTTCCACTAATCAATAAACAAACAGAATACATATACATAGAAGAAATCTTGGCATTGCCGTAGACATAAGAAATCTTGGCATTGCCGGAGACATTAAAAATCTCGGCATTGTCGGAGACATTAGAAATCTTGGCATTGCCGTAGACATAAGAAATCTTGGCATTGCCGGAGACATAAGAAATCTCGGCATTGTCGGAGACATTAGAAATCTTGGCATTGTCGGAGACATTAGAAATCTTGGCATTGCCGGAGACATAAGAAATCTCGGCATTGTCGGAGACATTAGAAATCTTGGCATTGTCGGAGACATTAGAAATCTTGGCATTGTCGGAGACATAAGAAATCTTGGCATTGCCGTAGACATAAGAAATCTTGGCATTGCCGGAGACATAAGAAATCTCGGCATTGTCGGAGACATTAGAAATCTTGGCATTGCCGGAGACATAAGAAATCTCGGCATTGCCGTAGACATAAGAAATCTTGGCATTGCCGGAGACTATAACTTCCGCTTTTTCAAATCTTCTTTTTATCTCTATCTGTTCAATAGTTTCTTTTATTTTTATTCTGCCCTCAAAATCGTCTTCAATCTTATCTAACTCTTTTTGATTTTTTACTATTATTTCTTTCATAGTTTTGTAATTAAATGTTTGGGGCTATATGTGCCTAAATTTATTTCCTTTTTGAAATGGCATCTTCAATATTTTCTAACCTCGGCTTGCTTTTTTCCCAGCCGGACCAACTCCTTTATATTCTCTATTCTCAACCTTTGCCTTTCGTAATTTTCGTATTCTTGGGTTGTTTTAAGTTCTATTTCAGCATCGGTGGCGGTTTTGTGGGCTCTCCGCAACTCCAATCTCTTTTTGGCGAGCGCCATATTAAGCTGTAATAGTTTTTCGTTCTCATCTCCCTTAAGAATTTCAAGGAATAAAGCGGCATCTACCCATTCCTCCGCAGTTATCGGCTTCTTAGTTTCAACTATCTCACGCAGTTTGACTAAAATTGTGTCAATCGTTCTTTTAGTTTCCATTTTTGATAATAACTTATTATTTTTTTTAATTCCTTTTTGCCAAAAGCCCCTCGCCTTTCCTTTACCAATAAATCCATTTCCTTAACCCATTTCTTGCCCCGCTTGACTGAATATCTGGCTATCACCTGCGAGCCGCCATTAAAACTTATTTCATCGTGGCACAGCTTACAGATAAAAATTAAATTCTTCTTGTGGTAGCGTCCGGCATTTGAACGACTCTTGGGCGAGTGATGATGGACGCAGTAAAACTCTTTTAATCCACAAGACTCGCATAACTTACCCTTAAACCTGCGCCGGTAAGCATCTTGTAATTCTCGGTCGGCTCGGTCAATTAACGATTTCTGCTTGCTTCGTTTTTTCATTTCGTCAGCCAAAGCTTTGTAGGTATCTGAACCATTAGGCGAGTGTCTAATCCGTCTTTTTTCTCAGACCCTACGAGAGCCCCAGCTTAATTTACTAAATCTAAATCCGTAATCCACTTTTTGCCATATCGTTTTATGAACGTTATAAGGATAGGCGGATTATCCTGTTGCCATTCTTTCAAAAATGTTTCCAATTCCTTAAAACGCTCTAATGTTATCTTTGAGGCGGTCGGATTAGAAATTAAAAATGTTTCAGTTCCTTTTCTGACGGATATTCTGTATTCGCCTGTCATTCCTTTTGAAAAAGGAATTTTATGGAACGACCAACCTTTCAAAATCTTTTCGTAAATTTTAGAAAGTCTCTGTTTCATCTATTTCAGTAGTTTCAACCTTTCTTTCCGCAACGACTTTTTCCTCTTCGGTCAATTTCGGCTTCGGAAAGACGGCTTTTAGAAATGACTTGATATTTGAATAAGTCTTATTGTCTTTTGTCGTATTCTCCACCACCACTCTGACCTGCGAACCGATAAGCTTGTTTAACTTGTCGCTGTCAAAAGTGGCTTCCTCTTCAATCGTCATCTCGCGTTTCAAATGGGCTTCAATAATTCTATATAAAACATTCTTGCCGTTCTTGGCGGATATATAAAGATAAATCGGCACATAATTTCTCCACAACCGGCGAGCCCGATATTCGCCCTCATCAACCACGCCATAAGTAAAAGACATAACCTTTTCCGTTTCTTTCGGGTTCTTGTATTTCGGCTTTTCTTGAAGTTCTATATCAACTAACTCAACCTGATAAGCGTCTTCGGGAAGCGGGTCATAAACTATCGCTTCTTTTTTTTCTACGTTAAATTGTTCGTTAATCATAGTTTTTTACTGTTATTGCGACCTTTTTATATTGGGTGAATGTGCGACTCTTTTTCTTGATTGATATATTCTTCCTCGCTCATTTCGTAAATATCATCTTGTGGATTTAGATGTTCGTATTTTTCGGGGATATATACTTTGGGAATTTCTGGCATTTCTTCCGCCCTGAAATAAGGAAACCTCGCACCCTTTTCTCCAAAGAGCCAACTATAAAATTGTTGTTCTTTATTCATTTTTTTATTTTCTCATAAAGGGAGAAGTCCAGCGTTGCCGCAAAACTTCAACCCTTATGAAAGCAACCCTGCGACCTTTGAAATTTCATTTTCCGAGAAAAAACATACATCTATCAAATCGCAAATCATACCTCCTGCTCCAAGTTTATAATTATGTTTATACGCCCCACCAGAATTTTCTGGATTAACATATCTAACAAACACTCCAAACTTTCCACATTTTGGGCATCTCGTTCTTTTTTTTCCTTGTAATTTGTATTGATAAATTTTATCTTTCATACTTCCATTATACTCTCCTAAATTTCATTTGTCAAGTCCTGTCAATTTTTCTTTTACCACTTGGGCAACCCATTCGTGGCTTTTTCCGATTATCTTTCCGACTTCACGAGTGCTTAATCCTTCCTTATAAAGCAGTTTAGCTTTTGCTTTTAATTTATCTATACTCGCTTTTTTATATTTACTTATTGTCATAGTTATATCTTATCAAATTGTAAGGTTGTGTCAACTATTATCACCTCCAAAACCACATTGAAATAATACCCATTAAACCTATGCTTTTTTATTCTATTTGCTTGTTATCCACTTCTATGTTGTTATATTTTTGTCAAGTCGGGCAAATCTGCCTAAAAAAGCGAGGGAGGAATTGCTTTTAATCTTTGTTTATTTCCATTTTATTTTCGGCAAGAATTTTCCAAATACCACATCGGGTAATTCAATATAAATATGTCCGCCCTTTTTGGTAAAATTTATTTTCAAATCCTGCCCGCAATTTTTACATTTCCACAATTTTATACTCTCGGCCATTATCGGTTCATCACAGAAAGGACAAATAACATTATTTTTATTTTTTATCTCCATAACGATTTTTTGGTGGATTAACTCCTTATTATTCCAACAAAATCATCAATTCCAATTATAAAACTATCTAATTCTTTTTTTGCTTTTGCTAAAAATTCCGATTTTATTCTTTCATTCTCGGCTGTTATCATAAAATCCCTAAATTCAAATATCCACTGCGGAATATCCCCTGCTTTTTCAGTATCATAAATTATCCCATCATTATACAGACGATAACGATTGCCTATTAGAATACTATTTTCGTTCATAATTTTTATTTATTTATCCGACCTTTGATTTTAACTCACTAATGATAGAAGAAATAGTTTGGTCTAATACTTTTTCATCATCATCTAACTCTGACTGGTAATTATTATTAGCGTTTGGATAAGGTTTTTGTGGGCGTAAATCCTCACACAGCTTCAAAATTTCCTCTATGATTTCCTGACGATTATATTCTAAAACTTCCTGTAAAATATCTTCTGGTGTTTTTTCGTTGACTTCTGCCATTTTCCCGTCATCATTATCCCAAGCCGAAGCACACTCATAAATAGATACTAATATTTTTCTTAAATCTTGTTGTTTCATATTTTTTTAACTATCTTTGCCCGCTAAAATTTATTTCTTCCAACTAATAAAATCTTTATTTCCCCGCCCAAAAATTAAATAATAATATCTACCAAACCATCTTTTATCTGCGACAATTCTTATATGTTGTAAATAAAAACCCTTGTCAGCTAATTCTTGTAATCTTACGGGAGTTAAAGTATTAAAGACCTTGTGGTTTAATAAAAATGCCATTCCTATTTGGGCGATTTCGCTTGATTTTTTAATCCATTTCCATATAAGATTTTCCCCTAAATGCTCACTTCTAAATGGCGGATTTCCCACTATCCAATCAACCTTTTTGTCCCACTCAAAAAAATTACAGTCATCTTCAATTTCACATTCGTATTTTTCGCCCTCTAAATTATTAAACCAAACTTTATTTTCCCCCGAACCAGCGTCTAAAATTGAACCACTAATGGGAGTAATAGTTAATAAATCTTTAACCATTTCCTCGTTTGTATAATAAAACTCTTTTTCTCTTTTCATAAGCCGCTAAAATTTATTTAGGGGTGGGTTTAATTTAACTTTTTTTTATCCAATTCCGAAATTGCCAAAAATTGAGCTTCGGCTATCCTTTTATATTTAGAATCTGGAAGATATTTTATCCCATCAAAATTTTCAATCCAAATTCGCACTCCCTCTTTAATAAAAGACCTGCCATCTTTTGAAAGTGGGTATCCATCAGCCGAATAAGGAATTAGTGGAATATCGGTTATACTTTCAATCGCTGATGTATCTACAAACGCTCCACATCTCAATTCTAAAAATGCTTTTCCTGTGGGAGAATTCTTTACGATAATTATATTCTCTGCTTCATCATCTTCTAAAATAAATTCTCTCCCGCCAAATGTTGTTAAAATTTTCATACTTGTATCACCCCCGAATTACGCGACCTTTGTTTTTCAAAATAAGATATTACCTTACCTATATTTTTTTCTAATTGATAAGGGGTTGTAATTACCGGCGCGAATTGTTCACCTGATATTGAAACGGCATATTGAGCAGAACTTAATGCCTTATTAAACCCGAATTTCTTAATAAACCTTTCGGCGGCCGCCCTTTCTGTTTTATTATTAAATAATCTCTCATAAGAAGGGTTGTTAGTTTTAAATATATTTATAAAATCTTTAATCTCTTTATCCGCAACGGCGTTAGCCGTTGCTATATGAGTCTCCTTAGTATGAGTATAGTTAATATGAGTATCCTTAGTGTTAAATGGTTTTACTTGGCTATCACTGTCAGTTTTACTTGGGTTTGAAAATGGTTTTACTTGGCTATCCGTGTTAAATGGTTTTACTTGGCTATCATTTTCTAACCATTCTGACTTATCAAGAAGCGTATATTCGTTATTTATCCATTGTTGTTTTATATTTCTTTGCCTTTTGGATTTTTCCAAAAGATGATGTTTTTCAAATAATTTAATATATTTAATTATTGTAGGACGGGATATACTTAATTCTTCAGATATAAGTTCCAAACTTGGAAAACATTTTTGGGTTTCGTTATCAGCGTGGCGACAGAGTGATACATAAACGGCAGTTCCTACCGCCCCAAAAAGTTTAGCATAACCATTAAGATATTCATTATCCATAAAGAACCAACCCTTTTTTCTTCTATCTCTAACTTTAAATAAATTTTGTTGTTCCATTTTTTTATAAATTAAAGAGGCGGCGTATCGGGAGATAGAACCGCCTCTTTAATTCCCGATACTTTTTGTTTAATTGTCCTTGATTTTACACTTAATTTTATCTTACTCTACTTCTTTATAAAAAGCAACTGCTAACCTGTGGATAACTTTTTTGCCTTTCTATACTCCCTCATTTTATTCCTAATATATATATTGTTTTTCTCTATCCAACATTCAGAACATATTCTTATTCTTATTATGCCTTTCATAATTATTCTTGAAAAATTTTGTCCGCATTTTTCACAAGTGAAAAAAATCCGATTCTGATTTATGATTTTTTCCTGCCATTCTTTATTGTCAGGAAAGATTATGGGAAGACCTCTGCTCCACGCCTGCGTTCTGATTTCGGCTGTGTGAAGTTTATTCGTGATAGTCATTTCTTCCTTTTGTATTTCGTTTCTTTAATCTTTTTTTCCTCCCCGTCTTTTTGTTTTAGGCGTTCTTAATATCTTTTTCATTTAAAATTTCGTTTCCATATTTTAGTAGTATATCACGAAATATAATAAGAGTAAACGCTACTAAAACTAATGCTCCGCTTCTGTTTCCTTCGCTTGGAATTTCTGGGTTGTCCTGATTGGTTTTTGGAAATATCTCTTCTAATTTTTCTGAAAGTCTATCAAAGAATTCTTGTTCATATTTTTCGTTTAAAGTTGATAATAAAGCAGTCATAATTTATGGGAGTAGTAATTATCCTATCGGTTAATACTTGCTCCCGATACTTCAATTTAACTTTACTCTATTTTTTCTAAAAGTCAAATAGCAAAAGGGGATAAGCTGTGGAGGGTGAAACCCCTTGACACTTATATCGTTTTCTATTATAGATAATTACGCAAATTATCTCAAAACATAAAAACTTTTTGAATTCAAATTTTTGTTCCGCTTACCTAAAGGGGCGGACTTTTTTATTAAAAGTAAAAGCGGCTTTTATGGATTAGCCGCAAACCATTAGAAACACCGATTTATATTGACAAATCGTTGCCAAGCACAACTGATTTTTTCCAAGTCCTGCGTGTTCTTCAACAGGAGGTAGTCCAAAAGCGGGACGATTGGCGGGGGAGCCTTGATGCGGATTTCGCA